>Ga0068870_10001141_pt1 | contig 10615 bp, 9 predicted proteins | sample KBSMisM62_FD_66599 | JGI IMG/M metagenome (GOLD analysis project Ga0068870, IMG submission 66599) | Miscanthus rhizosphere microbial communities from Kellogg Biological Station, Michigan, USA - KBS Miscanthus M6-2 | ecosystem: Host-associated > Plants > Roots > Rhizosphere > Soil ...
GCGCGCATCAAGCCAGACGTGACGCTCGAACAGGCGCAGGCCCGGCTGACGCTCTCAGCCCAGGATTTCCGCTCTAAATTCCCACAGGCGCTGCAGGAGAACAACGCCTTCAGTGTCGAGCCGCTGCAGCAGGTGTTCGTGCGGAACGCGCGTCCGACGCTCCTCATCCTGAGCGCGGCGGTCGCGTTCGTTCTCCTGATTGCATGCGCGAACGTCGCGAATCTGTTGCTGGTGCGCGCGACCGCCCGCAAGCGCGAAGTGGCCTTGCGCGCCGCGATCGGCGCGGGTCGAGGACGCATCATTCGGCAACTCCTCACCGAGAGCGTCGCGCTCTCGGTGATCGGTGGCGCCATCGGCCTGGTGATCGGCATTGTCGGCATTCGCGCGTTGCTCACTATCAACACGGCTGGACTTCCAAGAATTGGTGAACAGGGAGCGCTTGTTGGTGTCGACTGGCGCGTGCTTCTCTTTACCGTCGTCGTCTCGGTGGTCACCGGAATCGTGTTCGGTGTCGTGCCCGCGCTCCAAAGCTCGCGAACGGATCTCAACGCGACGCTGAAGGACAGCATCGGACAATCAGGCGCAACGTTTCGCTACAACAAGGCGCGTTCGATTCTCGTCGTGGTGGAAGTCGCCCTCGCGCTGTTGCTCCTCGTGGGGTCGGCGCTGCTCATTCGTACGCTGGTGGCGCTGCGGAACGTGAACCCCGGGTACGACGCCAGCAACGTGCTGACGATGCGCATGTCGCTGACCGGTCCGAAGTACCTGGAGACCGCCGGGGTAGAGCAGTTGCTGCGTGATGGTGTCGAGCGTCTCCAGGCGATCCCTGGTGTTGAACGCGCGACCGCCACTTGCTGCGTGCCGCTCGAAGGGGGATACGGGTTGCCATTCCGCATCCTGGGGCGGCCGCTCGAGAAAGGTCCGTTCCATGGCGGCGGCGCGTGGCTGACAGTGTCGTCGGGCTACTTCGACGTATTCAAAATTCCCATCAAGCGGGGGAGAACCTTCACCGACCGCGACGACAGCCTTGCGCCCGCCGTGGTGATCATCAACGAAGCAATGGCACGCCAGTTCTGGAAGGACGGCGACCCGCTCAACGATCGAATCATGATCGGCGCGGGTGTCATGAAGGAGCTTGCCGAAGAACGTGAGCGGCAAATCGTCGGCATCGCCTCGGATGTTCGCGACGGAGGGTTGAACAACGATCCGCAGCCCCACATGTACGTGCCGAACGCACAGGTCCCCAATGCGCTCAACGCACTCAACGTCAGGATTACGCCGGTCGCCTGGGTCGTGCGCACGCGAGGCGAACCATACGGCTACAGCGCCACCATCCAGGAGCAATTGCGGCAGGCCAGCGGCCTGCCAGTCTCGGATATCCGGTCGATGGAGGAGGTTGTCTCCCGGTCGATTTCACGGCAGCGCTTCAACGTCATGTTGATGACGGTGTTCGGCAGCGCCGCGCTGCTGCTCGCGGCTATCGGGATCTACGGGCTGATGGCGTATTCGGTTGCTCAACGCACGCGCGAGATCGGAATCCGCATGGCGCTTGGCGCCGAGGCAGAGCAGGTGCGGCGGATGGTGGTGTTCCAGGGAATGCGCCTCGCCGTGATTGGCGTGGTGGTGGGTCTGGTCGCGTCGTTTGCCGTGACGCGCCTGATGGCGAGTTTCCTGTTCGGTGTGCAGGCGCGCGATCCGATGGTGTTCATCACGATGCCGGCGCTACTGACCGTCGTATCGATCGTTGCCGTGTGGCTCCCGGCGCGTCGCGCGAGCACGGTGAATCCACTCGTCGCGTTGCGGTACGAGTGATGTTGTGAACGGCGGGTCCTAAGAGCAGGACCCGCCCTACGCTGCCGTAGGCCGGGTCTTGTTCTTTAGACCGGCGTCTCTGCCGTGATCGCGGAGACGCCGTCCTACGGCTCGACCAACCCCAATCGAATCGCGTAGCGCACGAGACCTGCCGTGGTGTGGATATCGAGCTTCTGCATCAAACGGGTGCGGTGCGATTCCGCCGTCTTGACGCTGATGTTGAGCAGCGCGGCGAGCTCCTTGGTCGTCTTCTCCTCGCCAATCAGCTTCAGGACCTCGCGCTCACGCATGGTCAACCGATCGCCAGGGAGGTCGGCCTTCGAGAGGAAGGCTTCGACGACGACCTTCGAGACGCCCGGGCTCAAGTACAGATCCCCACGAAAAACCTGTCTGATCGCATGGGCGAGATCGGTGGCCGCTTGCGATTTCAACACGTAGCCGCGCGCCCCGGCGCGCAGCGCCGCAAGGACATACTGATCGTCGTCGTGACGCGTCAGCAGTACGGCTTTTGTCTTGGGAGAGCGTTGCGAGAGTTCCTGCGCGGCATCGACGCCGTTCATGACAGGCATGCTGATGTCCATCACGACCACGTCGGGCTCGGAGTCGGCGCTCGATTGCACGGCTTCATATCCGTTTGACGCTTCGCCCACGACTTCAAAGCCTTCTCGATCGAGCAGGGCGCGCAAGCCCTGCCGCACCATGGTGTGATCTTCGGCAATCAGGACTCTAATTCCCATTGGATTGCTCCCGAAGGGCAATCGGGATTGAGATGATCATCTCGGTCCCACGCCCAGGTGCCGAGGTCATTTCCAGTTCGCCATGCAGCCCTTTGAGTCGGTCGCGAATGCCACGAAGGCCCAGGCCCGCGGGCTGAGTGGGGCTCTTCGCGATGCCCACGCCGTTGTCCCTGACGATGCACACGATCCCGTCGGCGTCTTTTTCCATCGCTACATCGAGCTCCGTGGCGTTGGCATGGCGTACGACGTTGGTGATGCACTCATGGATCGCGCGGTACAGGCCGATTCCGACCTGAGGAGGAAGCTGATCCGGCACCGAGGAGCGCAGAGAGATTTTCAGGCCGGCTCGCGTTGAGACGCCGTCGAGCAGATGACTGACGGCTGCGTTCAGCCCCAGATCATCGAGGGCGACGGGATAGAGATCACGTGAGAGGCCGCGAAGCTGCTGATCGAGATGATCGGCAAGCTGCATGGCCTGGTCGAGCTGCGGCTTCCATTGAGCCGGGAGACTGGTCATCAACTCGGCGAGCGCGAGTTGCAGGCTGAACAGGATCTGGCCGGCGCCGTCGTGGATCAGTCGTGCCGTGCGCCGCGACTGATCTTCCAGCGCCTCGTTGAGGCCACGCAGCGCAACGTTCGATTCCAGGAACCTGCGGTACGTCATCTCGAAAGGAGAAAGCGATTCGAGCAGGAACGCCGTCGCGCGCGTCAGCGTCGATCGAGTGCTTTCGAGCGAGAGGCTCAGGATGTTGTCGAGCGCGGATTCATGGAACGACACCAGATCCAGAGGCCCGAGGCCATCGTGCAGGGCCTGGCGGCCCAGTTCGTATGCGCCGCTCAGGGCGCTCTCTTCCGGGCAGGCGAGATATGCCTCGATAGCCGCCATGTAAGCATCGCCCAATGTCTGGCGATTGAGTGGCGCGGTGTCTTGCGGGCCTACCGTCATTTTGCCGATCCTCGCGGGCAGCCGTCCACTCGACGCACGCGTCGCTCAGCGCCGACACCATTTCGTCGCCGATACCGTCGTGCCCTCGCCGACGGTCGACTCAATTGTGAACTCATCCATGAGTCGGCGTACCCCCGGAAGTCCCAGTCCCATACCGCCCGATGTCGAATAGGCGTCCTGCATGGCCTGCTCGATGTCTGCGATTCCTGGTCCCCGGTCCGAGGCGACGATCGAAAGCCCGGATCGATTCCGGCTGTTCAATGCTTCCAGCCGTATCTCGCCGCTCGCGGCGTAGGACAGAACATTTCTTGCTAACTCGGAAATCGCCGTGGCAATTCTGACAACGTCGGTGGGAGAGAAGCCGAGCTCGATCGCGAGCGCCCGCCCTTTTTGCCTTGCTATGATGATGTCGCCGTCCGAATCAATGGGCACGCGGACCTGACACGGAGCCATCGACTTCACAACGGGCCGATCCCGCAGCAGGAACCGGGCCAACCTCAACGTAGCCGGTGCAATCGGTCGAGGTGGGCGAGTCCTTCTTCCAAATCGAACGCTGTTGCGACCCTGCCGGGTTCAACCCCAGCTGTTCTACCATCATTGGCCGTGGGGTTCTCGCGTGCAGCCGTGCTGGACCGTGGCCTCGGTTTGCGGTGCCGGCACTACCTGGTATCCGGGAGTAAGCTCAGCAAATTTCGCGAACGCGCGTCGCTGCAGCGCCTGAACGCGGAAGCGTTCCGCTCATGCTCAGGCGCCAGTCCCTGACGATTATTTGAGTTCGATCCTCACGGCCGTCTTCGTCGACGTAATCGGGTTCTCCCGATAATGCACCGTGATCTCGTTACCGGTATTGCCGGTGAGTCCGCGCACGTTCGCCGTACCCCCTCCCAGAACTTCCGTGGAGTTGGTGTAAGCGAATTCGTACAAGTCGTCACCGAACGCCACGATCAGCGTTTTCCTGTCGGGATCGACCGTTCGGAGTTGTCCCGCGAGTATGCGGTCTCCCTTCGCACGATCGCCCGCTCGAGAAGACTCAGTCGCCGTGCCGTTTTGCGATGACTGGCTCGAGCGGTTGCACGCGACGGCGAGAGACAGGAGCAAACAGAACGTCCCGAGAAGCCGGCAGCGCGCTCTCATGACATCACCTCCGTGGTTACTGAGACGTCGAGTGGAGTCGGGGACCGCTCGCGGTCCCCGAGCTCCAGAGGTGAAGTTCGCTCTTACGGCCGTTCGCCAGCACCGCCCGCACCGGGTCGATCGCCAGCGCCGCCCGCACCAGGTGCGCCACCCGCGCCAGGTCGGTCACCTGCGCCGGGCTTTTCACTCGGGCTCGGGCTGCTGCCCTTGCTGTCTCCCTGCACTTCGATCTCAGTCGCCACGCGATTGGCGCCCTGCATGGTGAAGTGGACGGTTACCTCTTTGCCACTTTGTGTCGCGAGCCCGGCGACTCCGCCGCGTGCGCCGGTGACCTTGGTGTCGTCGTTGTACTGGAACTTCTGTTCCGCGCCGTCGGTCGGCTTGATCGTCAGCATCTTCGCCGTGGCGTCGATGCTCGAGAGCTCGCCGCGGGCCGTTTGCGCCTGCGGCTTGGCCTGGGCTGAGGGAGCTGAGGGAGCGCCGGGCGATGGCTGGCCGGGCGCGCCTGGCGTCGGTCGCGGCTGATCAGGCGCCTGTGCACCTGGCGCGGTTGGCCGAGGCTGATCGGAGACCTGTGCGGAAGCGGCTCCCGCGATTAACGTGAAGGCCAACAGTAGGCCGAATATCGAAACAATGCGAGTGTGTGACATGGGCATGGTCCAAACTCCTTTGCCGGACGCAAAGAGCGAAGGCCATGCCACGCTGAGTGCCGCGATCTCTTCGATCTTTTGTGCTCCACGTTATGGGTCAGTTTCGGGCAAGCTCGTGAGTGGGAGCGTAAGTTATTCCGAGTAGGTATCGGTCGGTGACACCGCGCAAGTCACGCTTACGCAAGAGGTTGCGTGATTTCACCTGACGGCTGTCGCAGGTGATATCCTCATGGCCGTTTCCAGACAATCCCGCGCGAAAGCAGGCCCCGATTTGCCGCCGAGATCTCGTGTCGATCCTTCAGTCCCACTGCTCCTTCTCTCATCGACGTGTGGGCTCGTCCTCTTCATCATGACGCGCCTTGCTGCAGCTGCGCCCGCTGCAGACGCGGACGCCATCGTCACCGATCGCATTCAAGTCGTCGTCGATCGATTGCGCGATCGACTTGGCATATCGGAGAGCGTGCACGTCTCAATTCAGCCGCGGGTCGCGCTGATCGTCTCGGTCGAAGCACCAGTGGATCACGATGCGCCCTTCCGCCTCGCCATCGAAGATCGTTTCCTCTCGCGATTGAGCGAAGAGGAGCTCGATGCAGCGATGGCGCACGAGCTCGGGCATGTGTGGGTGTTCACGCACCATCCCTATCTTCAGACTGAAAAGCTCGCCAATCAGATCGCGATGCGGGTGGTCACGCGCGACAGCCTCGTCAGCGTGTACCAGAAACTGTGGGAACACGGTGGGACTAAAGGGGACCTCAATACATTCTTAGGGCCCTGATTTGCTCGCTCCCAGCGTCAGATTCCGCTCACGGTTTTTGGTGGAGTGCCCTGCGGGGTGCCTTCCCCTACGGCCCTGGCTATGTGCGCCAGTTGCAGAATGCCCGAGGTCCATTTGTAAACGTTGCCATAAACTTCGTGGCCGCCACGTAACTCCGTGGTCGCCACTGCTGACTCGGTTTCGCCAACCCGCTATTAGGGCCTTTTCTGCTGAAGGATATCGGGGAATTCCGCAAAAAGACATCGGCTGGCCCCGGGGTTGCACAATCGCCCGAACGGTTCCCGATGCCAGGACTAGCCGCTACAGATACAGACGAAGAACTGTCGCTTCCGAGGGCGGCCGGGGCACCACTATCACGGCGACGAAGTGGCGTCGACGTCAAACGGGTATCACAGGAGGCTCAATGTTGAACCGGGTTCTCATCGCCGACGATCACGCCCTCGTGCGGGAAGGGATTGGCATCCTGATCGCGCGCGGCGGCTTCAGCGTCGTGGCGGAAGCGTCAAACGGGCAGGAAGCGCTCACGCACGCCTCCAGCCATCAACCCGACATGGCGGTGCTCGACATGAGCATGCCGATCATGAATGGCCTCGAAACCGCACAGGAGTTGCGGCGATTGTCTCCGCGCACGAAATCGATCGTGCTCTCACGCCATGATGGTGTCGACTACGTGCTCGCTGCGATGCGGGCGGGCATCAAGGGCTACGTGTTGAAATCGCAGTCTGTGGTGGAACTGCTGCAAGCATTGAACGATGTGTCAACGGGAGGCTTTTACCTGAGCCCCGGTGTGTCGGCGGTAGTAGTCGATGCGGTTCGCACGAAATCGGCGCCGGCGGACGATCCGCTCACTGCTCGCGAGCGGCAGGTGCTCAAGCTGATTGCGGAAGGATATGCCACCAAGGAGTGCGCCACGATTCTTGGCGTCAGCGTCAAGACGGCGGATTCACACCGCACCCGGCTGATGAAGAAACTGGGTATACACGGCACCGCAGGACTCGTGCGCTACGCCGTGCGTCATCACATCGCCGAAGTCTGAACGATCTGCGGCGCGCGCGGTGCGCGCCACCCGCCCTGCCCGGTGTGTGCGGTGTGCACATACGCGCACCCGCGCCGGCATGCCAGAGAGATCACGAAGAATTCTTCGCGATCGTCAATCCCTGTTGGTTTTCAGAGTCTTCGTGGCCTTGGTGCTCTTCGTGTTCTTCGTGCTCCCCATAACAAAGATGATCGCGCCTGCCGCGGCAAGGACGATCTTCCAGGCGGCGATCCCAAAGAACGTGGCGCCGCTGGCGCTCACGGCAAGGGCGGCGGCGGCCACGAGACCCCCAAGCGCCTTTTGCATCTGGCAGTCAGCATCTCATCGTTTGAGCTTCGGAAGAAGACACTGATTAAATGACGGCGAGAAGCCGAGACTACGTTAATAAGAGTTTTTGTGAAGTCTCAGGAAGGCTACAGCCGAGCTTTTCCTCATAGAACACCAGAACGTGCCGCTCGACTTTCGACGGGGGAGAGCGCAAAATTACGTACTCCACACTAAGTCAACCTGAGGCGTTAAAGAACAGCTAGGGAGAAGTCCATAGTCATGGCGGGACAGAACGACCAGCCGCAGGCCAGCAATACGCCAGTACCAGACCTGATCGAGCGCTACCGGCTGCGGAGGGATGCCTGGATTGCCCAGGCCGACGAGCTCGCGCGTCTTCGTGATGAAGTGCGGAGTTCCGCCGAGCGCGAGGCGATGGAAATCGTCACAGCGGCGCGCCGTGATGTGCGGAAGGTGATCATGGAAGCGCGGAGGGAGCTCCTCGTGCTTTCTGCTCAGGTGCAAGCCGCCCTTGGAGAGTCCAACGCAAAGACGGACCCGACGCTCCTCCTCAACAAAGCCGGTATCACGTCGGAATCGGCCGTCCGGGCGCTGACCGGAGCGACCGATGTATTTGCTCCGGAGGATGCGGTCAACGAGATCCTCAACGAGGTCCACGACGACATGACGGCGCTCGCGGAGGATGCGAAGACGCTTCCGCTCAAGGCCGTCCCGCCGCTTCGCCAGATCGGGCCGTCATCAGCAACGCCGCCGCCGGTCGCATCGGGATCGACGTTGCGAGCTGCTCCAACCAGCGTTGCGCCGCCGGTTACGCTATCGTCTCCGCGACCATCGGCTCCGCCTCCTGAGATCGCTCCGGCGATCGTGGCAATGCCGGAGCCGGTCATCCCCCCTCTCGACGACGTGCACGACCTTGATGACCTGCTGCCTCCGGTCGTGTTGTCGTCACAATTTCCGAGCGACGCGGTTCCCGTACCCGTAACAAAGAGGCTTGGTGCTTTTCTCGGGGTGTTCGTCGGAATCGGCGTCCTGGTTGTAGGTGTTACGGTCTGGTGGCTGATGCATCGATCCACTGGAACGAGCGAATCGGCCAGTGCCGTGCAAGCAGAGACTTCCAGCCGGCCGTCGGCCTCTCGATCGAGCGAGCCATCATCGTCTCAGTTGAAAGCCATACCCAAAGCGGCCACTCCTGCAGCGAATGCATCGAACCTATCGGTCGTCGGTGAAGCGGTCCGTCAAGTGTGGGTGAAGACGACGATCGACGGGCGATCCGATAACGGGCGTACGCTGGTCGCTGGTCAGGTGATCGATGTCGCTGCGGATCAGACCATCTCTCTGCAGGTCGGCGATGCGGGCGCCATGCTGGTATCCGTGAACAAAGGCGAAAAGCGCGCGCTGGGTCGCGACGGTCAGGTCGTGACCAGGCAATTTGCTGCTGAGAAGTCCGAAAGTCCTCGGGCTACACCAACCCCCGTGCCCGCGACCCCTACGCCGTCCGAGCGGCCAGCGGCGACTCGCCCGGCTCCGCCAATCGCGTCGGCGCCCGAGCGGCCAGCACCGAACCCGGCTCCGCCAATCGCGTCGGCGGCTCCCGCGATCGCGCAGCCTGTGAGGACGTCGCCTCCACCAACCCAGGCGCCCAATACCGCCTCCGGGATCGGCTTCGTGCCGACCACTCCGACTCCGACGCCGGCGCCGGCCCCGACGGTGAACCAACTCGCGGCGACTCCACCGCCGCAGCCGACTGTTCCCGCTCCCGCGAATCCGCTGAGCGCGCCTCCGGCGCCATCTCCGAGTGCCTCCCCGGGTGGGTCGCCGGCGAGCACGGTCGTTGCCATCGCCCGTCAATGGCTTGATGCGTACCATCGCCAGGACCGCGGGGCCATGGCGGCGCTCTCGACTGAGAATCTGCTTCTCGCCGACGAGCGACGCCCCGATGAACGTTTCCCACCCGGTCTTTCCGATGTCACTCGTACCCTCGACAAGGTAAGCGTTCAGATCGCCGCCGACACAGCGGTGCTCACGGCTGTCATGATGGAACAGTCGGGCTCTGTCCCCTCGCCGCATGTGTCGCCTATTTCTCAGGTCTGGGTGCTGGGAGCAGGGCAACAATGGAAGGTCCGGCAGGCGCGTTTTGTGAGCGAGGCCAGACTGAACCAGGTGTTCAAGTAGCCCTTACGGCATTCAGCTGAGTTCAAGAACGCGCCGGTCCCGATAAGGACCGTCGCCCGATTCTGCCATTCGCCCCGGCCGTATAATCGAATTGAATCGTGTCTTCTTCTCTCGACGACCAGATCCGTGCGGCGCTGGACCGTTTGCGGGTCACGTTGGGCGGTCAACTCGAAGCGGAGCTGACCGCTTCGACTGGCGACATCGTGCGAGCGGCGGCTCACGAGCACAGGCAAGCGCTCCTCGAGGCGACGGAGCGAACAGCCGCCGCGACGCGCGTCGAAGCAGAGCAGCAGCTTTCAACGGTGCGCGACGAGTTCGAGCGTCAACGTGAGAACCTCGAGCGCGACAAGGAAAGCCTCCAGCACCAGAACGGGCTCCTTCAGCGAGAAAAGGAAGACCTTCAACGGGAGAAGGAGGACCTCCAACACGGTGCGGCATCAGAGATAGCCGGACTCGAGCGGGGACTCGGCGAGGTCCGCGATGAACTCGATGCCGTGCGCCGCAACCTTGATGAGGTGCAGAGCGCTCGTGAGTCACTTCTGCGCGAGCTCGAACAGAGCAGGGAAGAATACGACAGTCGCACTCGACAACTTCAGGACGCCATCGAGCGCACCAGTCGTGAAGCGGAGCAGACCCGCTCAGACGCCGACGCATCCGTTCGAGAACTGCAAATGATGCGCGCGAAGCTTGCGCAGACGGTACGACTCACATCGGCACTGCGAACGCTCGACGAAGCGACGTCACTCGGAGACATTCTCGACCACCTGGTGCACTCGGCCTGTCAGGAATCCGGCCGCACGGCCGTATTTCTTGTCAATGGTACGAAGCTGCGTGGCTGGCGTGCGTTGGGGTTCGACGGGGGCGCGATTGTCGGCTCCGACTTCGAGCCGGCCGACACAGGGGTGGTCGGACAGGCGGTGCAGTTGGGGGTCAGTCGGCAGCACCGGAATGGAGATGAGGCCCGCTTACCATCATTCGCGTCGGCCGCCGGCCCTCGGGACGCCGTTGCGCTGCCGGTTCAGGTCGGTGGCTCGGTTATTGCCGTGCTGTATGCGGATGCGGCGAGGA
>Ga0068870_10001144_pt1 | contig 10611 bp, 8 predicted proteins | sample KBSMisM62_FD_66599 | JGI IMG/M metagenome (GOLD analysis project Ga0068870, IMG submission 66599) | Miscanthus rhizosphere microbial communities from Kellogg Biological Station, Michigan, USA - KBS Miscanthus M6-2 | ecosystem: Host-associated > Plants > Roots > Rhizosphere > Soil ...
CCCACGCTGCCCGGCGCGCGCTGGATGTTGTGGTGGCGGTTCCTGAGGAAGATGACGTCACCGTTGCCGACGAGGGTGACACCGGCGGTCTTCTCGATCGAGTTGTTCTTCAGGACGATCCTGGAGAACGCATCGGCGTCGATGATCCGCGCGCTGCCACCGCTGATGTTGCAGTGGTCGATCGTGAGGTTCGGCGGCTTGGAGCCCGACGTCTTGATGATCGTCCCGCCCGTGTACGTCAGCGAGCAGCTGGACAGCGTCACGGCCTCGGTGGTCGAGATCGTGACCTGACCTCCGAATGACCCCGTGTAGACACCTCCGGCCGAGATCACGCCGGTCGAGGGGATCGGGTTCCCGGCCGGAGGGGCCGGAGCAGGCGCAGGCGCCGGCGCCGGACAGGCGGCCGTGGATGCCTGCAGCGAGGCCTGCGTCGAGCTGTTACCCGCCGCATCTCGTGCGACGACCCCGAACGTGTAGGCCGTACCGCACGCGAGCCCGGTCTGACTCGCCGACGTCGTCGTAGCGGTAGCCATCTTCGTACCGTTGCGGTACACGTCGTAGCCGGTCACTCCGACGTTGTCGCTCGAGGCGTTCCAGCTCAGCGTCAGCGACGAGGTCGTGACGTTCGACCCCGCGAGGCCGGTCGGAGCCGAGGGCGGCGTCGTATCGGCGCAGGCCGTCGTCGACACCATGACGGTGGCCTTGCTCGACCGGTTCGACGCCGCGTCATACGCGTCGACCGCGAGCGTGTAGCTCGTGTTGCAAGTCAGGCCCGAGAAGATCCCGGTCGTCTGGCTGCTCGTCCCGACCTGCGTGCCTCCACGATAGAGCCCGTACCCGACCACGCCGACGTTGTCGCTCGAGGAGCTCCAGTTGAGCGCGATGCTCGTGGACGTACGGTTCGTCGTCACGACGTTCGTGGGCGCCGACGGTGGCTGTGTGTCCGCGCACGCGCTGGTCGAGGCGACGACCGAGGCGCGGGTGGAGCTGTTGCCTGCAGCGTCGTATGCCTCGACCTCGACGGTGTAACCCGTTCCACAGGTGAGGCTGGACACCGTCGTGCCGGGCTGGGTGCTCGTACCGTTCGGCGTGCCGTTGACCAGAGTCCGGTAGCCCGTGACCGCGACGTTGTCGGACGACGGTGCCCATGTGAGCGAGAGGCTCGTCCGCGTGACGCCGGACACCGTGAGACCGGTCGGCTGCGACGGCGGGGTCGTGTCCGCCGGCGAGGGCGGGGGCGGCGCAGGAGTCGGTGTCGCGCAGGCGGCCGTTGCCGCGCTCGCGCGGGCCGGGCCAGAGGCGTTACCCGCGGCGTCACGCGCGACGACCTCGTACTGGTATGTGGTCCCGCACGTCAGACCCGACTGCGAGGAGGTCGTCGACGTCACCGACGCGACCTTCGACGAGTTCCGGTACACGTCGTATGCGGTCACGCCGACGTTGTCCGTCGAGGCCGACCACTGGAGAGTCATGGCTGTCTGAGTGACGTTCGAGACGGCGAGCGAACCAGGCATCGACGGCGGGGTCGTATCCGGGGTCGGCGCGGGAGGTGGCGGCGGCGCAGCGGGACACGCGTCGGTCCCGGCTGTGAGATCCGCGGCGGCGGATCGATTCCCGGCGGCGTCGTACGCGTCCACGCCGATCGCGTAGCTCGTATCGCACTCGAGACCTGCCAGCGTCGCGTTCGTCTGCGTCACGCTCATGCGGGGCGCACCGTCGACCAGCACGCGGTAGCCGGCGATGCCGACGTCGTCGCTGGAGGCCGTCCAGCCGAGGGAGAGCGACGTCTCGTTCTTGGCGGTCAGCGCGAGATTCGCCGGCGCTGTCGGCGCGCTGGAGTCTCCGCATGCTGACGTTGAGACGTACGCCGTTCCGAGCAGGGATCGATTGCCTGCTGCGTCGACCGCATCGACGAAGTAGCTGTAGGTGTTCCCACACGCGAGACCACTCAGGGCGACCGTCGGATCGCTGACGGCAGCGACCCTGGAGGCTCCCTGGAACACGCCGTAGCCGACGACGCCGACGTTGTCCGTGGACGGGCTCCACGACAGCACGACCGCGGTCGGCGTGGTCACCAGCTGCTTGAAGCCCGTAGGCTTGCTCGGCGGCTGTGTGTCGGGACAAGCCGCCGTCGCGACGAGCGCCGTGACGCGAGGAGAGCGGTTTCCGGATCGGTCGAATGCCGAGACGGAAAGAGCCGAGCTCTGGCCACACGCGAGGCCCGAGACGATGTACGCCGGGTTCGTCACCGTCTTCTTGCCCGTGTCGCCGTACACGAGGTACCCGGCGACCTCGACGTCGTCCTGTGCGGGCTGCCACGCGACGTACACGGCAAACGGCGTGGCCTTGACCACGTGAACGTCCGCCGGCGCGGTCGGTGGAACCTGATCACGCGGCGCCGAGTTGCGCCCTTGTGCAGGACCGACGACGCACACCGTCAGGAGTGCGACGATCGATGCGGCGGCAAGAGCCGTGCGCTTGGCGGCGGCAGACACAGCCCCCGTGTTCTCGGCGACCTAGCCGTCGGGCCTAGACCCCCGATCGGGGTAGCCACCCGGACGGCCAGGGTCTTTTTGCACAACGACGCCGTCCAGTTCCCTCCGGCGAGTGACGTCGTACGGACTGCCGAACGCGGTTCAGCCAGGGATGGAGACCGTCGCCTGCACCGTGGCGCCCGGGGCTCGGCGCCCTCCGACGATCGGCCAGACATACCACGTGTACTCACCGGCGCGGAGCGTCCGGCGGCTCCCCGCATAGATCCAGCTCGCCGGGACGACGACCTCCGGCTCGATCGTGTCACGCACGAAGACGCGCCGGGATGCTCGGAAGAACTCGACGTGATACCCGGACGCGTTCGGCGCCGGGGCCCAGACGAAGCGGCGCTCAGTCGGCCTCGATGGCGTCTTGGACGGACCGGGTCCGGATCCCGGAATCGCCGTAGGGGACGGAGGAGCCGTCCGCGTCGCGGGCGAATTGCCCGTGCCTACGTGCAGATCGACGAGCAAGAGCACGAGCGCAGTCACGACGGCACAGCCGACGAGGAGCCTTCGTTCATCCGGCCGCCGAACCTGTCTCGCGACCCGCTGCGCGCGGTCGACGCGCGTCGTGGCGACCGCCGGGCGCTCCGGAATCGGCGTCCACCCGAGGGGCACCGTCGGCGCGTCGGGGAGCTGCGCCCTGGCCAGCGCACCGAGATCCGGGTCGACGAGGACGAGCTCGGGGCTCGTCACATCGTCCCCGCGACCGTAGGGACGGAGGTCGATCGACACTTGGGCTGTCATCGGTTGCAGCTCGCATTCGCTGCAGTCGGACCGACGCCTCCTGTGCAGCGGCGGCGTGTCCGAGGTGGACGGCTAGGCTCCGGACGTGCTGAGCCCGGCGGTCGAGAACCTCGTGACACAGCTGACGAAGCTGCCCGGTATCGGTCGCCGGACCGCGCAGCGTCTCGCGTTCCACATCCTGTCGACGCGGCCGGAGGACGCGCTCGAGCTCTCGCGCGCGATCGAGGAAGTCAAGGCGCGCGTCCGGTTCTGCCGCGAATGCGGCAACCTCACCGAGGACGAGCTCTGCGACGTCTGCTCGGACGCGCGCCGCGACCGCTCGGTGATCTGCGTGGTCGAGCAGCCGGTGGACGTGGTCTCGGTCGAGCGGACGGGCGAGTACCAGGGGCTCTACCACGTCCTCGGCGGCGCGCTCTCGCCGCTCGACGGGATCGAACCGAGCGATCTCCGCATCGACGGCTTGCTGGCTCGCGTCTCGGCGAACGGCGTGACCGAGGTCGTGCTCGCGACCAATCCCACGATGACGGGAGAGGCGACCGCCGCTTATCTCGCCGATCGGCTACGCGACAAGGTGAGCGTCACCCGGCTCGCGAGCGGCCTTCCCGTCGGCGGCGACCTCGAGTACGCGGACGAGGTGACGCTCGGACGGGCACTTTCGGGTCGACGCGCGATGTAGGAAGCGTTTCTGTCGCAAATTGCGACTTTCTCGTGTCCGCGGGGGTTGCATCCGGTAGAGGGACGTCATAGATTCCTCCCACTGAACCGGCGGGCCTTCGGGTCAGCCGGTTCAGTGTTTTTTTGGGGCCTATCTCCTGCGAGCACCTACACTGGGGCGGCGATGATCGATTCGGAGCTCCGCATCGGAATTGTCGGCGCAACGGGCGCAGTGGGGCAGGTGACGCTCCAATGCCTCCTCGACCGGGGATACACCAATATCCGTACGTTCGCGTCGTGGCGTTCGACCGGAGGGCGGCTCGGGGAGTTCGAAATCTAGGAGGCGACGGCTCAGTCCCTCGGTGCAGGGGATCTCGACGTGTGCTTCTTCTCGATCGGGACGCAGTGGAGCCGCGAGCTGGTCCCGATCGCTGCGCAAGCTGGAGCGGTGTGCGTCGACAAGTCGTCGGCCTTCCGACTGATGGACGACATCCCGCTCGTCGTGCCGGAAGTGAACGGCGAGCGCGCCCTCGAGCACAGCGGGATCATCGCGAACCCGAACTGCTGCACCATCCCATTGACGATGGTGCTCGCCCCGCTCCACGACGCCGCCGGGTTGCGCAGTGTGCGCGTCTCCACGTATCAGTCGGTCTCGGGTGCGGGATCCGATGCGATCAACGACCTTCGTGCAGAGGACGCCGACGACCACCTCCTGCGCATGGACTGGGAGTTCGACGGCGTCGAGTTCGACGAGGAGGCGAAGCTCCGCGACGAGGCGCGCAAGATTCTCGAGCTTCCCGAGCTTCCGATCAGCGCGACGTGCGTGCGCGTACCGGTTGTCGTCGGCCATGCCGAGTCGGTCTGGATCGAGACGGAGGCACCGTTGTCGCCGGCAGACGCGGCGCGCATTCTCGCCGAAGCGCCAGGCCTCAGGCTCGAGAAGATCCCGAGTCACGGCCACGCCATCGGCATCGACGACGTGATCGTCGGCCGCGTTCGGGCCGACCAAACGGCAGAGAACGGTCTTGCGCTCTATCTCATCTGCGACAACCTCCGGAAGGGCGCGGCGCTGAACGCCATCCAGATCACGGAGTTGCTGGTAGGAGCCTCGCTGCCGAGCTACTTCGGCCAGCGGGCGAGCTGACGGTCTAGCCGCCGCCCGGGGGCGCGGGCGCTGGGGGCGCGGGAACGAACGCCTCGCGGACCGCGCTCAGCACCTTCTCTCGCGTGCCTTCCTCGACTGGCTGGAGACCGCCGAGGTCGAGGCGGGCGAGCTCGATTCGCCCCGACGCGCGTACCGTCCGAAAGCCGAAGTCCGCGAGGAAGTCGCGGGGGAAGACGGTACGGTGGACGAGGAACCGGTCCGCAGCGGACGTCCCCTCCCGGTAGCGGTACGCGAATGCCTCGAGCGCGCGTGCGCCCTTGTCTCGCGTCTCGCCGATCGCGGCGAGGAACAGCGACTGCTCGACCCACGGCTGCGTGTCCGTCAGGAGGTACGCGCAGGTGACGAGCACGGCGTCGTCCGACGGCGGTCCGGCGGGGAGATCCGCCGCGCGCGGGAAGAGCGCAGCGGGGCCGTACTGCATCGACCCGAGGACGCGTCCGTCGTCGTCTCGGTAGACCGTCCCCCACGCGCCCCACTCCTCCTCCGCGCGCTCGATCCACTTGCGTTTCTCCGCCTCGCGGTTGCCGCGGCTCTGCCACCAGACGCACTCACGGCAGACCGACGGCGCCGTCTCGAGCGTGGCGCCGGTGAGGCCGGCGAGGCGCGAGGTCATTGCTTTGCGGGAGGCGCGCCGACGCGTTCGACGACGACGTCGACGGAGCGGACCTCGAGATCGGCCATGCGGCCGAGGTATTCTGCCACGCGCTCCTGCACCTGGCGCGCGACCGCCTCGGACGCCGCACCCCACTCGAGCTCGAGATGCACGACGACGTCGATAGCCTCGGACCCGCGCGTCACCTCCGCCGCACCGCGCGTGAGACCCGAGACGCCGTTCACCTCCTGGGCCGCGTCGCCCGCGTAGCGAGCGAGGACCTCGGCGGAGATGACCGGCGCCTCCATCAGCTCGATCGTACAACCAGCGGCATCGGGTGACGTCTCCGCCGCGGCCGCGAATGCGGCCGCCTTCAGGGATGTTGCGCGACCGGAATCCGCTCTCGCGGGTTCCGGTCTTGCGCCCGAACGATCAGCTCCGTGACCTCCGGCCGCGCGAAGAGACGGAAGGGGACGAACGTGGTGCCCAATCCCGGCGACACGTGGAGCGTGGTCGACCCGTACTCGTAGAGGCCCTCGACGTCGCGCGCGCGGAGGTGCGCCAGACGCAGCTTGCCGCCCGGGTACGGAACGACGATCTGGCCCGCGTGCATGTGGCCGGAGAGGACGAGGTGGAAGACGCCTGGGATGCGCCTGGCGATCCCCGGGAAGTGGCAGAGCAGGACGCGCAGTTCAGCGTCGGCGTCGGCGAGGCGATCCGGTGTCGCCCGACGAGCTGCGTACGTCTGCGGGTCGACCCCCGCGATCTGCACACGCCGCCCACGGAGGTCGACCTCGACGGCCGCGTCGCCGAGGAGCACGACCTCGGGAAGCGCCTCTATGGCAGCCGGATCGACGTGTTGCGAGAACGGATCGCGGCTGTGCGCGAAGTCGTGGTTGCCGAGGACGACGTAACAGCGACCGAGATCGCGGAGCAGCCGTTCGAGCTCGCCCATCCCCGTGGGACGCGAGACGAGGTCACCGGTGATGCAGACGAGGTCGGGCTTGCGCTCGATCACCCAGTCGACGGCGTCGCGTACGGCGCGCCGTCCACGCGACGGCACGCCGAGGTGCAGGTCGGAGAGGTGCGCGATCCGCAGACCGTCGAGCTCGGCCGGAACGCCGTCGAGACGAATCTCGAGGACGCGCCGCCTCAGCCACCCGGCCTCGAACCACGCCCACGCGGCAACTGCCACGCCCGCGGCGAGCACGATGACGAGAAGCCAGGTCAGACGGACAGCTTCTCGGCCACCGGCTCGACCGAGACGACGTGGCGCTTGAACTTGAGCTCGGACGAGTCGAGACCCGCGGCCACGCCGACGAGCTGCGAGAGGTGCAGGATCGGCATCTGGAAGTCCTTGCCGGTCTGCTTGCGAAGCTTGGACTGCCACGCGTCGAGCGAGAGATGGCAGAGCGGGCAGGGTGTGACCATCGCGTCGGCGCCGGCCTCCTTCGCCTGCTCGATCGGCTGGATGAGCTCGGCGAGCGCGACGTCCTCACGCGCCTGGATGATCGGGAAGCCGCAGCACTTGACCTTGGCCGGGTAGTCGATCGCCTCTCCCCCGCAGGCGCGGATGATCCGCTCGAGCGACTCCGGCTTGTCCGGGTCCTCGAAGCCGAGGAGCTTCGACGGGCGCAGGATCTGGCACCCGTAGAAGGGCGCGACCTTCAGTCCCTTGAGGCCCTTGTGGGCAGCCGTCTGCAGCAGCTCGTAGCCCTCGCCGACGGAGATGAGCCAGAGGAAGTGCATGACCTCGACCCCGCCCGAGTACGGCGGCGCGCCGACCGTGACGAGGTTCTCGTTCACGCGCGCGAGCAGCGCTGCGTCGTTCTGCAGCGCGTGGTTGGCCTGCCGGAGGTTCAAGGTGCAGACGTTGCAGATGGTCATCAGCGTGTCCGCGCCCGTCTCCTCCGCGTAGGCGAGGATGCGCGCGTTCAGGTGGAGGTAGTAGTCCGGCTCGGCCTCGTGTATGTCGCCGGCGCCGCAGCAGGTGACCGCCTCGAGCTCGATCAGCTCGAGTCCGACCTTCGGCGCGAGCGCCTGCGTGGAAGTGTCGAGCTCCTTCGCCGAGAGCGACGCGAGGCAGCCTTTGTAGTACGCAACCGTCCTCATACGGTCGGCTCCTCGCCCGGGAGGAACGGCTTCGCGAACGAGCCCTCGCCGTAGGGGCCGCGCTCCGCGGCTTCTCCGCTGCCTTCGCCGTGCTCGAGGTGCCCGAGCGCCTTCTCCGCCTGGACGACTCCGGCGGCACCATCCTTGCCCTGCTCCTGGACGAGGTCATAGAGGGCGCGCGCCTCGTCGACGTGCTTCGCGACGTGCGGCGGGAACGGCGGCGGCACCTTCCCGTGTCGGAGGAGACCCATTGCGAACTTCACTTCCTTCATCGACTTCGCGATGCCCTGCGTCTTCGGCACGAGCTCGGTCTCGCGCAGCCACCCCGTGGTCTTCGCCGAGGTCACGAACCACTTCGCGTGCTTCGCGCCCATGTCGGAGTCGATGCCCGCCTTCACAGCCTCGGCGCCGAGCTTTGCGATCGCGTCACGAGGGTCGACGCCCTTCGGGCAGCGCTCCTGGCAGAAGTAGCAGCGTGTGCAGTCCCAGATCCCGTGCTCGCTCGAGTACGACTGCAGCCGCTCGACGGTCGCACGGTCGCGTGCGTCGCCGACGAACCGCATCCCCTTGGCGAGCGCCGCCGGGCCGAGGAAGTCGGGGTCGGCCTCCATCGAGTTGCACTCGGAGACGCAGCAGCCGCACATGATGCAGAGCGACTCCTTGTGGATGACGTCCATCTGCTCCTGCGAGACGACGTTCTCCTTCTCGCCGGGATCGGAGTAGCCGGGCTCGAGCCAGGGCTGGACGGCGCGGATCTTGCCCCAGAACGGCCCCATGTCCACGACGAGGTCCTTGACGATCGGGAGGTTGCCCATCGCGGAGATGACGGGAACCTCCCCTGCCTGAGCGATCTCGTACATCCGCGTCTTGCACGCCAGGACGGCGGCGCCGTCCATGCGCATGCCACACGAGCCGCAGATCATCATCCGGCAGCTCTTGCGGTACGCGAGGGAGCCGTCGACCTGGTCCTTGACGATGTCGAGACAGTCGAGGAGCGTCGCCTCCTCGGGTGCGTCGATCTCGTACTCGCGCAGGGCGCGCTCCCCCTTGACCGCGTCGTACCGCCAGATCTTGAGGGCGACCTGCACTAGTAGCTCCTCACTTCGGGCTGCCACTTCGTCATGCGGACCTCCGCGTAGTCGAGCTCCGGCGCGCCGTCCACCCAGCGCGTCACGGAGTGCTTCAGGAAGCGCTCGTCGTCCCGCTCGGGAAAGTCGGCGGGCCGCGAGTGTGACCCACGGCTCTCCTCGCGGGCAAGCCCCGACTGCACCATCACCCAGGCCAGGTCGAGCATGTACCCGAGCTCGAGCGCCTGCGTGAGGTCGGTATTGAAGACGTCGCCCTTGTCCTCGACAACGACGTGTTCGTATCGCTCCCGGAGGCGAGCGATGACGTCCAGCTGCTCCTCCATGCGCTCCGCGTACCGGAAGACACCGAAGTTCTCGAGCATCGAGGCGCCGAGCTCGTCCCGAATCTTCCACGGACGCTCGCCCTCGGAGCGGTCGAGCAATGCCTTGAGTTCGCGTTCCGCGTCCACGAGCGACGCCTTCGAGACGGGGCCACCGTTGCGGGATACGAGCGCGCTCTCGGCCGCCGCCTGCCCTGCGCGCCGTCCGAACGTGATCGTCTCCATCAGCGAGTTGCCGCCGAGCCTGTTTGCACCGTGTACGGAAACGCACGCGACCTCGCCGGCCGCGTACAGGCCGTCGATCTCGGTGGCACCCCAGTTGTCGGTCGACACCCCACCCATGTGGTAGTGGGCTCCCGGACGAACCGGGATGGGGTCGTAGATCGGATCGACGCCGGCGAACGTCAGCGCGAGCTCACGCGATCCCGGGAGCCGCGTGTTGATGCGCTCGGCGCCGAGGTGCCGGAGATCGAGCAGCACCGAGCCGCCGACATCGCGACCCGCCTCGATCTCGGTGGTCTCCGAGCGCGAGACGACGTCGCGCGACGCCAGCTCGAGCGCGTTCGGCGCATAGCGCGCCATGAAGCGCTCCCCGTCGCGGTTGATGAGGAAACCACCCTCGCCGCGGCAGGCCTCGGTGATGAGGACGCCGCTCGGATACAGGGTCGTCGGATGGAACTGCATGAACTCCATGTCCTTGAGCGGAACGCCCGCATGCAGGGCCATGGCCATCCCGTCGCCGTTGCAGGCGTAGGCATTGGTCGTCACGCGATAGATGCGGCCCATTCCGCCCGTCGCGAGCACGACCGAGCGCCCCGTTACGAGCTTTAGGCCACCGTTCACGAGGTCCCAGCAGACGACGCCGACGCAGCGGCCATCCTCGACGACCAGCCGCCACGCGAAGTACTCCTCGTACACCTCCATCGGGCCCTGCTCCTGGCGCTTCATGAGCTGCTCGTACAGCACGTGGATGAGGACGTGGCCCGTGATGTCCGCCGAGTAGACCGTCCGCGGCGAGCCCGCAGCTCCGAACGGCCGCTGCGCGAGCTTGCCCTCCTCGTTGCGAGAGAAGACGCAGCCCCAGTGCTCGAGCTGGTAGATGTCGCCGGGAGCCTCGTTCGCGAGGATCTCGATCGCGTCCTGGTCTCCGAGGTAGTCGGAGCCCTTCACCGTGTCGTAGGCATGCGTCTCCGGGCTGTCCTCTGCCGCGTTTCCGAGTGCGGCGTTGATCCCGCCTTCGGCAGCGCCTGAATGGCTCCGCGTCGGGTGGAGCTTCGAGACGACACCGACGCTGGCACCGGTGTCGAAAGCCTCGATTGCGGCACGCATGCCGGCGCATCCGGCCCCGACCACCACGACGTCGTGGTGGTCGGGGCCGGATGCGCCGGCATGCGTGCCG
>Ga0068870_10001147_pt1 | contig 10592 bp, 9 predicted proteins | sample KBSMisM62_FD_66599 | JGI IMG/M metagenome (GOLD analysis project Ga0068870, IMG submission 66599) | Miscanthus rhizosphere microbial communities from Kellogg Biological Station, Michigan, USA - KBS Miscanthus M6-2 | ecosystem: Host-associated > Plants > Roots > Rhizosphere > Soil ...
TGTTTCTGCTCGGTGATGTCGCGCGTGACCTTGGCAAAACCCCGCAGACTCCCCGATTTGTCGCGCAGCGCTGTAAGGACCACATACGCCCAGAAACTCGAGCCGTCTTTGCGCAAGCGCAATCCCTCGACCGTCGCAACGCCCACTTCGGTGGCCCGCCGCATCAACCCGTTCGGCACGCCGGCGTCCACATCCTGCGGTAGATAGAAACGGTCAAATGACTGGCCGATGATCTCGTCAGCGCGAAAGCCCTTGATGCGCTCGGCACCGGCGTTCCACGTCATGACATGCCCCTCGGGGTCCAGAAAGAAGATCGCATAGTCGCGAACTTCGTCGACCAGCAAACGAAACATTTGCTCGCTCTCGCGCAGCACTCGCTCCGCTTCGCGCCGTTCCGCCTCACGCTTTTCCTCGGCAAGGCGTCTTTCAGTCAGGTCCCGGGTGACTTTTGCAAACCCGACCACGGCTCCCGATTCATTGCGAATCGCCGTAATGATGACGCTGGCCCAAAACTGGGTACCATCTTTGCGGACTCGCCAGTTCTCTTCTTCACAGCGCCCTGCGCGCAGGGCTGTCTCCAGCAATTGCTTCGGATGGTCGGCCAGCTGTGCCTCTTCGGTATAGAAGATAGAGAAGTCCTTGCCGATGATTTCATCCCTCTGGTACCCCTTGAGTCGCTCCGCACCGCTGTTCCAGGTTGTGACGCGGCCATTGCCATCGAGCATGAAGATCGCGTAGTCCCTGACGCCATCGACGAGAATCCTGAACTCCTCGGCAGCGTGACGTCTCGCTCTCTCATCAGCGAGAGTCCGTTCCATCTGATGGGTGTAGAAGGCGATCTCGATGGTCGCTCGAAGCTCACGTTCGTTGAACGGCTTCACGAGGTAACCAAAGGGCGTCGTCTTCTTGGCGCGGAGGATGGTCTCCTCGTCAGCGTAGGCAGTCAGGTAGACCACCGGCACGTTGAACCGATCGCGGATGATCTCGGCCGCCTGGATTCCGTCCATCTCTCCGCGCAGACGAACGTCCATGAGGACGAGTTCGGGGCGCAGCTGATCCGCCTTGCTGATGGCGTCCTCCCCTGAGGACACGCTACCCACGACAACGTAGCCGAGTTTCTTCAGGGTGTTTTCAATGTCAGCCGCGATGAGCCGCTGGTCCTCGACGATCAGGATGCGATGGGCGACTTCGCTCATGAACCTGTCCCAGGTGGGAAGCGGAGGCTGAATCTTGTCCCATGCTCACGCGTGAGGTCCATCGTGCCGCCCACCTGCTCGGCGAAGATGGCCACGAGTTTCAAACCCAGAGTGCCCGGGCTACGGAAATCGAGGTTGGCGGGGAATCCGGCACCGTTGTCGGCGACCTCTAGAACCACGTCGGTCCCGGCGGAACGCAGGGTGACCTCGACCTGTCCCTTGCGACGCTCCGGAAATGCGTGTTTGAGCGAATTGGAAACCAGCTCGTTGACGATCAACCCGCAAGAGATCGCGGCATCTACGCCGAGTGGAATGTCCTCAGTATCGACCGCAAGGACGATGTCGTCTGGATTCACGCCGTATGTTGCGAACAAGCCGTTTGCGAGTCCCTTGAGGTAGTCGGCGATCTCGACCCGGCCAAGGTCTCTCGACTGGTAGAGCTTTTCGTGGAACAGAGCGATGGAACGCACACGATTCTGGCTCTCCTTGAAAAGCTCGATCGCCTTCGCATCGGAGAGCTTCTCCATCTGGAGGTTGAGCATGCTGGAGACGATCTGGAGATTGTTCTTCACGCGATGGTGAACTTCCTTGAGCAGAACTTCTTTCTCTTTCAGGGACGAGCGAAGTCTGGTCTCGACGAGCTTTCGTTCCGTGATGTCGCGGATAGCCGCCGATACGAGCATGCCTTCTTCGGTCTCGATCGGACTGAGGCTGATCTCAACCGGGAATTCGCTGCCGTCGCTGCGCAGACCGAAGAGCTCCAGCCCGGACCCCATCGGCCGTACGCGTGGATCAGCGAAGAACCCGCCTCGATGGCCAGCGTGTCGACCCCGGAAACGCTCGGGCACCAGTGTCTCGACGGGCATACCCAGGAGGTTCGCGCGTGTGAACTTGAAGAGCCGCTCTGCCTGGGTGTTGAGGATGACGATCTTGCCTTCGTGGCTGACGACAACGATTGCGTCGGGCGCTGCCTCGAGAAACCCTCGAAACCTCGCTTCTACCTTCCTTCGTGCAGTCGTGTCCCGAATGATGCTGATGACGAGCGTACCCGCCTCGGTCTGCAGCGGGCTCAGGCTGATTTCGACGGGGAACTCGCTGCCATCCTTGCGGCGCCCGGATAGCTCTCTGCCGTCGCCCATGGGACGGGTGTGCGGCTCGCGAAAATAGTTGTTCCGGTGGCCGGCGTGGTGCTCTCTGAACCGCTGGGGTACCAGTCCATCTATCTGCATGCCGAGCAACTCCTCACGGGAGTAGCCGAACAAGCGCGCGGCAAGCTCGTTGACGATGACGATGTTGGCCGACCGATCGACGACGACGATCGCATCGGGCGCAGCTTCCAGAAACCCTTCGAGCGCCATGGGGCTCGAAAGGCCAAGGGTTGCCTGGTCCGCGCGATACTCATTCATAGTCTTGACCGTGGTCTCACTGAATCGATCGCTCAAGAATCATGTACTGGATTGACTCGAGAATTACGAACATGAGATCGATGTAATGATCGACCTGGGGTGAGAGAGGGGCAAGAGGATCCACAGACTGGAGTTCAGGCGGGAAGCGGCACCGCGAGCGAGCAAGCGGTTGCGCCGCGCGCAGGTTTCGTGCAGCGCGCGATCCTAAAAGAAGCGTTTAGCTACTTCGCGAAGGAACCGCATCGTCGTGATTCCGCGCGGCCGCGGCCCGGTTCATCAGAGCGGCATCGGCATGAGAGGCTGAGGCGCAATCAGGCGCATGCCGCGAGACTTGGCGGCCACCCGCTTCTCGAAATGCGCAGGTTTCACGACGAGCACATCGCAGGGCAGGGTGTTGAGCACGCGTTCCGCGGTATTGCCAATGAACAGCCTCTTCAAGCCGGAACGAGATACGGCACCCATCACCACCAGATCAGCGCCCACCTTGCGTGCTACGGCCGAAATTCCCGTCGCCGGATCGCGGTCGATCACATGTCGTCGAGTGCGCGGTATCTTCGCGTTCTCCGCAAAGGCTTTGAAATCCTGCCGGCTCTTGATCTTCTGCTGCTCGTATGTCGCCGCAAGTGTCGCAGCGTCAATGGCCGGGTCGCCCAGCGTCAAGCCAAACACCGATGGATAGTTCGCGTGCATCACGTGCAATGAGCCCCGCAGCGCATCGGTAAACTGCCCCGCTTGTTCGACGATCAGGGAGTCCAGGCGAGATGGCTTCGCATGGGCGTGTGAGGGGTCCACGGCCGCAAGCACAATGTGCCGGCGCCACGGCCGGCTGGTTTTGATCAACAGGACGGGCACCGGACTTGCTCGCAACAGTTCCCAATCTGTGAGCTGCATCAACCACCCGTGACGTCGGCCTGCGTGGCACTCGGCAATTATCAGGTCCGCGCGGCAGCGCACCGATCGCCTGACGATTGCTTCGTGGGGAGGAAAATCCCATTCGACAGAACCTTTCGATTCGACACCGAGCTTGCTAGCCCGCGCGCTCAGCGCGTCCAGCCGCTTCTGCCAGTGTTCGAGCGCCTCGCGTTTGAGTTCCGCGACGGAATCGCCAGTGAGAGGCTGAACCTCCAGGAACACCGGGTCGGCAATCGCATGAAAAAACTCAACCGATGCACCGAGCGTCTTTGCGATCCGGATAGCCTTGTCGATGGCGGGATGGCGCCGCGCGTCCGGGTTCTTGACCGCTACCAGTATTTTTCGGATGGCTGTCATGTGGTGTTCCTCGGTATGGGTCCTGTGGAACACATCGTCGGCGCGACCGGGCGATCACGCGATTCGTAGCAACGCCTAAAGTGTTCGGGGTTTTACGTACTGCGGCTGTATGTCGCGCTTCCCCGGGTGGGGACCAGCTCGGCGAAATCGCCCGTCACGACCTGCGCGGCATTCGCCTCGTCGGTATCCAGGTGAAGCTCCAGCCTGGCCTGCGGATGGACCCGTACGCTGACATCGCTGAACGTCAGGTCGCGGCCGTCGCTATCTATTCGCACCGACACCGTGTCGCAATCAGCGATGCCCAGCCGGCCGGCGTCGTCCGGGCCCAAGTGGATGTGCCGTCTGGCGCAGATTACGCCGTGGGGTATGGTGATGCGTCCTCCCGGGCCCTCGAGCGTGGCGCCGGGAGTATTGATGAGATCGCCGGACATGCGAACCGGAGCGTCGATGCCCAACACGAACTCATCACTTCGAGAGATCTCCACCTGGTCGTGCGCGCGTGGCGGGCCCATGAGCCTCACATGATCGAGGGCGCCGCGCGGGCCGATCACGCGCACCGTTTCCTGGGCGGAGAATTGCCCCTGCTGAGACAGCGCGCTCTTCTGCGTTAGTTGGTAGTTCGGGCCGAACAGTCGTTCGATGGTTTCCTGGCGCAGGTGCGCGTGCCGGGCTGAAACAGCAACTGGAATGCGCTGGCGCGCTTCGCGGTGCGGCTGCATCGCCAGGAACTTCACCGCGTCCATTGCCATGGCGAGCTCTTCATCCGCACGCACCACCAGCAGACGTACGCGCGATTCGGCGGTCGCCACCTCAATCATCGGCCGTTGTTGGCTGACCTCGGCATTGCGATTGCGTTCTTCGTCGAGGATGGCGCCGAGGAATCCCAGGCGCTGCAGGCAGCGATGCCGCGTCGCGGCACTGTGTTCGCCCACGCCGCCGGTGAAAGCTATCGCGTCCACGCCTCCCATGATGGTGGCGTACGCACCGAGATATTTGCGAATGCGGTGTGTGTAGAGGCTGATGGCCACACGGCAACGTTCATCGCCTTCGCCGGCGCGCCGCTCGATGTCGCGCAAATCATCGGTCCCCGTGAGGCCCGTCAGGCCTGACCGTTTGGTGAGGAGATCTTCGAGCGCCTCGCGAGTGAGCTCGCGCGAAATGGCGAGCAGGATTCCAGGATCGAGATCGCCCGCGCGAGTTCCCATCACCAGGCCTTCGAAAGGCGTCATGCCCATGCTGGTCTCGACGCTGCGTCCATATTCGATGGCGCAGATGCTGGCGCCGCTTCCAAGATGGCAGGAGATTACGCGCAGCTCTTTCGGACTCTTCTTCAGCTGGGCCGCGACTCGCGCTGCCACGTCTGCGTGGCTGATTCCGTGGAAGCCGTAACGACGAATGCCGAAGCGCGTGCGTATCTCGTCAGGCAGTGCATATTCCCGCGCGCGCGCTGGCAGCGTGGAATGGAAGGCCGTATCGAAGATGGCAATTTGCGGGACGTTCGCAAACAATGCGCGCGCGCCGCGAATCATCTGGATCGCGGGAGGATTGTGCAGCGGTGCGAGGTGCTCGAGCGCGCCGAGTTTCGCCAGCACGCTGTCATCGATGAGCGTCGGCGCCGTGAAGCGTTCACCACCGTGTACGACTCGATGCGCGACCGCATCGATCCTGCCGAGTTCGGCCCAGCGATTGCGCAGATCGGCCGACACAACCTCGATCGCAGCCGCGAAGTCCATTTTCGGACTGAGCTTCCGGCGCGTTTGGCCGGTGATGAGCCATGATTCCTCGCGACCGACATCTTCCACGCGCAGATCGAAGGATCGCGTGCCGGACTCGGTCTCGATCACAGCGCATTTGATCGATGAGCTGCCGCAGTTGAACGCGAGGACGCGCACTATCTATCTACACCACGCACGGAACTCCTCGAGGCTCACGCAGCCGTCCTGATCCTTGTCGATGGCATCGAAGCTGGCGAGCAGCGAGACTTCTGACAAGGCAGGGACTATTTCGAGCATGAGACGGGCGTATTCGTCGAAGCTGATGCTGCGATCGCCGTTTTCATCGATGCGCTCGAACGACTCGTCGATTTCTTCCCGCGCAAAATTGGCAATGTGCATGGCAGCTCCTTAGATGACTCCGATTACCGCGCAAGTTTCGCGCATCTCGTACTCGCGTGTCGTCGGTAATAACCCGGATGCGGTGCAGCCGAGCGGCCACGCCACTGCGGGTATTGCGTATGGGTCTACGCGCAGCTGCGAATCCCGTCGCACGCGGGCGCACGCGAAACTAGCTGCGTACATCCGTCCACCGACAACTGGCCATGTTGCACAATATTTCCACGAGCTGCCTGCTGGATGAGCAAGATCTCATCGACAGGGTGAGCCACGGTGACCAGCGAGCGTTCGATCAGTTCTTCGATGCATACGCTGCGCGACTTGGCGCGTTCGCGGCGCGCCGCGCCTCTCTGGATGCAGCGGCGCTCGAAGACGTGGTGCAGGTCACCATGATCAAGGCGCTGCGGGGCCTCAACAGCTTTCGCGGCGGGTCTTCGTTGTTTACGTGGCTATGCCAGATCTGCCGCAATCACCTGGCCGACCTGCGCCGCAAAGCCGAGCGCCAGCCCGGCACGCAAAGCCTCGAACAGCTCCAGTCCACCAAGAGATCCAAAGCACTGGTTGAGCTTACCGACTATCGCGAACCGCTCATTGAGTGCGCATCGGAAATGAACCGCAGCGCGGTGCGGCGCAGTTTGAACGTGCTGCCGTCTAGCTACGCGCGAATTCTCGAACTGCGCTATTGGGAAGACCTGTCCGTGCTCGAAATAGCGCAGATCCTGCGGCTCACCGAGAGTGCAACCGAGTCGCGCCTGGTGCGCGCAAGGCACGCGTTTCGCGACGGTTGGACCGGCGAGAGGTCCGCGGCTTAGACGCAGAGGTAGCAGCGCGCCTCAGTCGGTTTTCACCTTCAATGCGGCACAGAGGGTGGTACATCCGAGGATGACGCAAATTGAGCCTGCCGGCGTCTCGTACCATTCGACGCCAATGCCGTCGTTGTCCACTCGCGCCACGGTCGCGGCCATATCGACTTCATGGGTTGCTGATTCGTTTCCCCGCACATTGAGCATCACCCGCGCGTGCATTGGCAGTTGAAGCGTGGTCTCGATGAAGGCCCCGCTCGAGCTGACGTCACGCACGCATCCGGTGCCGCTGATCCCGGCGCCTGCAGACAGATATACGCGCGCCCGGCAGCGCTTGCGCTGCCCCCAGCGGTGTTCCATGAAAATTGGAAGAGGGTCGCCGACCCCTTCTCTGTTTGTTGACTGCTCCATGGCTCACTCCCCCGAATAGCCGTTCCGCCGGCAGTATTGTCGCGCGGTGAGTCTGGCTGCGGCATCAGGGTGCATCCGCGTGCCATGAGGGGAACTACGCACGTATGCGGTCTACCACGTATATAAGGTCGCAGCCGCTGTTGATAAAAGTGACTGCGCTTCCAATACGGAGAATGCCTTGAGGTACGAGCCTTGAAGATTTTCATTCTGCGACTTTCGTGCTCCCTGCTGTTTTCGGGCCTCGCCGTCGCCGCGTCCCAGGCGCAACGGGAACTCGACGGCGCGCTGCGAGCCACTCCCGATGCAGTCAATGGTGAAGCGCTTTTCGACCATTGCGCGTCGTGCCATGGGGCGGACGGGAACGGTGAAGCAGATGGTTCGACGCCGCGCATCGCCGGGCAGCACTTTCGCGTGCTTGCAAAGCAGCTCGTCGATTTCCGCTCCGGCAAACGCTGGGACTTCCGTATGGAAGGTGGTGCCGCGCAGCACCATCTCACTGGTTCACAGGACATCGCCGACGTCGCCGCATACGTGGCCAAGATGGATAGTGCGGGAACGCGCGGTATTGGCAATGGTGAATTCGTCGAGGAAGGAAGCCGCATCTACTCGAAGCAGTGTGCGTCATGCCACGGACCTGCGGCCGAGGGGAATGCACAACGTGGCGTGCCGCGCCTCGCGGGCCAGCACTATGGATACCTGATGCGGCAGATGTACGACGCCGTCGATGGCCGGCGCCCGGCGCTACCGCGACTTCATTCGCAGCGCATTGAGCCGCTCGACTTTCAACAGGTGCGCGCGCTTTCCGACTACCTGGCGCGCATCGGGTGGCCGCAGGCCGGAGAGCCTCATCAGACTCCCTGACTACCGAGCTTGCTCGCGAGTCAGTTGAGGCGCAGCCATGCGCGCACGGTAGCCTGGCCCGCGACAGGCTCCTCCACCGTGAGGCCCAGCCATTGAGACAGATCGATCATGCGCTGATTGGTCGCGAACACGGTGCCGTAAATCGTGCGATAGCCTTCGCGGGCGGCGTGCTCGAACAGTAGCTTGGTGAGCGTCGAGCCAATGCCGCGGCACTGCCATTCGTCGGCCACCGCCACTGCGAATTCGCAGTCGCGGCCATTGGCGTCGGCGGCGTAGCGCGCTACTCCAATGATTTTCTCGGCGGCGCCTTCACCCAGCACGGCAACCAGTGCCATATCGCGGTGCTGATCGACATTCACCAGGCGTGCGACGAACTCCGCGGAGGGCTCACGCAATGTGTACATGAGACGCTGGAAGCGCGACTCGGGCGAGAGGCTCATGATGAACGCGCACTCACGTTCCGAATCGTCGCGGTGAATCGGCCGAATGCGGTATTTGACTCCGCCTTGCATGCAGGCGGTGCGCGGCCAGGCTTGCTGTGGTGAGGTCTTGCTCACCGGCCGCCGGATGCGGCGTGACTCAAATCGAGCATCATCCGCACCAGCTCCGCCACCGAATGCGCGCTCATCTTCTCCATGACTCGGGCGCGGTGAATTTCAATAGTGCGCGGACTGACCGCCAGATCCTGCGCGATGGCCTTGTTCTGTTTGCCCTGCGTCATGTGATCGAGCACCTCTCGTTCGCGTGGCGTCAGCGAATCGAGATGCGATTTGATGCGTGCGTGTTCTCCGAGTGATTTACGCAGCTGGCCGTCTTTCGCGATCGCGCGCTGAATACGGTCGAGGAGGTCCTGATCACGAATGGGTTTTTGCAGGAAATCGAAAGCCCCGTGCTGCATCGCCTCGACCGCCATGGGAATGTCGCCGTGCCCGGTCATGAAGATGACCGGGATGACGGCTCCGCGCAGATTCAGCTGTTGCTGCAGCTCGAGCCCGCTCATGCCCGGCATGCGGATGTCGAGAATGAGGCATCCCTGCTGCGAGGGTTGATAGGAGCCCAGAAATTCCTGAGCGGAAGCGAACAAAGTGCAATTGAGGCCAACCGACTTGAGCAGAACACGCATGGCGTTGCGTACCCCCGCGTCGTCGTCGACGACCATCACGGTTGCAGCCTCATTCTTCATGAACTCTCGTCCTCCATGGCCGGCAGACTCACATGGAAACTGGCGCCATGGGGAGTGACCGGCCGAGTGCTGATAGTACCGCCGTGCCCGCGCGCGATGGTACGGCTGATGGCTAGTCCCAGGCCGGTACCGGATTTCTTGGTCGTCGCGAATGGGTAGAACAGGCGATCCAGGATCTCTGGAGAGATGCCCGGGCCGGTATCTGAAACGCGGATCTCGACATCACCGCTCTCTTTGCGCACTGTCGACAGCTCGATCTGCCGCGTGCCGGACGGCATGTCGATCATCGCCTCGAAGGCATTGCGCGCGAGGTTGAGAATCAGCTGCTGTAGTTGCGCCGGATTGGCGCTGACTTTCGGCAGGCCCGCTGTCAGTGCGATGTTCAGGCGCGTGTCATATACCCGCGCATCGGCCGAGAGGAGGACCTTCAGCTCCTCGATGATCGCGTTGATGTCGGTGGGAAGGCGATCGTCCTGCCCGTCGCTGCGCACCAACTTCCGCAGCCGGTTGATGATGCCGCCTGCACGGATTCCCTCGGCCGCGATTTCGCGCACCGATTCGCGCAACTCGGCGTAGTCAGGCACTGGCATGTCGATATACCGTTCGCAGGCGTGCGCGTACGTGGTGATCGCCATCAGTGGCTGATTGAGCTCGTGAGCGACTCCTGCCGCCATCTCGCCCATGGTGGCGAGGCGCGCCACCTGGGTCATGCGGTTCTGCGCCAGCACCGCGTGCTCCTCGCGACGCACTCGATCGGTCATATCCACCCCGGCGCACAGCCAGCCCGCCGGCGCGCCATCGGCCGCGCGGCGTGCGATGCAACGCCAGTAAATCGTGCGCGGTTCATCGTTGGCGATGACCGCGAGGAGTTCACGCTCATGCGAGCTGCCGCTCGCGAGTGCGCTCTCGAGCAACAAACGCGCGCGTTCGCGTTCCCCGTCGCCGCACATGTAGTTGAGCCAATCGCTGCCAAGAATTTCCTGCGCCGGAGCGCCCAGCAGCTCGGTGCCGCGCGAGTTCACTTCGCGCACGCGACGCTCGGAATCGAGCTCCAGCAGGATCGAATCGTGAAGCTCGAGATATGCGTTGGCGCGATCCCGCTCGCGATTGAGATCGGCCATTGCCTGGTGTTCCGGCGTGGTATCGCGAACGACGCCCACGAAACACGGGGGATTGCTGTGCGGCATGTGTCCAAGCGAGAGCCGCGCGGGAAAGATGCTGCCGTCCTTGCGCTGCGCCGTGACTTCAGTATTCAGGCATTCGGCCAGGCAGGCGTCGTGGCTGCCGCGATCTGATTCGGACATGAGCATGCTCAGGTTCTCGCCGAGCAACTCATCGGATCGGTAGCCAAA
>Ga0068870_10001151_pt1 | contig 10576 bp, 7 predicted proteins | sample KBSMisM62_FD_66599 | JGI IMG/M metagenome (GOLD analysis project Ga0068870, IMG submission 66599) | Miscanthus rhizosphere microbial communities from Kellogg Biological Station, Michigan, USA - KBS Miscanthus M6-2 | ecosystem: Host-associated > Plants > Roots > Rhizosphere > Soil ...
CTGGTCAAGGAAGGCGGCTTCCTCGCCGACAAGGCGCAGGCGGATGCCATCGAAAAGGTGATGTGGGATGAGCACGGCCATCGGCGACCGGAGACCGTCGCCTGTCCTCCGCAGGCGATCGCCCACGCAGCGGCGTTCCTGATTCCGGTGGATCGAAAATTCATCATCGTCGAGAACGACGCAATCGGGCCGCGGCATAACTACTCGCGCGAAAAACTGACCACGCTGCTCGCGGTATATCGATACGAGGGATTCGATGAGGCGCTCGACAAGGTGCGCCAGATCTACGAGGTCGGCGGAAAGGGGCACTCGTGCGGAATCTATTCGCACAACGACGAGCACATCGATCGCCTCGCGCGAGTCGCGCCGGTGAGCCGGATGATGGTGCGGCAACCACAGTCGAAGGCCAACGCCGGTTCCTTCACCAATGGGATGCCCATGACCTCGAGCCTGGGGTGCGGCATCTGGGGCGGGAACATCACCAACGAAAACATTCATCTCAAACATTTCATGCAGACCACCTGGGTGAGCCGCCCGATTCCCGAAGACCGCCCGTCCGACCAGGAATTGTTTGGCGAGTTCTACAACACCGAGACGATGTGATGAAAGACACCGTTGCGAATCACCTGGTGCGCTACCTCGAGAAACGCGGCGTACGCCACGTATTCGGGTTGTGCGGCCACACCAACATTGCCGTTCTCTCGGCGATGGCGTCGAGTTCGATCGACTTCATCAACGTGCGCCACGAGCAGGTTGCCGCGCACGCGGCCGATGGCTACGCGCGCGTCACCCGCAAGGCGTCGGTGGTGCTCACGCATCTTGGCCCCGGGCTCACCAATGCCGCGACCGGTGTCGCCAACGCGGCCCTCGACTGCATTCCGATGGTGGTGATCGCCGGAGACGTGCCCTCTCACTACTTCGGCAAGCACCCACACCAGGAAGTGAACCTGCACGCCGACGGCGCGCAGCACGAAATCTATCGGCCCTTCGTCAAGCGCGCCTGGCGCGTCGACGATCCGAATCTCTTTGCGGAGATCATCGACAAGGCCTTCCTGCTCGCGGAAAGCGGGCAGCCGGGGCCGGTGCTGGTCGACGTTCCCATGGACGTGTTTTCGGCCGAAGTGGACTCGACGCTGTTCACGCGACTCGAAGCGAACACTCGCAACCTGCGCAAACCTTCACTCGACATTTCGACCGCGCGCGAAATCGTCATCAGGATGGCGGAGGCGCGCGAGCCTCTTATATATGTCGGCGGCGGCGTGGTGCTGGCCGATGCCTGCGAGGAACTGCGCGCATTCGTCGATCACCTCGGGATTCCGGTTGCGCACAGCCTCATGGGCAAGGGCGCGCTGCCCGACGATCACCCGTTGTTGCTCGGCATGAGCGGCTTCTGGGGCACCAAGCTGGTCAACGACACCTGCCTCGCGGCCGACTGGGTGCTTGGGTTAGGCACGCGCTTCAAGGAAGCCGACTGCAGTTCCTGGTATCGCGACTACACGTTCAACATTCCGCCGACGCGTCTCATCCACATCGACATCGAACCTGCCGAAATCGGCAGAAACTTCGTCACCGAGATCGGGGCCATCGCCGATCTCAAGCAGTCGCTGCAGGTCCTCAACGTGGTGGCGCGCGAGATGTATCCGGCACCTCGCAAGGCGGCAAGGATCACCGACACGATTGCGAAATTCCGCCGCGAGTTCGCGGCAAGCAATCAGGTCATGGCCACTTCAGATGCATTCCCGATGATGCCCGAGCGCATCCTCGCCGAAGTGCGTGCGCAGTTGCCGCGCGACGCCATCATCACCACCGACGTTGGCTGGAACAAGAATGGCGTCGGCCAGCAGTTCCCGGTGTACACGCCTGGCAGCGTGTTGACGCCCGGTGGATTCGCAACCATGGGCTTCGGTCCGCCCGCGGCCATCGGGGCGAAGATCGCAGCGCCGCAGCGAGTGGTGTTGTCGCTGGTCGGCGATGGCGGATTCGGCCAGAACCCATCTGCGCTCGCGACCGCGGTCGAGCAGGGACTCGCAATCATCTGGCTGGTCATGAACAACAATGCCTACGGGACCATCGCCGGGCTGCAGAAGGCGGCGTACGGACTCACTCACGGCACGTTGTTTCCGGCGGAGACCACCGGCTGGGACGCGCAGAAGCCTAACTATGCGGAAATCGCCCGCGCCTATGGATGCGAAGGCGAACGGCTCAAATCCGCCGCCGATCTCGCGCCTGCGCTGCGCCGCGCGCTGGCGTCCGGCAAGCCCTACCTGCTTGACGTGCCCATGAAGAACAACCCCACGCCGACCACCGGGCACTGGAACATTCTCGACATCTACGCGCCCGATAGTGCGCTTGAACACGCGGCCACGGACTAGCAGGAAATGGGGCGCGACATCCTCATCAGCGAAGTGGGCCCGCGCGACGGCCTGCAAAGCATCAAGTCCATCATGCCGCTTCCGGCGAAGAAGGCGTGGATCTCGGCGTTGGCGGCGAGCGGGTTGCGAGAGATCGAAGTCGGCAGTTTCGTTCCCGCCCAGGTACTGCCACAACTCGCCGACACCGCCGAAGTCGTGGCGCACGCGCTCACCATTCCCAATCTGACCGTCGCTGTGCTCGTGCCAAACCTGCGCGGCGCGGAAGACGCCATCCGATCCGGCGTCCACAAACTGACCATCCCGTTTTCTGCCTCGGAAACTCACAGTCTCAAAAACGTCCGGCGTTCGCACGCGCAGATGTTCGACGAAGTTCGCAGGATCGCGGAGCGACTGCGTTGGCAGCCCGCCGCATCGCGCCCGAAACTCGAAGGCGGGCTCTCGACCGCGTTTGGCTGCACCTACGAAGGCGACGTACCGGCCGACACGGTGGTGAGGCTCGCGGAACAGCTCTGCGAAGCGGGCTGCGATGAGATTGGCCTCGCCGATTCCGTGGGCTACGCGAACCCCGCGCAGGTGCGTGACCTCGTCGTCCGGGTGCGCGCGGTCATCGGCGAGCAGAAGTTTGCCGGGCTGCACCTGCACAACACGCGTGGGCTCGGGCTCGCCAATGTCGTTGCGGGGCTCGAGGTCGACGTGCACACCTTCGACAGTTCGATGGCCGGAATCGGCGGCTGTCCGTTCGCGCCCGGCGCCACGGGCAACATCGTCACCGAAGACCTCGTCTTCATGCTCGAGTCCATGGGGCTCAACACCGGCATCGACTTGAGCAAACTGTTTGAGGCACGCGAGGTCCTCGCGACAGCGGTCCCCAATGAAGAGTTGTATGGCTATGTCGCGGCGGCGGGACTGCCACTTGGAGTGAGCGCATGAATACGCCGTTCTCTCTCGCACACCTGACGATGCTCAGCGTGCCGCCACCACAGCTCGTCGAAACCGCTGCGCGCGCGGGATACCGGTTTGTCAGTCTGCGGCCGATTCCCGTGGGTGCTCCGAACGAACCGCTCTATCCCCTCGGGACCGATCGCGCGCTGCTCGCTCGCACCAAGACGGCACTGACTGCCACCGGCGTGGGGCTGCTCGATATCGAAGTTGCACGCATCATCAAGGAAGTGACGCCGCGGAATTATCTGCATGCGCTCGAAGCGGCCGCCGAGCTCGGCGGACGCCACGTCCTGAGCAGCGCATGGTGCGATGACCGGCCGTACATCCTCGATTTCTTCTCCGAGCTCTGCGCACTCGCGGAACCGTTTGGCCTGACGGTCGACCTCGAGTTCGTCACCTGGTCGGGCGTCCGTACGCTCGACGAGGCAGCCTCCATCGTCAAGGAAGCGCGCCGTCCGAATGCGGGCATCGTCGTCGACACGCTGCATTTCGATCGATGCCATGCCGAGCTCGAAAAACTGAGCTCACTCCCGCGCGAATGGTTTCACTTCGCGCAGATCAGCGATGCGCCGGCGAGCTACTCCACCGAACGCGAAGACTTGATCCGCATCGGCCGCGCGGAGCGGCTGTATCTGGGTGAGGGTGGTATCGACGTCGCCTCGATCCTGGGACGCCTGCCTCAAGTTCCCCTGTCGATCGAGATTCCCAATGTCGCCAAGCTCGAATCTCTGGGCGCGGAGCAGTACGCGAGGCTGTGCATCGAAACCGCGCGCAGCTTTCTGGCCGCGAGCGCGTATCGGCAGACCGGCTGACTATTTCTTAGGTTCGAGGTAGCGCAGCACAGCTTCCGTGAAAATCTTCTTGTGCCGCGCGCGCACCGTCGCATCCGACAGATCGCATTCGAAGATTTTTCCAAACGTGAAGCGGTTCGACACACGAAACACGCAGAACGCGCTGATGAACAGGTGCAGGTCGATCGCGTTCACACCGTCGCGGAACACGCCCTGCTTCGCGCCGCGCTCCAGTATCGAGGTAAGCACGCGAATGATGGTGGCACCGCTCTGCTTGATCGACGGCAGTTTCGCGATGTTGCGCCCGCGGTGCACGTTCTCGACGGCCACCAGGCTGATGAAGTACGGATGGGTTTCGTCGTAGTCGAAAGTGATTTCGACGATCTTGCGGATGGCTTCAACCGGTTCGGCATCCTCGATGCCCACCTGGCTGTCGATCGAACGGATCTCCGAATACGCCTTCTCGAGGACAGCCCGGTAGAGGCCTTCCTTGCCCTTGAAGTAGTAATAGATCATTCGCTTGGACGTGCGCGTGCGCTTGGCAATCGCATCGACACGAGCGCCGCTCAGGCCAAAGGTGGCGAACTCTTCCGTCGCCACCGCCAGGATGTCGGCTTTTGAGCGTTCGGCGTCGTTGGCAAACTCGTCACGGGCCTTTGGCTGGCCCTTTTTCTTCTTTCGACTCGCCATCCGCGATTCCTCCATTTCGGACGCGACAGTACACCATCCGCCGTCAGCGGAAAATCACTCACGCGTGCAGCGGCGGCAGGTCGGTCCCGGGTTTGAGGTTCCGGAAGCGTGACTGCGCCGCCAGGCGGATCGAGGTATCCCGGGCGCCATACCCGTCGTATTCGCGCCGCTGCACCACTTCGAAGAAGAATCGCTTCGCGAACGCACGCGTATACACGTGATGGTAGGTACCCCGCTCGTCCTCGTCGTACAGGATGTTGAACTCCGCCAGCCGCGAGAGAACCGCATCCTCGAGGCCGAATCGCGCGCCGAGATCGTAGTAGTAGTTCTCGGGGATCGGCAGTGAATCCATGCCGAGTTCGCGCAGCCGCGCGGCCGTGGCAAAGATGTCCTCAGTCGCAAACGACACGTGTTGCACGCCGGCGCCGCCATAAGAATGCAGGAAGCGATCCACGAGTGTCTGTCCCGCTGCGGAACTGTTCAGCAATATGCGAAAGCGACGATCGCGCGAATGGATGGCCTGGCTTTGCACGAGCCCCACCGGATCGGCGATCTCGATTGCCGCACTCTTGTCGACCTGCAGCAGCATCACGTAGTACAGCAGCCACGAGAGCATCTCCTCGTACTGCATGCTCTGGGAAAAATGATCGATGTGCCGCAAGCCCGCATCGACGAACGCCGGGTCGCGAGGCAACTCCTCGAACTCGGTGCGCCAGATCGAAGGGGCTTCGGACTCCTTCATGAAGTAGATGAGGCTGCCGCCCACACCGCGGAGCGCCGGGATTTCATATTCGCCGGGACCCACCGGTTGCGAAAAGCTCTGGACCTGCAGCCGCTCCGCGCGGCGCAGCGCCGCGTCGGGATCCGCGACGCGCAGGCCGATCGCGCACACTGACGCGCCGTGCACCGTGTCGAAGGTGTGCGCAAAACCCTCCGGCTCGCAATTGACGACGATGTTGATGTCGCTCTGGCGCCAGCGGGTGACTGCCTTGCGAACGTGCCGGTGCGTGGGAACGAAGCCCAGCGTGCGCAGCATCTGCCCGAGCTGCTGCGCCTCTACCTCGCTTGCGCAGAACTCGATGAACTCGACTCCCTTGCAAACCGTTCGCGCATCCGGCGCACCTTCGACCTGCTCCAATAGATATTCGATGGAGCGCATCCCATCGAGTGCGACCTCGGCGGTGGATCCTGCACGAAAGCGGTCGTTGAAAATCTCGAGGGACAATACCCCGTCGTATCCTCGCTGTTTCAGCGCGCCGACATATTCGACGAGTGGCAATTCGCCCTGCCCGGGCATGCAGCGAAAATGGCGGCTCCAGGACAGCGGATCCATCGCAAGCTTCGGTGCGTCGGAGATCTGCACGTGGAATAGTTTGGCGGGATCGATCGCCGTCAGGCTGTCGATGGGAATTCCGGGCGCGAGCGAGCTGAACGCATCGAGCGCCAGCCCCACGGCTGGATGATTCACCTGCCGCACGATTTCCCAGGCCTGGCGGTGATCGTTGATGTGCCGGCCCCAGGCCAACGCCTCGAAGCCGATACGCAGACCGCGCGCGGCGGCGCGTTCGCCGAGTTCATGGAAGTCCGCGACGATCCGGCCACTATCGCCAAGCGAGTCGGGCGAGACATTCGAACTCACCAACATGAGATCGGTGCCCAGCTCCTGCAGCAAGTCGAATTTGCGCTCGGCGCGATCGAACACGCGGGCGCGCAGGTTGGACGGCATTCCTTCGAAATCGCGAAATGGCTGGAACGCCACGCATGTGAGGCCGAGGTCGCGCATCATCGCGCCAATCACGGGAATGGACTCTGGCGAAGCCAGCAGGTCGCTCTCGAAAATCTCGACGTGCTCGAACCCTGCGTCGGCGATGGCGCGCAGCTTCACGCGAAGCGCGCCATTGACGGAGATGGTGGAGATACAGCTCAGCATCCGGCCGCTCCCGGTTCAGTCATGGTCAGCTCGACACCGATGCCGAGCGGGTCTCGAATCAGCAGCTGCTGATCACCGAGGGAAGGCACGCGCGACAGCTGAAAGTCGATTCCCCTGGTTCGGAGCCGCTCGATCATCGGCGCGAGATCGGAGCATCGGAAGGCGACATGGTCGACGCCTCCCGATGCCCTACCCACATCATCATCGCCTTCCACCAGGTGCACGACGGGGTGCGGGCCCGCGTACAACCAATGGCCGCGCGATTCGAACGGCGGACGCCAACCCTCGCGAAGCCCCACTATTTCGCAGTAGAACTGCCGGAGGCTCGCGATGTCCGTGGCTGGCGCCCGAATGTTCACATGATGAATCGCCTCGATGGTCACCTTGTACTTATCAATTTGATAGTTAGAACCCGAGTTGCAGGCCTAAGTAGTAGTAGCGGCCCAGGATGTCGTAGGTGCCGGGCTGCGTCTGGCCGATGGTGCCACCCACGATGGGCGGTTCCTCGTCGGTCACGTTGTTGACTCCGCCGCGGACCAGGATCTTGTCGTTGAATTTGTAGAGCAGCGTGACATCGAACAGGTCGTAGGCAGGTACGCCGGGCGCCGGGCTCGCGGGCCGTGTCACAGAAGTGACGTCGGCCATCTCGGGCAGGTGGCGCCACCGGGCACCGCCTTCGAAATTCGGCAGCCGATAGGTGAATGACGCCAGCGTCTTCCAGTCCGGAATCGGGATGCCGCCGTTCTGCGTGCCATCGATCGTGCCCGCAAATTCCTGCCACGCCGAACCCACGAGCAACTGTGTTTCGAAGGAGTCGGTGAAGTTGGCCAGGATGTTGATGTCAAAGCTGCCGGGGCCGGCGGGAATCTTCCAGTCGATCTGAGCGTCCACGCCGGTCGTGTGCAGCCCGCCCAGGTTCAGATACGGCGCCGCGACCGTGTCGACACCACCCGTCGTCGGATTGCGGCGCAGAGCGGCGCAGAACGGATTGGCCGGGTCGTAGGTCGGATTGGTGCCGTCGAGGTTGTAGCACTTGCTCAATGCGGTGCCGCCGGCAATCGGCGCGATCACGTTGCTGATGTCGATGTCGTACCAGTCCACCGACAGCGACAGATTCGAGAATAACGAGCTGTCAAACTCGGGCTTGAAAACGAAGCCGAAGGTGAGCGTGTCCGCTTCTTCCGGTGTCAGCCCGACGTTGCCGCTGTTGATGACGCCGATGGCGACCGTTGTGTATTGATAGGTATCGACGATGGCGCCCGGGACTCCGGTGGCGGCGCACAGGTTTCGGACCGATACGCCATTCGCTCCAGTTCTTGCCGTCGATCGCACGTCGCAGGGATCGCCCTGTCCGGGCGGCGAACCGATCTGCGCCTGCGCACCGACCTGGTTATAAAGCTCACCGATATTAGGCGCGCGAATCGCGTGCTCGAACCCGCCGCGGAACGTGAATCCTTTGAACGGCTCCCAGAGGCCATCTGCCTTGTAGGTTTCCACACGACCGGCGGTTTCATAGTCGGAGCTTCTGCCGCCCAGGTTGAGTTCCAGGCGTTGCGCGCCGGTCTTGTCGGCCAGCAGCGGCACGAGGAACTCCAGCGCGATTTCCTTCACATTCGTCGAACCTTGCGCAGGAAACGTCTGCAACGTTCCGATGATGTCCTGGTTCTCGCGCGACGGATCCGGGTCGAACTCGAAGTCGTTGTCGCGGCTATCCAGCGTCAATGCGAAGCGCAGATCGCCCGCGGGCATGGCGAACAATCCGCCGGTCAGGCTCGCTTCGAAAATCGTTTGCGAAAGTTGCGTGTAATCGTGTGTTTCGACCTCGATATAGTCGCGGCACGCCTGAGAAATGCCGCTCGCGTTCGCAAGACCGAACGGATTGAAACCGCCGGCGCAGATCGACGCGCCGCCATCGGCTGCATACAGCAGATTGCGCATGCGCGAATTCAGCAGCGCCTTGTCCTGCGTCTCCACGACGTCAGTGGTGTCATAGGAACCGTAGATGTCCCAACGCCAGTCCTTGAATGACAGGTCTCCGCGCACTCCGAGGATGTATTGCCCCGTGGTGAAGTCGGTTGGAAATTCGCGCGTGTCCAGTCCCATGAAGCGATGGTTGAGCGTGAAATCCGCGCCCGGCGTCGGACGCGACGCGAGGATCGTCCGCAGATCGTTGGGGATGAACGGATTCGTCGCGGGAATCGTCGGCACCACGAACAACGTGGGCGACCAGCCGACCTGGCCGGTGGACGTGGTCTTGTTGTAGAGGAACTGACCGTACGCGGTGGTCGAGTCCGCGACTTTGAAATCGAACTTGCCGAAGAACGATTTGCGCTTCATCGGATTGATGACGAATTCCTGGTAGGTCACCGGCTGCCTGACGGTACCGCCTACCGTGCTGAAGTATTCGCTGGTCGGCCCTCCGTAGTTGACCGCGCCGATCTGGCCAAACAAGGTGCCATTGTCGTTGAATCCAAGACTGCGCGAGTTGAGCACCGCGCCGGGCGCGACACCGTAGGCTCCGAAGACCGAGTCAACCACCGCCTGTTGAGGAAGGTTGGTCGGCGCGGGAACGTAGGTACCGGTGCCTATGAACGAGGACAACACACCGAGCTGGTAGAAGTCGCGGTCCCTGCCCCAGAGCACATCGCGATCGGTATACCCGATCGAGAGAAGTACGTTGCCCCGGTCTTCGGCAATGTTGAATCCGGCGGTGAGCCCGACATCCGTGGTGTTGCCGTCGCCTTGCTCGCTCATTCCCGAGCGGATATCTAGCTTCAGACCTTCGAATTTATCGATGCTCTTGAAATTGACCACACCGGACATCGCGTCCGAGCCGTACACCGCGGAAGCACCGCCGCTGATCGTCTCGACGCCCGAGAGGATGAACTGCGGAATCAGGTTGACGTCGACGACGGCATTCGCATTCGACAGTGGCAGGCGCCGGCCGTCGAGCAGCACGAGATTTCTTGTTTCACCGAGACCACGCAGGTTGAGAGAAGCGCGTCCCGCGAGCGCCACAGCGCCGACCGTGCTCGACGTCTGCCCCTGCACGAACTGCGGCAACTGGTTCATCGCCTGTTCGATATTGACGGTGCCGCTCTGAGCGATGGCTTCCTCGCCGTACGTCACGATCGGGCTCGTCGAGGAAAAGTCGGAGCGCGCGATGCGCGAGCCGGTCACGATGATTTCATCGACTTCGACGGCCTCGGCGTTAGGCTCTGGCGCGGTCTGCCCGAGTGCTGCCGTGCTCGCAATCGACGCGAACACCCAGGCCGCTTGTGAAACCCCCGGCTTACGGATAGTCATTTCATCGCCCCCCGTTTTTGTGTGTCTTTTCGTCCACGGCAACGGACATCGAAGTCGTTGTAGGTCGTCCACACCGCAGCTTGATCGCAGTGTACGAACCAGTACGTGAGTGTCAAGCCTGCAAGCGTGAGTGAGAGCGCTACCTGAAAAATATCGCGCGCCTCCCTGTCCTAATGTACGAACTGGTACGTTTGCGGGGGCCGCCGGTGCATCCGGCTGGATCAGGGAATCAGCAGTGGCCGGATGTCCGGAACGCCCAGCGCCAGCCCCGCCGCAACCATCGTCGCAAAGTAATCCGCGCAATGGCCGCCGAGATGTGTGTAGTCGAACGACAGCTTCGGCTGCGCCATGCCGGGCACGGGCGGCGGATCATGCGCCGGGTCAGCGGCGTCACCAGTACCGGCTTCGCGCCCGCGGCGCGGGCCTCTTCACGTAGCGGCGCAGGTTGGCAGGAAGCTCGGTATCAAGATCCGTGGATCGCCCGGGCTTTCCCGGCTGATCGTTGTGGCCAAACTGCGGCCGCCGCGCGCGAGATTGACGCAGGC
>Ga0068870_10001153_pt1 | contig 10571 bp, 9 predicted proteins | sample KBSMisM62_FD_66599 | JGI IMG/M metagenome (GOLD analysis project Ga0068870, IMG submission 66599) | Miscanthus rhizosphere microbial communities from Kellogg Biological Station, Michigan, USA - KBS Miscanthus M6-2 | ecosystem: Host-associated > Plants > Roots > Rhizosphere > Soil ...
GTCCCGGCCGATGAACCGGCCGACCATGCGGTCGTACCGTCCCCCGCCCGCGATCGAGGATGTGGAGTCGCCGTGTTGCACCTCGAAGATGGGGCCGGTGTAGTAGCCCATGCCCCGCACCAGGGTGGCGTCGAACACGAGCCGGAACCGGCCCGCGGCCTGTCCGGTGACGGTGTCCAGGATGCGCTGGAGCGCGGTCCACACCGCCGCCTCCGCGCCCGCGCCGAGCAGCTCCCGGAGGGCGGCGGGGGTGGTCGCCCGGCCCAGCAGGGCGAGCAGCCGCTCCGCCGCGTCCGCCGGATGTCCCGCCTCGCGCAGCTCGGCGGCGACCGCGTCCGCCCCGACCTTGTCGAGCTTGTCCAGCGCGATGAAGACCGAGCCGGCCCGCGCCGCGTCGAAGCCGCAGTGGGCCACCATCGCGGTGAGCACCCGGCGGTCGTTGAGCCGGACCGTGAGGTCCTTCAGGCCGAGCGCGGCGAGGGCCTCGGTGGTGGCGAGGATCAGCTCGATCTCGGCGACCTCCGAGGCCACCCCCAGCACGTCGATGTCGCACTGGGTGAACTGCCGATACCGACCCTGCTGCGGGCGCTCCGCGCGCCACACCGGCCCGATCTGGATGGCCTTGAGCGGCTGGGGCAGGCGCGACTGGTTGTGGGCGTAGTACCGGACCAGGGGCACGGTCAGGTCGAAGCGCAGGCCCAGATCCGCCATCTCTTCCGGGCGGTCCGCGGTCTGGAGCTTCTCGCCGCGCTTCAAGATCTTGAAGATCAGCTTCTCGTTCTCGCCGCCCTCGCTGCGCAGCAGCAGTCGCAGGCTCTCCACCGCGGGGGTCTCGATGCGCACGAAGCCGTGACGGCGGTACACCGCGAGGATCTGGGCCATGGCCCAGTCGCGCAGCGCCACCTCGTCGGGCAGCACGTCGCGCATGCCGCGGGGCGGCGTGGGGTCCAGCCGGGACTCGCTCGCCAGGGGAGACCTACTCCTGCGGGACGGTCATGATGATCTGCGTCTCGCCACCGCCGAAGCTCTTCACCAGCCCGTTGAACCGCACCACCGCCGCGATGATCGTGGGCTGGCTCGAGTCCTCGGTCTTGAACGCGCCGAGACAGGTGATGCCGCCCTCGAACCCGGAGTTGATGGACTGCAGGCGGAAGCCGGCCGGGCCCTTGAACACCACCGCGAGGAGACCCTCCCGGACGAGGTTCTGGGGCACGATCAGCTCGTCGATCCCGTCCCCGTCGAGGTCCACCGCGAGCGGCGTGGGCTCCATCTTGAAGAACTTGCTCCGGTCCATCCGCGAGGAGCGCACCGCGCCCACCAGCTCCACCGTCTGGTAGCCGCCGCCCACCTGGGTCGATGAGCGCCAGAGCTCCTCGCCCTCGTTGACGATCTGCAGCCGGTTGAACTCGTCGATCAGGGCCAGGGAGCGGGTGTCCTTGCCCATCACGTTGGAGAAGGCGGCGCCCATGGGCCGGAAGGTGCCGGGAACGCGGACGGTCTTGTCGGTGGTGAGCTTGCCGTCCTTCAGGGTCATCTGGTCGGCCTGGCCCAGTGTGAAGAAGTCCTCCGGGCTGTAGCGCTGCATCCACAGGGTCTGCTTGACGCCCTCGCCCTTGAGGTCGACCGCGAACAGGAAGTCGGTCACGTACTCGATTGCGAAGGACGGCTTGCCGTCCTTGGTCTCGAGCACGAAGGAGTTGAGGCCGACGCGGGGCGCGTAGCGGTTGCCGATCACCTCGAGCTGGCCGTCGCCGTTGAGGTCCGCCAGCTGGAGGGAGAAGACCTTGCCCAGGCTGCGCACCGACTTGGTCCACTCCGGCTCCACCTTCTGGTTCACGATCCGGTACATGTAGATCTGATCGCCGTCGCTCACCACCATGTGGGGGAGCTTGTCGGCGGGGGCCACCGCGATATCCATGGCCAGCACCGGGAAATTGAACTTGGCCACCTCGCGCAGCGGCAGCGAGTTCTCGCCGGTGGAGTAGCTGCCCGCCTCCATCTGACCGCCCAGCAGCCGCTGCAGCAGGGTCCGCGGACGCGCCTGCGGCGGGTTCGCGGGGCCCCCTTGGGAGAAGCGCGGGCCCGGGTTTGCCGCACGCAGCGTCGACGGCGGCACGAAGAACGACGTGGTGACCGCCGGGTCCGGCCGCGGAGCGGAGAAGAAGCGCACGTCCATGAACGGCTTGCCCTGGGCCCGCGTGAAGTAGACGGCCAGGATGTTGTCGGCCTTGAACTGCTGGGAGGCCTCGCGCACGCCCTTGCCGCCGAGGAAGTCAGAGGCGGTGATCCGCTGCTGGGCGAGATAGACGTTGATCGAGTCGCCCATCGTCACCTGGAAGCGCCCGGTGGAGGCCAGCCGCTCGACCATCTCCTGCGTCGCGGTCTCGACCAGAGTCTCCCGCAGACTGCCGAGGAGCGGGAGCAGCACGATCTTCACCTTGGCGGAGGAGACCCGGAACCGGTCGCCCGGCTTGATCTGCAGCCCCGCCGGAGCCTGTGCCACCGACAACGTCTCCTGGGCCTGGGTGATGCGTGCGGTGCCCAGCACGTCCTCGGCCCGTCCGAGGATCTCGCCCGTGCGCGGGTGCTTGATCTCCCGGCCCTCGCGGTACACCTCGACCTCGAGCCCCACGCGCGCCCCGGCCCGGACGCCCGCCCCGAGGGTGAGGGTGTCGCCCTGCGCCTCCAGCACCTCACCCTGGAACTTGGGGAAGAGGTCGAGGAGCTGCTCGACCAGCGCGGTCATGGGAGCCGAGCTCATCGGCCCCGACGCGCCCGGAGCCGGCTGCGACGGCGAGGACTGGGGCTGGGCGGTGTCGGCGATCCCTATCACGATCAGAAGGGCGATCGGCAGAGCGGACAGGATCCCGCGAGCCCAACGAAGCATCGTGGCTGGCATCATTCCCTCAACGCGCCTCCCTCCAGGTTCGAGCGGTCGGCGCCGCGACGGCGCTCCCAGCCCACCACCGCCCGGAACGTGGTCGGCGCGGGTGGATTCTGGATGACGAGATAGACCCAATCCGCGAACGTGGGGTTCGAGTTCTCCCCGACCACCGCCGCGATCCCCTGACCGAGCGAGGTCGAGCGGGACAGGTAGCGATCCCACAGCATCGGTCCCCGCCCCTCGTAGAAGCGGAGCAGATCGAGCGGATACGTCACCGCGGTCTGGGGCGACGGAGAGCCGGTCACCCGGTACGGCAGATAGTAACGCAGCGCCGCCGGCTCCGGGCCGAGAGACGTCCCCTGCAGCGCGAGGCGGACCACTTCCTGGAAGCGAGTCGTGGTGGGACCGATCACCCACACCGACCGCTCACCCGGATTGCCCTGCCACACCACCTCGTCCCAGCGCCGCGAGCCCTCACCCGGCCGGATCTCCGCGATGACCTTGACCGCCCGGAACGAGGTGGCCACCGCCTCCCAGCCGTACCGGAGCGTGCGGTCGCTCAACACCGCGCCTCCCGGCACCTCGCCGCTGTCGAGGTCGCGGCCGAGCCGCTCCATGACCAGCTCTCCCGAGCCGGTGCCGAGGGGGCCGTCCAGGTAGTGATTGAAGCCGTCTCGGTGGATGCTCGCCACCTGGAGGCGGTACTCGACCGCCCCGACAGGGGCCGCGAGCCCGAGCACGAGGACGAGCGCCGCGAGCAGCCTGAGCCCTGGGGGCACCTTGTGCATCGACGTGACTATACGTCGGGAGCCCGGCCCCGGCAAGAAACCACTGGAAGACAAGGCGGAAAGACAACGGGCCCGGGGGGCGACCCCCGGGCCCGAAGCCGACTGCAGACCGCGTGTTAGAACGTGAAGCGCACGCGGGAGGTAGCGATGAACGGGTTGTTGACGTTCCGTCCACCCGCCAGCGGATCCGTGACGGCGTCCAGCGCGGGGCCGGGCAGCATGTAACCGGCCGCGTTGTCCCACACGAGCCCGTCAGCGAAGCGCCAGCTGACCAGCGCCATGAACTCGGTACCGACGAAGCGGCTGCGGTCACGAGCTCCCGACGTCCAGTTTGGCAGCAGACCGGCACCGGCCACCGCCGTGCTGTTGCGGTCCACCTTCTCGGCCGTCCAGTGCGCGTTCGCACCGGCCATGACCGACAGGGTCGGCGTGATCGCGTAGGTGGCCTTCAGGCCGACCTGGGCACGACCGTACTTGTCCCAGCCGATGCTCACACCCGGATATGCGATGCGACCGCCGGCCTCGTTCCACGCGTTGAGGTAGTCGATACCCAGCGACGTCAGCTGAGTACCCCAGTCCGCAAGGTATCCGGTGTCCGTCGTGAGCGGCTGGAAGTAATGCACGTTGTTGAGCGTGGTGTTGCGGGCCGAGTTACCGGTGGTGTACATGCCCAGACCTTCGATGAGCAGCGGACCGAGCTGGAAGCCAGCCCGGAGGTCGAACAGCCACGCGCTGATGTCCGCGTAGTACCGCCGACCGGCCACCACGCCAGCGTCAGCAAAGGCGGCCTGGCCGATGGTCGGACGCGAACCGAACTGATACAGGAACGTCGGGTCGAGTGAGAACGGCCCCATGCGGAGCCGAGCATCCAGACCCACCGTGTACCGATTCTCCTCGATGCCGCCGCGGCTCGCGCCGTCCGGCGTGGTGTACGCCGTGGTGGTGTTCAGACCACCGCGGCCCTGACGGGCGTTACCGTTCGTGGTGCCCTGGGCGTAGAACCACGAGAACATCGGCTTGATGTCGAGACCCTTGAACGGCGTGATCTCGGGCGCGAAGATAAACGCGTAGTCGTCACCGCGGTCCTGCAGGTTCGAGATACCGAACGAGTTCACCAGCCCGGAGCGCGGCTGGCCCTGCCCCGTCAGGCCTTCCTCGACCTGGACGTAGGTGCCCACCAGCTTAACGTTGGGCGTGATCTGGCTGGTGACGCTCACGCCGGGGAAGTCACCGGTGGCGTAGGCGGCCAGCTTGTAGTTCGCCAGCGAGCCGAACGGCTGGGCGCCGAGGCGCGCGGTGGTCGGCACCGGGATGAGCGGCACCGGGAACTCCACGTACAACCACTTGATCTCGATGATGCCGCGGGAGTCGGTGTTCAGGTCGAAGCTGCCGTCCGTGCCGAACCCGGTCTGGACGGCGGTCGTCGCCGCGCCACCCGCGTTGACGATGGTCGAGTCGTTGGACCCGGCCTGACCGAACACGTGATCGAGCTCGATACCTAGCACGCCCTTGGCCTTGCCGACTTCACCGATGAAGTCGAACCGGCCGCGGGTGCGGTAGTACCAGAGCCGGTCTTCCTTGTTGAAGATGCCGGTGTTGTAGTTCGCGATGTTCTGGGAATACGTGGTGACGTTGTCGATGAGGCCGTTGATGGTCACCTTTGGCGCGGGTGCCTGGGCCTGTGCGGCGGGCGCCGCGAAGGCCAGGATCGCCAAGGCGAGCATCAGGACGGCTAGACTCGTCCTTTTCATTACGCTCTCCTGAATCGGGTCCGATGAGGTGCAATTTGCTGCAGCTCGTGCTGACCGACTTCCCGCGATGTGCGCAACGACGGTGCTGCAGAGAGACGAGTGTTTTTCCGTGTCACCCCCTCGGGAGAAAAGAGTAGGAAAACGCCTGACCTTTTTACCGCGAATCCTATTCAGGGGTCAAGAAAAAAGCCGGCAGGAACTGCACGGAATACATGTAGAAAAAACAGTAAGTTAGACCTACTTACCCCCCGTCGCCCAGGGCCTTCAGCACCTCGGAAGCGCGTTGCCCTAGTAGGGAAGTCGGTTCCAGGTCCCGGGCAGCCCGGAGATGGAGCCGGGCCTCGTCCCTCTTGCCCTCCTTCTGGAGCAGGACCCCGAGCCAGAAGTGCGAGGGCACCAGCTTCGGCTCGAGCTGCAGCGCGGCGCGGAACGCCTCCTCCGCCTCCTGCTTCCGATCGAGCGCCCAGTAGGCATAGCCCATGTTGTTGTAGGTGGTCTCGGGGCTCGAGTAGACCGGCTGCGCGAGGGCCTTCTTGTAGGCGCCGATCGCCTCCTCCCACTTGCCCTGCTCGGCCAGCGACGAGCCCAGGTTGTGGAAGGCGTCGCCGTAGGTGGGGTCGATCTCCACCGCCTTCTGGAACTCGGCCTGCGCGTCGGGGAACCGACCCACGTTGAGCAGCACCGCGCCGACCGCGTTGTGATAGAGCGCGTTGGTCGGATCGACCTCCACCGCCTGCCGCAGCGAGGCCAGGCCGAGCGAGACTCGGCCCTCCGAGATGCTCTTCACCCCCGACTCGTAGGCGGAGCGCGCCTCCAGCTTGCGGATCTCGGTGTCGGCGGTGGTCGTCGCGCACGCGGGCAGGAGCGCGACCGCGAGGGCCAGGCCGAGGCCCGCTCGCCTTGACACTCCCCGGCGCCCCATGTATTCCTTTGATCCATGCCAACCTACGAATACGAATGCCCGAAATGTCCGCGCGTCTTCGAGGTGCGCCAGCGCATCACGGAGCCCGCGCTGGAAACGTGCGATCGCTGCGGCGGTCCGATTCATCGGCTGCTCTCCGCGGCGCCGTTCATCCTGAAGGGCGAGGGCTGGTACGTCACGGACTACCCGTCCGAGGCGCGCAAGAAGGGCGCGTCGTCGGAGTCCAGCTCGAAGGAATCCAGCTCGAAGGAATCGAGCTCGAAGGAATCGACGGGGGCCGCCAAGACGTCGGAATCCAAGACGTCGGAGCCGAAGACATCGAAGGACGGCGGGAGCGCCGATTCGAAAGCGACGGCGTCATCGGAAAGCAAGTCTAGCACGGAGACGTCCACTTCCTCGACGACCAGCAAGTCCGGCAGCACGTCCAAGTCCGGCAGCACGTCCTAGAACCGGGCACCTAGTCCCTCCGGATCCGCACCGGGGCGCCGCGGCCCACGCCGAGCAGTCGCTCCGCGCTCCCGTCCCGCACGAAGACCTCGATTCGCCCCGTCGACCCGACGATCGCGGCCGCCTCGTCCCGGGGGCCGTCGGCGTAGGCCTCCACCGGCGCCCGCACCGCACGGCCCGCCACCTCCACGCGGGGCGCTCCCCGACCCGGCAGCGCCTCGAGCCGGTCCCCCTCGATCGAGGTGAGGAGGTTGCCGAAGCGGTCCACGTCGAGCACCTCGCCGACCAGCACGCCCGCCTCGAGCCGGCTGCCCGGGATCTCGAGCCGCACCGGGTCCGACACCGGAGGCCCGAGCCGCTCGAGCGGGACGCCGGCCGCGAGGTAGGCGGCGGCCGGCGCGAACACGTCCCGGCCATGGAACGTGCGGCTCACCGCGGCCAGGCGGTACTCCGGCGCGGTCAGGGCGACCACCGCGGCCCCCTCGACGAATCGGGAGAAGACCCCGTTGTCGGGCCCCACCAAGTAGTGCCCGCGCGCGCGGAGCGCGAGGGGTCGCCGGGCGCTCCCCACCCCGGGGTCGACCACCACCAGGTGCACGGTGCCCTCGGGGAAGAAGGGCAGCGCGGCGTCGAGCGCCAGCGAGGCTCCGCGGATGTCCTGCGGCGCAAGGTCGTGGGTCAGGTCGATCAGACGCGCCGAGGGACAGATGGAGAGCAGCACGCCCTTCACGATGCCCACGAAGGGATCGCGAAGGCCGAAGTCGGTGGTGAGGGTGATGAGGGGCGGGCTAACGGTCGCGATCGACCACGAAGTCCGCGACCAGGACCAGCGTCTCCTTGTCCTCCGAGTCGGGGAAGGACCGGAGCGCGTCCTTGGCGCTCTGGGCGTACTGGTGGGCCCTCTCGAGCGCGTACTCCACCCCCGCGTGGTCCACCACCAGGCGCCGGATCTCCTCCAGCTCCTCGGGGCTCAGCGCGGGCTGCTTGAGCAGGGCCTGGATCCGGTCGCGATCGGCGTGGGCGGCCCGCTCGATGGTGGCGATCAGGGGCAGCGTGCGCTTGCCTTCCTTCAGGTCGGCGCCCACCGCCTTGCCCAGGCGGGCCTGGTCGGCCACGAAGTCGAGCGAGTCGTCGCTGATCTGGAACGCGATGCCGATGTCGAGCCCGTAGCGGGTCAGGCCCTCGACCTGCTCGGGCGCCGCGCGTCCCAGCAGCCCGCCGATGCGGCAGCAGGCGGACATGAACGAGGCCGTCTTCTGGGTGATGATCCGCAGGTAGTCGGCCTCCCCGGTGGTGCCGCTCCGCTTGCGCTCGAGCTGGAAGACCTCCGCCTCGGTCATCGACACGGTCGCCCGGGCCAGGGTCTCGAGGACCCGGGGGTCGCCGTCCTGCACCATGAGGGCGAAGGACTTCGAGTAGAGGTGGTCGCCCACCAGGATCGAGGCGTCGTCGCCCCAGCGCGCGTTGGCCGACGGCCGGCCGCGGCGGAGCGGGGCCTGGTCCACCACGTCGTCGTGGATGAGGGTGGCGGTGTGCAGCAGCTCGACCACGCAGCCCATGCGAACCGCGCGCGGGCCCCGGTAGCCGGCCAGCCGCGCCGCGATCAGCAGCAAGATGGGCCGCAGCCGCTTGCCCCCCGCCCCCGCGATGAACTCCCCCATCTCGCGGATCAGGGGGACGGCGGAGCTGATCTCGCGCCCGATGGCGACCTCGATCGCGCCGAGCTCGTCGCCGATCGCCAGCGCGACGCGGTCCTTGAGCAGCGCTTCGAGCGGAGTAGGCGCTTTCACCGAAGGAGGCGGCCAGCCCGCCGTTACCGGAGCACCACCCGGTCCTTGACCTGAACCTGCGCTCCCGCGGCCGCCTTCTGGACCTCGACGACCGAGAACTTGTCGCGAACCTCCACCACCCGGCCGGTGGCCACCTCCTCGTCCAGCTCCCCGAGGAGCTCCCCGGTGATGGGATGGACGATGGCGATCTTGTCCCGGCGGACGCTCACCGTGGTGCCGAGCTTGACACCGTCGGAGGCGGCCAGGTCGATCACGACCCGCGAGGTGTCGACGAAGACCACGTACCCGCGGGTCATGGGCTGGGCGGCGATGGCGGTGGCGGCGTCGGTGCGCGTGGTGTTGGTCACCACCCGGGAGGCGCTGCGGGCCTCGGGGCCGGTCGGGATCACGTTCTCGACCTTGAAGGCGCCCCCCTGACGCGGGCTGATGCGGCCTCCTCCGGGCGGCGAGCCGTAGCGGGCAACGATCTCGGGCGGGGCCAGCAGGGTGGACTGGCCGAACACGAACGACTTCATCGTGGTCGGGACCTTGTCCTCCTCGACCCAGATGTACTCGGGCTCGCTGGCCACGTCGCAGCACCGGGGGTTCTTGATCAGGAGCCACTTGGGCTCGGTGGCCTTCAGGCTGACCGACGGATCCCGCTGGGCCGGCAGACCCAGGTACTCCCGCAACCCTCGCCCGGCGCAGCCGGAGACGGTCAGCACCAGCAGCCCGGCGAGCACGAACCAGCGCACGCGTGAAAAGGTCGTCATGGCGCCCCACAGCATATCAGAACCCCTGTCTCTCCGGCCCTTTCGGGGATGGCTAGTCGGTGGGAACCGGCTCCCACGGGAACCGCTGCTCGGCCGCGTTCTCGGTCCGGGTCAGGGCGGCCCGGCGCGAGAACAGCGCGGTGCCGGTCACCGCCGAGACCCAGGTCACGTCCAGGTAGGTGATCCCTCGTCGCTCGAGCAGCACCGGCACCAGCCAGCCCGTGACTTCCAGGGTCTTGCCGGAGCTCTTCGCCTTGTCGGGGCTGACCAGGAGCTCCTCGCTCCGGGTCTTCCGGCTGAGCAGGTGGTCTTGGACCACCGACGGGTCGGCCACCTGGAAGCGCTTGGTCTGCTCGAGGGCGTGGGCCAGCATGAACGGCACCCTCCGCAGGTCGGCCTTTGCTCGGGTCAGGTCGGTGGCCGGCGCCACCGCGACCCGGATGCGGCCCTTGGTGATCCGGACCCCGTCCTCGGGCTGAGGCGGCGCCTTGTCCTCACCCGGCACGAAGAGCGCCTCCGAGTACTGCGGGTGCAGGCGCACGATCTGGGCGTAGCCCAGCACGTCCTCGTAGCGCCCGAGCGGCCGGCCGGTGATCGGGTGCCGGAACACCTCGCCCTTGCGGAAGACCGAGAACTCCTGGCCGGGCTGCACCCCGTCCTTCTCGGTCAGGTCGAGGAAGAGCTTGTCGCCCTCCACCTGCACCACCAGCCCCTCCACCGCCGGGAAGGCCCCCACCACGTCCTGGATCAGGAGCCCGAACGTGGCCCCGACCTGGTCCGCCGGCCCCGCCCCCACCGGGCCGACCGCCGAGCCGAGCGCCAGGAGGAGCAGGGACAGGGCGAGGAGACGGCGTCCGCGCACCTAGAACACCACCGACGGCTGGTGGGTGCCGAACACCCGCCGCAGCGTGTCGCAGATCTCGCCGAGCGTGACGTGGGCCCGCACCGCGGCCAGGATCGGCGGCAACAGGTTGTCCCGTCCGCGCGCGGCCCGATCCACCGCCTCCAGGCTGCGGGCGGCCTGATCCGCGTCGCGGCTGCCGCGAAGCCGCGCGAGCCGCTCCGCCGCCGCCTGGCCCGCGGCGGGATCGACCTGGAACAGGTTCGCGGGCGGCGGCTCGTCCATCACGAACTCGTTGACCCCGACCACCACCCGCTGCCGGCCCTCCACCTCCTGCTGGTAGCGGTAGGCCGCCTCCTGGATCTCGCGCTGCATGAAGGGGATCGCGTGCACCGC
>Ga0068870_10001154_pt1 | contig 10567 bp, 10 predicted proteins | sample KBSMisM62_FD_66599 | JGI IMG/M metagenome (GOLD analysis project Ga0068870, IMG submission 66599) | Miscanthus rhizosphere microbial communities from Kellogg Biological Station, Michigan, USA - KBS Miscanthus M6-2 | ecosystem: Host-associated > Plants > Roots > Rhizosphere > Soil ...
CAACGACGGCCGGCAGACCCCCTACCGCAACCACCCGGTCTTCGTGGCCCAGCACGCCACCGCGACCTGCTGCCGCAGCTGCCTGGAGACGTGGCATGGCATCGCGAAGGGGCATCGGCTCGACCGCGGCGAGCGGGCCTACGTGGTCGAGGTGATCGGGCGCTGGATCGACCGCGAGCTGGCGACCTCCATCGAAGGTCGGGACTCCGGGAGCTCCACCTCACGCGGATCGTGAAGGTGGAGCAGCCAGAGGCCCTTGGGGGACAGCGTGTGGCTTCGGCGATCTCCGATGGTTCCTGGGCCGCGCAGGAGTTTCACTGCCGCCACCAAGAGTTACCTGGGAACAGGAACTGGTTCGCGGTCAATGCCTTAGCGGAGGCGCTGCGAAGCGCTGGCGTCGACGGGGATGCACTCGGGCCGGCACCAGAGGACGCTTCATAGGTACGCGCGGGATCCTCTCTCCAGCGGTAGCTCGCAGTAATCGCCAGAGATGACCGTTTGGCAGTCCGGCACAGAGCTGGCCACCGACGACGTACGCCGCCTTGAGGGACAGGAGCGGACGAATCACGCCCGCCGTGACCTCGGAGATCGCCATGCCTTCCACCATCACCCGAAGCATTCCACCATCACCCGACGCCTCGTCACCCTCGCCGACGCTGCCGATGCGCTCGCCGTGTCGACTCGAACCGTGCGTCGCTACATCGCCGACGGTCACCTCGAGGCCGTGCGTCTCAGCCGCAAGACGTTGCGGATCAAAGCCGAGTCCGACGCGCGCTTCATCGACGCAAAGCCGGTCGGCAACTGGCGGCGCTGAGGATCTTCCGGCGACGCGGAGGTGCGCAATGAAGTCGTCGGCGACGACATTGGCCGAGCGCGGGACAACGAGCCCAAGCGTCTCCCGGCCCGGGACTTGGCCGACCTGTGCCCCGAACTACGCCGCTGCCGTGCTCAAGATCAGCCCACCCGCTGGCGCACAGAGAGAGCCGGCGCTCTTCGTCGCTGCGGTGGACGGCCACGCGAACCTGAGTACGGCAGGATCATCTCGTCCCCCGAAAGAGGACAGGAGCGGCCAAATTTGGCCGCTCCTCGTTCCCCGTATGTTCCCAATTTCAGGTCCGGGTCCCGAAAACCTGCTCTGAACTGCGGAAACGTGGTGGGCGATACTGGGTTTGAACCAGTGACCTCTTCCGTGTCAAGGAAGCGCGCTACCACTGCGCCAATCGCCCGTGCTGGTGCATGTCGTTCGAGGTGGGTACGGGATTCGAACCCGTGTTGACGGATTTGCAGTCCGTTGCCTCGCCTCTCGGCCAACCCACCGTGGAGGCTAAAGGCCTACTCCGAGCGGACGACGAGGCTCGAACTCGCGACCTCAACCTTGGCAAGGTTGCGCTCTACCAACTGAGCTACGTCCGCCTGCAGCTTCCGGGTCTCCCGGTCGGTGCGATCAGAACCATATCTGATGCCTCACCCAGCACCAATTCGTGCCCGGTGCGTGTTGCGGAGCCCCGCCCGCAACTAGGGTCGGGCCATGCAGGTATGGGCGAACGGACGGCTCCTCGACCACCCCGACGAACCGGTGCTGAGCATCCTCGACCACGGATTCACCGTGGGCGACGGGGTGTTCGAGGCGATCAAGGTCGTCGACAACGTGCCGTTCGCGCTCACCCGGCACCTGCGCCGGATGCTGCGCAGCGCGGCCGGGCTTGGGTTGCTCACCCCCGACCCGGACGTCGTACGACGGGCGATCACGACGGTGCTGGACGCCGAACGGATCGACCTGGGCCGGCTGCGGATCACCTGGACTGCCGGCCCGTCCCCGCTGGGGAGCGGGCGCGACACGTCGGGGGAGCCGACCTTGGTCGTGGCGTCGGCTTCGATGAAGCCGTTCGAACCGAGCGTAGCCGTCGTCACGGTGCCGTGGCCGCGCAACGAGAAGGGGGCCCTGGCGGGCCTCAAGACCACGTCCTACGCGGAGAACGTGGTGGCCCTGGCCCGGGCGCACGAGCGGGGCGCCAGCGAGGCGATCTTCGCCAACACGGCCGGCCACCTGTGCGAGGGCACCGGGTCCAACGTCTTCTACGTCGTGGACGGGGAGCTGCGCACGCCCACGCTGGAGTCCGGGTGCCTGGCCGGTATCAGCCGCGAGCTCCTGCTGGAGTGGATGGACGCGGTGGAGGTCGACGAGCCGGTCGAGGTGCTGGACCGCGCGGAGGAGATGTTCCTGGTCAGCACCACCCGCGACGTACAGGCGGTGCACTCCTGTGACGGGCGCGAGCTGCCCTCCCCGGGACCGGTGACACGGAAGGCCTCAGAGGTCTGGGCCGCCCGGGAACCGGAGCACAGCGATCCGTGACCTGCGGGGTCGCTCCACTCGGGGTTGAGGCACGCGTATCTCGTGTAGCGGCGCCCGCTGGTCTCGTCGGGGTAGCCGTCGGGTGGCACTCGTTTGCAGAAAGGGGGTTAGGCCACCCGCGAAGTGGGCACCGTGACCTCGTCCAGGCCACGCCTCCGGTGTGCCCTTCCCGACGCGATCCGGGCGCTGGCTGAACTCAGAGACGCCGAACCGCCTCGACACCATGACTGTCGGGGCGGTTCTGGTCATTTCGCCCGAAAGGACGGTAGCCGCCCGACGGGCTCGGGTGCATTCTGCGTGTATCACCGGGGAGTTCGACGTGATCGGGGAGGGACGTCGACCGACCTGGGGTTCTTGCTTCGCGGTCGGAACTCCAGCGGGGAGGGTCCCTGGGCATTCGGCGGCCCGCCGTTTCGCGTGCTAACCCCCCTCAGGCCGGGGAACGGCGGGTTCGTCATCACCGGCATGCGAGACCGGGAGACCCCGGTCCTGTTCCCCGCTTCCTCCCCATGGGAGATTCGGCGGCTAAAACCCGCTCTGACCTGGGGTTTTGTGGTGGGCGATACTGGGTTCGAACCAGTGACCTCTTCGGTGTGAACGAAGCGCGCTACCACTGCGCCAATCGCCCCGGTGCCTCACGCGGCGCCGTCACAGTAGCGCAACAGGGGCGCCTGAATCACATCGGGAGGCCACCCGATATCGGGTACGGCGGGCGGGGTGCTCGCCGCTAGCATCGAGCGACACGACCCCGCACCAGCGACAGGAGCACCCCTGTGTCCGACGTGACCGTCACCGTGACCAGCCCCGCCGGCTCTTCCCAGCGCGCGGTCACGGCCGGCACCAGGGCGTGGGAGCTCTTCGCCGACCAGCCCGAGGTGATCGCGGCCCGGGTCACCCCGGCCGACGGCGCGGGCGCGCTGCGCGACCTCGCCCAGGAGCTGGCCGACGGCGACGTGGTCGCGCCGGTCGCGATCGACTCCGACGCCGGCCACGACATCCTGCGGCACTCCACCGCGCACGTCCTGGCGCAGGCGGTCCAGGAGTTGTTCCCGGAGGCGAAGCTCGGGATCGGCCCCCCGATCCACGACGGCTTCTACTACGACTTCGACGTCCCGACCCCGTTCGTGCCCGAGGACCTCGAGAAGCTCGAGACCCGGATGCGCAAGATCATCAAGGAGGGCCAGCGCTTCTCCCGGCGCCCGGTCTCCGACGACGACGCGCGCGCCGAGCTGGCCGACGAGCCCTACAAGCTGGAGCTGATCGGGCTCAAGTCGGGTCTCGACCCTTCGACGGGCTCAGGAGGGACCAAGCTCGACCAACGAGAAGGCGACGCCGCCCAGGAGATCGCCGAAGGCGCCGGCGCCGAGGTCGGCGCGGGCGGGCTCACCATCTACGACAACCTCAGGCGCGACGGCTCACTGGCCTGGAAGGACCTGTGCCGTGGCCCGCACCTACCGACCACCAAGCGGATCCCGGCGTTCAAGCTGATGCGCAGTGCGGCGGCGTACTGGCGTGGCGACGAGAAGAACGTCCAGCTCCAGCGCATCTACGGCACCGCATGGGAGAGCAAGGAGGCGCTCGAGGCGCACCTGCACCGGATCGAGGAGGCCGAGAGGCGCGACCACCGCAGGCTCGGCCGCGACCTCGACCTCTACTCGTTCCCCGACGAGATCGGCTCGGGGCTGGCGGTCTTCCACCCCAAGGGCGGCGTGATCAAGCGGGAGATGGAGGACTACGTGCGCCGGCGCCACATCGAGGAGGGCTTCGAGTACGTCGGCACCCCGCACATCAGCAAGGAGGGGCTCTTCCACACCTCCGGGCACCTGCCGTACTACGCCGAGGGAATGTTCCCGCCGATGGAGATGGAGGGCGCGGACTACTACCTCAAGGCGATGAACTGCCCGATGCACAACCTGATCTTCAGGTCGCGCGGACGCTCCTACCGAGAGCTGCCGCTGCGGCTGTTCGAGTTCGGCAGCGTCTACCGCAACGAGAAGTCCGGCGTCGTGCATGGGCTGACCCGGGTGCGCGGCATGACCCAGGACGACTCACACTCCTACGTCACCAAGGAGCAGGCACCGGCTGAGATCAAGCACCTTCTCGACTTCTGCCTCGGACTCTTCCGTGACTTCGGGCTCGACGACTACTACCTCGAGCTCTCGACCCGCGACGACTCCAGGCCGGACAAGTTCGTCGGCGACGACGACGAGTGGGCCGAGGCCACCGCGGTGCTGGAGAAGGTCGCCACCGACTCCGGCCTCGAGCTGGTCGCCGACCCGGGCGGCGCCGCGTACTACGGGCCCAAGATCTCCGTCCAGGCGCGCGACGCGATCGGCCGCACCTGGCAGATGTCGACGATCCAGTACGATTTCAACCAGCCGCGGGGGTTCGAGCTCGAGTACCAGGCCGCGGACGGCACCCGGCAGCGGCCGGTGATGATCCACTCCGCCAAGTTCGGCTCGATCGAGCGGTTCATCGGCGTGCTCGTGGAGCACTATGCGGGCGCGTTCCCGCCCTGGCTGGCTCCGGTGCAGGTGCAGGCGATCCCGATCGCCGAGCGCCACAACGACTACCTCGCCGACGTGGCGCGGAAGATGCGTGGCGCCGGGCTCCGGGTCGAGATCGACGACTCCGACGACCGGATGCAGAAGAAGATCCGCAACGCCCAGCTGCAGAAGGTGCCGTTCATGGTGATCGCCGGCGACCGCGACATGGAGGAGGGCGCGGTGTCCTTCCGCTACCGCAACGGTGACCAGGACAACGGGGTGCCGGTCGACGAGGCCGTGCAGCGCGTGACCGACGCCGTCGCGAAGCGCGTGCAAGTGTGAACGATGGCTTCGAGGGGTTCGACCGGCTCTGGACCCCGCACCGGATGGCGTACGTCGTAGCTGCACCCGACGACGACACCGAGGGCTGCCCGTTCTGTGCGATGCGCGAGCCGCGCGACGGTGACCTGGTCGTGGCCCGCGGCGAGACGGTCTTCGTGGTGCTCAACCTGCACCCGTACAACCCGGGCCACCTGATGGTGATGCCCTACCGGCACGTCCCCGACCTCGAGGACCTGGCCGACGAGGAGGCCGCCGAGCTGATGGCGGCGACCCGGCGTGCGGTCGAGGTGCTCAAGCAGGTGAGCGGTCCGCACGCCTTCAACATCGGGATCAACCTGGGAGGGGTCGCCGGTGGCTCGCTCGCGGAGCACCTGCACCAGCACGTCGTACCCCGCTGGTCGGGCGACGCGAACTTCATCACCGTGCTCGGCGGCACCAAGACCCTGCCTCAGCTGCTCGAGCAGACCGCCGAGCTGCTCGCAGACGCCTGGGCCTGAAGTCTCAGGCGTCGGACGACACCCGGTGCGGGTGCTCGGCGGAGCGGCCCTGGAAGGCCAGGATCGCCGGGTTGACGACGTGCCCGCCGCGGATCTCGATCGCGCGCTGGATCGTCTCGTCCTCGTCCCAGGCCTCCGGTCCGGCCAGCACCGTCTCCACGAACGGCAACAGCGCCTCGCTGTTCACCCAGGTCGCGGAGTTCCAGAGGTACGACGGGCTGTGGTCGACGCCGTAGTAGGCGACACCGTCGCCGACCTCGAACATCGGCTCGTCGAAGGACGTCGGTCGCGCCCAGCTGAACCCCATGCCGAGGTCGCAGGACACGTCGACGATCAAGGTTCCCCGCCGGAGCAGCGGCAGGTCCTCTTCGGCGAGGTAGATCAGCGGTGCCGCCGTGTCCTGGAGCGTGCAGTTGACGATGATGTCGCGCTCGGCCAGGAACGGTGCGAGCGGAACGCGTCCCTTCGCCGTGATCACGTGGCCGAGGTGCGGCGGGACCGGGTCGTGGTCGAACTGCACGATGCGCACGGAGTGGATCGGGGACCCAACGGCGGCGACCCGTCGGTGGGTGAGCACGTTCACGTCGTGGACGCCGTGGGCGTTGAGTGCGGTCACCGCGCCACGGGCGGTGGCACCGAAGCCGATCACGACCGCGGTGAGGCGCCGCCCGTAGTCGCCGGTCAGCCCGCGCAGCTCCAGCGCCTGGAGCACCGAGCAGTAGCCGGCCAGCTCGTTGTTGGCGTGAAAGACGTGCACCCCGACGGACCCGTCCACGGTCCAGTGGTTCATCGCCTCGAACGCGATCAGGGTCAGGTCCCGGTCGATGGCCAGCTGGGTCATTGCGCGGTCCTGCACGCAGTGCGGCCAGCCCCACAGCACCTTCCCGGGCTGGATCAGGGCGACGTCGGCGAGCTGCGGCTTGGGCAGCAGCACCACGTCGGAGGTGGCGATCACCTCGGCGCGGGGCGCGAACCCGGCGACGAGCGGTGCCAGGTCGTGGTCGGAGTACCCGAAGCGCTCGCCGTACCCGTCCTCGAGGGTGATCCGGCGCCGAAGACTCTCGTCGATCCGCGTCAGGTGGTCGGGATGGAGGGGGAGCCGGTGCTCGTTCTCCTTGGCGGAGGTCCCGACGACCCCGAGGCTCGCCGGTGTGCGCGGTGACGCGTCGGCCACCTCAGCGCTTCTTGCCGGGCGGCATGATCGACTCGGCGGGAGCGTTCTTCGCGCGCTTGTCGGCCCGCTTCTCCTTCAGGGACTTGCCGGACTTCTTGGACATGCCTTGACGGGGTGACTTGTCGGCCATCGTGGCTCCCTGGTTGGAAGCCTGGACGGCTCCGTGCTGCCACGGTACGCCGGTCATGAGACGGCACCGCGTGTCGATACCCTGACGCCGCCATGTTGGAGAGATTTCGCGCGTTCTGGACCGGGGTGTTCAAACCCGTCGGCGACCTGCTGCTGCGTCTGGGCGTGAGTCCTGACGCCGTCACGCTGGTCGGCACGCTCGGGGTCTGCGCCGGCGCACTCGTCTTCTTCCCGCAGGGCGAGCTGCTGATCGGCGTGCTCGTGATCTCGGCGTTCGTCTTCTCCGACCTGATCGACGGCTACATGGCGCGCGCGTCCGGACGCACCTCGCGCTTCGGCGCGTTCTTCGACTCCACCCTCGACCGGATCGGCGACGGGGCGATCTTCGGTGGCCTGCTGCTCTACTTCGCCGGCCCCGGCGACTCGCAGCTCTACGTGTGCGTCACGCTGTACTGCCTGGTGATGGGGTCCGTCACCTCCTACGCCCGGGCGCGCGCCGAGTCGCTCGGCATGCAGGCCAAGGGCGGCATCGCCGAGCGGTCCGACCGGCTGGTCTCGATCCTGCTGATGACCGGGCTCGCGGGAATGCTGGACCTGCCGATCCTGGTCGAGGTCACGCTGTGGGCACTCGCCGCGGCCAGCACCGTGACCGTGCTGCAGCGGATCCTGATGGTGCGCAAGCAGTCTCTGGTCGCCCCCGAACAGACATCTGGACCGTGACCGGGCGGGCCGCGACGCTCGGCTACCTCGCCGCCTGGCGGCTGGTCCGGATGGCTCCCGAGCGGGCTTCCCGCGCGGCCTTCGACCGGATCGCCGACCGGGTGCACGCGGCGGACGGCCCGAGCGTGCAGCGGCTGCGCGCCAACCTGTCCCGCGTCGTACCGGCCCCCGAGCTCGACGACGTCGTGCATGCGGGCGTGCGCTCGTACTTCCGATACTGGTGCGAGTCGTTCCGGCTCCCGGGCTGGCCGGTGGACGACCTGGTCCGCCGCACCCGGGTCGTGGACGAGCCGGTCATCCGCGAGGCGGCGGCCGCCGGCAAGGGGATCGTGGTCCCGCTGCCGCACATGGGCAACTGGGACTGGGCGGGCGCCTGGGCATGCCGGGAGGTGCAGCCGCTGATGACGGTGGCGGAGCGGCTGGAACCGGCCCGGCTCTACGACGGCTTCGTGCGCTACCGGGCCGGGCTCGGGATGCACGTGGTGCCGCTGACCGGCGGGCCGTCGCCGATGCTGCCGCTGCTGCGGTGGGTGAAGAAGGGCGGGCTGGTGTGCCTGCTCGGCGACCGCGACCTGTCGAGCACCGGGATCGAGGTGGAGCTGCTCGGGGAGGCGGCCCGGGTGCCGGCCGGTCCCGCGGTGCTGGCGCGTCGTACCGGGGCCGCACTGGTGCCCGTCACCCTGAGCTACGACGGCCCGCAGATGGTCCTGCGTTTCCACGAGCCGGTGCCGCACGCCGACGGTGACGCCGGCGTCGTGGCGATGACCCAACAGGTGATGGACGCCTTCTCGGGCGCGATCCGCGAGCGCCCCCAGGACTGGCACATGATGCAGCGGGTCTTCACGGCCGACCTGGGGGTGCGCACGTGAGGATCGGGATCGTCTGCCCGTACTCCCTCGACACCATGGGCGGCGTGCAGAACCACGTGCGCGACATCGCCGAGGAGCTGATCAAGCGCGGGCACGACGTCTCGGTGCTGGCGCCGGCCGACGACAAGACGACGCTGCCGTCGTACGTCGTGGCCGCGGGACGGGCCGTGCCCGTGCCCTTCAACGGAGCCGTCGGCCACGTGCTGTTCGGGCCGATCGCCAACGCGCGGGTCAAGCGCTGGCTGGAGGACGGGCGGTTCGACGTCGTGCACCTGCACGAGCCGGGGACGCCCAGCCTCAGCCTGCTGGCGCTCGGAGCGACCGCCGACCTGCAGGTGCCCGTCGTGGCCACGTTCCACCAGTCCAACCCTCGGTCGCGGGCGATGTCGGCCGCCAAGGCGCTGCTGCGGCCGCGGCTGGAGCGGATCACGGCCCGGATCGCGGTCTCGGAGTACGCCCGGGAGACCCAGGTGCAGCACGTCGGGGGAGAGCCGGTGGTGATCCCCAACGGGCTGTACGTCGACCGCTTCCGCGACGCCGAGCCCGACCCGGCGCTGGCCGGGACGGACGCGACGCTGTGCTTCATCGGCCGGCTCCACGAGCGGCGCAAGGGGCTGCCGGTGCTGCTCGAAGCCTTCGCGCTGCTGGCGCCCGAGCGACCGGGACTGCGGCTGCTCGTGGTCGGCGGGGGAGATGTCGACGAGGCACGGAGCCGGCTGCCAGAGCAGGTGCGCAGGCAGGTGACCTTCCTCGGCCGTGTGGATGACCCGGCCAAGGCACGCGCCCTGCGCACCGCGGATGTCTACGTTGCCCCGAACACCGGCGGCGAGAGCTTCGGGATCGTGTTGGCCGAGGCGATGGCCGCAGGCGCGGCGGTGGTGGCCGCCGACCTGCCAGCGTTCGCCCGGGTGCTGGACGGTGGTCGACTCGGCGTGCTCTTCCCCAACGGCGACGCCGCCGCGCTGGCCGACGCGGTGGACGCGTTGCTCGCCGACGACGCCCGGCGCACCGCACTCGTCGAGGCGGCCGGCGCCGCGGTCTGGCGCTACGACTGGTCACGGGTGACCGACGAGGTGGAACGGGTCTACGAGACCGTGGTCGGCCGGTGATCCGGGTGATCGCGTCGTGACCGGGCTCTGGGTCGCGCTCGCCGTGGTGCTGCTGGTGGTTGTCGTCGGCGCCTGGTTCTCGTGGACCGCGACCCGGCTCGACCAGCTCCACCACCGGGTCGACCTCGGCCGCGAGTCGCTCAACACCCAGCTCGCACTGCGCTCGGGCGTGGTGCTCGAGCTGGCCGGCAGCGGTGTCCTCGACGACCCCGAGGCGGTGCTGCTGTCCGACGCCGCCCAGCGCGCCCGTCGTACCACCGAGACGCAGGCGGAGTCCGGGCTGTCGCGGGTGCTGCGGGCGGTGTTCGCCTCGCCGGAGACCGTCGCGGCGGTACGGGCGCAGGCACCGGACCTGGTCGACGAGCTGGCCGCGGCCTGCCACAAGGTGGAGCTGGCCAGGCGCTTCCACAACGACCACGTGACCTCCGCGCGGGCGCTGCGCTCGCGGCGACGGGTGCGCTGGTTCCACCTCGCCGGACACGCACCGGAGCCGACCACGGTGGACCTCGACGACGTGCCGCCCGCGGGTCTCGACGGGCCCTGATCCGGTGCGCATCGGGCACCGGCTGGGCCGTAGGCTGGAGCCATGGAAGAGCAGCAGCACGGCACCACCCACCCGACCACCGGGACCGGCACCTCGCGGGTCAAGCGGAGCATGGCCGAGATGCTCAAGGGCGGCGTGATCATGGACGTCGTCACCGCCGAGCAGGCGAAGATCGCCGAGGACGCCGGCGCGGTGGCTGTGATGGCCCTCGAACGGGTGCCGGCCGACATCCGCGCGCAGGGTGGGGTCAGCCGGATGAGCGACCCCGACATGATCGACGGCATCATCGACGCGGTCTCGATCCCGGTGATGGCGAAGGCCCGGATCGGCCACTTCGTGGAGGC
>Ga0068870_10001155_pt1 | contig 10560 bp, 10 predicted proteins | sample KBSMisM62_FD_66599 | JGI IMG/M metagenome (GOLD analysis project Ga0068870, IMG submission 66599) | Miscanthus rhizosphere microbial communities from Kellogg Biological Station, Michigan, USA - KBS Miscanthus M6-2 | ecosystem: Host-associated > Plants > Roots > Rhizosphere > Soil ...
TCCCGAGCCTCTCACTTCTCGCTCGGCAGAAGTACGACCTCGTCGTCGGAATGGGAATCCCTGCCGACGCCGCCGCCGCGATCGACAGAGTCGCCACTGAGTTTCCCGAAACGAGGTTCGCGATCATGGACATCGCCCACGACGATCTGGCGCATCGCCCGAAGAACGTCCTGGGCCTCATGTTCAGCGAAGAGCAAGCCGGCTATCTGGCCGGCCACTTGGCTGCGCTCGTGCTGACGCTCTCTCCCGGAGAGGAGGTGATCAGCTCGGTCGGCGGCCAGCGGCTGCCGGCGGTCGAGCGGTGGATTGCCGGCTACCAGGCAGGCGCGCGAGGAGCCAATCCTCGGATCACGACGTTGAACAGCTATACCGACAGCTTCCTCGACCCCGTGAAAGGTAAGTCGGTCGCCCTGAGCCAGATCGCGAAGGGATCGCGAGTCGTGTTTCAGGTCGCCAGCGCCTGCGGCCTCGGGGCGCTGGAGGCGGCAAGAGAGAGTGGAATCTGGGGGATCGGAGTCGATGTCGACCAATCCCATCTCGGCCAGCACATACTGACGAGCGCGGTGAGGAGGATGGACGTGGCCGTGTTCGACACGATCGAGGAGCTCGCGCGCGGGACGCTCGAGACCGGTCGCACCTCCCGCTTCTCCCTTGAGAACGGCGGTGTCGGCCTCGCCACGATCAGCGCGGCAGTGCCCCGCTCGCTCAAGGCAGCGATCGAGGACGTCAGGGCCGAGATCGTCGCCGGGAACATCCCGATCGCGAGCTCGGTCACATAGCGCTCTCGCCCTGGATCGAAACCCAGACGGTCCCGTCCCAGGAGGTCACGTCGGTCGGCGCGTGGCCGACCGGAATGAGTCCTACAACCCGACCGTCCTGCGGATCGATCTGGACGACGGTGCCGTCGGCGTTGTTGGCTGCGAATACCGCTCCATCCGTCGCGCACAGGCCCACGAGCCCTCTGCCAACCGGGGTTGTCTGAGTCACCGTTCCCGTGTCCGGGTTGATGCGCCAGACCTGGCCTCGGAAGTCAGAGACCCAGACAGCCTGCTTCCCGGCCGTCATCGCGACGGGGTCCCCGATGGGCACCTCGATCGTGGCCGCGTTCGTGTGCGGCTCGATCCGCAGGGCCCGCTCGGCGGTCGTCACGACCCAGAGCGCTTCCTGGCCGAGCGCCACGCCGACCGGTACGTGGCCGACGTCGATGATCGCGGAGGGCTCGTTCGTCGCCGGGTCGATGCGGAGTACATGGTGAGGACCCGCGGCGATCCAGACGGAATCGTCATCGGCGTCGACCGCGTAGGTCGGGTTCCAAACGAGTTCGCTCGAGCCCCTCAGGTCGATCGTCTCGACGACGGCGTCAGCACTGGGATCGATGCGCGAGACTGTGCCGTCGCTCCCGTTCGCCACCCAGACCGCATCGGTTGTGACAGCGAGGTCTATCGCCGGTGCTCCGATTCCGATCGTCCTGATGACCTCGCGGCGATCCGGATGGATGCGGGAGACGGTTCCATCGTCTGTGTTGGCGACCCAGACCGAGCCGTGCCCGATCGCGAGGGCGACAGGCCTTCTGCCCACGAGCACGTGGTCCACGACCCGGGAGCGCTGCGGGTCGATCACAGCGACCGAATCGGGAGGAACCTGCGCCTCAGCATGTGAAGACGCTCGGCGACGCTGTGCGACCGCCGTGACCCCGACGACTCTCGGCGACTCGAGCGAAGGATCGTGGTTGAGGATGGCTCTCTCGAGGCGTTGGAGCTCATCGTCCGGCTTGAGCCCGAGCTCCTCGGCCAGCAACCGCCGGCCCGAGCGGTAGACCTCGAGCGCGTCTGCCTGGCGGCCGCACCGATAGAGGGCCAGCATCAGCTGGCCGCGCAGGCGCTCCCGCAGCGGCTGCTCCAGCACGAGCCCCTCGAGCTCGGGAACCAGCTCCGCGTGGCGCCCCAGCGCGAGCTCGGCCTCGATCCGCTGCTCGAGCGCCGCCAACCGCTGCTCTTCCAGCCGCGCTCGCTCGGCGCGGGCGAAGGAATCGCCTAACTCGGCCAATGGCGCCCCACGCCATAGAGCCAACCCTTCCCGAAGCAGCCGGGCGGCCTGAACGGGCTCCTCCGCCTGCGCCGTTGCCACCAGCCGCTCGAAGCGATGGAGGTCGAGCTCACCGTCGCTGACCCGGATGAGGTAGCCGGGGGGCTGCGTCAAGATGAGATCCCGGCCGAGCGCCTTGCGCAGCTGGGAGACGTACACCTGGAGCGCCGTCGGTGCCGTGTTGGGAGGAGAGGTACCCCAGAGCTCGTCGCTGAGCCGGTCGCGGGAGACGACCTCGTTGGCGTGCAGCAGCAAGGAGGCGAGCAGGGCGCGCTGCTTCGAGCCGCCGAGCCTCAGGACACGGCCTGCTTCTCTGACCTCGAGCGGCCCGAGGATCCGAAACTCCATCCGCCACCCGGCCTTTCTTTAGCGGCCCTTTAGGTCCTGACTAGCGCTCTTTTATCCGCTTCGGCTCTTGTGTGCAAAGACCGCATGAGGCGGTCGAGACCGAAGGGAGAACACGATGAAGCTCCTCCACCCCCTGTTCTTCGTCGCAGCCGTGGCCGTGGCGATCGCCGTCACGCCGGTCGCGCTGGCAACCAGTCCGAGCCCCGCCGAGCTGAAGGCGCTCGAGATTCGCGGTCAGGCGCTGAATCAGGCGTGTCTCGATCCGACGCAATCGCGCGGAGCGTTCCGGGCGCTCTGCACCTACACCGGCTCGCAGAATCAGCCGACTCCCGCCGAGTCGAACGCGCTCGAGATTCGCGGCCAGGCGCTCAATCAGGCGTGTCTCGATCCGACGCAGTCCCGAGCGGCCTTCAGGGCGCTGTGCACCTACACGGGCACGCAGACTCAGCCGACCCGTGTCGAGGCGAGCTCGAGTGGATTCGACTGGCGCGACTTCAGCATCGGGGCCGGAGCGATGTTCGGCCTCGCTCTGCTCCTCGGAGGCACCGCGGCAGCCGTGCACTACGGACGTAGGAGCAGCGTGCAGCCACGAACGGCTTCGTAGCTGCGACTCACCGAGATCCGGCCGGGGCGCTCCCTCCTTACCGCCCCGGCCGGTCGTGAGGGCACTTCTCCCTGGCATCCGTCCAGACGGATCCGTGATCTCACTCAAGCGACATTCCCGCAGGCTGGGGCACCCGAGAGCGGCCTCGTCTCCAGGGTCCGGGTTAGGGTGTGGCTTATCGATGTCTCCTGGGTCCGTAGACGAGGGTCATCTCGCACGCGCGATCGAGCTCGCACGACGATCCCGCGAGAAGGGCAACCAGCCGTTCGGCTCGCTCCTCGTGAACACCGCTGGGGAGGTCGTCCTCGAGGCGGAGAACACCGTCGTCACGGGTAATGACGTCACTGCTCACGCCGAGCTCAACCTGGTGCGCACGGCCAGCACGCGGTTCGACGTCGAGGCCTTGCGGGGGTCCACGCTCTACACGAGCACCGAGCCGTGCGCGATGTGTTCGGGCGCGATCTTCTGGTCCGGGATCGGGCGAGTCGTGTTTGCGCTCAGCAGCGAGCAACTCATGGGCATCGTGAGAGACGATTCAGGATCGTTCACCTTGGCGCTCTCGTGCCGGGAGGTATTCGCTCGAGGTGGGCGAGATGTCAAAGTCAGCGGACCGCACGTCACGGAACAGGCGGCGATGGTCCACGACGGGTTCTGGGGCTGAAGGCCGGTCGAGCGTCGACGGATCGTCCTCCCAGCGCGCTCCTGGCGGCCGGTCGGATCCAGCTCAAGAGTCACTCCTGACGCTCGCCCGAGCGAGCGTCACGCGGCTAATCCCCGTGGAAGACCGCTTCGACGTTGTTCCCGTCCGGGTCGATGACGAACGCTGCGTAATAACCGGCGTGGTAATGCGGGCGAAGACCCGGCGCGCCGTTGTCCCGGCCGCCGGCTTCGACAGCGGCGCGGTGGAACTCGTCAACGGTGGCTCGGTCTGCTGCGGCGAAGGCCACATGAACGGGAGCGGTCGGGGGTTCCCCTTCCCCGATCCAGAAATCTCCACCGCCCTCGATGGCGAATCCGGGCCCCTGCGAGCTCTCCACCACCTTCACTCCGAACGGCTCGAGGGCCTGCTCGTAGAAGGTGCGGCTGCGTCTCAGGTCACGTACTCGCAGAGCCAAGTGGTCGATGAGGGGAAGCGTCACGGGCAGCGACACCCTCTCTCGTCATCTCTGGGGAGCCGATCGTCCAGGTCGGCGCCAGCCCCGCGGGAGTGCTCGTCCGGTGACGCTCCCCGAAGCCGGACCACAGCGGACGCACTCAAGAGACAATCCCGCACACTCGCGCAGGCTAGCGTCGTCTAGTTGACCACAGTCGGGTCGGGCATGAACTCCCGGACCTCTTGAGCACAGCGGCAGGCGACGGCGAACTTGGCCGCCCACTCGAGCGCCTCGTCGCGTGAGGGTACGTCGACGACGCAGAGTCCGCCGACGGCCTCCGGGTACGGGCCGTCGGTGACCGTTGCGTCGGCGGCCACGATGCTCGCCTTCTGGTTTTCCAGTCCGCCGCCGAAGACCCACGCGCCGGCGTTGACCGCCTCCTGGACCACCGCGAGCGAGGCGTTGGTCACTGCGGGCATGTCCTCGTCGGGGATGTGGTCCATCGCGTGGGCATCGAACGAGATCAGGTACCGCGGCATCGCACGACTCCTCTCTCGGCGGCCAGCAGCTCCGAGTAGAACCGCTTGCTCCGCTCGACGTCGGTCACGGCCAGATCGAGATGGTGGATTCCGCGTGACTGCACCGCCCGATGCTAAGGGGAGAGCAGTTTCCAGCGCCCCTCGGAGACGACGTCGACGGCACCATCGGTCACTGTGATGGCGGTTTCGTCGTCGATCGCGTACGCCGGTACCGATATCCCGGCGGCCCATCTCTCGATGTTGGCCAGGGACGTGTCCGGCATGTCCTCACGCTCCAGGTGGGGAAACACCGAGAAATCAACCAGTCCCAGCGCTCTGTCGCTGCCGGTGAGGGGGTCGCTCTCGTCGTAGGTCGCTCCTCCGAAGTCGGGAGTCGCGACCATGGCACCGCCGCTCGTGCCGACGTAGACCGTCTCGGGACGCAGCGACGGCAGGAGGTCGGCCAGTCCGGATTGCCGCATCCAGTAGCACAGATGCAAGGGACTCCCGCCCCAAACCAGCAGAGCATCGGTCTGCTGGACCTCAGGGATCCAATGCTCTTCCTTGATGCTGGGCAACGCGGTCAGCTCCAGCACTCCCAAGGACTTCCAACCCAACTCGCACATCGGGCCGGGGGCTGATCCGCTGATGAACCGGTAGACGTGTGAAGGCCCGCCGGGGAAGGGCTGCACGCCGGTGGGAATGCAGAGGGCGCTGGACTCGGAGATCGGTTTACCCAGGAGCTCGACCAGCGTGTCGTGGATGCTCGTGTTGGTGATGCCTTGGGACGTGAGAAGAAACCTCATGCAGCCTCCCGAATTGCCGGTAGATGTCGTTTCGTAGACCGTTCGGGGACCCCGAACTCATCGATCTGCGTCAGGGCCCTACGAATACATCGCCCAAGTGAGTGCCAGCGGCCCGGCGGCCTACGCCGATGACTTCCGGGCGGCAGTCGCGTCTGAAGGCAAGACGACAGGACACAGACGCCGCGGCGCCGCGCAGGTGCTGCGGCCCGGAAAGGAGCTGCCCATGAGCAAGGTGGTCGCGATCATGTCCATGTCGCTCGACGGGTACGTCGCCGACGAGAACGACGGGGTCGCCGAGGTCTTCGACTGGTACTTCTCTGGCGACGTCGAGATCCCCATGCCGAGCGAGAGATCGCATATGACGTTCCGCGTCTCGGCGCCGAGCGCCGAGCACGTGAGGGGTTTGATGGCTGAGGTCGGAGCCATGCTCACCGGGCGGCGCACGTTCGAGGTCGCCGACGGCTGGGACGGCCAGCACCCGTTTGACGTCCCCGCGTTCATCGCCGCCCATGAGGTGCCCGACGGCTGGCCACGGCCCGGCTCGACGGTCCACTTCGTCACCGACGGCATCGAAATCGCCGTTGCTCGAGCGAAGTCGGCTGCCGGCCCGAAGTCCGTGGGAGTGCACGGCGCCGAAACGATCCAGGAGTGCCTGAACGCCGGGCTGCTCGACGAGATCCACATCGATCTGGCTGCCGTGCTTCTAGGTGCTGGAGTGCGGCTGTTCGACCACCTCGCGGACACACCGGTCGTCCTCGGGAATCCGACAGTCGTCACCGGTGTGGGTGTCACGCATCTGCGCTATCCCGTGCACACGTCGTAGACCATCGGCGGCTCCGACCGCCCTCTCTCGCACGTTGGCCCCCGACTGCCCAGACGCGAGGAGCGATTAGTCCGTCGTGACGCTCAGCCCGAGCTCGATCGCCTCGTCTCGTTCCAGGGCCTCTCCGCCGCGCACCGCGGCCTCGTACCCCTCGTCGCCCAGAGCCGCCCGCGCGTCCTTCTCGACGCGACCGAGGAGCGCTTGAAAGAAGGGCTCCTCGGTCACGCCCACTCCAGAGACGTGGTACACGCGAACGGCGGCGCTGATGAGGCTCATCCCCGAGGCGGCGTCGCCCCTGCCGCACTGCGAGAGACCGATGTTGACGAGACAGTCCCACACCACTCCGATCTGCGTCTCGTCCCTGGCCTCCAGCTCGCGGAGCAGCTCGAGCGCGCGCTGCCCGGTTGCGATGCTCTCCGAATAGGCCTCGAGCACGAACAGGCTGAGAGAGAGATCGGAAAGGCAAAAGGCCTGTTCCACCAACGTCCCCGAGGCAGCGGCGGCGTCTGCTCCCGCGGCAAGGATCTCCCAGCTGCGTTCCGCAGCCTCCCGGTCGTTCTTCTCGACAGCTCGTCCCAGGAGCGCCCAGGCGAGCGCCAACTCGGCTTCCGACGTCGTTCGAGTCCTCGCCGCGGCAGCCTCTGGGTCGGCGTCGTCGAGAGACTGCCTGAGGACAGCCAGCCGCTCGGCGAGCTCGATCACCTTGTCGTAGTTCCCGGATCGTCCCTCGACCTCGCAGCGCGCAAAGAGTGTCGCGCCGCTCCCTTCCCCGTCTGCGAGCGCGTCGAACAGTGCGTCGGCTTCGTCGAGCCAGCTCCGGGCTCGAGCGAAGTCTCCCATGAGAGAGGCGACGCGCGCGGTGCGCACGAGCGCGTACGCACGATCCTGTGGAATGCCCCCAGGCAAGGCGAGGCTCGAGACAGCCTTCGCATACCAGTCGCGCGCGCCGCCTCCGATCAGGGTCAGGAGGGGACCCAGGCAGCGAACGAACCTGAGCGCAGTCGCGCCGTCGCCCGTCGCCAGGGCGCGGGCGTGGGCTTCGCCAAAGTTCGCGCGCTCGGAGACGACGAGATCGCGTTGCTCGTCCGATACCGCGAGCGCGTCCGTCGCCTCCAAGCGGTCCGCGAGACCCGCGAAGAACGCGGAATGTCGGGTGCCGGCCGCTTCGGCCTCGCCCTCTCTCTCGAGCTCTCGCTGTGCGTACTCCCGGATGGTCTCCAGCATCCAGTAACGGTCTTCACCGGCCGTGCCGACCCGATGTCGGATCAGGCTCTTGTCGAGCAGCGACTCGAGTGAATCGACGTCGGCTTCCGCGACGGCTTCGGCCGCAGCCAACGTGCAGCCGCCCGCGAAGACGGAGAGACTTCGGAGCACGAGTCGCTCGTCGTCACCGAGGAGGTCGTAGGACCAGGCGATCGTCGACTCGAGCGTCCGCTGCCGTTCCTCGACGTCACGGTTGCGGGACGCCAGAAGCCCGAGCCTCTCGCCTAGCCGCTCGTGGATCGCACGCGTGGAGAGCGCCCGGACGCGGGCGGCTGCGAGCTCTATGGCCAGTGGAAGCTGATCGACTGCGTCACAGATCGCATCGACGTGCTCGTCCGGCTGAAAGCCGGGGCGGACAGCCGAGGCGCGCTCGACGAAGAGGGCATGCCCGTCACCCATCGCCATCGGAGGCACCTCGTAGACGCGCTCGGCCTGAAGACCGAGACGCTCGCGACTGGACGCGACGACGACGACCTTCGGGCAACCGCCTACGAGCTGGCCGACGAGTTCGGCAACTCCTGCGACGAGGTGCTCGCAGTTGTCGACGACGATCAGCGAACGCTTGGTGCTGAACGCCGCGACGATCGAGGTTCCGATCTCGCCCGACGGTTCGCGAACCTCCAACGCGTGGGCAAATGTCGCGCCGACTGCGCTCTCGTCTCGCAACGGCGCGAGAGGGACCCACCGCACGCCATCGGGGAAACCCGCCGACGCCTCGGCCGCAGCCTGGAGCGTGAGTCGCGTCTTTCCCGTTCCTCCGGGTCCGGTGAGCGTGACGAGCCGCGCATCGTCGTGGTCGAGGAGCTCGACGACCTCCCCCAGCTCGCGCTCGCGACCGAGGAAGGCGGTCGCCGGCACCGGAAGGTTCGTGCGGTAGAGGCTCTTCAGGGCGGGGAAATCGTCGTCCCCGAGCTGGAAGACGCGCTCAGGCGCACCAAGATCCTTGAACCGGTGCTCCCCGAGGTCGGTCAGCTCGGTGTCGACGAGTGAAGCCGTCGCGGCCGACACGAGCACCTGTCCTCCGTGCCCCGCGGCGGCGATGCGCGCGGCGCGATGGACGTCGCGGCCGACGTAGCCTTCGTCGCCGCGCAAGGGCGTTCCAGTGTGGACGCCGACGCGGACGCGGATCGGCCCGTTGCCCGCCAGTCGCTCCGTGAGGGCCGAGGCGGCGGCAAGAGCGCCGGGCGCCGTCGCGAACGCAAAGAAGAATGCGTCCCCCTGCGTGTCGACCTCGACGCCGCCGTTTCGAAGACACGCCCCCCGGATCACCGCACGGTGATCGGTAAGCGCATCTGCGTACCGCTCCGCCCCGAGTTCGTTCAGCAGTGCGGTCGAGCCTTCGACGTCCGTGAAGAGAAACGTGACCGTGCCGGTCGGAAGCTCGTGGCGCACGCTGGGATCATCCGCCGATCCGTACCCGTGGGCAAGACGCACCTATGCTGGCCGCGGGACATGACGACGATCGAACGGATGGCCCACGTCGGCATCGTGGTCGACGACCTGCGATCGGCTAGCGAAGCCGACGACTGACCCTGAGGAGCGGCTTCGGCATGCGCATCGCGGTCATCGGGCCGAGCGGGAGCGGGAAGACATGGCTGTCGTCGCGGCTCGCGGAGAATCTCTGCCTTCGTCACATCGAGATCGACGCACTGCACCACGGCCCGAACTGGGAGCCGTGCACGAGCGAGGAGCTCCGTGAGCGGGTCGCCGCCGCGACCCAGGGCGACGGCTGGGTCTCCGACGGGGCATACCACCAGATGATCGGTGAGCTCGTGTTCGAACGCGCCGAGACAGTCGCTTGGCTCGATCTGCCGATTCGGCTCGTCATGTGGCGGCTCCTCCGGCGCACCTACCTTCGAAAGAGACACGGAACCGAGCTCTGGCACGGGAACCGCGAGGGTCCCTGGCGCGAGTCGATCCGATTTCTGATCTGGCCGTCCTTCAAACGTGGCTTCGAGAACCGCAGGCGGCTGCCGGCGCTCTTCGCCAGGCACCCGCATCTCTCGGTGCACCGTCTGCGCTCCGACGAGGCGGTGCGACGCTTCGCGGAAGCGCCGCAGTCCGTCCGGGCGACACCCTAGGCAGGCCGTGCCTACGACGAGACGAGCCCTGTCCTGAAGGCTTGGGTGAAGTACTCGAGGTCCTCGTCCGGCGCCTCCGGAACCACGCCTTCGCGGGCGGCACGCTCGGCGAGCTGAATCTTCTCGAAGAGCTCCTCCATCTCCATTCGGGAGGACACGGACTCGTGGTGTCCCTCGACGTAGTGCTCGGCGCCGGATCCGAGAATCGCGTCGCGCAGCCGCGACGCCGACTCCGAGGTCATCGCGCCCTCGGGCGAGGCGGAAACGCAATCGCCAATGAAGAGGACACTGTCGGGCTCGACGTGGATCACGCATGAGTCGGCACTGTGGTCTCCGCCGACATGACGGACCCTGGCGGTGACCCCGCCAAGGTCGAGCTCGATCTCGTCGTGAAAGACGATGTCGGCCGGTGCGACCTCAACCGTTCGCGGCGACGGCATCTCCGCCTTGACATCCGCAGCGTGCGGAGCGGACGAGAGACCGGCGCCCTCGCGCCGGTCGAGGCCCTCGTCGCTCCAGTCTCTCCCGGCGAGGTCGACGAGTCCCTCTGCCGTGAGCGCATGGGCGATCACGATTCCACCGACCTCGGCGCCGCCCAGGACGTGATCCCAGTGTGAGTGCGTGTAGACGACCGCGCTCGGGCGTGTGCCGCTTGCCGCAAGGAGCGCGTCGAGAAAGGCACGCGTGTGCGCCGCCGACGAACCCGCGTCCAGCATGAGCGTGTGCCGATCGCCGACGACCCCACACAGAGACGGCCGGTCGGGCGGCCCCGGCGGCATCCAGTAGACGCGCTCCGTGATCTTCTTGAGGGCGCTCACGACGACATCCGTCGTCCCTTCCTCGTCCGCCGAGTCCGGTCAGTAGATGTGGAGCTGGTCCAGGAGTGCGAGCGGCTCGTCGATCGACTCGAACGGGTCCCCCGCCTGCGTAGCGGCACT
>Ga0068870_10001163_pt1 | contig 10523 bp, 10 predicted proteins | sample KBSMisM62_FD_66599 | JGI IMG/M metagenome (GOLD analysis project Ga0068870, IMG submission 66599) | Miscanthus rhizosphere microbial communities from Kellogg Biological Station, Michigan, USA - KBS Miscanthus M6-2 | ecosystem: Host-associated > Plants > Roots > Rhizosphere > Soil ...
CCCGCCATGACCGTCCTCCCTCGAGCGGCGCGCCTCAGCGCGCGTCCAGCTCCGCGATCAGGCGGGCGCTGCCGTCCACCCGGCCCAGCAGGCGCTGGAAGTTGTGGCAGGCCGCCTCGTGGAGCGCGGCGCTCGCCGCCCCGCAGCCGTCCTCGACCAGCACGCAGCGGAAGCCGCGGTCGGCCGCGTCCCGCGCGGTGCCCTCCACGCAGGAGTTGGTGGAGACGCCGGTGAACAGGAGCTGGTCCACCCCCCACGCGCGCACCAGGCGCTCGAAGCCCGAGGAGTGGAACGCGCTCATGGTGGTCTTGTTGAGCCGCGCCTCGTGCGGCTCGGGGGCGAGCGCGTCGAGGATCTCGTGCTCGCGCCGGCCGCGGGTGTTGCCCACCGCCTCCGCCATCGGCCGCATGTGGGGCGGCAGGTCGCTGAAGTCGGGCAGCTCCGAGCCGACGGTCAGATGGACGATCCGGAGGCGGTGCGCGCGAAAGAACCCCAGGAGCCGCTGGATCGTCGGCACCACCACCGACTCGATGCGGTCGAAGCGCGCCGCACCCTGCTCGGGCCGCCCCTGGTCCTTCAGCAGCCGGCCGAGGCCCTCGTGGCGGGACGCGCTCGCGTACTGCATGTCGACCACCACCAGGGCCACGCGGGCGGGGTCGAGGCGGAAGCCCGGATTGAACTGGCCGGCGTAGTCGGTCATCCCGCGAGGCGGATCAGCAGGCCGGGCGGCGCAGCACGGCCGGATCGATGCGGCGGGCCACCCACTGGCCGTCGCCGGGGCTCCCGAGCAGCCGCCCGCTCTCCGCGATCACCTTGCCGCGCAGGAGGGTCATGACCGGCCAGCCCTCGACCGCCCAGCCCTCCCACGGGCTGTAGTCGGTGACGTGGAAGTCCTCCCTCGTAAGACTCTTGCGAATCATGGGATCGATCAGCACCAGGTCGGCGTCGCTGCCCGGCGCGATCACGCCCTTCTTCGGGTAGAGGCCGAGGATCCGCGCCGCGTTGGTGGCGGTGACGTCGGCGAAGCGGGTGAGGGACATGCCCCGCCGGACCACGCCCTCGGTGAAGCCGATGCCGATGCGCGCCTCCGCCCCCACGTTGCCACCGGTGACGTCCTCGATGGTGCGCCCGCGCAGCTTCAGCTCGAGGCTGGTCGGGTACTCGTCGGTGGCCAGGGTGGAGAGCCCGTCCCGCACCAGCCCGTCCCAGAGGGCCTGCTGGTCCTCGGGGAACTTCAGCGAGGGATAGGTGTGCGAGCAGAAGCCGCGCGGGGTCTTGTAGTACTCCGCGTTGAAGCACGCGTACTGGTGCAGCGTCTCGCCGTAGACCGGCAGGCCCTGGCTCCGCGCCTCCGCCACCGTCTCCACGCCCTCGCGCGCCGAGACGTGGACGAAGTAGACGCCGGCCCCGCTCGCCTTCGCGAGCGCGACGGTTCGGCGGAAGGCCAAGAGCTCGGAGAGCTTGGTGTGGACCAGGTGGAGGTTGCTCCCCTCCATCCGGCCCTCCTCGCGGAAGCGCTCGTAGTTGAACTGGACGAGATCCTCGTCCTCGCCGTGCACCACCATGATGCCGCCCGCCTTGGCCACCTTCTCCATGGCGAAGTGGATGCGCCCGAAGTCGATGCGGTTGCCCGCGCGCTTGGGATGCGGCGGCAGCACGTTGGTGGTGAAGACCTTGAAGCTCGGGTGGCCGGCCTGGATGGCCTCGGCGATCTGGTCGAAGACCCGGATCGGCAGCGCCCCCGCGAGCGTCAGGTGGAAGGCGTAGTCGACGTAGGAGTTGCCCTTCCAGCGCGCCGCGCGCTGCTCGATCACCGGCTGGATATCGGTGCCCGGCCGCACGTAGGCGAAGTCGATGTGGGTGGTGGTCCCCCCGCAGGCCATCCCGCGGGTGTCCTCCTCGGGGCCGAGGGTGATCGACGGCTGCTCGGGGTGCGACATGATGCCGTGCGCGAGGTGCGCGTGGGGCTCCACCCCGCCGGGGGAGACGATCTTCCCCGCCGCGTCGATGACGCGCGCCGACTCGGTGGGGAGCGTGCCGGGCGCGGCCACCACCGCGATCTGCTCGCCGCGCACGCCCACGTCCCACACGCCCACGCCTTGCGGCGTGATTACCTGCCCGTTGCGGATCACGAGGTCGAGCACGATCGGAGCCTAGCCCAGGTCGCTCAGGCCGTCAAACGAATGACGTGGGGCATCACGCCGGCGTCACCCGAGCGCGGGGCGGCGGCGGTGCCAGGTGGTGGCCTGCTCGTAGGCCGAGCCCAGGCGCAGCAGCGTGGCCTCGTCGAAGGGCCGCCCCACCAGCTGCATCGCGAGCGGCCGGCCGTCGGCCGCCGCGCCGCACGGAAGGGAGAGCGCGGGGACGCCGAGGGCGTTGAAGGGCCGGGTGAGCCGCGAGAAGCGGCCCATGCGCCCGATCACGTCCGCGGTGGCGCCCGCCGTGACATGGGCCAGGGCCGGCGCCGGCTCGGGGATGGTGGGCGTCACCACCACGTCGACGCGAGAGAACACCGCGTCGATGAACTCGCGGGTGAGCTGGGCGCGCAGGCGCTGGCCCTGCAGGTACTCGGTGGCGGACACCGTGAGGCCGGGGGCCATGCGGTCGCGCACCGCGGGCTGCAGCTCTCCGGGCCGCTCCTTCAGGATGCGCGCGTGGATCACCGCGCTCTCCGCGCGCACCATCACGTTGCTGCACGCGGCCACGATGGGACCGGGATCGGGCACCGCGACCGGCTCGACGCGCGCGCCCGCCGCGCCCAGGACCCGCACCGCCTCCGCCAGCGCGGCGGTCACCGCGGGATCGAGCCCGTCGGCGTAGAAGCCACCCGCCACCCCGACCCGCAGGCCCGCTACCGGGCCGTCGAGCGCGGCCACGTAGTCGGGCACCGGCTGGCGGCTGGTGGTGGCGTCGAGCGGGTCGACGCCGGCGATCACGCCCAGCATCAGGGCCGCGTCGCGCACGGTGTGGGCGAGCGGCCCCACGTGGTCGTAGGACCAGGAGAGCGGCATGACCCCCGCGCGGCTCACCCGGCCGTAGGTCGGCTTGAGCCCGACCACGCCGCACGCCGCGGCGGGCAGGCGGATCGAGCCTCCGGTGTCGGTGCCGAGCGCGCCGGCCGCGAGACCGGCCGCCACCGCCGCGCCGGAGCCGCTGCTGGAGCCGCCCGAGACGTGACCGATGCGCCAGGGGTTCTGCACGTCGCCGTGATGCGCGTTGTCGCCGAAGGGTCCGAGCGCCAGCTCGGTCATGTTGAGCTTGCCGAGCGTGAGCGCCCCCGCCGCGACGAGCCGGGCCACCGCGGTGCACGGCGGCGCGCCCACGAAGTAGTCCGGGGTGCGGGTCCCGCACGACGTGGGCAGGCCGGGAATCAGGCAGAGGTCCTTGTGGGCGAGCGGCACGCCGTGCAGCGGCCCGCGCCACGTCCCCGCCGCGGCCTCGCGATCGAGCGCGGCGGCGGCCGCGAGGGCGCCCTCGCGATCCACCGTGATGTAGGCGTGCAGGGTGGGACCGAGCCGCGCGATGCGGTCGAGGAACGCGCCGGTGGCCTCGACGGAAGAGACCTTGCGCGCGCGGATCGCCAGGGCCAGATCGGAGAGGGGCAGAGACGTCAAGTCGTCCATGAGGAACGCTCCTTACATGCCGAGATACGCGCGCTGCACGTGCTCGTTGTCGAGCAGGTCGCGGCCGGCCCCGGAGAGCACCACGCGGCCGTTCTCCAGCACGTAGCCGCGCCCGGCCAGGGCCAGCGCCTGCCGGGTGTTCTGCTCCACCAGCAGCACCGTGGTGCCGGCCCGGTTGATCTCGCCGATGATGCGGAAGATCTCCTGCACGATCTTGGGGGCCAGGCCCAGCGAGGGCTCATCGAGCATCAGGAGCCGGGGGCGCGCCATCAGGGCGCGGCCGATCGCGAGCATCTGCTGCTGGCCGCCCGACATGTTGCCGGCGGCCTGGCCGCGCCGCTCGGCCAGGATGGGGAACAGGGCGAGCACGCGCTCCAGGCTCTCGCGCCGGTGGGCCCGCGCCGCGCGCACGTAGGAGCCGAGCTCGAGGTTCTCCAGCACCGTGAGGCTCGGGAAGATCTTGCGACCCTCGGGCACCTGCACCACCCCCCGCTCGACCACCGCGTGGCTGGGCAGCCGATCGAGCCGGACGCCGTCGAGCAGGATCTCCCCCGCCCGCGGGCGCAGCAGGCCGGAGATGGCCCGCAGCATGGTGGTCTTGCCCGCCCCGTTGGCCCCCACCACCGAGAGGATCTCGCCCGACTCGATCACGAGGTCCACCGCGGTGAGCGCGGGCAGGTCCCCGTAGGCGACCTCGACGGCTCGGAGCGCCAGCAGGGTCATCGCGCGGCGGCCTCCCCGCTCTCACCCAGATAGGCCTCGATCACGAGCGGGTCGCGGGCCACCGTGGCGGGCGGCCCCTCCGCGATCTTCTCGCCGTGGTGGAGCACGACCAGGCGGTGGGAGAGGGCCAGGATCGCGCGCATCACGTGCTCGATGACGAGCAGGCTCACCCCCCGCGCGTGGATGCGGCGGATCAGGCCGATGATGGCCTCGATCTCGGTGGGGTTGAGCCCGGACATCACCTCGTCCAGTAGCAGGAGCCGGGGCTCGGTGGCAAGCCCCCGCGCGACCTCCAGGCGCTTGCGGTCGGGCAGCGTGAGGTGTCGCGCGGGCACGTCGCGGCGCGGCCCGAGCCCCACGAACTCCACGATCTCGGCGGCCCGGCGGCGCGCCGCGCCGACGTCGGGCGCGCGGTTGAAGGCGCCCACCATCACGTTCTCGAGCGTGGTGAGGCCCGCGAACGGCTGCACGAGCTGGAAGGTCCGGGCCAGCCCGAGCCGGCAGATCGCGTGCGGCTTGAGCCCGACGAGGCTCGTGCCCTCGAAGGCGATGGCGCCCTCGGTGGGCGGGTAGAAGCCGGCCACCACGTGGAACACGGTGGTCTTGCCCGCGCCGTTGGGGCCGATCAGGCCCACGATCTCGCCCGGGGCGACGGTCAGGTCGAAGCGGCTCACCGCGACCAGGCCGCCGAACCGCTTGATGAGCCCGCGGATCTCGAGCCCGGGCGCGCTCATCGGCGTCCTCCCGCCGGGGCCCGCCGGGCGCGGATCCACCCCACGAGACCGTTGGGCAGGAACGAGATGACCAGGATGAGGACCAGGCCGTACAGCATGATGTCGGCGCCGGCGCGTCCGCGCAGGGCCGCGCGGGTCAGCTCCGAGATCGGGGTCAGCACGAAGGAGCCGAGCAGCGGGCCCGTCACCGTGCCCGCGCCGCCCACGATGGCGGGCAGGAGCCCGCCGATGGAGATGGCGGGCCCGAAGGTGAGGCTCGGGTCGATGTAGGAGAAGTACTGGGCGTAGAAGGTGCCGCCCAGCGCGGTGAGGAAGGACGAGAGCGCCATCGCGGAGAGCTTGGTGGAGAGCGCGTCGACGCCGGCCGCCTCCGCCGCGTCCTCGTTCTCGCGGATCGCGGCGAGGGCGTAGCCCATGCGGGAGCGCTCCATCGCGCGGGTGATGACGAGCGCGCCCACCGCCATCGTGAGGATCACGTAGTAGTAGGGCAGCTTCTCCGCGAAGAGGAACAGCGCGGGGGCCGAGCCGCGGTTCGGCACCACGAGGCCGAGCGAGGAGCCCACCGCCTTCCAGTTCACCGCGACGACCCGGAGCATCTCCGCGAAGGCGAGCGTCACGAGCGAAAAATACGGACCCCGCAGGCCGTAGCGGAACGACAGGTATCCCGCGAAGAGCCCGAAGCCGGCCGCGAGGAGGCCGCCGGCCAGCATGCCGATCCAGGGGCTCACGCCCCAGTGGAGGAACAGCAGGGTCGACGTGTAGGCCCCGAGGCCGAAGAAGGCGGCGTGGCCGAACGAGAACTGCCCGCCGTACCCGCCCAGGATGTTCCAGCACGCCCCGAGGTAGCCGAAGAACAGGATGCTGATCAGCACCTCGAGCGCGTACTTGGGCATGAGCGGCGGCAGCGCCACCAGCGCCGCCGCCGCGAGGAGCGGCGCGAGCCTAGCGGCCACGGCGCGTCCCGAAGAGGCCTTCCGGCCGCAGCAGCAGCACGACCACGAAGAGCCCGAACACCACCAGCTGCTTGAGCGAGCCGGGCAGGAACGCGGCCCCGAGCGATTCGGCCAGGCCCACGATGAAGCCGCCCATCAGCGCGCCCAGGAAGTTGCCCATCCCGCCCAGCACCACCACCACGAAGGCCATGATGTTGAAGCTCTCGCCCACGTCGGGGGCCACGTAGAAGAACGGGGTGACGAGCGCGCCCGCCACCGCCACGCACGCCGAGCCGATGCCGAAGGCCACTCCCCGGATGCGGGCCACGTTCACGCCCACGAGGCGGGCGCCCTCCGGCTCCTCGGAGAGGGCCCGGATCGCCTTGCCCACGTCGGTGGTGCGCAGGAACCCCCACAGGCCGAGCGCGATCAGCACCGCCCCGCCCGCCGCCACCAGCCGCGGGACCTCGACCAGCACGTCCGCGACCAGGAACGACGCACCCGAGTACCACACCCGCACCGTGCGGAAGTCGCCCTGCCAGAGGACGAGGGCCAGGTTCTCGAAGAAGAGGGCGACCCCGAGGGTGAGGAGCAGCTGGTTGTGCTCGGCCGCGTCCCGGTTGGGCTCGATGACGATCCGCTGGATGAGCACCCCGATCCCGAAGAAGAGAGGGCCGGTGACCAGGATCGAGAGGTAGGGATCGACCCCCAGCAGCACGAACAGCCAGTAGGAGGCGTACATGCCGAGCATCATCACCGCCCCGTGGGCGAAGTTGATGATGCGCAGCACGCCGAAGATCAGGGAGAGGCCGCTCGCGACCAGCCCGTAGACCCCGCCCAGCAGCAGGCCGCTGACCACGGCCTGCAGGAAGAGCCAGGTCACCGCGGCCCGATCACGTCGGCCCGATCACTCCGGCCCATTCAGTTGCGCCCATTCAGTTGCGAAGGTCGGCTAGCCCTTCCACTTCGCGACCGGGAACACCGGCTTGGCCTCGAGGAACCGCGCCGGGCCCACCACCACCGGCTTGCCGCCCTGCACCTGCAGCAGGGCGGGCGTCGCGTTGACGCTCTCACCCGCTTCGTCGAAGTGGATCGCGTCCTGGGTCAGGATGTGATCGGTGAGGTTGGTCTTGGCGATGGCGTCGCGCACCTTCTCCCGGTCGGTGGAGGCGGCGCGCTCCAGGGCGTCCTTGAGCACGAACATCACCTGGTAGCCCTGCACTCCGTGGTTGGACATGGTGGAGTTGAAGCGCTTCTGGTACGCCTCGAACACCGCGCGGGCCCGGGCGCTCTGGGGATTGTGCCAGTAGTTCCCGTCGAAGAGCTGGTCGGTCAGCTCCCGGTTCTCGGTGATGAACTTGGGGTTCGAGTAGGCCGCGTTGGCGAGCCCCACCAGCGCGTTCACGCCGATGCGCAGCTTGGCCGCGGTCTCCGCGATGATCTTGGAGTCGCCGTAGTAGCCGCTGATCACCAGCAGGTCGGGACGCGAGGCCTTGACCTTCGACAGCTCGGGGGTGAAGTCGGGGGAGCGCAGGTTGTAGGGCACGCGCTGCACCAGCTCGTAGCCCATCTTGCCCGCGAAGGCCTCCACGTGGTTGCCCATGGTGGTGCCGAAGTTGCCGTCCTCGTGCATGATCGCCACGCGCTTGATCGGGGTGCCCGCGTTCTTGGCCATCTCGATCATGTTGCCCACCGTCAGGGTGGCCATCGCGCGCGCGTTGGGCTGCATCCGGAAGCAGTAGCGCAGCCCGCCCTCCAGCACGTTGTCGGCGACGGTGGCCAGGAGGAGGAACGGGGTCTTGTTCTTCTCGGTGACCTGGCGGACCGAGAAGGCGACCAGGCTCGAGAATGGCCCGATCAGCGCGGTGACGTTCTGGTCGATCAGCCGCGCCGCTTCCGAGTTGCCGAGCTCGACCTTGTTCTGGGTGTCGCCGGGCAGCAGCGTGATCTTGGCCCCGCCGAGCGACTTGATCCCCCCCGCCCCGTTGATCTCGTCCACCGCGAGCTGCAGGCCGTTGAGGGCGAGCTGGGCCTCGAACGCGAGCGGCCCGGTCACCGGCAGGATGTAGCCGACCTTGACCTCACGGGCCTGGGCCCGGACGAGCGCGGGCGCGGCGAGGGCGGCGGAGACCGCGCCGACGGCGGTCAGGAAGCGGCGGCGCCCGATCGGCGCGGTCATGGAGATTCGCTGGTCGTTCGACATCGTGTCCTCCGGCCGGAAGTCGAGTGAGTAGGGGCGTGTCGGGACGCGGCGAGCCTAGCATCCACCCCCTAGCCTGTCAACGCGCGGCGGCCGCTCGACGCGACGCTCGGTGTAGAATCGAGCGCGCATGCCCGACCGCCCGTCGCTCGACCTCGTGATCAAGAACGTGCGGCTGGTGCGCCCGCGGCACGCGTCGGTGGAGGCGCGGGATCTCGGCGTCGTGGATGGGCGCTTCGCGCGCGTGGAGCCCGTCATCGACGCGTCGGAGGCGCGCGAGATCTACGACGCGCGCGGCCGGCTCGGCTTCCCGGGCGTGGTCGACGCCCACACCCACGTGGGCATCTACGCCCCGCTGGGCGACGACGCGGTGTCCGAGAGCAAGGCCGCGGTGAGCGGGGGTACCACCACCGTCCTCACCTACTTCCGCACCGGGCAGTACTACCTGAACCAGGGGGGGCCCTACGCCGCGTTCTTCCCCCAGGTGCTGGCCGTCTCGCGCGACCGCTACTGGTGCGACTACGCCTATCACCTGGCCCCGATCCAGTCGGGGCACATCGGCGAGATGGAGTGGCTCGCCGCCGAGCAGGGCGTGCCGTCGTTCAAGATCTTCATGTTCTACGGCGGCCACGGGCTCCACGGCCAGGCCGACCGCGCGGCCCAGCGCCGGTTCCTGATGGTGGGGGACGACGAGAGCTACGACTTCGCTCACTTCGAGTTCATCATGCGCGAGGCCGCGCGCATCCGGCGGGCGCGCCCGGATCTCGCGCCCCACGTGACGGTGAGCCTGCACTGCGAGGTGGCCGACATCCTCGACGCCTACACCCGCCGGGTGGCCCGCGAGGGCACCCTGACCGGCCTCCGCGCCTACAGCGCGGCCCGGCCGCCCCACGCGGAGGGGCTCGCGGTGTGGATCGCGGGTTATCTCGCGCACGAGACCGAGTGCGCGGGCATCAACCTGCTCCACCTCTCCTCCCGCAAGGCGGTGGAGGCCGCGGTGGCGATGCCGCGCGTCTTCCCGCACCTGGACGTACGTCGTGAAGTCACCGTCGGGCACCTGCTGCTCGACTGCGACGCTCCCACCGGCGTCCTGGCCAAGGTCAACCCGCCCATCCGCCCGCGGGAGGACGTGGAGTTCCTGTGGCAGGCCCTCTTGAGCCGCCAGCTCGACTGGGTGGTGAGCGATCACGCCTGCTGCGCCCGCGAGATGAAGGTGGCCGCCGAGCGGCCGGACGACATCTGGCTCGCGCGCTCCGGCTTCGGCGGCACCGAGTACCTGCTCTCCGGCGTCTTCAGCGAGGGCCGCCGGCGCGGCATGGACTACTCGCACATGGCGGAGGTGCTCGCCTGGAACCCGGCCCGGCGCTTCGGCCTCCGGCACAAGGGCGACGTCGCGGTCGGCTTCGACGCGGACCTCGCCCTGCTCGACCCCGACCGCCGCTTCACGGTGCGGGCGTCGGAGTCGCCATCCGGCCAGGGCTACACCCCCTTCGAGGGACAGGAGCTGACCGGACGCGTGAGCGCCACGTTCCTCCGCGGGGCCCTCGTCTACGACGGCGCCCGCGTGGTCGGCCCGGCGCGCGGGCGGTACCTGAAGCGACCGCTCTAGCCGCCGCACGGCGGCGGCGAGCGAGATGACCGCGCTCTGGACCTCGTTCCTCGTGGTCGCCCTCGCCGAGATGGGCGACAAGACCCAGATGGTGGCCCTCGCCCTCGCGGCGCGCTACCGGCGACCGTGGACGGTGATGCTCGGTATCCTGCTCGCCACCACCGCCAACCACGCGCTCGCCGCGACGGTGGGCGTCTGGGTCTCGCGGGTGCTGCCGCCCGGCGTGCTGGCGTGGGCGCTGGCGCTCAGCTTCCTCGCCTTCGGCGTGTGGACGCTCTTCCCCGACCGGGCGCCCGAGGCCGCCGCGACCGCGGGCTGGGGTCCCCTGCTCACCACCACCGTGGTGTTCTTCCTCGCCGAGATGGGCGACAAGACGCAGCTCGCGACGGTCGCGCTGGGCGCGCGCTTCGAGACCGCGGCCGCGGTGACGGCCGGGACCACGCTCGGCATGCTGGCCGCCGACGGCCTGGTGGTCTTCGGCGGCTCACACCTCACCCGCGTGATCTCGCCTGCCCTCCTGCGGCGCCTCGCGGCCGCGCTCTTCATCGTCCTGGGCCTGGTCGCCCTGGTCGGCGCCGTCGCCGCCTCCCGCTGAGCCCCGGTTCATCCACAGCTATCCACAGGTTTTCCCGCATCCCCAGCCTACCCACATGTTGGGGATAAGTGGCTCGGCACCCCCAACTCGTGGGGGGTGAGTGGAGG
>Ga0068870_10001167_pt1 | contig 10513 bp, 9 predicted proteins | sample KBSMisM62_FD_66599 | JGI IMG/M metagenome (GOLD analysis project Ga0068870, IMG submission 66599) | Miscanthus rhizosphere microbial communities from Kellogg Biological Station, Michigan, USA - KBS Miscanthus M6-2 | ecosystem: Host-associated > Plants > Roots > Rhizosphere > Soil ...
CTCGCTCGAAGTCGCACTCAGTATCTCGACGCGATTGCACGTCGAAACGATCAGCCCTTCGCGCACGACTTCGCCGTCGACGAGCCGGCGCAGACCTTCACTGCACGCCTCATCATTGAATGCGAGCCGTTCGCGGATCTCTACCGGAGCAGTTTTATGATTGACTCCGACGAGAAGAATGGACATCTGCTTAACCAAACACGTGATAGCCGCCGAATAGCGGCGCGCCAAAAAAAGTACAAAGCACCAAGGCAAACCCGAAGACGCCAAGCCATGCGGCCCGTCGTCCGTGCCAACTCGAACTCGATCGATAAATAGTCAGTCCGAAATAAAGCAGCCACGTGAGCACCGCAAAGATCTCCTTCGGATCGTTGTGCCAGATTTGACCGGAACGCATGCGCGACCAGAACATTCCGGTCACGATTCCGAGTGTAAGCAGGGTCAATCCGAGCGTGCCCGCGTAGGTTGCGAGTTCGTTGACTGTCGACAGTGACGGCAGACGATAAAAGATCGCGCCGAACGTCTTGAGCTTGAGTTCGCGTTCCTGGAGTAAGTACATCACACTCGCCATGAACACAATGAAAAAAGCCGCGTAAGCGAAAATCAATAACGTCGTGTGGATGGGGAACAGCCAGGTTGCCGAAAACGATGCGGGCGCATTGCCCGAGTCAGAACCGATGATCAGTGCGATGAACGTCAACACCGAAATGAGCGGCATTGTAAAAGCGCCGACTGCCTGCGAGCGATACCGGTAAAGTACGACTGCGTACAACGCGACGAGCGCCCAGGCGAGGAACGACAGCGTTTCGCGCAGAAAGAAGAGCGGGTAATGACCGTCGATTACCCAATCTGCGATCAAGGCAGCCGTGTGCAGCACGAATCCGATGGCCATCGACCATAAAGCGACGCGTTGCAGCGAGCGCCGTTTATTTACGAACGCCAGGATCGAATGGATTGCGGCGATCAAATACGCCGCCAGCACTGCCAGAAGTAGGGATCTCATTGGGGAACAAGCTCGGGAAATGGGATTTTAAGCCACAAAAAGCCCAAATGGAAATTGGCATTGCGCGAGGCAAACGTTATCCTTGCAGGCGACATCGTAGCGCCGGAACTGTTTCTTCGCTTCGTTTTCAAAGACAAGTCGGGTTTGCGTGAGGAGGATTGAATGTTTTCGCCTTTTTCGCGTCGTGCCGTATCAGTTCTGATGGCCGTCGCCGTGATGCTGAGCATTTCAGTCGCTCAAAGCAAACAAACGCGTCAGAAAACCGCACCGTCACTGCCGCAAACACCCGCCACACAATCCGAGAAAACACCTGACGAGCCGCAGGATCTCGACACGCTGAAGACCGACACCGATCTGGTCGCCGTTCCTGTAACCGCGACCGATCATGGCGGGCTCTACATCACGGACCTTCGCAAGGAAGAGTTTGCAATAACTGAAGACGGTGTTCCGCAGGAGATCGCGTTTTTCGGAAAGGTTGCGGCGCCGTTTCACGTCGTGCTGATGCTCGACACGAGCTCGAGTACGCAGGACAAGCTCAGACTGATCCAGCAGGCGGCGAATGCGTTTGTGGAGCAACTGCAACCGGCGGATCGCGTGAAAGTGATCTCGTTTGACGATCAGGTGAAGGACTGGAACGAGTTCACGAACAATCGCGAGGTTCTGCGCCGCGCGATCGATAGCACGCGCTCGGGGGCGGGAACGAAAGTTTACGACGCAGTCGAACTGGCGCTGAACACGATCAGAAAGATCAGAGGCCGCAAAGCGATCGTGATCTTTACCGACGGCATGGATTGGCACAGCGACAATGCGAGTTTCGATGGAACGTTGCGCTGGCTCGACGAAGAAGGAGTGGTCGTCTATCCGATTCGTTACGAGACGCGAGCGACAACCGAGAGAATCGCGCGTGAACAAGCGGGTGAGTCGACGCAGTTGCCGACGATCGACACGATCCGTAAGCCACCAAGCGGCACAACTCCTACGACGTTTCCCGGCGGCGACGATCCAATACCCACGACGACGCGCAAGACTGGTCCATTTGGATTGCCATTGCCTGATGACATCATGCGGCGCCGTCGAGAAAACGACCCGAACCGCCGGCCTCCGAGTGATGAACCGGGTCGACAGCCTGATGTTGTTGATTCGCGCGATCGACGCCCGCGAAATATCCCCGGTTCAGATCAGCCACCGATCACGACCGATGGACGCAGAGACACGAGACCTGAAGACTCAATCAGCCGCATGCTGGATCTCGCGTACATGAAAGCCGACAAGTATCTCGACGCGCTGGCGGAGAAGTCAGGCGGCAGGCTGCTGCGTGCTGACACACTGGCGTCATTGCCCGATGCGTTCTCGAAAATCGCGGCGGAGCTTCGCACGCAGTACATGCTCGGGTATTACCCAACCGACAAGACGCGTGACGAACGTTATCGCACGATCAAGGTCACGACGGCGCGCAAGAGCGTTGTCATTCGATCCCGGCCCGGATATCTCCCCACTCAAGCTCGTAATTGATCGATCCATCATTGTCCGTGTAATCTGTGGCGCATGCCTGATAGAGCTGACGCCTGGGAGTTGTTGTGTGAATACACGCAGAGCGATAGCCTGCGTAAACACGCGCTGGCTGTCGAGGCTGCCATGCGCGCTTGCTCCAAACGATACAACGAAGGTGCTGCGGACGAAGACGAGTGGGGATTAGTCGGACTGCTTCACGATTTCGACTACGAGATGTTCCCGTCGGCCGATCAGCATCCATTCACTGGCGCCAACATCCTTTGCGGCCGCGGCTACTCCGAAAGATTCATTCGCGCGATCATGGGCCATGCGACGTACACGGGCGTTCCGCGCGATACGGACATGGCCCGCGCGCTTTTCGCTACCGACGAACTGTGCGGTTTTCTCGTGGCCTGCGCGCTCGTGCGACCATCGCGCAGCCTCGATGACATGGAAGTGTCATCGGTGAAGAAGAAGTTGAAGGACAAGGCATTTGCGCGATCGGTGAACCGCGACGATATTCGCCAGGGGGTTGAAGAGTTGGGTGTGGATATCGATGAGCACGTTCGCTTCGTGATCGATGCCCTCAGGCCAGTGCAGAAAGAGATCGGTTTGAATTCGACCGGGCCATGACTCATCTTGTCAATTCTGAGAATCATGTAAATCCTGTGACAGGATTTTCAGGATTAACAAGATTGACAGGATTAAGACGCGATTTGTTGACCTGGTTCTGGAACCTTTGGATTCCAGCGTGAACTGAGAATAGAAGCGCTGACGAAGAGAGCGAGCGTGAGCAGTGTAGCGAGTATCGCAGTTAGAAGCGCCTGAAGTTTGCGCCGGCGTGCGGTATGACGGTATACGAAGATCGAGGCGAAGATTATTGCTGCTGCCGGAAGCAAGAGAGTCGAAGCGACCAGCAGCCCCGGACTGGACAAAGTTTTCACGGAGAATACACCCAACACGAGTGCGATACAGGAACCCGCACCCGCAATCGCCGCGAGCAATGAAGCGGCCAGAACGAGCCTCAGTCGCATCCGGGAAGGTTCCTTGTTTTTCTGCTGGTGTGCAAAAGTTCCTCCTTGAATTGGTGGGAGAAAGGCGCCGCAAGGATAACACAGAGACGGACCACACATGATCACAAGAAGCGCGCTGATTTGGTTGTCCCGCCAGGAGGGGCTCAAGGATTTTGCGACTCACTTTAAATTCTTCAAGAAACTCACCACTCGCTTTGTCGCCGGCGACACGATCGACGAAGTCATTCCTTACATTCGCGAGATCAATGCTGAGAACGGCACTGCTTCATTCGATCATTTGAACGAATCCGTGGAAAACGCCGCGGAAGCCGAACGTGAAGTTGAAGAGTATCTGAACATACTCGCGAAGATCGACGAGCAAAAGGTGAAGTCGAATGTCTCGATCAAGCTGACGCAGTTTGGCCTGGGCCTTGATTCGGAGCTTGCGTACCGCAACGCGAGACGAGTTGTTGAAGACGCGCACCGGCGCGGGAATTTTGTCAGAGTCGACATGGAAGACTCGAAAGTCACGCAGGTGACGATCGATATTTTCAAACGACTGCGCGCTGAATTTGGGCTGAACGACGTCGGGATCGTATTGCAGTCATACCTGTATCGCACGTACGCGGATGCGCAGGAGTTACTGAAGTTACCGGCCCGCATTCGCATCTGCAAAGGCGCGTACTTTGAACCACCCGAAGTCGCTTTTTCCGAGAAGAAAGACGTGGATTCGAACTACGTCAAGGTGATGCAATTGTTGTTGAGCAGTGGGATTTATCACGGCATCGCGACACACGACCCGAAGATGATTGACGCGACGATCGAGTTTGCGACGCGCGAAGGTATCGGGAAAGAGAAGTTTGAGTTTCAGATGCTGTACGGCATCCGCCGCGACTTGCAACGACAACTCGCGCGGGATGGATTCAATATGAGAATCTATGTTCCGTACGGAAAACACTGGTATCCTTACTTCATGCGCCGTCTCGCTGAGCGTCCGGCGAATATCTGGTTTGTGATGAAGAATCTTGCGAAGGGCTGAATGAGCGACTGGTTCTGGGTTCTGTGGTGCATCCTCGGCGCGATACTCATCGTCGCCGAGATCTTCACGTCTGGTTTCGTGCTGCTGTGGTTTGGAATCGGCGCGCTGGCCGCGGCGTTCCTGGGTTTTGTCGGCGTGGATAGCCTTGTGGTCCAGTTTATGGTTTTTGCGGTGGTGTCGATTGCGCTGACTGCTGCATCGCGGACGATCTTCATCAACTACTTTTCGCGCGAGAAAACTGGACAGTCGTTGCGCAGTGGTGTCGATGCGCTGCCGGGAAAGATCGGGACGGTTGTGTCTTCGAGTAAGGGGGCGCTTCAAGAAGGTGCGGTGAAAGTTTTTGGATCGACGTGGACCGCGTATCCCGCGGCGGGCGAGCCACCGCTCGAAGCAGGGGAACGTGTTTGCGTTGAGAGTGTTGAAGGGGCGTCGATCTACGTGAAACGCATTGGTGGCGAACCCGACTGGCGGCCAAAGACTTTACCTGGGAACGAGAGTTAGCCACAAAAGGCACAAAAAGCTCAAAAGGATCCTTTTTGCGCTTTTTGTGCTTTTTGTGGCTACTACTGCGGTTCGGTGTCGGCTTCGTATGTGTCGTCGAGTGTCTTGTCTTCTTCGAGTGGTGGGAGCTCGATCGTGATCCTGTCGCTCGCCGCTGGTTCGAGATCGTCCCCCGAAAACTGAGCGAGCACAACGGTAATATTATCTTCACCGCCGCGGTTATTCGCTTCTTCGATCAACGCATCGCAAGCTTTCGAGAGATTGCCTTTGCTATCGATCACGATCCGCTGGATATCTTCAGCACGCAGTTTCCCCGATAGACCATCGCTGCACAGCAACACGAGATCATCCTGCCGCAAACGAATCCTGCCCGTCACCGGCGCGACTTCACTCTGCGCTCCGAGAGCCTGCAGGATCACATTTCGAAACATGTGTGTCTCGGCTTCCGACTCACTGATCTGCCCGACGTCTACGAGTTGTTGCACAAGTGACTGATCTTTCGTAGCAAGGCGAATGTGGTCCTTGCGAATCACGTAACCACGACTGTCGCCGACCTGCACGAGATCCAGGCTGTCGCCACGAATCGCAGCGCCCGTAAAAGTCGCGCCCATCCCGGCGCAACGCGAGTCTTCCTGGCTCTTCAGATGAATCGCGAGATTGGCGTAATGGGTGGCGCTCTTCAAGCATTCAACAAGATCAACGTCCGGGTCGCACGCCGCATCGCCCTCGCCCATCAACATCTGGCGCACGGAATCAACCGCCATGCGGCTCGCGACGTCACCTGCGAGCGCGCCGCCCATGCCGTCAGAGACGACCAGCACGAGACCCTTCTGGCCCAAATCGAAACGAGTCAGCTTTTCAGGAGCAGGTACGCCATCGGCCCCGGTCCAGGTTTGCTCGCTTGTCAGATCGAGTACGAGAAAATTGTCTTCATTGCCACGTCGAACTCGGCCGACGTCTGATTTCGCGAATAACTCTACAAGCATAAATGGAGAGCGTATAAAAGGAAGTTTAAAGGCTGAGAACCGGCAGATTGTAACCGATCCCGTAAATCCTGAAAATCCTGTTAATCCTGTCCAATTTTCTCTAACGCCTGATCCAGGTCGGCAATAATATCGTCAGTGTCCTCAATACCTACGGATATTCTGACGAGCCCGTCCGTGATACCGAGTCGCTGGCGTTTCGCTTCGTCAACAGAGGCGTGAGTCATCGTTGCAGGGTGCGAGATCAGCGTCTCGACACCTCCCAGGCTCTCCGCCAGAGTGCAAAGCTTAACAGACTCGAGCACGGTGCGCGCAGCGGCCAGCGAGCCGACGTCAAACGCCACCATGCCACCAAAACCATTTTGCTGGCGACGCGCCAACGCATGCTGCGGATGCGACGCCGAGCCGGGGTAATAAACTTTCCTGACCTTCGGATGCTCTTCGAGAAACGCAGCGACCGCACGTCCCGACTTGTCGTGTTGTTCCATGCGCAGCGCCAGCGTCTTTGTTCCACGCATCACGAGCCAGGAATCAAAAGGCGACAGAATCGCGCCCGCGCTGTTTTGAACGAAGCCAATCCAGTTTGCATCTTCCTCGTCATTCAAGACAACGACGCCGCCGACGCCGTCGGAGTGACCGTTGAGATATTTCGTCGTCGAATGGACCACGATGTCCACGCCAAACTCGAGCGGACGTTGCAGGTATGGCGACATGAACGTGTTGTCGCAAACGACTCGTGCGCCGGCGCGATGCGCGATCTCGCTGATCTCTTTCAGGTCCGTCAGAATCATTACGGGATTCGTCGGCGTTTCAATGAACACCATTTTGGTGTTGGGCTTGATCGCAGCTTCGACGTTCAACGGATCGGAAGTGTCGACGTAATCAAACTCGACGTTATAGTTGGCGAGTATGCGATTGAAGAGACGCGCAGTGCCGCCGTAGGTGTTATCAGAAACGACGACGTGTTCGCCGGCTTTCACGAGTCGCAGTGTTGCATCGATCGCGGCCATGCCTGAGGCAAACGCGAAACCGAAACGCGCGCCTTCGAGTGCGGCGATATTTCGTTCGACTGCTGAGCGCGTCGGGTTCTGCGTGCGCGCGTATTCGTAGCCTTTGTTCTTGCCCAGCGCATCCTGCGCGTAAGTCGATGTTTGATAGATCGGAACAGTGACGGAGCCTGTCGCTTCGTCAGGTTCTGATCCGGTATGAATGGCTGTAGTTGCAAATCCCATAAGTTTTGTTCGTTGGTCTTGGGTCTTGGGTCTTTGGTTTTTGGTTTTGCAAAGACCAAAATCCCAAGACCAAAGACCCTATTCATCAAAAATCCCCTGGCTTCGATATCTCTCGGCGCCGTCGGGGAAGAGTGTGACTACTCGTTTCCCTGGTCCAAGTCGTTCCGCGACCTTGTACGACGCAGCAGCAGCGGCGCCCGAAGACCAACCGCCGAGAAGCCCCTCGAGTTTCGCAATCCGTTTGAGCGCATCGCAAACCTCTTCGTCGTACACCATCATGATCTCGTCTGCGAGCGACGCGTCGTAAATCTTGGGGATGAAATCCCTCTGTCCGATGCCTTCGACCTTCTTTGGTCCAGGAGGTTTGCCTCCGTAAATCGATCCTTCGGGCTCTACCAGAATACAAAGCGCTTCCGGGTTCTGTTTTTTCACGGCCCTCGAAACACCGCAGAACGTACCCGACGTTCCCGCGCCGATCACGACGGCGTCAATCCGGCCGTTCATCTGCTCGATAATTTCGCGCGCTGTGGTCAGTTCATGAAAACACGGGTTCGCATTATTCTCAAACTGCTGCGGCACAAAGCTGCCTTCGATGGAGCCCGACAACTCGCAACACCGATCGATCGCGCCCTTCATGCCTGCCTCGTGCGAAACGTATTCAATCTCACCGCCGAGCGCTTCGATCAGTTTCATTTTCTCCTCCGCGAATCCGCGCGGGACGCAGAGAATAACACGGTAACCACGCGCAACTCCCACCAGCGCGAGCCCGATGCCTGTGTTTCCGGCGGTTGGCTCGATGATCGTCGCGCCGGGCTTGAGTAAACCTTTTTCTTCGGCGTCGAGAATCATCCCGAGCGCAGCACGATCCTTGACCGAACCGCCGGGATTGAGCCATTCGATCTTTGCGTAAATGTCGGCGAGCGGCGGCTTGGCAAATCGAGAAAGATGAAGAAGAGGAGTGCGGCCGATCAGGTCCAGAATGCTTTCTGCCACGCCGAGAGACATCTCTCGCATCGTAGCCTCACGCTCCAAAGAGTGTCAACGACGCCGGACTGAGATTGCGCAGAGAAACCTGAAAACAGATACTACTGCCGGCGCTCGTCTCAAAGTATTCCAAACCTAAAGGGACCTCACTTATGACGACGGAGCGGTGGGAACAGATCAATCGAATATTTCACGCGGCGCTTGAGCGTCAACCAACTCGGCGACACGCGTTTCTGACGGAGGCGTGTGCCACCGACGAAGCTCTCTACAAAGAAGTCGAATCGCTGATTTTGGCCCACGAACAATCCGGAGAGTTCATCGAGCAGCCGGCATCGGATCTCGCGGCAGATTTATTTGCAGGTACACATCCACGGCTGATCCCGGGCCTGACACTCGGGCCTTACCGCATCGCCAGTCTGCTCGGATCAGGTGGAATGAGTGAAGTGTACTTAGCCGACGATATGAGGCTAAACCGGAAGGTCGCACTCAAGCTGTTGCCCCCCGAGTTTACAGTCAATGGTGAACGAGTGCGGCGCTTCGAGCAGGAGGCACGCGCCGCATCTGCGCTGAATCACCCAAACATCATCACCATTCACGACATCGGGCAGTCGCAGGGCTGCGACTTCATCGCTACCGAGTTTATTGATGGCAAGACCTTGCGAGAATTAATAAACGCTGGAGCGATGAGGATCGAAGAAGTGCTCGACATCGCTGTTCAGTTAGCTTCGGCCCTGAGCACGGCGCATGAAGCCGGCATCATCCACCGTGATATCAAGCCGGACAACATCATGATTCGCCATGATCGAATCGTGAAAGTGCTGGATTTCGGGTTGGCCAAACTCGCCTCGGAACAATTGGCCGCTGTTAGTCTCGACGGCATGCGCTCAATCGTCGATACCAGTCCGGGAATGATCATGGGAACAGTGCATTACATGTCACCCGAGCAGGCCGCGGGAAATGAAGTGGACGCGCGCACGGACGTTTGGTCGCTTGGAGCGGTGATTTATGAAATGTTGACGGGTCGTCCTCCGTTCACTGGAGAGACAGCTCCTCACGTGACGCTTTCCATTCTTGAGAATGAACCGCGCGCGATCTCGCACGACAGAGAAGTTCCGACGGCGCTCGAACGGATTGTAATGAAGGCCTTGAGCAAAGACCGTGACAGCCGTTACCAAAGAATGCGCGACTTGCTCGAAGACCTGCGTGAGCTACAGAGTTCGACGCCATTTCAACGTCGTAAAAGCGCCGCAACTGTGGCGGTTGCGATGATAGTTCTCATGGTTGGAATCGTGAGCGTTGGCGTCTACCTGTCGTCGAGAGCTCGTGTCGCTCCGTTTGCAAACATCGGTTTTACGAAAGTCACAGTACCTCGCCCGATCTACACCGGATGCATCTCTCCTGACGGAAAATATGTTGCGTATATCTCTATCCGCCCCGAGGGGCAGAGTCTCTGGCTGAAGCAAGTTGCTACGGACAGCGACGTGCAGCTTGTCGCGGCGGCGCCTGTCAATTATTGGGCGCTACAGTTCTCGCGCGATGGACAATTTGTTTACTACGTTAACGAAGTCAATAACCTTGTCGGCGGAGTTCTCTATCGCATACCGATTGCCGGCGGTACGGCGGAGAGAATGTTCAGTCGTGTGGGTGCGTTCGAAATCTCTCCGGACGACCGACGCGTCGTGTTTCGCCGTGGTTCAGAAAAGGAAAAGGCCGTGCAGCTTTTGACGGCCAACCTCGACGGAACCAACGAACAACTGCTACTGCAAGGCGCCGGCGATGGTCCATGGTTCTTGAGCTTCGATTGGTCACCCGACGGCAAATCAATCGCATTCATCAACGGCATCCCGCGCGGCGAAACTATGGACTGGTACGCCGGCGAAGTGCCTTCCAGCGGCGGAATTGAGCAACGGCTCACGCGGCCCTCTAGTCAACGCCTGCGCGGTTTGCTTTGGCTGCCAGACCAAGAACATCTCCTGCTCAGCATTGACGAGCCTACAGGTATCGCACAACTCTGGCTGCTGTCGCGGAAAAGCCGAGAGTTGTCGCGCATCACGCACGATCTGAATCATTATCAATCCATCAGCGTGACGGCTGATGGCCGGCAGATTCTGGCCACGATGAGGAGTAGACCCGCGAAACTCTGGGTGACACCGGCCGGAGACACTCGGCACTCACGTGTACTCACACCGGAACTTGTCGGGTTCGATCACGTCACGTGGACGCCCGACGGCGCGTTGATTTCTGCTGAGGCACTCAGCCTTTGGGAA
>Ga0068870_10001168_pt1 | contig 10510 bp, 12 predicted proteins | sample KBSMisM62_FD_66599 | JGI IMG/M metagenome (GOLD analysis project Ga0068870, IMG submission 66599) | Miscanthus rhizosphere microbial communities from Kellogg Biological Station, Michigan, USA - KBS Miscanthus M6-2 | ecosystem: Host-associated > Plants > Roots > Rhizosphere > Soil ...
TGACCATGCTCGTACGATACGCTCGTGCGCCTCGTCGCCATCGGGCTCGCGGCGGGGGTCTTCTCCGCGTTCTTCGGAGTCGGAGGCGGCATCGTCGTCGTGCCCCTCCTCATCCTCGTCGCCGGCCTCTCGGAGCGCGAGGCGACGGCGACGTCGCTTGCGGCGATCGTGATCACGGCAGCCGCCGGCGTCCTCGTCTTCTCGCTGCGAGGCGAGGTCGACGTCGGGTACGCGGCGCTCGTCGGGCTCCCTGCCGCGGCCGGGGCGCTCGCAGGCACCGCCTGGCAGCAACGCGTCAGGGAGAGCACGGTGACGTACGGCTTCGCGGCGCTTCTGGTGGGCATCGGGGTCCTGCTACTTACGACATGAGCGCCTCCACGATCGTCTTCGCGATCCTGCTCGGCCTCGCGGCGGGCGTGCTTGCGGGCATGTTCGGCGTCGGCGGCGGCATCCTCTTCGTACCGACGCTCGTCGCGCTCGGTCTCGGTCAGCTCGAGGCGCAAGGGACGTCGCTCCTGGCGATCCTCCCGACGGTTCTCGCCGGCGCGTGGAATCAGCGGCGGTACGGCAACCTGCGGATGCGGACGGCGATCGTCGTCGGCACCACGTCGATCGTCGGTGTCGAGGTCGGCGCAAGGATCGTCGTCGAGCTGCCCGAGGCGACGCTCCGGAAGCTCTTCGCCGTGCTGCTCTTCGCCGTCGCCGTGCAGCTCGTCTGGAGGACACGCCGGCGGCGCCCGCGCTACCCTGATCCGCCGTGACACGCCTCGCCGTCGCGGTCGCCGTCGCGGTGGCTCTTTTCACCGCCATCGCCTCCGCAGCGCCGCCCCCGCGCAGCGCGAAGACCGGCGCGAGCGCGTTCCTGCTCCGGATCACGATCCCCGGCCAGGACGGCGTGTCGCTCGGCGATCTCGAGTGGCCGACGTCGACGACGGCGGACGTGCAGTCCTTCCAGTACCCGGGCGACGGCTCGGTCGTCAGCGTCGGCAGATCGCGCGCCGCGGTCTTCGCGTCGCCCGGGTCGGCTGCGGCGACGCAGTCCTTTGCGGAGGCGATCGTCGTCTCGCTCTTCAACGGGGAGATCGTCGCGGGCAAGGTCACGGCGTCCGTCTCAGCAGGTGCGAGCGAGCGCTCGGTCGGATCCGAGAGCTCGGCCTCGGAGGTTCAGGGCCTGCGCGCGCTGGGACACGACGTCGCGAGCACGCCTGGAACGAGCGTGTCGCTCGAGGACTGGGGGACGCTGACCGTGCTCGCCGGGACGTCGGGCACGCGCAAGAAAGGGCCGCCCGCCGCGCAGGCATCCGTGACGGCCTTGCAGGTCAAGCTCACCGCAGCCCACGGCGGCTTGCCTGCGGGAAGCCAGATCGTGATCGGGAGCGCCCAGGCGACGTCCGTCGCCGATCTGCAGGCACCGACGAAGCCGGTGGTCCCGGGCCGGAACGATCGCCCGCCGGTCGGTGGGCCTCGGGAGGTTCCCCGTGCGCCGGAGCCGGACGTGGGGGGCGAGGTCCCGGGCGGGCCGGTCCGCGTCGCTCCCGAGGTCTCTGCGCAGCTGTCGTCGGGAGGCTTCGTCTTTCCCATCTTCGGCACGGCGTCGTTCGGAGACAGCTTCGGCGCTCCGCGGCCCGACGTCCCCGGAGGCTGGCACCACGGCGAGGACATCTTCGCTGCCGCCGGCACGCCCCTCCTCGCGGTCGCGGACGGCACGCTCCACACCATCGGCTTCAACCGGATCGGCGGCTACCGCATCTGGCTTCGCGACACCGACGGCAACGAGTTCTACTACGCCCACCTCTCGGCGTACTCGCCACTCGCCGTCGAGGGGAGGAGCGTGAAGGCGGGCGACGTCATCGGCTTCGTCGGCAACACGGGCGACGCGGACGGAGGAGCGCCCCACCTCCACTTCGAGATCCACCCGGCCTCGATGGCGGGTCTGGGATACGACGGCGTCGTCGCCCCGTACTCCATCCTGCTCGCGTGGCGCCGCGCGCAGGACGTCTCGTTCTCGGCGGGCCGGATCTACGTGCCGACGGGACCGGGCTCGACGACGCTACCGCCGCCCGGTGCCGTTCTACTCGAGGCGGACGACATCGCGTCCACGAGCGGGCTCGTACCCGGCGCGCTCGAAAAGGCGCTCAAGGGCTGAGCGCAAAGCTCTAGCTACGACGCCGCTGCGAAGCAGCCGCCTCTAGGGTCTTTCGCGCGACCGGAGACTCCGCGTTAGCGGATCTCCGGTCATGCGCAAGATGAGCCTACGGCTCTGAGCCGTTGCCGCCTGCGGCCGCGTCCGCCTCTGCCTCGGCTGCGAGCTCCGCCTCGAACTCCTCGAGACCTGCGCCGTTCTCGCCGGCGACCTGCTCCATGATCCAGTCGCGCGTCGCCTGACCGGTCCACGGGTTGTACAGGACGCCGAGCGTCACGCCGGTGAGCAGCATGATGCGGTTGCGGGTCTTGTGACCCTTCTTCTTCGCGCCCTTGAGCTTGTCCGACGCCTCCGAGAGGTCGTCGACGAGGCCCTGGAGCTGCTTCTGGAAGTCCTTCTCGGAAACCTTCTCGGCCTTGCCCTTCAGCCCTCGACCCTTCGCCATCTGCCCGTAGATCGAGCGGGCGGCGACGAACGCGGCGAGGAGATCGTCGCGCAGTTCGGGATCGGTCATCGCGCGCTGGACGTACGGCTTGAGTGCCTCGGTCGTCAGCGCGGGGCTCGTCTTGGTCTTCGCCATGCCTGGTACCACCTTTCTTCGACTCGGCTCCGAAGTATGTCGGCTACGATCGCCCGCGTGCGGGCACTGCTGTACGTGGCCCTCCACCCGAAGCGTCTGCTCGCCCTGATCGCCGGTGCGATCGGTTTCTCGGTCTACGTATGGATCGCCGCCGTTCGTGCAGTACCCGGCGTGAAGGAGCGGAAAACCGCAGCGCGCAAGGCCTGGCGCGAGCGCGAGCGGAAGCGGCCGTAGCCCGTCCTCGGACGCGTCTCGTAGCATCCCCCCGTGCAGCCGAAGGGCCTCATCTGCGCCGGTGGCGAGGCGACTCGCCTCGGCGAGTTGACGCGCGTCGCCAACAAGCACCTGCTGCCCGTCGGGAGCTGGCCGATGATCTACTACCCGCTCCAGCTGCTCCAGCTTGCCGGGATCACAGAGGTCCTGCTCGTGACCGGCAAGGGTCACGCCGGCCAGATGATCGACCTCCTCGGTGACGGCAGGCTCGCTCCGCGCGGCGGCGGCGACCCGATCCTCGAGCTCGATCTCACCTACAAGGTGCAGACGGAGCCGGGCGGGATCGCGCAGGTCGTCGGCATGGCGCGCGACTTCGCCGGCAGCTCGCCGCTCGTGGTCGTGCTCGGCGACAACATCTTCGAGTTCGCGCAATCGGCGAGCGTGCAGGACTGGGCCGAGAACTCGTCGCGAGCGCGGATCTTCGTCACGGAGGTCTCGGACCCGGAGAACTTCGGTGTCGTCGTGTACGGCGAGGACGGCAAGGTGGAGGACATCGTCGAGAAGGCCGGCGTGGTCGACACGCGCTTCGACCACCCGCCGAGCTCGCATGCGGTCGTCGGCCTCTACTGCTACCCGCCCGACGTGTTCGACGTGATCGACACGCTGAGCCCGTCGGCGCGCGGCGAGCTCGAGATCACCGACGTCAACCGGCACTACGCACTCGCCGGACGGCTCGATGCGGCCGAGGTCGAGGGCTGGTGGGAGGACGCCGGGAAGCACTGGCAACACCTCGCCGACATCGGACATCGGATCGACCAGACGGGAGCCAACAAGCGGGACGCCGCGTGATCGACGGCCTCGTGCGCATCCCGCTCCGGCGCGTCGAGGACGAGCGCGGATGGTTCTGTGAGCTACGCCGCGACAGCTCGCTCCCCAAGCCGATGCGTCAGACCAACGTCTCCTTCTCGCGCGCCGGCGTGATCCGCGGACTCCACTACCACGCACGTGGTCAGGACGACCTGTTCACGTGCCTCCGGGGAACGGCCCGCGTCGTCGTCCTCGACCGCGAGTCCGGAGAGACGTTCACCGAGGACATCGGCGAGGACAACCCCGTCGCCGTCTACATCCCCGGATACCACGCGCACGGCTTCGAGGCCCTCACGGACATCCTCTTCTGCTACCACGTGACCGCCGAGTACGACTCCGCTGATCCCGACGAGCATACGGTTCCCTGGAACGATCCGCGGGTCGCCGCCCTATGGAGCTCGAGCACACCGATCCTGTCCGCGCGGGACGCAGCCGTCGAGTCCTGATCACGGGCGCCGGCGGTCAGCTTGGTCGCGCGCTCGAGCAGGCGTTCGCCGACGACGACGTCCTCGCGCTCACACGCGCCGACTGGGACGTGACCCAGCCGCTCGGCGACGCGGTCGACCGTGAGGAGCTCGATCTCGTCTTGCACACGGCGGCGTGGACCGATGTCGACGGTGCCGAAGCCGACCCGCAGGGTGCCGCGGCCGTGAACGTCGCCGGGACCGCGCATGCCGCGGCGCTACGGGCGCCACTCGTGACCTTCTCGACCGACTACGTCTTCGACGGCCGCAAGCACTCGCCGTACGTCGAGTCCGACGGCCCGAACCCGACGTCTGCATACGGGCGCACCAAGCTGCACAGCGAGGCGGCCGCAGGTCCAAACGCGTGGGTCGTCCGGACGTCGTGGCTCTTCGGCGCCACGGGCCGCAACTTCCTGCGGACGATGCTCCGGCTCGGCGCCGAGCGCGACGAGGTCGCCGTCGTCGACGACCAGCAGGGGTGCCCGACGTACGTCGGGCATCTCGCCGCGGCTGTACGGCAGCTCGTCGACGACGACCTGCCCAAGGGCCTGTGGCACGTGGCCGCGGACGGCGACTGCACCTGGGCCGACTTCGCGGAGGCGATCTTCGAGGATGCCGGTGTCGACTGCCGCGTTCGCCGGATCTCCACGGCCGAGCTCGAGCGTCCGGCGCCGCGGCCCGCGTACTCGGTCCTGCGGAGCGGGCGGGCGGGAGCGCCGCAGCTTCCGCACTGGCGCGACGGGCTCCGCGCCTGCCTCGCCGAGATGGGCGGCTAGCCTTCCGCCGATGCGCCTCCTCGTCACCGGCGGAGCCGGCTTCATCGGCTCGAACTTCGTCCACTACTGGGTCGAGCACCACGCGGGCGACGAGTTGGTCGTCTACGACCTCCTGACCTATGCGGGGAACCGCGAGAGCCTGTCGGCGGTCGAGGATCGCATTGCGTTCGTGCAGGGGGACATCTGCGACCGCGAGCTGGCCGAGTCGACGCTGCGCGAGCACGGCACCGAGATCGTCGTCAACTTCGCGGCCGAGTCGCACAACTCGCTCGCCGTCGTCGATCCGACGCGTTTCTTCCGCACGAACGTCCTCGGTACCCAGACCCTCCTCGACGCGTCGCGTGCCGCCGGCGTGCGGCGCTTCCACCACGTCTCGACGTGCGAGGTGTACGGCGACCTCGCGCTCGACACGGACGAGGTCTTCACCGAGGAGTCGCCCTACCGGCCGCGCACCCCGTACAACGCGTCCAAGGCCGGCGCCGACCACGCCGTGCGTGCGTACTCCGAGACCTTCGGGCTGCCGGTGACGATCACGAACTGCTCGAACAACTACGGCCCCTTCCAGTTCCCGGAGAAGGTCATCCCGCTGTTCACGACCAACGCGCTCGACGACGAGTCGCTGCCGATGTACGCCTCCACCCAGAACAAGCGCGAGTGGCTGCACGTCCTCGATCACTGCGAGGCGATCGACCTCGTCCTCGAGGAAGGACGTCCGGGGGAGACGTACAACGTCGGGTCCGGTGTCGAGGCAACCATCGAGGAGATCGCAGACCGGGTGCTCGAGCTGACCGGCAAGCCGTCGTCGCTGAAGACGGTCGTCCCCGACCGGCCCGGACACGACCGCCGCTATCTGCTCGACGCGTCGAAGATCGCGGGCGAGCTCGGCTGGGCGCCGGCACACGGCTTCGAGGACGGGCTCGCCGAGACGGTCGCCTGGTACGAGGCGAACCGCAACTGGTGGGAGCCGCTCAAGGCACGCGCCCTCGTCGAGGAATCCGCCTGGAAATAGCTCAAGAGCAGGCCTTTCGCGGCCGAGAACACAAAGAGCTAACCCCTCCGAGTTACCCTGGAACCTTCGTGCGCGCGCCCTTCGTTGCCATCCTCGCAATCGTCCTCGTACTCAGCGGCTCGGCCGCCGGACAGCAGACCCCGCCCTCGTCGTACGGCGAGGCGGTGTTCGTCGTCTCCGGCAGGGGCTACGGGCACGGCGTCGGCATGAGCCAGTACGGCGCCTACGGCCAGGCGCTCGCGGGCCGTACGTACGAGCAGATTCTCGCCCACTACTACACGGGCACGCAGATCGGGAAAGCCGGTCGCAAGGAGCTGCGCGTCCTCCTCGCCGAGGGACGCCGCGCCGTGACAGTGTCGTCGGCCGTCCCGTACACCGCGGTCGATGCGTCGGGACTCATGTACAGGCTCCCGAAGGGCTCGTTGACCCTTCGCGCCGACCTTTCTCTCCCGTCCGACGCAGGACCCGTCGCGGCCATCCAGCCGCTCGTGCTGCGACCGGGGAAGAAGGCGCCGCTCTCGCTCGACGGGAAGCTGTTTCGCGGCAAGCTCGAGCTCGTCCCGCAGGGCGACTTCGTGCGCGTCGTGAACGTCGTCGCGCTCGAGAGCTACGTACAAGGCGTCGTCCCCGGCGAGGTCCCGTTCAGCTGGCCTGCCGAGGCACTGAAGGCGCAGGCGGTCGCCGCACGCTCGTATGCGATCGCGAGCCTCCTCAAGGGAAAGCCGTTCGACCTCTACGCCGATGTCCGGAGCCAGGTCTACCTGGGAGTGGCGGGGGAGAAGCCCTCGACCACGAAGGCAGTGCTCGACACGACCGGTCAGGTCGTCCTGTATGGAGGCAAGGTCGCGACGACGTACTACTTCTCCTCGTCCGGTGGCAAGACGGCGAGCGCGGCCGACGTCTTCGGGTTCGCGGTGCCGTACCTCGTGTCGCGGCCCGACCCGTGGGACAAGGCCTCGCCGTACTTCCGCTGGGGGCCGGTGCCGCTCGGCGCGAGAACGTTGCAGTCGAAGCTCGACGCCGAAGGGCGCGTGCTCGACGCGCGGGGTGTCGCGACGCCCTCAGGCCGTCTGCGTACAGTGACGCTCGACACGACCATGGGAAGCGAGCAGGTGCCCGCGACGCTCGTCAGGACCGCTCTCGGGCTGCGCTCGACGTGGGTGACCATCGGAGTGCTGCGCCTCGACCGCCCGAGCCGCGGCGCGGTTGTGTTCGGCTCGAGCACGCATCTGAGCGGGGTCGGGCGGGGGCTGGGAACGCCGAGGCTCTCGTCGTCGCCGGACGGGGCCGTCTGGACGACGGTCGTCAGCGTCGCCCCGGACGCCACAGGGGCGCTCGCGTTCGATGTCTCTCCGACCCGGACGACGCGCTATCGGCTCGAGGCCGACGACGGCGTGTCTCCTGCCCTTCTCGTCCAGGTGGCGCCGCGACTCACGCTCGCGAAGCCGACCGCACTCGCGCCGGGTGTCCTGACGGGGACGATCAGACCCAAGCTGCCCGGCGCGCAGATCGCGATCGAGCGGAAGAAGGGCTCGAGCTGGGTGCTCGTGGGTGAGGCCGTGGTCGACCTGACCGGCGCCTTCGAGCTGGAGCTCGACGCGGCCGTGCCACCAGGGAGCTATCGGGCGCGCAGCGCCGCAACGGCGGGCTTCGTCGCGGGAACGTCGCCGACCGTGCAGGTGGTCGCATGAAACGCGGGCTCGTCGTGCTCCTCGTCGCGGCCGCCTGGCTGGCGCTCCCTGCCGGCGCGGGCGCGGCGCGCGTGGCAGTCGGCATCACCAACGGCGCGAACTCGGACGTCGTGGCCAGAGCCGTCGAGCGCCGCACGGGGACGCGCCCGAAGAGCCTGAAGCCCATCCCGGCACTCGTGGTCGACCTGCCTGCCGGCGTGTCGCTCCGCGGGATTCACGGTGTCCGTTACGTCGAGCCCGTCGTCACCCGGCACCTGGCGTACACGCCCACCGACCCGCTCGTGCCGAAGCAGTGGTATATGCCGTTCAGCGGGTTCTACGCGCCGTGGGTCACGCTTCCGTCGTTCGAGCCCATCCCCGTCGCGGTCATCGACTCCGGCGTCGACGGCGGTCATCCCGATCTCGCCGGGAGGATCCTCGACAAGAAGAGCTTCGTCGGCGGCTCCGCCCTCGTCGACACGTTCGGCCACGGGACCTTCGTCGCCGGGCTGATCGGTGCGGAGCACGACAACGGGATCGGCATCGCGGGCCTCGCACCGTCGTCGGAACTCCTGATCGCGAAGGTCGTGACCAAGTCCCGCACGATCCCGGTCGACGCGGAGGCTCGGGCGATCCGGTGGGCCGTCGACAACGGCGCGCGGGTCATCAACATGAGCCTCGGCGGGGTGCGCGATCCGCTCGATCCCGAGCGCGACACCTACTCGCGACTGGAAGCCGACGCCGTCGCGTACGCGGTCTCGAACGGCGTCGTGGTCGTCGCGGCCGTGGGCAACTCGGACCAGGCGCCGGTGAGCCCGTGGAAGTACGCGAGCTATCCGGCCGCCCTTCCGCACGTGCTCGGTGTCAGTGCCACGACGGATACGGGCGGGATCCCTTCGTTCTCGAACCGAGATCTCATCTACAACGATCTCGCCGCTCCGGGCCTCGAGATCCTCTCGATCCTCCCGCGCCCGCTGACCGCCCGGTTCCCGCAGTGCTCCGAGCAGGGCTACTCGAGCTGCGGCCCGGAGGAGTACCGCGAGGCGCAGGGGACCTCGTTCGCGGCGCCTCAGGCGGCGGCGGCGGCGGCGGTCCTCCTGAGCCTGCACCCGACGCTCCAGCCCGAACAGGTCACGAGGATCCTGCAGTCGACCGCCACCGACCTCGACGCGGCCAACGGCTGCGATGCTTGCGCCGAGGGTCGCGATGCGTATTCGGGCTGGGGCAGGCTGAACGTCGCGGCCGCGATCGCGGCACTCGCCGGACCGTTGCCGCCGCGCGACCTCTACGAGGCGAACGACGACCTCGGCGCGCGCGCGTACCCGGTGTCGGGCAGCAACCGGCGGGTCCGAGCCCGCGTCGACTTCTGGGACGACCAGGACGACGTCTATGGGATCCGGCTCAACCGCAACCAGCCGGTCTACGTCGGCCTGACGGGCTCCGATACGAGCGTCGACCTCAACCTCGCGGTCTGGTTGCCGCGCGCACGTTCGCTCGAGCGCGTCGCCGACTTCCGGTTCCGCGTACGCACCTCGGCTCGGCCGGGATCACGGCAGTACCTCTCGTACCGGCCGCGCCTCGCGGGGACGTACTACATCCAGGTCCGCATCTCGAGCCCAGGCGCGACGCGCTACCGGCTCGCGATCGTCAAGGGCTAAGTGAGGAGCTCGTCCGCGGGGACGTCGCGCAGCACACGCGCAGGGTTCCCGACGACGATGACGCGGGGCGGGACGTCCTTCGTCACGACCGCCCCCGCACCGACGAACGCTTCCTCGCCGATCTCGACGCCCGGACATAGGATCGCGCCCCCGCCAACCCGCGCACCGCGCCGGATCGTCGGGCCCTTGACCAGCTCATGCCGTCTCTCTGTCCGGCCCATGAAGTTGTCGTTCGTCGTGACGACGCACGGTGCGATGAACACGTGGTCCTCGAGCGTCGAGTACGCCGTGATGTACGCCTCGGCCTGGATCCTCGTCATCGCGCCGATGGTCGTGTCGTTCTCGACGAGCGACCCGCGGCCGAGGACGACGTCGTCCCCGATCGACACGCGCTCGCGCACGCACGACTGGTCGCCGAGGATCACGCGCTGGCCGATCCGGGAGCCCGCGAACACGATCGCACCGGTCGAGACGATCGTGCCGTCGCCGATCTCGGTCGGTGGGAGCGGGTCGCGCCTCGCGGTGGAGCGTGGAGAGAGCGACGGCTGCTTGCCGACGACCGCGTTCTCGAGCACCTTCACGCCCTCTCCCAGCACGGTGCCCGGGTAGACGGTGGCGCTCGGGTGGACCTCAGCCGCCATTCAGCGAGGTCGTGAGCATGTCGAGGGCGCGGACGACGCGGGCGCCGTCCTGCGCGACGCGCGCGCGATCACCGTCCCCCTCGACGAGCGAGAGGAAGTGCCGGCACTCGAGCTTCAGGGGCTCGTCGGTCGCGATCTTCGGGATGTGGATGTCACCCGTCCGCGTCTGCCACTCGCCGTAGGTGTTGACCGGCTTCCAGGGCGCCTTCTCGTAGACGGTCACCTTCCGGTCGAGCTCCATGTCGTCGAAGACGGCCATCTTCTCGGTGCCGACGACGGTGATCTTCCGCATCTTGTGCGGGTCGAGCCACGAGAGGTGCATGTGCGCGATGCGGCCGGAGGGGAAGCGGAGGTAGCAGAAGACGACGTCCTCGACGCCCGGCTGCAGGAAGTCGCGGCCGAGCGCGATCGCCTCCACCGGATCCTCGTCGAGGAGGTGGAGGATCACCGAGAGGTCGTGCACGCCGAGCGACCAGAGCGCGTTCTCGT
>Ga0068870_10001169_pt1 | contig 10508 bp, 9 predicted proteins | sample KBSMisM62_FD_66599 | JGI IMG/M metagenome (GOLD analysis project Ga0068870, IMG submission 66599) | Miscanthus rhizosphere microbial communities from Kellogg Biological Station, Michigan, USA - KBS Miscanthus M6-2 | ecosystem: Host-associated > Plants > Roots > Rhizosphere > Soil ...
GACTGGCTAAGAAACTCTACTTTAGTTCGACTTCGATGATTTGGCCTTCGGCAGGGCCTTCATTGGTCAGGCTGTGCGTGACTTTGCCGTCTACCCAATGAAACTCGCCGGCTTTGATTTCGTGGCCAGATGATTTGCCGTCGGCAGCGGTTATCTTCAACTGCATTGCAGTGGCGGCGACGATCAAATAAGGGCGCTCGTGGGTGTGCATTGCAGACGATGCCCCAGCCGCAAGAACGTGTTTGTAAATCCGCGCGCTAGGATTCTCCGCTGCGATTGGTCCGGCGGCGTTGCTCGTCGGGTTTGCCGGACGCGTCAGAATTTCGACGTCGAGAACCACAAATGGCGTCGTGCCTACGTTGTGTACTCGATGAGTGTAAGGCTTGTCTTCTTGCCGGGCGGAGACCCGGCCTGGAGTTGATCGGGTGGGCGTTTCTTCCGGCTTGTCCCATTCCTGTTGAGCGATTGTGCTATCAGAAAGCCCGATGGCGATGCGGTCGTGCGAGTGAGTGTGATAGAGCGTGCTGTCACCGGGCTGCACGGTGACATGCATGACCATGACTGCATCGTTTTTAAACACCAGGTGATGACGCGGCTCTTGCTCGACTGGGACGGGACCTTGTTGGCACATAACTGGACAGGTTAGCGTTGCGGAGAGCGCGGACAGTAAAAGAGTTCTCAAAAAAACATTCCTACCTGGATGCGACGCTGCTGCGTTTGCGCAGCTTTACGACCTGGTCGAGTACGCGCTGGGCTACGTCCAGCTTGCTAGTCTCGGGTACTTCGACCACCTCGTCGTGCGTAATGATCGTGACCGCGTTGCGATCGGAATCGAAACCTACCCCTTCGTGGGATACATCATTCACGACAATCGCATCAAGCGCCTTTGACGCGAGCTTCTTGCGAGCATTCTCCAGGACATTTTCGGTTTCCGCCGCGAACCCGACGATCATCTGAGATGTTTTCTTGCGCGAGAGTTCGGCGAGGATATCAATCGTCGGCTCGAGATCGAGACTGAGTGGGCCCTTGCGCTTAATCTTCTCTGTGGCTTGCACTTTAGGCTTGTAGTCTGCCACCGCCGCGGTCTTGATGACGATCGTGCTCTCGGGCAAAAGTTTGAGGACGGCCTCGCGCATCTGTTCGGCCGATTCGACGCGAGTCACCTCCGCTTGCGAAGGCGGAGTGATCGAGGTCGGGCCTGTAATGAGTAGAACTTTCGCTCCCCGCCTTAAAGCGGCTTCCGCCAGGGCATATCCCATGCGCCCGCTGGAACGATTGGTCAGATACCGGACAGGATCGATCTTTTCGCGCGTGGGCCCAGCGGTGATCAAGATGGTTTCACCCGCCAGGTCCTGGGATGCGCCCAGTGCTGCCAACACCGCGGCAACGATAGCTTCGTTTTCGGCGAGGCGGCCCGGGCCGGTCATACCGCAGGCAAGATATCCGTCGCCAGGTTCGACGATGCGTACGCCGCGATCACGCAGCGTGTGGAGGTTCGATTGGGTCGCCTCGTGGTTCCACATGTTCACGTTCATGGCCGGAGCCATGACCACGGGAGCCGTTGTGGCGAGGTAGAGCGTAGTCAGAAAGTCGTTGGCCACACCTTGCGCAAATTTTGCGAGGACATCGGCCGTGGCGGGAACAACGACGAGCGCATCGATCGATTGCGCGACCGCGATGTGTTCCACCGCCGAGTCAATATTCGGCTGCTCGGCTTCCGTACCGAACAGATCAGTGATGACTTTCTCGCCAGATAGCGCTGCGAAAGTTAGCGGACGGACAAATTCCTGCGCTGCGCGGGTCATGATCACCTGAACCCGGATACCGCGATCCTGCAAGAGGCGGACGATCTCTGCTGCTTTGTACGCTGCGATCCCGCCGCTGACGCCGAGAGCTACTTTCATAGTGAAATCGTAAGGACGCACGGCTTGGACTCACCGGTTGAGTCGCGGCAAGCACCGCGCCAGTTCACCCTACCTCGGTGACGTCGAAAACCGGGCCTTCTACATTCGATTCTTTAGGCGTCTGGCGTGGTGCCTTTTGTTTCTAGAAGTTCACTGGCCAACTCAACGGCGGCTCGGGGAGTTTCCGGAATCAGCCATTTCACCTTGCCAGCTTTGATTTCATCCTGCGCGATGCGGCAGGGCTTGCGCGATGCCGTCTCTACAACTGGAGGAGCGCCGGATTGCAGTTGCCGCGCACGCCGCGCTGCTACAAGGATGTAGCGGTAGTTGCTGTCGAACCCTTCGATCAACTTCATGTTTGTTTTCCCCCGATACTTGTTTCCGAACATCCCGGCTGTGCCGGCGTCATGAATGACGCCACAATCGGCTGAACTCGCTCTCGAGCCTTTTCCAGTCGGAATCGTTCGGCCGTCCCAAGCAATTGTTTCTCCGCTTCCGTCGGCATCTTCTTCTCAGAAGGCCCAAGCCGCTCGGCAAGCACGACCGCCTTCAAGTCTTCGGTAGACTGATCGAGAAGGTCGTTAACCAAAATATAGTCGTACTTGGCGTAATTCTCAATCTCACGACTGGCCGTGACCAATCGGCGACAGATGACTTCTTCAGAATCCAGGCCGCGATTGCGCAAACGGCGCTCTAGTTTTTCGCGATCGGGGGGCATGATGAAAATGCTGACCGCTTCCGGTAATTTCTTCTTAATCTGTTCGGCGCCCTGTACGTCGATGTCGAGCAGAAGATCTTTGCCCTCCTCTTCTGCTTCCCGCAAAAACCGTCGCGCGGTCCCATAGTAGTTGCCGAAGACTTTTGCGTATTCCAGAAACTCGTCGTCGCGGATCATCTGCTCGAATTCGGAAACTGGTACGAAGAAGTATTCACGACCATTGGTTTCACTGCCGCGAGGGTCGCGTGTTGTGTATGAAATCGAAAACTTCAAATTAGGCACCAGCTTCAAAATTTCCGAGACGAGCGTCGATTTCCCGGAACCGGAGGGCGCAGAAATGATGTAAACGATGCTCATTCGATATTTTGTACCTGCTCACGGCACTTCTCGATTTCCGCTTTCATCAGCAAGCCCATCTCCGTAATTTTCAATGCATCGCCGGCAAGACCGGACGTCTTCGAAAGCAGAGTATTCGACTCGCGGTTCATTTCCTGTAGAAGGAAATCAAGTTTCTTACCGATCTCGCCGCCTTCGTCAAGCAGTCCCAAAAAGTGTTTCACGTGGGTGTTCAACCGTACCAGTTCTTCCTGGATGTCGCTGCGGTCGACGAGAAGAGCCGCCTCCTGCAAGATGCGTTCTTTGTCCGCCTGCGCGCCAATCAGTTCCTGAATGCGCGCTGCCAGTTTGTCGGCATACGTTCGCAACACCGTGTGACGATGCTGCTCAACTCCCTGCCGCGCTTTGAGCAGGTTGGCCATGCGTTCGCGAAGTTCCTTATCGATGCCTCGACCTTCTTCATCGCGCATCTGGTTCAGGCTCGTCAGGCCTAGTTCGATCTGCGCCATAACGGCCGCTTCCAACTCGCCCTGGTTCAGGTTGCTGCCGCCCCCCATGGCGCCGGGGAGCCGCAGGACGACATTCAAGTCCGGATCCGCCATGAGTCCAAATTCGGTCGACGCAGCCCGGAAGGCCTGGATGTATCCGCTAACCAACTCTCGATTCAACTTGAAGCCATCGCCCTCGTTGCGGTCAACACTGAGTGTGATCTCGACGTGTCCGCGGGCCAGCTTTTCTTTCAGCAGCCGCCGAAGTTTCATTTCCAATCCGTCGCTCTCGGAAGGCATGCGAAAGTGAAGATCCAGAAAACGGTGGTTCACGGATTTCAGCGACAGAGTGAAGGTGGCCTGATCGTTGATCTGTCCCTTGACCTGCGCGTATCCGGTCATCGAGCGAATGGGCATTCAGTTTCTCGTTCTTTCACATGCTTACAGACGTTAAGGCTGTGCAGGAACGCCCTCTTTCGGCGGTTCCAGTTCAATGAATTGCAGATCATGAAGCCGGCGGTACGTTCCTAATCGTGCCATCAGTTCCTCGTGCGCGCCAATATCCGAAATTGTCCCGTTCTCGAGCACGACAATGCGGTCGGCGCGGCGCACAGTGGAGAGCCGATGCGCGATGACGAAGACGGTACGTCCTTGCATAAGATTTTGTAGCGCCGATTGCACCAGCGCTTCCGACTCACTATCAAGTGCGGACGTGGCCTCATCGAGAATCAAGATGGGAGCATTCTTGAGGATGGCACGGGCAATGGCCATGCGCTGACGCTCTCCCCCCGAAAGACGGACGCCGCGCTCTCCAATAACAGTTTCGTATCCGGAGGGTAATTCCATGATGAAGTCGTGCGCGAGCGCTGCGCGGGCCGCAGCCTCGACTTCCTTCGCTGAGACATGCGGTTGTCCATAAGCAATATTGTTACGGACCGTGTCGTTGAAAAGAACTGTCTCTTGCGTGACGATGCCTATTTGTTTTCTCAGCGATGACAGTGTCACGTCGCGTACGTCGCGGCCATCGATCAGCAAGCGGCCGGAGGTTACGTCGAAGAAGCGAGGAATCAGATGAACCAGCGTGCTCTTTCCCGCGCCGCTCGATCCGACAACTGCGATTACCTCGCCGGCGGTGACAGACAAGTCAATGTCGTGAAGAACTTCACGAGCACCATCGTCGGTGCCTTCGTAGGAGAAAAATACGTGCTCGAGCACGACATTTTTGGAGAATGGCGGCAGCGAAACAGCCCCGGGTTTCTCGCGTACGTCGTCTTCGGTATCCATGAAGCGAAAAATCTCAGACGAGGCCCCGAGCGCCTGCTGAAAATTGTTATTGAACTGCGCGAATTTCCGGACTGGGTCGTACAGTTTGAAAACGGCGATGATGAAGGCTAGAAAAGTTCCGGCAGTGAACGTTCGGTGATTGATTTGGCCGCGGCCCAGCAAGAGAAGCAGGGCGATGGCGATCGCGCCGAACACATCCATAAGCGGCGAGCTGATGGCTGCTGCCGCTACCGAACGTAAGTTCGCGCGAAACAGTCGGCGAGCGGCCGTGCGGAATCGCGCCATCTCCCACGATTCCATTCCGAACGCTTTGACAATCCGATTGCCGCTGATCGTTTCGTGCAGAATGTTCTGGATTTCCGCCAGCTTGTCCTGGCCGCGGCGGGTTGTACTTCGAACCCGGCGTCCGATTTTGCCGGCAGAGAAAATAATGATGGGAATAAAGAGCAGTAAAACCCAGGCAAGCTTGCCCCCCAGCACGACCACAACGGCGGCGGTAAAAATCAGAGTAAAGACCTGCTGCAGGAACTCCGCGAGCACGCTCGACATTGCGTATTGCACACGCTCAATGTCATTGATGATAGTCGACAGCAGTGTGCCCGTCGTGTGCTTGGAGAAAAAACCGGCCGAACGACGAAGGATGGAATTGTAAAGATCGTCGCGCAGATCCGTAATCAGTCCGAACCCGGCATAGTTGACGAGGTAGGTCCCGGCATAGTCGAAAAGTCCCTTCAGGATCGTTGAGGCTACGAGTGCGAAGGCAACGACCGTCCACGGATTTTGAAAATACGAAGGGACAACCTGCTGCAGAAGGATGATGCGATCAGTCCCTGGAATCTTGAACAGCTCCATGGTTCGCGTCTGGGCGCCCGGGTTTAAGACGCGATCGAAGATGGGCCCGATCAAGAGGACCCGAAACGCATCCAATAGCCCAACGCCGGCCATCAGCAGCACGGACGCGAGCACCTGCCACCAATAGGGGAGCACGTACCGGAGCAGGCGCTTCAGTTGCTGCATGGCAGCCACGTTCTCCATCGACCGTTATGCCCGGCCGGTGAATTCTTGTGTAAAGGGAGCAAACTTCTATTTTACTTGACTCGATGGGAGTAGGGAACTGGCCGCCATAATCGGCGCGTCAGACGAGCTTTTCTCCTACGCGGTCCACCATGCAATCGCCTGTTTTGCACTTTGCTTCGTTCAGAATGACAGGTCAACCGGGAACCTGCCTAAGTCGGACTATCTCTGTGCGTTACTTTTACCCGGTAGCCCGCTTTGCGGAGCAGCTTACTGACATCTTCGGCGATCATCACCGAGCGATGCTGCCCTCCTGTACATCCGAAACTTATTGTTAGGTAGCTTTTTCCTTCGTGAATGTAGTGAGGAAGCAGGTAAATCAGCAGTTGCGATATGCGACTGATGAACTCCTGGGTTTGCGGGAATGACCGAATATACTTCGCGACTCGAGGATCGCGGCCGGTGAGCGCGCGGAATTCCGGAACGAAATGTGGGTTGGGCAGAAACCTCACGTCGAACATCAGGTCAGAATCTTCCGGCACCCCGTGCTTGAACCCGAAACTCACGCATGAGACGAGTATGTTCTTTCCCGTCGTCTTGTGCTGAAAGCGGTCCGTGACATGCGCGCGCAACTCATGAACGTTGAACTTCGATGTGTCAATGACCAGATCTGCAATCGCCCGAATCGGACGAAGGTCTTTACGTTCCGTTGCGAGTGATGCGCGAACCGGTTCATCCTTGCCGAAGGGGTGCGGCCGTCGTGTTTCACTGAACCGTCGCAGCAATGCCGCGTCGTCGGCTTCGAGGTAGATCACACGGGTCGGCAGCATCTTCTTTACCGACTTCAGAATGCCGGGCAGGCGATCCAGCTTAGATCCTTCTCGAATATCGACCACGAGTGCAGTGCGCGGAATCTCGGACGATTGAACCGCGAGTTCGGCAAAGCGAGGTATCAGTTCGACCGGAAGGTTATCCACGCAGTAGTAACCGAGATCTTCAAAGGCTTTCAGAGCGGAGGCTTTTCCGGAACCGCTCATGCCGGTGATGATGACGAGCTCTGCGCCGTCAGGAGGGACCTTCAGATCACTCTTTCGCGTCAGCCGCCGTCTCTTTGGGACACGTTTGGGGCTTGCCATTAACCGGATGGTAGCATCCAGCTGATGCGTGGGGAATTGACCGAGAGCATTCGCGGTCGATGTTGACTAGGTCGACGCCATGACAGGCTCGCCCGCAAGTGGCTCTGTGCTCTCGGTCGCTTCGATCGTTGAACACCAGTTCGTGCGTTCGATGATCTTCGGTGGCTCGTAGGTCCAGCCCGATGCGAGTCGCCGCTCTTCACGGCGCGTCGTCCATCGCAAGAATGGCCCTAACGCCAACGTTGCTATGCGCGACGTGAAGCCAAACTCCTCTTCAATCTCTCTTCTTAAAGTTCGAATGTCCTCGCTCACCGCTCGATTCACCTTGCGGAAATCCTTTTCCATTGACCATAGGGCTGCGTTGTACACAGTGGATAACTTATTGATCTCACGGGCAAACCGAGTTCGTACGCGCGCATCGGGGAAGTGTTTATAGCGGCGCCATCCTTCGAGCATCGTTCGGGACATGCGGTACAAGCTGGGCCCATTGCGCTCGAAGTCACGCCGGAATGCCCAATCCAGAAAGCGCTTGGAGTCGTCGCGCGAAATGGCCGCGTGACGGAAATTGAATTTGTATTGGCCATGAATGTCCGCGAAATCCAGGTTCTCCGTCAAACGACCTTCGTCTTTGATCTGTTGGTATAAGGGCGTTCCGGGGACGGGCGTATACAACATGAACTGGTGAAAGTCCGTGTTGTGGCTAACCGCGTGTTCGATTTCGTCCTCGATGTTGTCTGGCGTGTGATGCTCAAGCCCGACGATGGTTGAGCCCTGAACACGAATGCCGTGGTTGCGCAGCTCGCGCGTGAGTTGCCGGGTGTCCGTCTGTTGCAGCTTTGCGTAGGTCGCCTGCGGAGACTCGAGCCCCATCCATATCCATGACACTCCCAGTTCCACGAGTTCGAGCATGGTGTATTTCCGGATCGCATTGGCGGAAGCGAACACGGCCAACCCCCAACTCTTGTTGTGTTCTTTCATCCTTTCGAGGAGTTGCAGCGCCCGGGGCCGATGGAGCAGAAAATTCTCGTCCATCATGAAGAAGGTACTGACTCCGAGGCGTGCCTCCATTTGTTGCATCACTTCAAACAATTCATCGCCTGTCTTGTAAAAGTTGATGAACTTCCCCTTGCCGCCGAAAAACGCAGACGTAGTGCAGAAGTTGCAGCCCAGCGGACACCCCACGGACGGAATGATCGTCGCTGCAGTACCACCCCTTTTTTCGGGCAGGCTCAGTCCCAGGATGCGTGTCTTCATGCCGGAGACGATTTCCGGATGTCGCACCGGACGCTCAAGATCCTCACCGAGATACCGGCGCATCCACGATATGCCCTCGCCCTTCACGAAATGGTCGGCGTCGACGCGGTTTTCGATGCCGGGAAGTGCCGTGACGTGGCCGCCGACAATCAGAACTGAGTGCGGCGAAAGCTCTCTCGCAATGCGGCACATCTCCTGGACCTTGCCGATGTTCACGATGATAGAGGAGATGCCGATGATGTCGTATTGACCACCCAACAATTCTTCGCGGAAGTCTTTCAGCGTCGGAAAATCGAGCACGGCGCATGGTGCAGAAATGTTCGCCTGGATCATCATGATGCCCCACGAGCGGTGGAACATCCGAAGTGAGTACGCTCCCTGCGCGCGGGTGACCTGATTGTGATAAAGCTCCATCGGATTGATGGCGCGGCTGCCAAACTCGTCATCTTGCGCGTAAGGCCCGAAGACGGATGACAGCAAAATGCGCGCACCTGTTCCCTTGGGATGTGTTGCCATGAATACGACTGCTCCTCAAATCAGGATGACTGAGGCAATCGTAAGCATCAGGCGTATGTGCTCGCAGTGAGATGAGTGGAAAGTTACAAAACAATTACAAACAAAGACGCTCTGTTAAGGTGCGTTATTAAGGAATGACGGGTCCGACCGTGCAGAGTTTCTCTACCGGAATTCTGCTGACCAACAACTCCGGCTCTTTGATGACCGCCGTCGGCGCACCTACTGGAAAAACTCCGATCGCACGATTCTTCCCGGCCCGCTTTGCTTCGCCGAGAGCGCGGTCCGCCATCGAACGTACTTCTTCGTAATTGATGGCAGCCGGATCTTCCTGGTACCACGGGAATGCCGCCCAGCCGATCGAGCAGGTCTTGCGAATCGCTTCGCCTTTTTCCTCAAGCACGAATGATGTATCGCCTACGGCCGCCAATACACGCGCGGCAAGCGTTTCCGCTTCGGCGCGGTCCGTGTAGCGCGATACCACCAGGAATTCTTCTCCGCCCCATCGAATAAGAATGTCTGAATTGCGGATTGCGGAGCTGATTCGTCGCGACATTTCAACCAGTACGCGGTCTCCCGCGTCATGCCCGTACTTGTCGTTCACCTCTTTAAAACCATCGGCATCGATCACGTAGAAGATCAAATCGCGGATACGCTGGTCGTGGTTGTCCGCATAAGCGCGAAGCGTCTGACCCACGTCCGCTTCAATGGAGGCGTCGAAGAAACGGCGGTTACGGGCCCCCGTAAGCGGATCGGTCAGCGACGCTTCCTCGAGTACATGATTCGCTCTCGCCAGTTGTATTCCCAAACGATGTTGCTTCACAAAAACCAGGTAAGCCATCACAAGAATCGTGGCCATCGTGGCCAGTAACCGAAACCGTGTGATAGGACCTGGCGTGTTCTGGTCGAGGATCTCAAGAGCCGCCAAGGCAGGTAACGAGAGCAGCGCAATCATGGCCAGCGTCGCTACCCACGATGGCGTCAGTTCATCTTCTGGCCGCTCACGCGTTGCTTGCAGTCCTTTGCCGACGATCGCAACCCCGCTGAACAGCGCGACACAAAGCAAATACGGCAAGTCGTACCAGCTGCCGGCGTAGTACTGGTTCAATTCGATGGCCCGATTCAGTACAAACGCGCTCGAACAGCGCAAGAGTTCGACCAGAAAGAATGCTGTATAGAAATGTCGCCAGCCGGCAGATGCGCGATACGCCAGGATGCCGAGCACCAGCAGCATGACCGTGTCCTGAATAACCGCGAGCACGTCATAGCTTGAGTTGTATGCGCCTTCGTTGGGGATGACGTATTGCCAAGGAAGGACAAAGAAGAGGTACAGATAGACCCACCATACCAACAGCAGCAGGAAGTCCACCGTCCCCAGACGATTCTTCGATTTCGAAGTAGCGATGTGCGGTTGCAGCAGAAGGCCGGCTAGTGCGGGGACGCCCGAAACGAACAGCAATGCATCCCCCGCGAATAGTCCTGGGACGTCCTTCTTAAGAATGAGATCGAAGAACATCCAGATGCCCTGATTAACGAGAAGGAGCGCCCAGCTTGACGCCTGCAAGATCCAAAACAAGCGCACTCGTCCCGCAGCAAACTTCGCGTTCCACGAAAATGCTAAGACGACGGACAGAATGAGAGCGGCGCAAATCCAGTCAGAGAAAAAGGTCAGCCAGTATCCGCGCGCTACCGCCACAGACACAACTCCCTGCAACACCGTCAGCAACAGAACGGCGCCAAACCATCGTCGAGACAGATTGCGTAGGTTCACACGAGTCCGGGGTTAGTCTAAGGCGGATTTCCTGGGGAAGCAGGTTACCGAAGTTACCAGATGACAGCGGGATCGGGAAGAGGCTTCTGA
>Ga0068870_10001171_pt1 | contig 10504 bp, 7 predicted proteins | sample KBSMisM62_FD_66599 | JGI IMG/M metagenome (GOLD analysis project Ga0068870, IMG submission 66599) | Miscanthus rhizosphere microbial communities from Kellogg Biological Station, Michigan, USA - KBS Miscanthus M6-2 | ecosystem: Host-associated > Plants > Roots > Rhizosphere > Soil ...
TGCGCGTAGGCGTTATGTCCCTGCCTTGTGGCGCCATAACCTCCGGTCCAAGGATTGTAAGAACTGGCAGCCGTTCTTCCTCCATACCATCCTTGAACACTCGCCGACCGTCCGTATCTTCCGGTGGCGGGGTTGTACCATGCTGATGAGCCCGCGGCTCCATACGGTCCGTACGCCGCACGACCCGCTGCCCATCCTCCCGTCGCGGGATTGTACACAGCACCCACCCCGTAGGTTGTCGGCCAAGGCCGATAAATCGGGTACGGATACATAGGCCCGTGATAAATGTATGGCGGATAGTAATAACCTGTCCCATACGCGATGCATGCTCCCGCCGCCATGCCGATTACAAACATGCCGAGATACCCGCCAGTAGTGCTGCTCTCGACCGTCGTGGACGTTGGGTTTGTCTGCGTAACGTATGTGACGTTATAGACAGGAGAACTTGGCGGGATCGTGTAAATCTCTTTTGGTACCGAGTCCGCTGTCTTCCACGGCCCGTTTGCGGTAGTTGACATGAACCATACCCCTTGAAAACACAGATAGTAAATGTCACCGTTCTTGATTACTTTGTCCTGAGTGTTGGTTGCATATTGAAGAGATGTGCTCTCGATGGGTTTGAACTGCGGGTCGCCATCGTAGGTGACTTTTGCCTTTGCTTCTGCTTCTGCTCGGTTGACGACTGCTGTGGTTGGGATCTGCGCTAGCATCACCGCATCAGATGCCTGAATCGTACCCGGCACCGAAGCCAACACTCGCTCTTTAGCAGAACCTACTGGAATCTTCGCAAAATCTGCGGGCAGATCGCTGCCGGCATAGCTCCACGGTCCTTCCAGAGTCTGAGCACGAAACCAGCGTCCCGAGAGTAGGACATAGTATTGCTTCTGACTGTTGTCGACGAAGACATCGTTGTCGCTATTCGCGGCGTAAACCAATGAGGTATTTGGGATCTTCGAATAGACTGGCGCACCCTTGAACAGAATCAGTTCCGCAGGATTACTGCTGAAGAAAACCTGAGGAACGGCACCTGACGGAGGCGGGGGTGGCACCATTTTCTTCACGTCATCAAAGTTCTGCCCCGCTGGCAATTTCGCCATATCTTTCGGAAGCGTCTGCGTTTGGGCCCAAGGTCCCTTTAAATCTGGCGCCGTCATCCACGTTTTATCCGATAACAAGTAGTAGTTCTTCTTATCTTTATCGAAAAACAAGTCCCAGTTGGTATTGACCACGAATTGGAGTTTGGTCTTTTCAATTGGCGAAAGTACTGGCTCTCCTTGAACCAGAAGCAGAACTGCCGATTTTGTGCTGTAGAAAATCTGAGGCGGTTCGTTCTTCACAGCAACCGCCGTCGCTGTAACCTTGCCATGCTCGAGATCGGCCATGATTCTGTCGACCGAGATGGGTTCGCCGCCCTTCGGAATAAGACTCCGGAACAATTGCTCCATCGGAACCGCAGCAGTCGCATCGAGAGACGGGAATCGAACCCCGGTGACAGTGATGTCACGAAAGAAAACTGTACGAGAATCTTTGTCAACTAACGTGCCTGCATGGAAGCTCGCGACTCCCAGAACATCCTGTTGCGCACCCTTAGGACGCAACGAAAAAGCTGCCCTCGCGATTAGCTCCTTATAGTCTTTCCACTCATCAATTTGGGGCTGGTAGTAGACGAGGGCTGCTCCATCTTTTGACACTTGTCGAGGCCAGCCAATATCTTGGGTCGCTGCGCCAGTTGCTGCACCTAAGCCGAACTGTGAGAGTAAAGCTGCCACGACGAGGGTCGATGCGATCATCTTTCGCTCTGTGAGTATTCGGAACTTATTCCGGCTGTCGCGCGAGTGGAAAGACACCGTCGCCTCCTGCAATGAGTGATCGGACGTAGTGACAGAATTCGGAAAGACTAAAAACGGGTGGTGACCCTACGGAACTGGCAAATGTGACAGGGCGCGCCTTCGTTGTAGTGCACTGCTTCCCAGAGACCCTCGTTCGCTGGTTTCAGAGCATCGCCGTGCCAGTCGCGTGCGCCGAATGGGTGCGCAACGAATCAGGGTGTGAATGTGAGCACTGGTAGACTTGACAGTTTCCGGCAACTCTTTCCTTTCTTAAATTGACGTCGACCTTGGCGGCCGCCATTCACGCCTCCTAACCGCCTGTGGTAGGCCCAGGTTGAAGTCACGGTTGTTACCGTCAGCACATATGGACACGGAAGGAGAAACTAGTATGAGGTCGGGAAGAATGCGGACGATATTCGAGTTAAGCCTTGCCTGCGCGCTTGTGTTGGCTACGGCGTGGGCACAAGATACCACGAACACGAATACTGCCTCAGGCCAACCAACAGTCACAACTGAGGTAAAAAGCGCCGAGGTTGTGTACGTGTCTGGGAACGACCTCGTCGTGAGGGCCGATGATGGTCAAGTCAAGCATTTCGTAGTGCCCGACGACAAAACCGTCACGGTCGACGGGAAGGAACTCACCGTTCACGATCTACAACCAGGCATGCGTCTTACACGCACAATCACGACAACCACCACCCCCAAGACCATCACAACGGTCAGGACAATCAAGGGCAAGGTCTGGCATGTAAACGCACCTAGCACAGTGATCTTGACTCTGCCGGATGGCACCAATAAGCAGTACAAGGTTCCCAAAGGACAGATGTTTGAGATGGATGGCCAAAAGCACGACGTTTTCGCGCTTAAGAAGGGCATGCTGATCTCGGCCACCGTATTGACAGAGAGTCCTGAGGTTGTAGCCACTAGTACCCGCGCTGTCACAGGCACTCCACCTCCCGCGACTCCTCCGACCGAGGCGGCGATACTGATCGAAGAACCCGTCGCCGTTCCAGCAGCGCCAGCCGCAGCGCCATCAGCGGCCCCGGAAGTGGCCCAAGCGACTTTGCCCAAAACCGCTAGCAATGTCCCATTGATTGGCTTGCTTGCGTTGCTTTGCTTCGCAACGTCAATCGGCTTACGTGCGTTGAGATCCTAGTGCTCATCTGACTGTCGTCAACCGAGTTGCCCGCCTTCGCCAAAGAGGCGGGCGCTTATTTTTCAATGAGGCGGAAGCTTTCCTGGCTTTTCGCATGCGCTTGCGGATTGCTTATTCGTGCGCCTTCTGCCGGAAAAGCGCCGCACATACGGTCTCTAGTTAAGGAAACATTGCCTACGACCACTTCAGTCGCTTCACGGGTTCAGTCGATCCGTGGTCGAAAGGGGCGCGTTAGCAACCGAGCCTAGTGCGGAATGTCTCGTTGTACACGTTCAGTATCGTTCCATTCCCCGACCTATGCGGAGTGCTGGATTCATTTCACGGCATGAACTCGCACGCTCACTGCCGCGACTCTCCGCCTTCATCCTGTTATTGACTTGGTGTTCCTCGTTGGCCCAGGAACTGGAGCCACGCGCGTATTCCCCATCGCCGGTTGGTACTACTTTTATGTTGATCGCTTTGGGGAGGTCAACCGGCGACGTAACGTTAGATCCTTCCATACCGTTGACGAACGTGAGTGCAACTCTATATTCGTCCGCGTTGGGCGTCGGACGAACGTTTGACCTTCTTGGCCGTCAGGCTCTAGTTACCGTGGCTCTGCCCTATGCGTGGGGTGATATCTCCGGCGAAGTCCAAGAGAGGAAAGGCACAATTAGCAGGTCCGGCCTTGCTGATCTTAAAGCGCGCTTTTCGGTAAACTTGTATGGCTCACCCGCGCTTTCGCCCAGGGAATTTGCCAAAGCGCGTCGCCGAACGCCCCTTGTCGGTGCCAGCTTGAGTATGAACGCTCCGTCCGGTCAGTACGACCCTGCCAAACTAATTAACCTGGGTACCAATCGATGGGCATTCAGGCCAGAAGTAGGGATTTCCATTCCTGTAAAGAAACTTGATTTGGATTTTTACTATGGCGTCTGGCTCTTCTCAGACAATTCACGGTTCTATCCCGGCACAGCAAGCCGTACCCAAGACATTCTCAGCGCTGCCCAAGCCCACGTCAGTTACACTTTTCGACGAAATTTGTGGTGCGCCGTCGACTCGACTTGGTACGGCGGCGGCGCCAGCCACATCAACAATGGCCCAGCAACAGGGCGACAGAGCAGCAGCCGCATTGGAGTAACGGTGTCGGTCCCCCTTGCGAATCGCCAGTCCTTGAAGATCGCCTACAGTTCGGGGGTTACCGCTCAGGTTGGCTCGAGTTTCAGTACAGTCTCCGTTTCATGGCAGCACGTTTGGTTTGACACGCGTTAACGTATCACTGGCGTCACTGATTCTCATCAACCGTATGTTGCCGGACTGGGGCGGGCGCTGTCATTTTTGACAGTTCTACGGGTCAATTCAGAGTGGTGTAGTGCCTGTCCATGGCCCTTTCGCAGGTTACCGACATGCACATCGTCCCGTTGACTAATAGTTCTTCTGCTCGGTCCTCCCCGACCGACAGCATGGTGTGGATTCCAGGAGGAACGTTCCTGATGGGGTCCGAAAAACACTACCCTGAGGAATCGCCGGTGCATGAAGAACGCGTCGAAGGATTTTGGATCGACAAGTACGCGATCACAAATGAGCAGTTCGCACGATTTGTCGAAGCTACGGGGCACGTAACTTCGGCCGAGCGCCCGCCAAATCCAGACGATTACCCGGGCGCGAAGCCGGAACTTCTTCAACCGGCGTCCGTGGTTTTTCTCAAGCCAGATGGCCGGGTTGATCTCCGCAATCACTACAACTGGTGGTCATACGTTCTCGGCGCAGACTGGCGCCATCCCGAAGGACCAAAGAGCTCGATCGAGGACCGGGCGCAGCACCCCGTCGTGCACGTTGCATACGAGGATGTCGAAGCCTATGCAAAATGGGCGGGAAAAGAGTTACCGACCGAAGCGGAGTGGGAGTTTGCGGCCCGAGGTGGACTTAAAGGATCGACCTACGCCTGGGGAGAAGAGCTCACACCAAACGGCAAGGAGATGGCAAACACGTGGCAAGGAGAATTTCCTTGGCAGAACCTTCTTTCCGATGGCTACGAACGCACTGCGCCTGTGGGCCAGTTTCCCTCAAACGGATACGGCCTTTTTGACATGATTGGGAACGTCTGGGAGTGGACAACGGATTGGTATTCCCCAAAGCATCCCCAAATAAAAACGTGTTGTGGTTCAGTCGGCCCTAAGGGCGGCGACCGTGAACAGAGTTACGATCCGCAAACACCGGGGATACGAATTCCACGCCGAGTGATTAAGGGCGGGTCCTTTCTTTGTGCGATCAATTATTGTCGGCGTTATCGTCCCGCGGCGCGCATGGCACAGCCGATCGATACTTCGGCCTGCCACGTAGGCTTTCGTCTCATCGACAGAAGTGCGCGGCCGCCGATATAGCTACGGGTTCGTTGCCGACTTGGGCTTGGTTCTGGACAGGCAACACCAAGAAGATGGACTTATATCTGGCACCGTGAAGGAATCCCACCCAGCCAAATATGCGCTCGAAAGCGCGACGTTGGCATCAAAGACCGCACTGCTATCGCGGTACGAAGGAGGAACATGCGGACTCGTTTCGTAGCAATCTCGACTGCTCTCGTGCTGCTTTACGTCAGTGCTGTACCACTGTTGCAAGCCCAAGCGCAAAGCCGCGTCTTGCACATCAATCGAGGGGTCTACGGTCGGGAAGGAAAAGGTCGTGACGTTACTGCCCGGCTACGCGCAGCGGTACGCAACAATACGCTCGACGTCGAAGTAAACAATGACACGATGGGTGGCGATCCAAACGAACATACTAAGAAGACTCTGAAAGTCGACTACACCTACATGGGTCGTCGTCTGAGCAAGGTTGTGAACGAACATGAACATCTTCATCTTCCTTGAACACCGTCGGAGTCATTAGTGGGTTCCATCGATCCGCACCTGACAAGAATTGGTTGCGAAACAATCGCTAACGTGGCGCTGCCTTAACGAACGCAACATGAGCGTCATGTAGACGAGCAACTTTCCTTCGCATTGAGATACCGCGTATCGCACATTTCAAGGAAAGCTATCAATGGAACCGCGGCCGCATAACAAGCTTCGATATTCAAGAGTCTCTTCTCGAACCTGGGCCCTTCGTATTGCGGTATTCTTGATTTGCGCGCTGCCTGTCTCGCTGGCCCGCGCTCAAAGCAAGGTGGACCCTCTTCCCTCCTGGAATGAAGGGCTGGCCAAGAAGGCCATCTTGAGCTTTGTCGCTAGTATCACCACGATCGGTGGACCAGACTATGTCCGCGTTGAAGACCGCATTGCTACCTTCGACAACGATGGCACATTATGGGTGGAACAGCCGATCTACACTCAATTTGCTTTTGCTCTGGATCGAGTGAAGTCATTGGCTCCGCGTCATCCCGAGTGGAAGGACAGTCAACCCTTCAAGGCCGTTCTGCAGGGTGATACGAAGAGCCTCGAGGCCACCGGGGAGAAAGGCCTTGTCGAGCTAATGATGGCCAGCCACGTTGGGATGACAACGGATGAATTCTCGGAAATAGTCACCAATTGGCTGCGGGCGGCGAAGCATCCGCGTTTTGACAGGCCGTATACCCAATGCGTTTACCAACCCATGTTGGAATTGCTGACGTACTTGCGAACGAACGCTTTCAAGACCTATATCGTCTCAGGTGGCGGTGTGGAGTTTATGCGACCGTGGGTTCAAGATGTGTACGGAGTTCCACCTGAGCAGGTTGTCGGTAGCTCCGTCAAAACAAAGTTCGAGATCCGAGACAATCAACCAGTGCTAATTCGCTTACCCGAAGTCGATTTCATCAACGATAAGGGCGGCAAACCTGTCGGGATCAACAAATTTATCGGCCGACGTCCCCTCGCAGCGTTTGGCAACTCCGACGGTGACTTGGAGATGTTGCAATGGACTGCCTCAGGCAGCGGCAAACGCCTGATGTTGATCGTTCACCACACCGATTCGGATCGGGAATACGCCTATGATCGGAAATCTTCAGTGGGAACCTTGGATAAGGCTTTAGATCAAGCGACCGCTAGAGGTTGGATTGTGGTCGATATGAAACGAGATTGGAAGGTTATTTTTCCTCCAAACACTCATTGATTCGCATTTGCCATTCCAAAAGCGCCTGAGATTGTTCCGAGTTCAGACTTGACTCGACTCCAATCGCTTTGCACTTTGTCCCCCATCTGAGTAGTTGTGAGAATGGTGTCGATCTGGTCCGCACTGCTGCGAACCGAAGCTAATTCCGCATCGACCTTCTTCTTGTCCTTGAAGTGATCCAGCATACCTTCGGTTTGCTTTTGAAATCGTTCAACCAGAGCCTTCGCATCCTTCTCCTGCTGTGTCTTGCGAATCGTGCTCTTTCCGACGGCAGAATTGAAACTAGACCGCAATTTCTTCGCGTCCTCGTTCAGATTCTTCATCATGTCTTCAACGTCTTTATCGCTCATCCGCGTCTGAGCCCATCCCGACACTAGTACCAAGAGCGACCATAAATACAAAGAATACCCACGAGCATTCGAGGCCACGCTTTTGTCACTCGGCCATTTGTTCGGTTCATTGAGCTCTACTCCTGCACTGCTTCACAGGAAAATATCCAGCGGAGGATCTCGTCCGTGAACTGTCAATTGTGCAAGTTCCAAGCCGACCTTGGATCGCAAGTTGATAGGGAGTGGTGGTGTAACTGAGCAAGACGGCCGATTTACCCGGCGACCCGCATGGACTCTTCCCACCTCCACGGAATCCGTGCGTGAACCGTTGTTCCGCGCCCCCCTTGCGATTCGATTGAGAGCGTGCCGTTCAAAAGCTTCAGCCGTTCGTCCATGCTGATCAGACCCAGGCCACCGCTTTGTTTTGCGGACCCAATATCAAAACCCAAACCTGAATCCTGCACCATGAGATGAAGTTCGGACAACGAGCCCCACAAGCGCACTTCGATTCGTCGCACACCGCTGTGCTTAGCTGAGTTGTGCAGGGACTCCTGTAACACTCTGAATAAACCGAGTGAAACATCTTGGGGGAAACGTTGCGGCAGATCTTGAGCGGCAAATTCGATCTCCAGATTCTGTTGCTGGGCAAACTCCCGGCAGAAGCTTCGCATCGTTGCAACCATGCCCAAATATTCCAGTTTTGAAGAATGTAATTCCCGCGAGAGCGACTGTACATCAGTCACGATTTGAGAAACTTGTTCCCCGATTTCGACTACGTCGCCCCGGACATTTGTAACTGTCTCCGAAGGGCCTTGTGCCAGACGTTCCAATTCGACAACGACCAGCGACAAACGCTGACCAATATCGTCGTGAAGTTCTCTGGCAATCCGGCTGCGCTCGCGATCTTGCGCTTCGATGAGTCGCCGACTTAATCCTGATAAGGCTTCTTCCGCCTGCTTCCGCTCCGTGACATCAATTGCAGAACCGATGTAGCCAGCGAATGTCTGGCATTGATCGAACCTCGGCACCCCAATGTCGAAGATCCACCGATATTCACCGTCGTATCTTTGCAGACGGTATTCCATCTGAAATGACTCGCGTCGGTCGAAAGAGCCCAGGTACATCTCCACGCATCTTTCTACATCTTCTGGATGCACTCCTTGTACCCACCCCGATCCGATTTGAGATTCATGTGTTTTCCCAACGAAATTCAACCATGGCTTGTTGAAATAGGTACACATCGTATCGGTACCAGACATCCAAATCAGCACGGGCGCGGTATCTGCAACCAATCGAAACCTGGCTTCACTGTCCCGTATGTCGGCGTCGATTCGTTTGCGTTCACTGATATCGCGATTGATGGTCGCTGCTCCGACCATCTGGCCGTTAGTGTCCCGTATCATAGAGGCCGTCACCGACACTTCGAGCCTTGTACCGTCCTTTCTCTGGTGAACGGTTTCATAGTGCTGGACAGGACTACCGTTTTTCAGCAAACCAATGATTTCCTCGAAATCGCGCGCGTATTCCGGCGGTGTCAGAAACGAAACGGGTCGACCAATCGCCTCGTCTGGCGAGTAGCCGTAAAGACGTTGAGCCCCGTTATTCCAATCAGTGATGCTTGCATTCACGTCGTGACCGATAATCGCGTCATCGGACGATTCAACGATGGCCGCGAGCCGAAGCTTCAAGTCCAGGGTGGACTGCCGGCGAATGAGTTGTTCTCGTTCCCTTTCGAGATGTTCTCGTTCTGCGATTACGGCCGCCAATGTCATCCCAGAGAGCGTAAGAAGCACAAAAAACAAATCCAGTAGAACAGCGTTTACGAAGGAATCGTGTTGAGCAAACGGGCCGAAGCCAAAAGCGGTCGCGACCGTTGCGATCGTCGCAATGAGTAAAGTCGAGAGTGTCGCACCTCCCATCCCAAAGCGGATCGATGCCCACATCACGAATGGAAGTACCGCGAAAGCCATCACGTGGAGTCGAAAAGGTAGGAACGGCTGATCGCCAAAGATGATGAAGCAAGTTGCCGTTAGAAGTAAAAGGAGTGTAGTAAGTTCCGCAATCCGCGACCATTTCCGAAGCCAGAAAAGTGAGGGAAGAGTCAACAAGAGTGGCGTCACCAGTAAGACACCAGTAGAATCCCCCATCCAGTAAATTAACCACGCCCTCCCAAGCCCGGAATACGCAGCGCTGTTGGTTGTATACAGAACAATGATACCTATCGTGGCACTAACAGTCGCACCACCAAAAGCACCGAGGAGAATCATTCCGACCGCGTCTCGCAGTCGCGACAGGCTATTTTGGAATTTAGCGACGCGAACAAGTAAGAAGCCGCTAGTCAGAGCACCGAGCGTAGATCCCGCGGCTTGACCCGCTGCAGTGATTGCAGAAACCGGGCTTAACCATGCAACAAGGAAGGAGGCAGCAAAGATCGCCGGCCAAACTCGACGGCCCCAGAGCAGAACTGCTGCAACTGCGAAACCGAATGCCGGCCACACAGGCCCAAGATTGCCGCTTCGAATGTTCGTGGTGGCTTGGCCGAGTCTACCTGCGACGAAGTAAGCGCCAAATACAATCGCCGTTTGTGCGAGGTATGTAGCGAAAGCAATTGACGAGTTCTTGAGTCCAGCTTCTCGTCGGGCCATGTTCTTTCTCCCCAATCCTGAACGAATTGATCCTGATGGCGGTGAAAAATTAGCCCAAAACTTGAAACAATGATGTAGACGGTCCTTTTGAGATCGGTTCGAAACCTGAGAACGTGGGGAACTGTGCAAGTGAAAGATTGCATCCCGCTGAATAGCAAGTTGGACAGATAGCCGATGCCTGGCTGCACCCACGCTGTCATTTCTGACAGTGTCAGGCATTAAGAACCCTACCTAATATTTTAGTCAACTGTGGTGTGTTCGGATGCGAAAACTCGTCCGAACATCACTTGCGAGTGCTAAATATTACAACACTTCTGTCTGTAAAGTCTTCGATGAGCCTCTCTAAGTTGACAGTGGCAATCGTTCACGGCTTGAAACTCCTCTGAGGGATTACCATGACGTTAGCATCGGTTGTGCTTCTAGCGCTGAAAACAAGCATCGCGCTCAATGTCTTCGCACTTGGACTAAATTCCACTCTTCTCG
>Ga0068870_10001178_pt1 | contig 10481 bp, 8 predicted proteins | sample KBSMisM62_FD_66599 | JGI IMG/M metagenome (GOLD analysis project Ga0068870, IMG submission 66599) | Miscanthus rhizosphere microbial communities from Kellogg Biological Station, Michigan, USA - KBS Miscanthus M6-2 | ecosystem: Host-associated > Plants > Roots > Rhizosphere > Soil ...
GTTCAGCGATCGGTTCGGGGGTCGCGATGCGCTGGTGCGCTTCCATCATGAAACGCTGCTGCGCGTGTTGGGCGTCTCGAGCCTCGCCACCGTGATGCCCGGAAACGACGGCTGGTTCTACTGGCTGGGCGAAGACGGCCATTCGCTCGACCGCCACTACCGCGGCACGCTGCCGTTCGCGCAACGCGACGTGGACAATACAGTGAGCGAGTTTGCGCGCCGCCGCGATTGGCTCGCCGAGCGCGGTATCGCCTACGCCGTCATCGTCGTGCCCGAGAAGTTCACGATCTATCCCGAGCACCTCCCGGCGTGGATCGCGAAATCGCCGCTGGCCTCGCCCTTCGACCGCGTGCGCGCCGCGGTGGAGCGGGCCGGTCGCATCACGTTCGTCGATCCGCGTGCGGCGTTGCTTGCGGCCAAGGCGCGGGAGCGCGTGTATTTCCAGACCGATTCGCACTGGAACTACAACGGAGCCGTCGTCGGATATGGTGAGCTGATGCGCGCGGTCCAGACGGTGCTTCGACCGGGGGCGTTGCCGATCGTCGCGCCGGCGCCGCGCCCGAGCTACGTGCCGGGCGTCGATTATTACAGCGGGGACCTGGTCCAGATGCTGGGATTGCCGCCGCGGATTGTCCGCGAGGACGACGTGGCGCCGCTTGGCAAGGTGCTGGGCGATACGGCGAACCGTTGCGCGCGCCGCATCGACAAGGACGAGTATCCGGGCTTCGAGTTTTTTGTCTGCGACCGCCCGGGCTTGCCGCGCGCAGTCGTTCTCCGCGACTCGATGGCGATCTCGCTCATTCCAATACTGTCGGAAAATTTCAGCCGCGTTGTCTACGTCAGCACGCGCGAGCTCGACCGGGCGCTGATCGAGCGCGAGAAGCCCGACATCGTCATCGAAGAGCTGGTCGAGCGCTCGCTGCATGCGCCGGGCGCGCTCCCGATGCGGTGAGGAGGTGACAACGTGAGGAAGCAAGAGAGTCTGACGCGAGGCGGCGGCGTTACGAATCTGACTCCCCACCCGCTCACGTTCTCACTTCCTCACCGAATTCAGCCACGCATCCCCTTCCGCAGCTCGGCCTCGAGGCCCAACTCCTGAATCTTGCGCGTCAACGTATTGCGGCCCCAGCCTAGCCACGCCGCCGCTTCCATTCGATGCCCGCCGGTATGCGCGAGCGCGCGCCGAATGAGTGTCTTCTCGAACTCGTGCTCCAACCGGTCGCCGACGTTGCGCTCGCCGCGTACCAGTGCCTGCAGCAATTCGCGGTCCAGCGCATGCTGCCAGTCCGGATGGCCGGCATCGTTCGTCGGGCCCGGGGCTTCACGCACTTCCGGCGGCAGATCGGCCACTTCGATCCGTTGGCCGGGCGCCATCACCGTGAGCCAATGACAGATATTCTCGAGTTGGCGCACGTTGCCGGGAAACGGAAATTGGGCAAGCGCCTTTAACGCGTCTTCCGAAAGCGCCTTCGGCTCCACGGCGAGATCGCGCCCGCTCTTGACCAGGAAATGGCGGGCAAGCGGCGCGATATCGTCGGGCCGCTCGCGCAATGGCGGCAACCGCAGCCGCACGACGTTCAGCCGGTGCATCAGGTCCTCGCGGAACAAGCCCTGGCGCACGCGCTCCTCGAGGTTTTGGTGCGTCGCCGCGATGATCCGCACGCTGGCGCGCAGAGGCGCATGACCGCCGACGCGGTAGTACTCGCCGTCCGCCAGCACGCGCAGCAGGCGCACCTGGAGATCGGGAGGCATGTCGCCGATCTCGTCCAGAAACAACGTCCCGCCCTCGGCCTGTTCGAACCGTCCCCGGCGTAGCGCCTGCGCGCCGGTGAACGACCCGCGCTCGTGGCCGAAGAGCTCCGACTCGAGCAGATCCTTGGGGATCGCCGCCGTATTGATCGCCACGAATGGCATCGCCGCGCGTGGGCTGTGCCGGTGCAACGCACGCGCCACGAGCTCCTTGCCGGTGCCCGACTCGCCGGTGATCATGACCGTCGTGTTCGATTGCGACAGCCGGCCGATCGCGCGAAACACCTCCTGCATCGCGGGCGCCTGGCCCAGGATCTCGGGAGTTTCATTGACCGCGTCCGTCGCCGGCGGCGCGATCGCCGTTTCGGTCGTGGCGCGCCTGATCAGCGCGATGGCGTGATCGACATCGAAGGGCTTGGGCAGATACTCGAATGCGCCGCCCTGGAATGCGGCGACGGCACTGTCGAGATCGGAATACGCCGTCATGATGATCACTGGAATCTGCGGATGCCGCTCCTTGATCTTGGACAGCAGCGAGAGCCCCGACTCGCCGGGCATCCGGATGTCGGAGACCAGCACCTGCGGCTCGCTGACGGCGAGTGCCTGCAGCACTTCGTAGGCAGTAGCAAACGTCTTGAACGGGATACCCTCGCGCGCCAGCGCCTTTTCCAGGACCCAGCGGATCGATCGGTCGTCGTCGACGATCCACACGGCCTTTGCCTCGCTGCCGCGCGGCGGTTCGTAATCGTAGGCGTACATCGTTTCGCTCATTCCCTTCTCGCGCGCATCAGCCGACTCCGCGCGTCATTTCGAGCGGGAGCAGGATCGTGAAGATCGTGCGCCCCGGCGTGCTTGTCCATTCGATGGTCCCGTTATGCTGCGCGACAAAAGTCTGCGCGATGGTGAGGCCCAGGCCGCTGCCGCCTTCGCGGCCCGACACCAATGGATAGAAAATCTTGTCGCGAATCGCCTCCGGCACGCCCGGCCCGTTGTCGACGACGGCCAGGGCGAGCGCCAGCTTGTGGCGTTTCCTGGCCAGCGTGACCCCTCGCGCGACGCGTGTCTCGAGCAGGATTTGGGGTTTCGCCGTTGCGGTAACGGCCTGCGCCGCATTCTTGACGATGTTGAGCACGACTTGCGTCAGCTGCTCGGGATCGGCCTCGAACTCCGGAATGCTGATGTCGAAATCCGACGCCATGCGAATGGACGGGAACTCGGCCTGCACCACGCTGCGGACCCGGACCAGGATTTCGTGGATGTTGGTGCGCTGGTACGTCGGCAACCGATTTGGCGTCAGCAGGCGATTCACCAGCGACTGCAACCGGTCGGATTCGCCAATGATCACCTGCGTATATTCGGAAAGCTGCGGCCGATCGAGCTCGCGCTCGAGCAATTGCGCCGCGCCGCGGATTCCGCCCAGGGGATTCTTGATCTCGTGCGCCAGGCTGCGGATCAGGTCGCGATTCGCTTGCTGCTGCTCGAGCAGGCGCTCCTCGCGCGCAATCTTCAGCTGCTGGTCGATGTGGCGGAATTCGATCAGCAGCGTGGCATCCTGCGTATCCACGGGCGACACCGTGCAGGTGAGGTGCAGCTTGCCCTTGCCGCTGATGCCGAGCTCGATCTCCTGCTCGGTGTAGGAGGCTCCGCTCACCACCGCCTTGGCAATCGCCGCCAATAGTGCCGGGCATTCGCCAAACAATTTGCGCGGCGTGTGGCCGATGAATTTCGACCGGGAGAGTTCGAACAGGTTTTCGGCAGCGGGATTCACGTAGGTGATACGTCCATCGGAACGCAACATCAACACTGCGGCCGCCAGCAAATCCAGTCCGGTGTGGGTCGCCGACGCGGCCGGTGCCGGCGAAGGGAAGAAGCGCAGCTTCACGCCCACGACCGGCACCAAAGCGCAGCGACCGCATCGTCTCTGCGCGTGGTCACGACACTCAGTAGCAATATCCGCGCCGGAATTGGCGCGACGCGATGCGTGGCCATTGTGGGCAAGGCGAAGGCCTTGCGGGATCTCCAGTCAGGCTCACGCCTGACCCGCATCGCGCTAGCGTGTGTTGCTGAGTTCCTTCTTGAGCGCTTCGATGTTGCGCTCGTGGAGCTGCACCGATTGGCGCAATCGCGCAATGCGCTCCCGATACTTGCCGGCGCTCGCCTGTTCTTCGGGGAGTGGAATCGGTGCGCCGCTTGCAAACGTGGTGCGCGCCTCGGCCAGCAGCTTTTCCTCGGCCGCCAGCTCGTCGGCGAGCACCTTGCGGCGCATGTCGTCGCGGCCTTTCTGCGTCTCGGCGTCGACCTTCGGGAATCCGGCCGGAGTCGGCGTTGACGCGGTCTTGCTGCGGCTGTTGCCGGTACCGCTGTTGCCAGTTCCACCGCCGCGCGATTCCGCACTGACGCCGGGCACGTTGAAATACGAGAAGGCACCGGACTCGGTGCTGCAGCGGTACAGCGTCTCCTGGACAGGTTGGGGCTTGCTGACGCAGCCGGACTCCTTCGCCTTTTCGGCAAGCGTGACCGCCTCGCTCGCGATGGCGAACGAGCCCATTGTCGACGCGGCCAGGCACCACCAAAGGGCGTGGACGCACCGTTTTCCGGCAATGAGGACCTGGAGGCGCATGGCGGCGGAGTGTAGCGTACCCGAAGCAAAAGGGGCAGGCACAAGGCCTGCCCCCGCACTTCGCATAACGCACGCGCCGCCGTGGGCGCTGACATCGTCGCTCCGCTTACAGGCTGTAGTACATGTCGAACTCGACCGGGTGCGTCGTCATCCGGAAGCGGGTCACCTCTTCCATCTTCAACGCGATGTAGCCGTCGAGCATGTCGTTGGTGAACACGCCGCCGCGGGTCAGGAACTCGCGATCGCGGTCGAGATGGTCGAGCGCCTCGTCGAGCGACGCGCACGGGTGCGGAACCTTCGCCGCTTCCTCGGGCTCGAGATCGTAGAGGTTCTTGTCCATCGGGTCGCCCGGGTGGATCTTGTTCTGGATGCCGTCGATCCCCGCCATCATCATCGCGGAGAAGGCGAGATACGGATTACAGGTCGGATCCGGGAAGCGCACCTCGATGCGGCGCCCCTTGGGATTCGACACGTACGGAATGCGAATCGCCGCCGAGCGGTTGCGCGCCGAATAAGCGAGATTGATCGGCGCCTCGAACCCCGGGACCAGCCGCTTGTACGAATTGGTGCCGGGGTTGGTGATCGCGTTCAACGCCTTCGCATGCTTGATCACGCCGCCGATGTAGTACAGCGCGAGCTCCGACAGTCCCGCATAGCCGTCGCCGGCGAACAGGTTCTTGCCGTCCTTCCAGATCGATTGATGCACGTGCATGCCCGATCCGTTGTCGCCGACGATGGGCTTGGGCATGAATGTCGCGGTCTTGCCGTACGCGTGTGCCGTGTTATGCACGCAATACTTCAGGATCTGCAACCAGTCAGCGCGCTTGACGAGTGTCTCGAACTTGGTTCCGATTTCGTTCTGACCCGCGGCGGCGACCTCGTGATGATGGACCTCCACCTCGACGCCCATCTGCTCCATCGCGAGACACATCGCGGATCGGATGTCCTGCAGCGAATCGACCGGCGGCACCGGAAAATAGCCGCCTTTGACCGGCGGCCGATGCCCCATGTTGCCGCCCTCGAATTTCTCGGCCGTCGACCACGGCGCCTCGCTCGAGAAAATCTTGCAGTAGCTGCCCGACATGTCGACCGACCATTCGACTGCGTCGAAGATGAAGAACTCGGGCTCGGGACCGAAATACGCGGTATCGCCCAGGCCGGACGATTTCAGAAACGCCTCGGCGCGCTTGGCGAGCGAGCGCGGATCGCGTTCATAGCCCTTGCCGTCCGATGGCTCGATCACATCGCACGTAATGAGCAACGTCGTCTCGTCCATGAACGGATCGAGGTTCGCGGTTGCCGGATCGGGCATCAGCAGCATGTCGGACGCCTGGATGCCTTTCCAGCCGGCGATCGACGACCCGTCGAACGCGTGGCCCGATTCGAACTTGTCGTTGGTGAACTGTTTGGCAGGCACGGTCACGTGCTGCTCTTTGCCGCGGGTATCCGTAAAGCGGAGATCGACGAACTTGACCTCCTTGTCTTTGATCATTTTTAGGACGTCGGCGGGTGTTGCCATGCAAATCTCCTGATGACGCGTTTGAAAAGAAGCGGACGGTTCTAGGGGGTGCGTCGCGAAATCGAGCGGGTAAGGTTTAGCGAGAACCATGCCATGCCCAAAACCCATGCAACTCATGGGCTTGCGACCGATTCCGCCATTCGGGTACTTGGGAGCTGCGCTATTTTGCACCCGATCGGGGCATGGGCTCAAGCGTCGCGCACCACCATAGTGCGGCCGTCCGATTTGACTTGCCTGTGGATCGCGCTTCGCGGCATCCGCGGTGAAATGGCGGCCGATTCGGCAAGCCCGCGATCGTCAGACCGGTAAAATTGACCTGCAACTCATTGATTATCGGCTGCAATCTAATGGCAGCCGCACGCGATTGCGTTGGCCGCGACCCGTCAGGGCACAAGGCGGCCGCACCACGGTGCGGCAACGGGCGATTTTCTTCGGACCATGAGGTGGAAATCAGGGGAAAAACAGGTAGAGGCGGTACCCCGCTTGCGACGTCGCACTGGCATCGATGAACAGCTTCACGGGAACTTCGCCGTTGCGGCCGATGCCCGCGGCAGTGTCCGCCGTGCCGCTCGCGTAGTCGGCCGGCGCCAGCGCGCGACGCACGACGACCTGGTCCTGCGCGTCGGTGAGCGTCAGCTCGAGATGCGGATAGCCGATCGCGTACGGCGCGCGATTGCGGATGGTGGCGGTCAGGATCAGCAACCCGCGATGCGCGGGGTCCGCCTGCAGGTCGGATGCGTCGATGGACAGGGCAGCGACGTCCCTTAGCGGGCGAATCGCGCAGCCCACCAACGCGCAGACGCGCGTCAGCATCGGCTTGGTCGCGGGCGCGTGCGCGGCAAGCGCGTCGCGAAAGTGAAGCAGCGCCTGCAGCGCGAGCGCAGCGGCTAGCGCAGGGATCGCGATCATGCCGAGCACGGTCCACAGCCGCGACGGCGCCTTTTTGTTCCCCCACGCGAAACGGTTCTCGTAGTCGACGACGCGTTCCGGTGGCGCTTCGTCCGGCGGTGGCGGGTCGAGCGCGCGCGCGCTGCGCAGCGTCACCGTCGGCGGCCCCTGCGCGAGCTCGTCGATCTCGGGCTCCGGCTCGCCGGCCGACGGAGGCGCCAGCGAGATGAGCTCGTCGCGCCCGTTGAACACCGTCCGGCAATGACCGCACCGCACCTGGCCTTCACGCAATGCAAGCTGCGCGTCGGTCACGCGAAAAACCGTCTTGCAGCCAGGGCAGCGTGTGAATTGTTCTTCGGCCATCGTTTCGTGTTTCACAACGAGACTCGGGAGGCGTGGGGAAATCGGGTCGCGTCTCTCCCCGACTTTCGCGCCTCGTTGTGAGAACCGGCTATTGCTTGCGCTTGCCCGCCAACAGGACCCACCCCTCGTCTCCCCGCCACCGCGCGAGTGTAAACCAGCGCCCATACGCGGCGATAACGGAATCCGCCTGCTCCTCCAGAATGCCCGACAGCGCGATGCGGCCGCCGGCGACGACCCGGTGTGCGAGGGCGGGGGCCAGCAGGATCAGCGGATTGGCCAGGATGTTGGCGACGACGACATCGCTGGCGGCGGGTGGAAGCGCATCCGGTTCGACAAATACGGCAGCGACGCCGTTTTGGCGGGCATTGGCTTCGCTGGCGCGGACCGCCTGCGGGTCCACATCGACGCCCGCAACGCGACCGGCGCCGAGTTTCGCCGCAGCGATGGCGAGGATGCCGGAACCGCAGCCGTAGTCGAGCACCGATTCGCCGCCGGCCAGGGTTTGCTGCAGCCATTCGAGGCAAAGCCGCGTTGTCGGATGCGATCCGGTCCCAAAGGCGAGCCCCGGGTCCAGCCGCAGGCTGATGGCGCCGGGTTCCGGTACCGCCGACCAAGACGGCACGATCCAGAGCCCGCGCGCGATTTCGATCGGACCGAATTGCGCCTGGGTTTGCCGCACCCAGTCCTGGTCCGCGACGGGAAACGTTTCGTGGGCGGGAACCGGTTGCGCGAGCGACTGCGCGACTTCGCGCAGCGCGGAGCGCCAATCGAAGTCCGCCGCGAAGAGCGCGACGACGCGTGACCAATTCCATCGTTGTGCCACCGCTTCTCCCGGCTCGCCGTACAGCGGCGATTCGTCCGCGGTTCCGGCAAGAGGATCGGATACGTCGACCGAGAGCGCGCCGGCGTCGAGCAGCGCGTCGGACCAGGCTTCCGCGACGGGGGCCGATGCATCGAAGCGCAGCGCGATGAAGGCTATGGGCCACCTCCTTGCAGCACATCGCACTGGGGTCTTCCGTTTGTCGGTATCCGGTCAATCGCGCGGCGACGCGCGCTGCGCGCCTCGCGTACGGCCGCAGTGCTCATTCCCACCCCCGCGCGCGGGTGTCGCCGCTGCGCTGCCCCCGGACGCAGCCCGCAATCCCGCGGTCTTGGGCGCCCCGGCCCGCTCACGGCTTGCGCTTGGCCATGCGTTCTTCGAGATAGTGGATCGACGTTCCGCCGCGCAGGAACTTGTCGTCGAGCAACAGTTCCTGGTGCAACGGGATGTTGGTCTTGATCCCTTCGACGATCATCTCGGACAGCGCGATGCGCATGCGCGCGATCGCCTGCTCGCGCGTATCGCCGTAGGCAATGACCTTGCCGATCATCGAATCGTAGTTGGGCGGAACGAAATAGTTCTGGTACGCGTGCGAATCGACGCGGATGCCCGGGCCCCCGGGCGGATGCCATGACGTAATGCGCCCCGGCGAAGGGACGAACGAATAGGGATCCTCGGCATTGATCCGGCATTCGATCGCGTGACCGCGCTTGACCACGTCGCGCTGGCGGATCGCGAGCTTGCGGCCCGCGGCGATCAGGATCTGCTGCTGGACGATGTCGATGCCGGTGATCGCCTCGGTCACCGGGTGCTCGACCTGGATGCGCGTGTTCATCTCGATGAAAAAGAACTCATCGTTCTCGTAGAGGAACTCGAACGTCCCCGCGCCGCGATAGCCGATCTTTCGACACGCGTCGGCGCAGCGCTCCGCGATCCGCAGCAGCGCGCGCTGGTTGATGCCGGGTGCGGGCGCCTCTTCGATGATTTTCTGGTGGCGCCGCTGCATCGAGCAGTCGCGCTCGAACAGCGTTACGGCGTTCTTGTGCTCATCGCACAGCACCTGGATCTCGATGTGGCGCGGATTGGCCAGGTACTTTTCCATGTACACGACCGGGTTGCCGAATGCGGCCTGCGCCTCGGCCTTGGTCAGCGTTACCGCGGGCAGCAACGCGGCCTCGGTGTGGACCACGCGCATTCCGCGGCCGCCGCCGCCACCAGCCGCCTTGACGATGACCGGATAGCCGACGGCGCGCGCCATGCGCACGATCTCCTTCGCATCGTCGGGCAGCGCGCCCTCCGATCCCGGAACGCACGGGACGCCGGCCTTTGTCATCGCTGCCTTCGCGCTGATCTTGTCGCCCATCAGCCGGATCGTTTCCACGCGCGGGCCGATGAACACGAACCCCGATTTCTCCACCTTGTCGGCGAAGTCCGCGTTCTCGGACAGAAAGCCATAGCCGGGATGAATGGCCTGGGCATCGGTGACCTCGGCCGCGGCGATGATGGCCGGAACGTGCAGATAGCTTTGCGCCGACGGCGGCGGCCCGATGCATACGGATTCGTCGGCGAGCCGCACGTACTTGGCGTCGCGGTCCGCCTCCGAATGGACGACGACCGTCTTGATGCCGAGCTCGCGGCACGCGCGCTGGATCCGCAACGCAATCTCGCCGCGATTGGCGATCAGGATCTTGTCGAACAGCGTGTCGGTCGCCTTGCCGGCGGCGGCTTTGGAGAGGGCCACGAAGCGCTTTAGGGCCTGGTCAGCCGACGATGAAAAGTGGTTGTCCAGATTCCACCGGTTGCCCCGTTTGAGCGCGCGCGGCGCGCGCCGAAACGGGGGCCCGAACGTCTGAAGTCCTCATGCCGGCACCTAGGCAATAACGAAAAGCGGTTGGCCAAATTCGACGGGTTGCCCGTTTTCAGTCAGGATCGACTTGACGACGCCGGACTTGTCGGCCTCGATTTCGTTCATGAGCTTCATGGCTTCGACAATGCACAGCGTGGCGCCTTCCTCCACGGCGTCGCCGACCTCGACGAACGGCTTCGAGCCCGGCGTTGCCGAGCGATAGAACGTGCCGACCATCGGGCTCTTGACCACGTGCCCTTGCTCGGCCGCCGGCTCCGGCGCAGCGGGCGTTGCGGTCCCGGCGACGGCGGGAGCAGCGGCGGGTGCCGCGGCCACCGCAAGGATCGGTTGGCCGGCGGCAAGAGGAGAAAGATTGCTGCCGTGCGATCGCGTGATGCGAACCCGCTCCTCGCCTTCCTGGATCTCGAGCTCCGCGATGCCGGACGTCTCGACGAGCTCAATCAGCGTCTTGAGCTTGCGCAGGTCCATGATTCCATCCCCAGAATGAGCGCCGCGCACTGTGCGCGCGCCACTCGATGTTGTCCCGTGCGCATCGAGGCGCGACGGCTGTTGTCGTGGGGCGAAGTGTGCGACGAATTAGGTGCCGTTGTCCAGTAGTTCGTTGCAACTCACAGCAGTTGCGTGATGATCGACTGAAGTTTTGCCGGCTTGAGCT
>Ga0068870_10001181_pt1 | contig 10473 bp, 10 predicted proteins | sample KBSMisM62_FD_66599 | JGI IMG/M metagenome (GOLD analysis project Ga0068870, IMG submission 66599) | Miscanthus rhizosphere microbial communities from Kellogg Biological Station, Michigan, USA - KBS Miscanthus M6-2 | ecosystem: Host-associated > Plants > Roots > Rhizosphere > Soil ...
AGGAGGTCCTGGCCACCACCATCCAGCGTCTTGCCCCCGACTACACGGTCGAGACCGCGGTGTCCATCGTGGACCTGCCCTCCGACGACATGAAGGGCCGCATCATCGGCCGCGAGGGCCGCAACATCCGGGCGCTGGAGGGCTTCACCGGCGTCGACCTGATCGTCGACGACACCCCGGAGGCGGTGCTGATCTCGGCCTACGATCCCTACCGTCGGGAGATCGCGCGGCTCGCGCTCCAGCGGCTGATCGCCGACGGCCGCATCCACCCCGCCCGCATCGAGGAGGTGGTGGAGAAGGTCAAGAAGGAGATGGAGCAGCACCTGCGCGAGGAGGGCGACAAGGCCTGCTTCGAGGTCGGCGTGCACGGGCTGCATCCCGAGCTGATCAAGCTGGTGGGTCGCATGAAGTTCCGCACCTCCTACGGGCAGAACTGCCTGCAGCACTCGAAGGAAGTGGCCTGGCTGGCCGGCATGATGGCGGCCGAGATCGGGGCCGACGTGCAGCTGGCCAAGCGCATGGGCCTGCTTCACGACATCGGCAAGGCGCTGACCCACGAGCAGGAGGGGAGCCACCCCGAGCTGTCGCTCCAGGTGCTCACCAAGTACAACGAGTCGCCCCAGGTCATCAACGCGGCCCTCTGCGGGCACGAGAACGTGGAGCCGGAGACCATCGAGGCGGTGCTGACCGAGGCCGCCGACGGGATCTCCGCGGCCCGACCGGGTGCGCGCCGCGACGTGCTGGAGAGCTACATCAAGCGGCTGGCGAAGCTGGAGGAGATCGCGCTCTCCTACAAGGGCGTCGAGCTCTGCTACGCGATCCAGGCCGGCCGCGAGCTGCGGGTGATGACGAAGGCCGAGCAGATCTCGGACCTCGACGCCCACCAGCTCGCCAAGGACATCTCCAAGAGAATCGAGGCCGAGATGCAGTATCCCGGGCACATCAAGGTGGTGGTGATCCGCGAGACCCGCGCGGTCGAGGTGGCGCGGTGACCAAGCCCCTCACCGTCATCTGCGTGGGCGACGTCTTCGGCGAGCCGGGACGGCGCGCGGTCCAGATGCTGCTGCCCAAGCTCAAGAAGCAGCACGAGGCGGATCTCGCGGTCGTCAACGTGGAGAACTCCGCCTCCGGCTTCGGGGTGACCCCGCTGATCGCGCGCACGTTCCTCGAGCAGGGGGTCGACGTGATGACCTCCGGCAACCACATCTGGGACAAGAAGGAGATCATCGAGTACATCGGCAAGGAGAACCTGCTCCTGCGGCCGGCGAACTATCCGCCCGGCACGCCCGGGGCGGGCTCGATCGTGGTGAAGGCCGGGCCCCACAAGGTCGCGGTGCTCAACCTGATGGGCCGGGTGTTCCTGCCCCAGCTAGACTGTCCGTTCCGCAAGGCCGACGAGGAGCTGGAGAAGCTGCGGGCCGAGACGTCGCTCATCATCGTCGACATGCACGCGGAGGCCACCTCCGAGTCGCAGGCCATGGGCTGGCACCTCGACGGGCGGGTGAGCGCGGTGGTGGGCACCCATCGCCACGTGCAGACCGCGGACGAGCGCCTCATGCCGAAGGGCACCGCCTACATCACCGACCTCGGGCTGACCGGCCCGGTGGACTCGGTCATCGGCGTCGAGCCGGAGCTGGCCCTCGGTCGCTTCCTCTCCCAGATGCCGAACCGCTTCGAGCCCGCCAAGGGCCCGGCCATGCTCCAGGGCGCGGTGATCCGCATCGATCCCGAGAGCGGTCGCGGGCTGTCCATCGAGCGTCTGCGCGTCCCCCTCGCCGGCTGAGCGCGCCGTTTGCTGATCCTGAGCGGCAAGGAAGTCGCGGCGAAGGTCCTGGCCGACGTGAAGGCGGATGTCGCCCTCCTGTGCCAGAAGACCTCGGTCGCGCCCACCCTGGCGGTGATCCTGGTGGGCGAGGACCCGGCCTCCCAGATCTACGTGCGCAACAAGAAGCGCGCGGCGGACGAGGTGGGCATCGGCACCCGGGACTACCTGTTCCCCCAGGGCTGCTCGCAGGCCGAGCTGCTCGACACGATCGCGGGGATCAACCGCGATCCCGCCGTCCACGGCATCCTGCTCCAGCTGCCCCTGCCCAAGGGCATGGACGAGGATGCGGCGGTGGCCGCCATCGCTCCCGAGAAGGACGCCGACGGCCTGCACCCGATGAACCTGGGCCACCTGCTCGGGGGCAAGCCCGGCGCGGTGCCGTGCACGCCGGCGGGGTGCGTGGAGATCCTCGACCACTACGGCATCCCGCTCGAGGGCGCGGAGGCGGTGGTGGTCGGCCGCTCCCGTCTGGTCGGCAAGCCGCTCGCCCAGCTGCTGCTCGGACGCAACGCCACCGTGACCATGTGCCACACGCGTACCCGCGACCTGGCCGCCCACTGCCGGCGCGCCGACATCCTGTGCGTGGCCGCGGGCAAGCCGGGCGTGGTCACCGGCGACATGGTGCGCGAGGGCGTGGTGGTGATCGACGTCGGCGTCAACCGCCTGCCGACCGGCAAGGTAACCGGCGACGTGCAGTTCGACTCGGTGGCACCGAAGGCGCGGGCCATCACCCCGGTGCCGGGCGGCGTCGGCCCCATGACCATCGCGATGCTCATGCGCAACACCTACCGCGCCGCCCTCCGCCAGCTCCTACCCCCTCTCCCTCTCCCCCCTGGGGAGAGGGCAGGGTGAGGGGCCCGTTGCTTCAGATCTATCCCTCTCCCCTGCGGGGAGAGGGCAGGGTGAGGGGAGTCTCCTTCCGGGAATCCCCACGCGACTACGCCCGCAACCTCCGCCATCGCCAGACCGACGCGGAGCGCAGACTCTGGTCTCGCCTTCGCGACCGGCGGCTCGTCGGCGCGAAGTTCGCGCGCCAGGTGCCCATCGGCCCATACATCGTGGACTTCTGCTGCCGAGAGCTCAAGCTGATCGTCGAGCTCGATGGGGGACGGCATGCGATCCAGGCAGCATACGACGCCGAGCGCACGGCGCTCCTGGAGCGCCTCGGCTATCGCGTGATGCGATTCTGGGACAACGAAGTGCTCGGGAACACCGAGGGCGTGCTGATTCGAATCGTCGAGACGCTGGCCACGCGCCCCTCACCCCGGCCCTCTCCCCGGAGGGGAGAGGGAGAAGGTCGCGTGTGAGCGAGCGGGTGGTGTGCACGGTCAGCGAGCTGGCGGCGCGCATCAAGGCGCGGCTCGAGGACAGCTTTCCCACGGTGTGGGTGGAGGGAGAGATCAGCAACCTGCGCACGCCGTCGTCGGGCCACGCCTACTTCACCCTGAAGGACGACACCGCGCAGCTCAAGTGCGTGCTCTTCCGCAGCCGGGGCCGCCGCGTCGCGTTCCAGCCCGAGGATGGCATGCAGGTCCTGGCCTTCGGCGGGCTCGACGTGTACATCGCCCGCGGTGAATACCAGTTGGTGGTCGAGCTGCTGGAGCCCAAGGGCGTGGGCGCGCTCCAGCTCGCCTTCGAGCAGCTCAAGCGCCGGCTGGAGGCCGAGGGGCTCTTCGAGGCCGCGCGGAAGCGCCCGATCCCGTCGTTCCCGCGCGTGATCGGCATCGTGACCTCGCCCACCGGGGCCGCGATCCGCGACATGCTGCACGTCATCGACCGGCGCTTCGCGGACCTGCGGATCCTGATCACTCCGGTGCGCGTGCAGGGCGAGGAGGCGCCGGGCGAGATCGTGCGCGCCCTGCGCGACTTGCAATCGGTGGAGGACCTGGACGTGGTGATCGTCGGCCGCGGGGGTGGCTCCATCGAGGACCTGTGGGCGTTCAACGACGAGCGGGTCGCCCGCGCCATCGCGGGCTGCCGGGTGCCGGTCGTCTCCGCGGTGGGGCACGAGACCGACTTCACCATCGCCGACTTCGTGGCCGACCTGCGGGCCCCCACGCCGTCCGCGGCCGCGGAGCTGGTGGTACGCGAGAAGCTCCAGGTGGCGGCCGCGGTGGTGAGTCTCTACGAGGCCCTGAAGCAGAGCATGCGACTGCGCCTGGCCCGCGAGCGCCAGCGGGCGGATACGCTCGGGCGGCGCCGGGTGCTTACCGACGCGGTGCGGGCGCTGCGCGATCTCTATCGCCGGCTCGACGAGATGGGCGCGCGCCTCACGCGCGGCGTGCAGAGCGGGCAGCGGCAAGCCGCCCACCGGGTGTCGCTGGCGACAAACGCCTTGCGCTCTCTCAATCCGGTGGCTAGGATTGCCAACGGCACGGTGCTCCTCGCGCAGCTGCGCGGGCGCCTCGCGTCCGCGGCGGTGTACAGCGTGAAGGTGTCGCGGCATCGCTTCGACGCGTCGGTGGGCCGGCTCGACAGTCTCTCGCCGCTGGCCGTGCTCGGACGGGGCTACAGCCTCACGCGGCTCGTGCCCGCGGGCACGATCGTCCGCCGCGCCGAGCAGACCCGCCCCGGCGACGCCATCGAGATCCTGCTGCACCAGGGCGCCCTCGAGGCCCGGGTGGAGCGCCTCAAGGAACGTGATGACCGACCTCAAGTTTGAAGCCGCGCTGCAGCGCCTCGAGCAGATCGTCGATCAGCTCGAGGCGGGCAATCTCTCGCTGGAAGAGTCGCTGCAGGTGTTCGAGGAGGGCGTCGGCCTGGCCCGCCACTGCGGGCGCTACCTCGACGACGCCGAGAAGCGTATCGAGCTCCTCACCCGCGACGAGAGCGGTGCGCTGAAGACGACGCCGTTCGACCTCGCGGACGAGGAGCGCGCGTGAGCTTCGACCTCGGCGCCTACATGAAGGTGCAGGCCGCCGCGGTCGACGTGGCGCTCGACCGCTTCCTGCCGCCCGAGACCCAGCGGCCCGAGACCCTCCACAAGGCGATGCGCTACAGCGTGTTCGCGGGCGGCAAGCGGCTGCGCCCGGTGCTGGTGATCGCGGGGGCGGAGGCGGTGGGCGGCACCGCGGAGCGGGTGATGCCCACCGCGTGCGCGCTCGAGATGATCCACACCTACTCGCTGGTCCACGACGACCTGCCCGCGATGGACAACGACGACTTCCGTCGCGGCGTGCCCACCAACCACAAGGTCTTCGGCGAGGCCATCGCGATCCTGGCCGGGGACGCGCTGCTGACGCTCGCCTTCCGCCTGGTGGCCGACAACGCGCGCACCGCCGACCTCGGGGCGATCCAGGCGGTGGTGGCCGACGTGGCGGAGGCCGCCGGGCACGCGGGGATGGTGGCGGGGCAGGTGGCGGACCTGGAGGCGGAGGGCCGGCAGGTCGGCGCCGACACCCTCGACTACATCCACGTGCACAAGACGGGTGCCCTGATCCGCACCTCGCTGCGGGTGGGGGCGATGCTCTGCGGCGCCACCGCGGAGCAGGTCCGCGCGCTCAGCGTGGCGGGGGCCAACCTCGGGCTCGCGTTCCAGATCGTGGACGACATCCTCGACGTGGTGGCCAGCTCCGAGGAGCTCGGCAAGACCGCGGGCAAGGACCAGATCCAGCAGAAGGCGACGTTCCCGGCGATCCACGGCATCGAGGCCTCGCGCGCCCGCGCCCGCTCCCTGATCGCGGAGGCGGAGGAGGCCCTGACCGCGTTCGGCCCGCGCGCCGAGCCCATCCGCGCCCTCGGGCGCTTCATCCTCGAGCGGAAGGCCTGAGCCATGTCCGAGATCCGTGCCACCCACGCCCGTGAAGTGCTCGACTCCCGCGGCAACCCGACCGTCGAGGTCGAGATCTGGCTGGAGTCCGGCGCCTTCGGGCGTGCCATCGTGCCCTCCGGCGCCTCCACCGGCAAGCGGGAGGCGGTGGAGCTGCGCGACGACGACGACAACCGGTACGGCGGCAAGGGCGTGCGCCGCGCGGTGCAGAACGTCAACGAGGTGATCGCGCCCGAGATCGAGGGGCTGGAGGCCGGTGAGCAGGCGGCGCTGGATCGCGCCCTGCTCGAGCTGGACGGCACCCCCAACAAGTCGGGCCTCGGGGCCAACGCCCTGCTCGGGATCTCGCTGGCCGCCGCGCGCGCCTCCGCGGACGACGCGGGCCTGCCGCTCTACCAGTACCTGGGCGGGCCGGGGGCGCGCATCCTGCCCGTGCCCCTGATGAACGTGCTGAACGGCGGGGCTCACGCCGACAACGGGCTCGACATCCAGGAGTTCATGCTGGTGCCCGCGGGGGCCAGCTCGTTCAGCGAGGCCCTGCGCACGGGGGTGGAGATCTTCCACGTGCTCAAGCGCCTGCTGAAGGACAAGGGGCTCTCCACCGGCGTCGGCGACGAGGGCGGCTTCGCGCCCGCCCTGGGCGGCAACGAGCCGGCGCTGGACTTCCTGCTGCGCGCCGTCGAGCGGGCCGGCTACCGTCCCGGCGAGGACGTGTGGCTCGCGCTCGACACCGCGGCGAGCGAGTTCGGCGAGCACGGCCGCTACCGCCTGCGCGCGGACAAGACCGAGAAGTCGAGCCAGGAGATGATCGCCTACTACGAGGGATTGATGAGCCGGTACCCGATCTGCTCCATCGAGGACGGGCTGGCCGAGGACGACTGGGAGGGCTGGGGCGCCCTGACCCGTCGCATCGGCGCCCGCTGCCAGCTGGTGGGCGACGACGTGTTCGTGACCAACCCGGCGATCCTGCAGGAGGGCATCCGCAAGGGCATCGCCAACGCGATCCTGCTCAAGGTGAACCAGATCGGCACGCTCACCGAGACCCTGGAGGCGGTGGAGCTGGCCAAGCGGGCCGGCTACGGCACCGTGGTCTCGCACCGCTCCGGCGAGACGGAGGACGCGTTCGTGGCCGACCTCGCGGTGGGCGTCAACGCGGGACAGATCAAGACCGGCTCCCTCGCGCGCGGGGAGCGGACCGCGAAGTACAACCAGCTGCTGCGCATCGAGGAGGAGCTGGGCACCGCCGCGGTCTGGGCGGGCCGGGCCGTGTTCCGGAGCCTCGCCCAGTGAGGCGCCGCGCGCTGCTCCTGACCGCGTTCGGCGCCGCGACCTTGATGGTGCTGGGCTACGGCGGGCAGAGCCTCGCCCGGGTCTGGCACATGAAGCGCGAGGTCGAGAGCATGGAGCGCGAGATCACCACGCTCCGCGCCGAGACCGGCCGCCTCACCGCGCTGGTCACCCGGCTGCGCACCGATCCGGAGCTGATCGAGCAGGTGGCTCGGGAGGACCTCGGGCTGGTCAAGCCGGGGGAGCGGATCCTCAAGCTCCCGCCGTCGCCGCCGCAGAGAGGGCGCTAGCCCTCGTGGAGCTCGTCCCGCTCCTCTTCTTCATCGCGCTCTTCTTCAACATCCGGGCCTCCTTCAAGCTGGCCCTGGACTGGCGCGGGATGCTCATCACCACCCGGTTCGTGCGCGAGGCCTACGCCCGGCTCGGCGAGCTGCCCACCGAGGAGCGCCTGGAGCGGGAGTCGGCCGCGCCGGTCTTCCTGCACCTGGTGCCCGCGTTCCAGGAGCCGCAGATCGCGGTGACCGTCTCGGCGCTGGTGGCCTCGCGGTACCCGCACGGCCGCCTGCACGTGGTCGTGGTGACGAAGGAAGAGGAGGAGCGCGCCCCGCACCCCGCGATGGGGGTGAGCACCGGCGAGCTGGTCCGCCGCCTGCGCGAGACGCTGCCGCCCTATCAGCAGAAGCGCCTCACCCACGTGGCGATGCCGGGGCCCGGGCGCAAGGCGCACCAGCTCAACTGGGCGCTCCGGCCCGAGCTCCTGCGCGAGGTCCTGGGGGAGGAGATCGATCCCGGGCAGGTCTTCGTGGGCGTCAGCGACGCGGACTCGATCCCCGACCTGGACACGTACCGCTGGATCGCCCATCGCGAGCTGTCCGGGCAGGGGAGCCTCGCCTACCAGGGCATCCCGCTGTCGCTCGCCAACTACGATCGGCTGACGATCCGCGGGAAGATCTGCGCCATCCAGCAGTCGTCGATCTTCATCCGGGTGTCGATCGCGCGGCTGCTGAACGAGGTCAAGCGGGTGCGCCTGCTGGAGCGGATGACCGCGGGGCTGCCGCGCCTGGCCTGGATCATCCGTCCCGCCTTCGAGCTGCTCTTCCGCCGCGCGCAGATCTGCCTGGGGCACAACCAGTTCGTGCGCCTGGACCTGATGCAATCGCTCGGCGGCTTCCCGACCTCCGGGGCCACCGAGGACTCCACGCTCGGCTACGCCCTGGGCCGGCGCGGCGTGCTGATCCAGGCTCTTCCGATGGTGGAGGTGACCGACCTGCCCGAGACGTCGGAAGGCGTGATCCGGCAGAACGCGCGCTGGTACCTGGGCGTGCTGGACGACATCCCGTACCTGCGACGCACGTGGTGGGAAGAGCCGACCGCGTTCAACCTGGCCCAGCTGGTGCGGCACATCGCCAACAAGGTCGTCGAGTGGCCGATCGCGGCGCTGGTCTACCCGGTCACCGGCTGGCTCGGCTGGTACCTCGCGTACCACCACGAGGGCCATCGTTTCTGGTTCTACATGGCCACCGGCGCGCCCACCGTGTCGCTGCTCCTCACGGTATGGGTGGGCGGCATCATGACCCAGACCCTGATCCAGGACATGCGGCCGTACCTGCCGCGGCAGGTGGACCTGCGGCGGAAGAGCCTCCAGGAGCGCTTCCTCGGTACGTTCCGTTGCCAGACCTACTGGCTGCTGGCCACGCGCGGGGCGTGGCGCGTCCTGTGGGCGCTGGCGCGCCGGGGCCGCTACGAGCCGGCCAAGACCGACCGCGTCACCGGGCGCCGCGTGTACGTGCCGCAGCGCGCCGCGCGCAGCTTGTCGCCCGTGAAGGGCAGGCCCGGAGAGGGTACGTAGTCCCGCCACCGCGGTAAGCGTTACCGCGTCGATTCTGCTCCGCGGCAAGAATTCAGCACGCCAATCGCGTTGTGCAGTCCCATCTTCTGCGCCGTCCGGCCGAGCCTGGCCCCGGGGGGGCGTTATATCCAGATGGGCATACCACTTGCTGCCCTGGAACCAGGTGCGGCGTCCGTATTGCGCCGCAAACACGACCGCGAAAAAAGGGGAGGCGAGATCATGATCAAGCTGGTGCCGGCCACGATCACATCGATGTCGTTTCTGATGCTGCTCGGTCCCATGCCGAGCCTGGCGGCCCAGCAGTGTGCCGACGTGGAATCCGCCAAGGTCGCCTTGAAATCGGCGAGCGTGAGCAGCTCGCGCGGCCAGGACGGGCAGTCGCCGCGCGACCCGCAGGGTGGGCGTCGCGACGGTAGCCTGGCCGGGGCTCGCAGCCAGGACGTCCAGTCGCCGCGCAATCAGGACATTCAGGCTCCGCGTGGTCAGGACGTGCAGTCGCCGCGGGGCCAGGACGTCCAGTCGCCGCGCAGCCAGGACATCCAGTCGCCGCGCAACCAGGACATCCAGTCGCCGCGCAGCCAGGACATCCAGTCGCCGCGCAATCAGGACATCCAGTCTCCCCGGAACCAGGACGTCCAGTCCCCGCGGAACCAGGACATTCAGTCTCCGCGCGACGGCAATGTCCAGCAGCAGCGTGCAGCCAAGCTCGTGAACGAGGCCGCCGCGGCGTGCAACGCCGGCAACACGACCCTGGCCAGCCAGAAGGCCCGGGAGGCCATGCGACTGCTCCGGAAGTAGCCGACAAGGGTGGCCGGTTGACTTGGGGTGACCGATCGGCTACATTGCGTGAGTCACCGCGGGGTGGAGCAGCCCGGTAGCTCGTTGGGCTCATAACCCAAAGGTCGCTGGTTCAAATCCAGCCCCCGCAACCATCAAGTCGTCGAAATCAAAGGGGCCGACGTCAGTCGGCCCCTTTGGTGTCTTCGCTGACTATGAAAGATTTCGACCGTTCGGTGCGCGGAGGCGCCGTGACGGCGTCCCTCCAGAACGAAATCGCGCTTTGGCGGGCCCTTCAGGATCGCCGAGAGCCCGCGTCTCCGAGCGCCACTTCATAGGGCACGCTGAGCACCCGAAAATCCGACCAATGACGCGGATTGCGGCGGCGCCTTGGGTTTCTCGGCGATTTGGATCAACGACCCAATGGGCCGGGGTTCTGCGATGCGGTGCGGTGCAGACTGGTGCATCATGGTGTAAGATTCGAGCTATGGCTGAGACAGAGCGAACAATTCGTCAAAGCGTTTCGATCCCTGCAGGCATCGTCAAGCGTGTCCGCACATTGGCCAGGACGCGGAAAACGAGCGCCAATCGAGTGCTGGTCGATTTGATCGAGGCCGGTCTGCAATCCAAAGAGGCCGAGAAGGAACGATTCTTCTCGCTCGTCAGTCGACTCACCGAGTCTTCGGACGCTGCCGAGCGGCAGCGGTTGAAAGAAGAACTCGCGCGGATGACCTTTGGGAGTTAATGCCGAAGATTCGGTGGACCGATCTTCCCGCAGATCTTCGCCAGCACCTCTTCGATCGAGTCGTGGATCGCCAGATATCGGCTGAGGATCTCTACAAGCTCAAGCTGTGGCGTGAGTCCGAGCCGCAGGCGCCGGCCGGTCTCTGGTACAAGGACTTCGGGTCGTTCAAGATTTGTGGCGAAGGCGAATTACCCAAGACATTCCTCTTGAAAGGACAGGCG
>Ga0068870_10001189_pt1 | contig 10440 bp, 12 predicted proteins | sample KBSMisM62_FD_66599 | JGI IMG/M metagenome (GOLD analysis project Ga0068870, IMG submission 66599) | Miscanthus rhizosphere microbial communities from Kellogg Biological Station, Michigan, USA - KBS Miscanthus M6-2 | ecosystem: Host-associated > Plants > Roots > Rhizosphere > Soil ...
CAATAGCCCACTGGGCGCAACTCCCTTCTAGGCGCGCGCGCGGCGCCGCTCTTCGCGCAGTGTCCGAAGGAGCGCGAAGCTCCACCACCGCCAGGCGGTGAAGGCGAAGAAGGCGACGGAGACGACGATCGCCTCGGGCGTCCCGAAGATCCGCTCGGTGACGAGATAGAGGACACCCGTGAAGGCGAGCGAGCTCGCGACCGTGCCCGCGATCGCCTCGCGGTTCCCCTTGCGGAGGATGTTGTCCTTGTCGCCCTCGCGGAAGCGGAGGCGGTGGTGGGCGGCGGGCGCCATGAAGAGGACGATCGCGACGGCCGTGCTAACGAGCGTCGCGAAGTAGACGTAGCGCTGCGCGCGGTCGAGGTCGCCGAACTCGCTCGTGAAGGAGACCGCGAGGAGGAAGCCGAGCAGGACGTTCGCGCCGGGGATGAGCGAACGCAACTCCTGCAGGAGCTCGTTGTGCTCGCGCTCGAGGCGGGCCTTGAGCGCCTCGGCGTTCTCGGCCTCGAAGAGTGCGTGCTCCAGCGCGTCGGGATCGGTAGTGCTCACGCGTGCGCGGCGACACCGAGCGCTCGCCGGAACGCGGCCGCGTGCCCCCTCGCGTTCGCCTCGCGCAGCCCGTCCTCGTCGAGTGCGCCGATCCGCAGCAGGAGCTCGAGCTCGTCGCGGAGGTGCGTGCGCATCATCTCCGGTCCGTCCGTCGCGATCGTGAACGGCACGTCGTTATCGGCGAACGTCCGGATCGTGTCGCGGACTGCATCCTCGTCCGGGAGCGCTCTCGTGAGGAGGTTCGAGGTCGGGCAGATCTCGAGTGTGATCCCGAGGTCGCGTATCGACGCCATCAAGCTCGTGTCCTGTGCCGCGAGGATGCCGTGGCCGATCCGGTCGGGTCGAAGGTGCTCGACGACCTCGCCGATCTCCTCACGGCCGATGTCGCCCCCTTCCTCGCCGACGTGAATCGTTATCCCGAGCCCGGCGTCGCGCGCCGTCTCGACGATCGACTCGATCTGCGCGTACTGGTAGCGACCGCCGCCGGGACGTGGGCCGGCGATGTCGATCCCGACGATCCCGCGTCCCGACCAGCGGATCGCCTTCTCCACGATGATCTCGTTCAGCCGCAGGTCGAACGTGCGATCCATCATGAGGATGAGACCGGCGCGGACCTGCGGGTACTCGATGCTCGCGAGGTCGACGCCCCTGATCGCCGCGAGGATGATGTGGTCGAGGTCGCGCTCTCCGCCGCGGTTGCGCTTCATCGGGTTGAAGCGGAGCTCGAGCGTCGTGATGCGCTGGGAGCGATACGCGCCGCCGATCGCGCCGTGGACCGAGCGCTCGACTGCGAGCGGCGAGGACTGGATGATCTCAGTCCAGTGGTAGATCTGGTCGAGCTCGTCGAGCCCCTGGACGCCCTGAGGATCGGAGACGGTGACGAGCGCGTCGAACTCCCAGTAGTCCTTGCACGGGAGCGCGATCCCCTGCTCGTGCGCGATCGACCACAGGATGTCGGAGGCGACGGAGCCGCCGAGATGCGTGTGGAGCTCGGCGAGCCCTTCGCCCTCGAGGATCATGGAGCGAGTCTAGAGTGGTTGCACAGGTCGGACTCCGCGAGCGCGGGATTCCGACCGCGAGAGTCGAAGACGCTCGCGGCCTTGTTCCCTTCGCTCGCACAGTCCTAGCCAGCGGCATCGCGGAGTGCTCTCCATTGATCAGCCGTTGCGACGCCGGGGTAGTGTCGCCGGGGTGAACGCAAACCGTCTCGCCGCGAGCGCGACGAACCACTGCCTGACGGGCTGCGGCATCGGCGAGGTGCTCGGCATGGTGCTCGCGACCTGGTGGGGCTGGGGGAACGCCGCCTCGATCGCGCTGGCGATCGCGCTCGCATTCCTGTTCGGCTACTCGCTGACCCTCATCCCGTTGCTGCGCGCCGGAACGGCGCTCGGGGCTGCGATCGGCATCGCGCTCGTCGCGGACACCTTCTCGATAGCGACCATGGAGCTCGTCGACAATGCGGTGCTGGTGCTGTGGCCGGGCGCGATGGACGCAGGGCTCGCCGACCTCCTCTTCTGGGCCTCGCTCGCGATCTCGCTAGCGGTCGCCTGGGGCCCGACCTTCTTCGTGAACCGCGCGCTGATCAGGCGCGGGAAAGGCCACGCGCTGGCCCATGCACACCACTAGTGATCGTCAGCCGGTCTTGGCCCAGGGCCGTGGATCCGGCAGCGGCGTGAGGATGGGCTCGACCTGCGAGCGGAGGTGCTCGAACGCCGGCGGAAGGATCAGCGTCTCGCCGAGGTGCTCGGGATCCTCGTCGAGCGAGAAGCCGGGGCCGAGCGTGGCGATCTCGAAGAGGATGCCGTTCGGCTCGCGGAAGTAGATCGAGCGGAACCAGAAGCGATCGATGATCGGCGAAGGGTGCATGCCTGCGCTCGTGACGCGCTCGTGCCACGCGGTGTGCTCGTCCATCGTGGAGGACCAAGCGACATGGTGAACGGTTCCTCCCGCGCCGAGGCCTCGCTCGGCAGGTGGCTCGTCGTAGACGTAGAGGCCGCCTCGCGAGGGACCACGCGCCTCCCAGGCGTTCTCCCCGGCCGGCGTGAATCCGAGCGTCTCCTCGAGCAGGCCGCTGCTCGCCGACGGTGAGAGCGCGTATGCGCGAACGGCGTCGAAGCCCTGCAGCGCGTGCTCGGCCGGAACCTCTGGATGGTCGGCGAGAAGTGGCGTGTCGTCGACGGTCGAGACGACGAGCCGGTGACGGAGCCCCTCGGGATCCTCGAACGTGACGCCTCCTGGGTCGCGCGTCGACGTCTCCGAGAGCCGCTCCTCCCAGAAATCGAGCGACGCCTCGGAGCCGACCCGCCACTGGACCGTGTGGATCATCCCGGCGCCCGCACGGCCGGGACGGACGCCCGGATACTCGAAGAACGTGATGTCGCTCCCCGGCGTCCCGTCCTCGTCGGCGTAGAAGAGGTGGTAGACGGTCGGGTCGTCCTGGTTGACCGTCTTCTTCACGAGCCGGAGGCCGAGAGCGCCCGTGTAGAAGTCGACGTTCCGCCGCGCGTCGCCCGTGATACACGTGACGTGGTGGATGCCGTCAAGGAGCATCGCGCCCAGCGTAGCCGTCCGTCGTTAGGCTCCCCCAGGTGAAGATCGGGATCGTCGTCCCGTTCTCGTGGTCCTTCTGGGGTGCGGTCGTCGAGCATGCGGAGCTGCAGGCGGCGGCGCTCGAGGAGCTCGGCCACGACGTCCGCCTGGTGATGGGCAACGACCCGCCGGGCCAGTTCACGCGGGTGCTGCACCCTCGGGTGGGGCGTCATGGGGAGCCTCCGGACAACGTCATTCCGGTCGGCCGCTCGGTGATCGTCCCGGCGAACGGCTCGCTCCCGAACATCGTGCTCTCTCCGCGTTCGTACTTTCGCACCGTGCGCGCGCTCGAGCGCGAGCGCTTCGACGTCCTCCACCTGCACGAGCCGATGACGCCGACGATCTGCCTGACAGCGCTGATCCGCGCTCGCTGCCCACTCGTCGCGACGTTCCACGCGTCCGGCGACCTCGGGTGGATGAAGTGGGGCGGCCCGCTCTGGGGATTCCTCATCGACCGCATCGACCGTCGCATCGCCGTCTCCGAGCGCGCGCGGGAGTCCCAGAACCGATGGCTGCCCGGCGATTACGAGGTGATCCCGAACGGCGTGCTCGTGCCGTCCGCAGCCCCTGCGGGCGAGCGCGAGCACCGCGTCGTGTTCGCGGGCAGGCAGGAGCCGCGCAAGGGCCTGCAGGTTCTGCTCCGTGCCTGGCCGGAGATCCACTCGCGGACGGGGCTCCGCTTGACGGTCGCAGGCGCGGACCCGCTCGCGATTCGCCTCCTGCTCGCGCGCCTTCGGGTCTCCGACGAGGGGATCGACGTCGTCGGGTTCCTGAGCCAGGACGAGCTCACCGCGACGCTGCTTCGCTCGAAGGCGCTGATCGCGCCCTCGATCGGACAGGAGAGCTTCGGGATGGTCCTCACGCGTGCCTTCGCATGCGCGCTTCCAGTCGTCGCGTCCGACATCCCTGGGTACCGGGAGGTACTCACCCCGGACGCAGCGGTCGCGGTGCCGCCCGACGACACGGCCACGCTCGTCGACGCGGTCTCCGAGCTCGTCGCGGACGAGCCGAGGCGCGAGCGGATGGGTGAGGCGGCGCGTGAGCTCGCGGTCGAGCGCTACTCGTGGCCCACGATTGCGCGGCGTCTCGAACGGATCTACGAGGGCGTGACGCGGGTCGGCCGGGACGAGGCGCGCGCCGCATGAAGACGGCAGGACGGATCTGGAAGAGTGGGTGGACGCAGGCCGGCGTCGCTCTCGTGGCCTTCGTCGTCGCTGCGACGCTGCTCTGGTGGCGCGGGCCCGAGTGGGGAAGCGTGCTCGACGCCTTCGAGCTCGTGATCTGGAGCTGGATCGTACTCGCGTACCTGCTCAACGTCGTGTCGACGCTGTTCCGGGCGCTCTCGTGGCGGTTGACCGTCGGACAGGCGCTGCCTCCCGAGCACCAACCGAAGCTCGTTCACGTCCTCTCCTCGTTCGGCGTCGGGCTGCTTGCCAACGCGATCGTTCCCGGCCGACTCGGTGAGCTCGCCCGCGTGGCCACCCTTCGGCGCCATCTTCCCGATGCGCCCCCTGGCACGAGCGCGACCCTCGTGGGGACCGTCTTCGCCCACCGCTTGTTCGACCTCGTTCCTGCCTCGATCCTCGTCACGTGGGTGCTCCTGACGGCCGAGGTGCCGCACTGGGCGATCGTGTCGATCACGATCGCGGCGGCCGTCGGCTTCGCCCTCTTCACCGTTGCGTGGCTCGGAGCCAAGCGGCATGCCAGACCGGTCGTGAGCGAGGGCATGGGCTCGATCCGAGAGCTCGTGAGCATGGGGCGGCAGGGACTCTCGGTGTTGAAGGCGCCGGTCCCGCTGGCCGCGGCGATTCTGCTCCAGTGTCTCGGGTGGCTCATGCAGCTCCTCGCGGTCTACGTCGCGATGCAGGCATTCGACATCGACGCGCCGCTGCCGGCCGCGGGGCTCGTGCTCGTCCTCATGAACATCGCGACCATCGTTCCCCTGTGGCCGGGCAACATCGGCCTGGTGCAGGCCGCCGTCGCGATCCCGCTCCGCAACTACGGCGTCGCCTATCCGATCGGCTTCGCGTACGGGATCGTGTTGCAGGCGATCGAGATCGCATGCGGCATCTCGCTCGGCCTGATCGCGCTCGCGCGCGAGGGCATCTCCGTCGCGATGCTGCGCCGGATGGAGGACGACGAAGGGGACTCGACCGAGGACGCCGTCGCCGAGGTTCGCGAGATGGTCGAGGACCTCGAGGACGAGAACGAGAGCGAGCCCGAGGCGGCCCGTGAGGGCGCTGCTGTGTCCCGCTAGCCTCAAAGGCGTCCTCACTGCCCGAGCTGCAGCCGCCGCACTGGCGGCAGGTGTGCGCGCCGCGGGCGCGGAGGCCGTCGAGCTTCCGGTCGCAGACGGAGGAGAAGGGACCGCCGACGCGCTGTACGCCGCGCTCGGCGGCGAGTGGCGCGAGGCACTCGTCTCCGATCCGCTCGGACGTCCGGTCACCGCGCGCTGGCTCCTCCTCACGGACGGACGCGGCGTCGTCGAGGCTGCTGCGGCGATCGGGCTCCCGCTCCTCGCGCGCGACGAGCGTGATCCGCTCGTCGTCTCGAGCCGCGGCCTCGGCGAGCTCGTGCTCGCGGCCCTTCAGGCCGGCGTCGGCTCGCTGGTCGTCGGACTGGGCGGGAGCGCAACCGTGGACGGTGGCTCGGGGCTGAGGGAGGTTCTCCGCGACCTACCGGTGCCGGTAGAGGTCCTCTGCGACGTGCGGACGAGGCTCGCCGACGCCGCCAGGCTCTTCGGTCCGCAGAAGGGAGCGTCGCCGGCAAACGTCTCGGTCCTCGAGCAGCGCCTCGCGGGCATGCCGGAGCTCGCGCCGTACGCCGAGCTCGAGGGAGCAGGCGCCGCCGGCGGGCTCGGAGCCGCATTCGCCGCACTCGGAGCGACGCTCGTCGCCGGCGCCCCGGCCGTGCTGGATCTCGTCCGGTTCGACGAGTGCCTGGCCGAGACCGACCTCGCCGTCACCGGCGAAGGTCAGGTCGACGAGACGACGTCGGAGGGAAAGGCGCCGGGTGTGGTCGCTTCCCGGTGTGCCGCGGCAGGGGTGCGATGCGTCGTCTTCGGGGGTCGGGTCGTCCGCCAGCTCGACGCAGCGGAGACGGTCAGCCTCTCGGGCGACCCTGCGCGAGCGCACGACGACCTCGAAGAGCTCGGGCGCCGGCTGGTCGGATAGAGAAGTCGTCTACCTGCGGCCGCGAATACGGCCGCCTATAGGGGTCTCGCGATCGGAGTCTGCGCTCGCAGATTCCGATCTTGCGGACGGATCAGCGCGACTCAGCTAGGGCTAGGCGGTCTGCCATCGCCTCGAGCATCTTCCACGCGACCTGGGGCCGGGCCTCGACGAACGGCCGGAAGACGAACACCGGCAGGCCGTACGCCTTGACCTCGCTGACGGCGGTCACGGTCGCGGTCCGTGGGCGCCGGTCGATGAGTGCAATCTCGCCGAACGACGAGCCGGGTCCGAGGTTCGCGACGGGCTCGCCGTGCTGCTCGACCGACAGCTCGCCCTCCTCGACGACGAAGAACATGAGGCCGCCTTCTCCTTCGAGGGCGATCTTGTCCCCGGCGGAGAAGCGACGTTCGCTGAACTCGTCGGCGAGGCTCTCGAGATCCCGCTCGTCGAGGTCGGAGAAGAGGCGGACGTTACGAAGGAGCGCTGGAGTCGGCTTGGACATGGGGCGATTCATACACCAATTGCGGTCTCCGTGTCACGGCGTGGCGAGCTTGCACTTTCCAGCACGAAGTGAGATCGTCCGCGTATTCCAGGGAGATCTGGATTGCGGCAACAGAGGGGGGAGCACACATGAGGAAGCTGCTGGTGCTGGTCGTGGTCGCGCTCGGCGCCGTCGCCGTCGCGAGCGCCACGGCCGGTCAACCGGAGATGACCCGGTTCGACATCGACGAGACGTTCCCCGACGAGTTCCTGACCGACGCGTGCGGATTCGACGTCACGACGCATGCGCAAGGGCACGTCATCACGAAGGAATTCGATCGAACGAAGGGGACCGTCGAGGTGCGGACCTTGAGCATCGCCCTGACTGCGACGGCCAACGGCAAGACGTATCGGTTCCGTGACGTCGGGGCTGACCACGTGATGATCACGAAGGACGGCGCGATCCTCTCGGTCGTGGGCCAGATCCCGTTCGAGTTCATCGGTGTCCTGAAGATCAACCTCGACACGGACGAGGTCGTGCACGAACCGCAGCACGACATCTCGGGGCGAGTCGCGGACGCCTGCGCGGCACTCGCCGCCTGACGGTCCGTGAGAGTAGAGCGAGGCGGTACGCCGCCTCGCTCGTCTCTCACTCCTCGGTCCGCGGTGCGAGCTCCTCGATGCGGAGCTCGGCCGCTTGCAGCCGCTCGGCGCACGCCTTGTAGAGCTCCTCGCCACGCCGGAACAGCGCGATCGCGTCGTCGACCGGGACGTCGCCGCGTTCCAGCCGCGTGACGATCTCCTCGAGCTCGCGCTGCAGGTCCTCGAACGACCGCTCGTCGCTCATGTCCGCACGTCCTCGACGCGCGCGGTCAGCGATCCCGTCGCGAGCTCCACGTCGAGCGCGTCGCCGGATTGCACGGTCGCCGCATCGCGTACCGCTCCTGCGCCCGAACGGACGATCGCGTACCCACGCGCGAGCGTTGCCAGGGGCGACAGAGCCTGCAGCCGCGCTCCCGCGTGGTCGATCGCCGACCTGCGCCGCTCGAGGAGAAGGCGCGGAGCGGAGTGGAGCCTCTCGCCCTGGCGCTCGAGACGGCTTCGCGAGCGCTCGAGCTGCGCCTGCAGGCCGGTGCGGAGTCGCCGCCGTGTCGCCGTGAGCGCGGTCGCGAGCTCGACGGCGTCCGGGACGACGAGCGCTGCCGCGGCGGTCGGCGTCGCCGCGCGTGCGTCGGCCGCAAGGTCGCACAACGGCGTGTCCTGCTCGTGGCCGACCGCCGAGACGACCGGGACGCGCGAGGCGGCGACAGCCCGCACGACCGCCTCGTCGCTGAACGGGAGCAGGTCCTCGGCGCTCCCGCCACCGCGGGAGAGGACGACGACGTCCACCTCCGGGTGCTCGGTCAAGGCCGCGAGCGCGCCCACGATCGCTTCCGGCGCGCCCTTTCCCTGCACCCGCGTCTCGCAGATCACGACCTTCGTGGCCGGGAAGCGGGCAGCGATGGTGGCGACGAGATCCCCACGGGCCGCGGCGTCGGCTCCGGTGAGGACTCCGACGGCGCGCGGGACGCGGGGAAGCCGGCGCTTCCGCTCCGTCGCGAACAGGCCGTCGGCTGCGAGTTTCCGCTTGAGCTGCTCGAGCGCAAGCAGGTGACCGCCCACGCCGATGCGCTCGACCGTCGTGGCGCGGAACCCGAGCTCGGCCTTCTGCTCGTAGATCTCCGCGCGACCCGCGACGTGCACGGTCTCGCCTTCCAACAGCTCGAGCTCGAGGCGGTCGTAGACCGTCCGTGCGATCGAGACCGCGAGCGTCGCCGCGGTCTTCGGGTCCTTCAGCGTGAGGAAGACGTTCGCCCAGGCGGGATTGCGTCGGAGCTCGGTGACCTCGCCTTCGACCCAGAGGGTGGGGAGCCGGCCGAGATGCATGCCGATCCCGCGGTTGAACGCCGACACCGTGAACACCTTGCGGTCGCCGTAGAGCAGGTGCTCGACCTTCGCCACCTCGCCAGGCTATCCGCACCAACACGACCGGCCTACGATCCCGAGATGGGCGACGGGCCGTCAAGGGAAGGGCTGGAAGCCCTGCACTGCTGGGAGAACGACGACCACGTGCCGAGCCGTCCGGCGATGACCGCGTTCCGTCGAACCGTGCGCGTGCACCAGGCGCGCTGGCGTGAAGCGCACGGCCACCCGATCGGCTCGCAGCCGATCGCCCCTGCGCGGGGCAAGCCCTCGCGTCCCGTCGGAACGCGTCTCCCACTCGAGTATGCACGCGAGACCGGAGCGAACTTCCTCACCGCGCGTGCGCGCGAGGCGGCGAGAGCGAGAACGTCGGTCGTCGAGCCGCACCAGACCGTCGACCACCAGCGCTTGTGGGCGGAGCTCCTCTGGTCGCCGGCGCTTGCGTTCAACCTCTTCGGCGACCTTGCCGCTGATCTCGCTCTGGCGGACAAGGCGGTGCGCGTTTGGTGGCCCGACGCACCCGGCTCCGTCGCCGAGGTCCGCTTCGCGCACTCGCCTGGCCGCCTGGATCCCGAGTATCTGAACAGCCTGCGCGCGTTCGACGCCGCCTTCGTGCTCCACCTCGGAGACGGCGCGCAGGGGATCGTAGGTGTCGACGTCACGTACCACGAGTGGACGAAGCCCGAGATCCCAAAGCCGAGCAACCTTGCGCGCTACCTGGAGGTCGCCGAGAGGTCGAGCGCGTTCGAGCCGGGCGCCACGGACCAGCTCAAAGGCAGATCCGGACTGGCGGTGATGTGGCTCGAGCACCTGCTCCTGCTGTCGATGCTGCAGCACGCGAGCCGCACATGGAGCTGGGGCCGCTACGTCGTCGTCCACCCCGCGGGCAACTCGGACTACGCCGAGGGTTGTGAGCGGTACCGAGCCCTCCTCGCGGACGACTCGACGTTCTCGGCGATGACCCTCGAGGGACTTCTCGACGCCGGCGTCATTCCCGCGCGGACGACCGCCGCCTTGCGGGAGCGCTATCTCCCGGCTGAGTGAGTCCCGGTTCGGGGATCACAGTGGTGGGACGCCACCACCACCGTCGACCCGGTAGTCGTCGCCCGGACTCCAAGCCGGTTGGTTTTTCTCGTCTCCGACGCGGTACGTGTCAGGCACAGGAGGCGGCGTGTCGTCCATCAGCCATCGCCAGAGCCGCCCAGGGAGCTCGACCAGCGCACGGTCCCGAGCGTAGCCCGAACCTCTCAAGGCAATTCGAAGCGGGCAATGATCCCTTCGTCGCCGCCCTCGGGTACCGGGCGCTCGGGATGGCGTGTCGCAACCCACGCGGTCCCCCGCTCCGGATAGGCGACGACGTCAGGGAACCGCTTGCTCGAGATGCCGAGCACGCGCGCAGGCGCGCCCGCCGGGTTCGAGAAGTCGTGCAGGCCGTCCGGGCCTTCGGGGAAGTACACGACGTCTCCGGGCGCGAGCTGCTCCTCGCCCTCCGGCGTGCGAACCGTCGGCGTTCCGCTCAGCACGAAGAACATCTCTTCGACGCCGTAGTGCATGTGCAACGGCCCTCCCGGCGATCCAGGCAGATACTCGGTCAGAGACGCGCCGAGCACGTCGGCGCCGAACGCGTGTCCGAACCAGCGGGCGCGCTTGAGGTCGTCTCCGACTTCGTCCCAGGGCTCGTCTTCCA
>Ga0068870_10001192_pt1 | contig 10426 bp, 9 predicted proteins | sample KBSMisM62_FD_66599 | JGI IMG/M metagenome (GOLD analysis project Ga0068870, IMG submission 66599) | Miscanthus rhizosphere microbial communities from Kellogg Biological Station, Michigan, USA - KBS Miscanthus M6-2 | ecosystem: Host-associated > Plants > Roots > Rhizosphere > Soil ...
TTCGCCCCCGCGGCAATGCGTCATTCCCGGCGCATCCCGGTCACTCCCGTGACTCGCCACGGTATGATCGCGGTGATCTTGCGGGCGTGGACCGTCACGGTATCGGTTGACTGCGGCCCAATCACGACGTAGTCCACGGTTGCTGTCCAGTCCAGGCCGACGAGCCCCGACTGGCGGCTGCGCAACAACTCGAAGCGTACGTTAGGCGCGAGACGCGCGGCAAGGGCACGCCTGGCGACCGGTTCGGGACCGTTGCTGATCGAGAGCGCCGCAATGTTCGCTTCGACGAGCACGAAGAGCGCGGCGAGCGCGAGGAGCAGCCGGCGGGCAACCGGGGAGAACACCGGACCGCCTGCGGCCCGCGGAAGACTCCCCGCCGATACCGCGACCGCGTGCGCTTGCTCACGGTCGAGCAGGAGAAGGGACAGCTTCTCCCGGTCGACCCAGAGCAGCACACCTAACAAGATCGTATACACGAGCGCGAAATATTTCACCGCCGGATAGTCGTACCCGAAGTCCATCGCGGTGACGTTCAGAGCGACAGCGAACAGCGCCGCTGCACCGATGGTCGCCGTTCGTGGGATCAGCAGGAGGATCGCCGGCACGAGCTCGAACAGACCGGTGAAGCGCCCGTAGAACGGTGAGTATCCGTAGAACGCCCACACGAGCGACGTGCCGTCGACGGTTTTCTTGTCGATGACCCAATCGCCGTAGTTGTACTGCCCGCCCAGGACCTTTACGAGTCCATAGGTCGCGAACGTGATGCCGAGAAACACGCGGATGACGGTGAGCGTGCCGGCCCACCTTGCCGGCGCGCGGGGCGAAGCCGTCATTGGATTGTGAGTCATCGAACGGTTGGCGTTAGGCTCATCCGTCACGCACCCGCGCGGGCTCAGCGGAGGAGTTCGCCGAGCCGCTTCATGTCGAGACGCCCATAGCCGATCTCGCTGTCGTGTCCGGGACTGCCGTCCGGCCGGTAAGCGGACAGCCTCAACAGCTCTCGCACATCGCCCGAGGTCAGACTGGGCTTCTTTCGCCGCGCCAGCCATACCGCCGCGGTCACCATCGCGGCAGCGAAGGATGAACCGCTAAGGTACTTGTAGTCCCATGGGTCGTCCCCGATCACGGTGAGAATGCTTTCTCCGGGGGCCGAAACCCAGATGTGCTCTCCCTTGTTTGAACCAGATGCCGGTCTGTCCTCCATGTTCGTGGCGCCGACGGCGATCACGTTAGGGTTGGCTGCCGGGTAGATAGGTCCGTCATCGGGATCGTTGCCGCTACCCATGGCGGCGACGACCACCACGCCATTTCGCACGCACGCCAGAATGGCGTCGTCGAGATCGCTCTGGTTCGGTAGTGCCATGCTCAAGCTCAGATTGACGACCGGAAGCTTCAACCGGGCGACCTCGAACAGTGCCGCTCGAACGGCTCCGAGGTCGAATCGTTCGTCGGCATCCCATGCGCTATACACGCGCACTCGCGCGGAGCAGCAGCCGTCCATCCTGCCGTCGGCATCCCCTTCGTAGTCGTCGCGCCGCGCGGCGATGACCGCAGCAACGGCCGCGGCGTGCGCCGCCCGAGAGGAACGGGACGGCGCAGGCCTGCGGGTGATGCGGCCAGCCAGCTCGCGGTGGTTCAGGCCCTTCTCACCCCGGTCGATGACCGCGATCTCGCCTGGATCCGGCCCCGTATCGAGTACGGGCCAAACAGCGGGGAAGCCACACCGATAGAGCGCCCACTGCCTGTACGGGTCGGGTCCCGTCTGGATTCGGGAACACGATGGCGCGCTCATCGACTCGCGGCCGCTCGGCCGTGCACTCCGGCGCTCTGTGAACGGATGCGCGGCACGTCGCGTTGATGAGATCAGGGGATTCCGAACTGTCCGCCCGTGCACCCTGCGTTCCCCGTCGTGCGGGGTTTCCTCGGATTGATCCTGGGAAATGGGAACTCGCGCCCGCGCCCGCGAACTGCGTCGAGAACACTACCACCCTCAGCCTCAAACAAACGGAACAGCCATTTGAAGTCGCGGTCCTCTTTTTCGAATCTCGGCTCGAACTCCCTCCATTCGAGCGGGTTGGTGTCGCAAAGGATGGCGATCTTGAGTTCGATCACCGCGCCGGTATTGCGTTGGACCGGCCCAACCGTGAGCGGAGTAATCTGCTGCGTGTCCCAATTGTGAATTTCGATGGTGAGGGAATTCCCCGGAATTTTTTTTCGCATCCATCTGATCGAGCCGGTCCAGTCAAGGTCGTGCTTGTCCCACTCGCGGCCGTGACCACCATTGTTTTTGCCGGGTCCGCCGTCTGTCGTCGCAGCGAGCTCGCCGCCTTTCAAGATCGTCCGAGCATTTAGCACTCCAGACGGGTTGTTGGAAAGCACGTTGGGTATGAGCCTGATCTCAGGCTTGTAGACGCTGAGGTCGGGCAAGGGCAAAGGGTCGGGGGCGAGCTGGATGCCCTCGTCTGGGTCCTCCAGCCGGAAGACGATCTCTTCGCGGCTGAGTCGCCGCACCACCTGGAATTTTGGGCCATCGGCGAGGAGTCCGGGCGTCGTTACTTGCTGATCAAAGTTAGCCAGGTCCATCAGCAGGTACGGAACGTGACGTACGCCCTCCGTGTCATCCTCATGCCTTCCTCTGCCGTGGCCACGCTCCGATGGCAGGCACGTGGGCATCAGAACCGCAACGTCCCTCTTGTCCCGCCCTCTCGTGTCATCAATCACGTAGAGACAGAGGCCCGCAAATTCGACCGACAACGTGAATTCATTCGCCCCTCGCGGACTGGTCATCTCGCCCTCCCGGTCAATCGTGGTAGCCCGACTAAGGACCCGTGTAAACGAACGCCCCCCACGCCCTCGGAGACCGCAGCTCCGGACGCCGCGAGCTGAGCGCATCCTGCTGCGCCAAGCGAAGCGCCTCGGCCGCGGGCGTACCGCCTGCAAAACGGTTGTGAAACGACACCAGCAGCTCGGTTGTCACCGCGTCGTCCACATCCCACAACGTGCTCACCGTGGCCGGCGCGCCCGCGCGCAGGAAGCTGTACGCCAGCCCCGCGATCGCGCCCATACGACTCGGCCGCGGGTTGAGCGTGCTGCAGGCCGACAAGACGACGATCTGTAGGTTAGACAGCCGCAGCCTGCCAATTTCCGCCGCGCGGAGTGTCCCCTCTTCGTCCGCGTGCTGGCTGGCCAGGGCGAGGTACGACAGCCCTGGTTGATCGCCGTTCGCCACGGCGTGACCGGCGAAGTGAAAGACGCTGTACTTCGGAAGGAGCTCCAACACTCGGTCGCGCGACGCGTCGTCGTCGGTCAGCAGCTGCGCTCGACCGTAGAGCCGAGCGACCTGCTCGGCCTCGCGGAAAGCGCCGGGAAGCGGTGGGAGCCCAGCCGCCGACGCGGCGTCGAGCTTGGGATTCCCGATCACGAGCGCGCTCGAACGCGAGTCCGGCGACGCAGCCCTCGACGCTGCGACGAGAAAGGCGGCGCTCGGCAGCGTGCGAACCCGATAATCCTGGAGTACGTAGCGACCAGTCGCGCGATTCCAGAGCGCGGCGAACGGCACTCGCGCCAGCTCTCGGTCCGGCACGACGACAATCTCTCCGCTCCCAGCCAGCTCGCTCGCGAAGGGCGCCAGGAGCAAATCGAACAAACGTGCCCGGGCACTCGTGGTGTCGACATCGGGGTCACCCATTTCGCGCGTGAACCGGTCGACGAGTTGGGCGACGGAGTCCCGGCGCACACCTGCCGCATAGAGCCACGACCCGCGGGAAGACACGATCCACATCGCGAGCGTGTCAGGCAGCAGCGCATACTCGACGAACACCGCGTCGGCGGGCAGCAGCTCGCGGATTCGCGTTAGGCTCGCGGGCGTGCGTCTGGTACCGAGCGCGAGGCGCGCGTCCGAAGCCCACGCGGCGACACGGCCGCGCTCCAGATACGCAAACGCCGAGTCGGACCTTTTATTCGCGACCTCGATCCGTATCGTCGCGTCGAAGACGCGCTCGACCGTCTCGTACAGCATGGCCCGCGTCTCCGGCGAAGCAAAGGACGCGCTCTGTCGCTCGATGGCATTGATGGCTTCCTGCAGCCGAGCGCGGGCGCCTACCTCGTCGCCGGCTGCCAGCGCTGCCACAGCCTCCTGGTACAGCGCCGCCGCGAGGTGTCCGTCGGTCTTCAGGCCCCGATAAACGCCAGCCGCGTTTGCCAGCGTGCGCAGGGCAGCCCGCGGATCCTCGGCGCGCTCGATCTCGCCGCGAACCAGGAGCACATCCGCAAGCGTGCGATCTTGGCCCGGACCCGCGCCAATCTTGTCCACCCGCCGCAGCGCCTCATCGAGCTCCGCGCGGGCGGCGTTCAGGCGTCCGAGCGCGATGAGGTCTTTCGCCCGCGCGATGCGGGCGAGTGCGATCAACCGCGGGCGATCGAGCGTTCGCGTTACGTCGAGCGCCTCGTCCATGATGGCCAACGCGGCGTGACTCAAGTCGTCGGCGCGCGCGTATGCCGCAACGGTTGTTAGGTGGTTATTGAGGTGCGATGATCGGCGAAAGGGCGAGAGAAGCCGGAGCCCGAGCAGCGCCTCGCTCTGTCCCGCGGGGATCTGTCCCGAGAACTTGAGCCCCTCCGCCAAGAGATAGGAGATGGCGCCGAGGTTCTCGGGCTCGCCTGCCTTCTCGTAGAATGGTCTTGCCTCCCGGTACCGCTGGTTCGCGACATCGTAGGCTCCGCGAAGCAGCTGTGACACGCCGAGTAGCCAGAGCGCTTTGCCGACCACGGCTGGCTGGTCCGGGCGGGCCGCACGTAGCACGTCGTGGAGCAACTGGTCAGCGATGGCGTAGTGGCCACGATAGATCTCTGCCGCCCCGCGGTACAGCTCGGCCCACTGCGCCAGCGGTGACCCAGCGTCCCGAAGCGGTGGCTCCGCGCGAGCAAGGGCCGCCACCGCATCGTCCTGCGCCGCTCGGAAGTGCTGCGCCAGACCATCCGCGAACTCCACGTGTGCGCGGGCGAGGGCGGCCAAGTGATGGCGGTCCCTGGGGCGCGTCTCGAGCGTGCGCACGGCGAGCAGCACCGTCTGATCCGCATTCATCGCTTTAAGTATCTCGGCGATCGTGCGGGCTCGCCTCAGCACTATCGCTGCGCCGGTGCTGTCGCCGCGCTGGACGGCGCTGCCCCACTCGCGAAACAACGCGAACGACGCGTCGCGAGCGCCCTCCGGCCAGCGCTCGACGCGCCTGCGAAGCTCGCGACGCGCCGAACTGTCGTCACGCGCCGCCAACGAGTCGATAGCTCCGGGCCTCGCGTCGGTGTCGAGGCGCGCGCGAACGAGTCGTAGTCGCGCTTCCCCCTCGGCTCTCCATGCCGCGCGCCGCTCGGCGGCCGTGTATCGCGTCCAGGCTCGCTCCGCATCCCTGAGCAGGTAGAGTCGCTCGAGGATGAGCGCCCGATTGAACAGCGCTGCGGAGAGCATACTGTCGCGTGCCATCGCTCGCTCAATGGCGTCGAGCGCCTTGAGCATCGGGAGAAGCTGCTGGTCCCGCTCGGCCAGCGCGACGTAGGCAGCGGCGAGGTCATTGAGGAACCCGGCATTGTTCGGCGCGAGGCGACTCGCCCGCTCCAGGGCTTCGACCGCACGATCGATGCCTCGTGGATTCTCCTCCAGCGATCGAAGCGCGAGGAGCCCGTTCGCGTGGAGCGCGCGCGGCGTGGAGTCCGATCGGAGCCAGCTCCGCGCCGCACGGGCGGTGCGGTCAATGTATTCGAGACTCTTGGAGTGCGCCGCGGGCGCCTGGCCGCACCGCTCGCGAGTAATGGGCGCCGTACTGTCGCTCGTGTTGCACCGATGCCAATCGGTTTCACCGGCCAGGGGCGCGGCCATGAACCGATCGCGGAGGAGCGCACGCTCGAGGTCATCGGGCGCGCCGTCACATGCGAGAAGGAGGAGTAGAACAAGGCCGGCGCACACGCTGGTGACCACCCCGGCGCGGCTGTTCATTACCGGTTGAGCTGCGTTACCGCGGAATCGAGCAACCGGCCACGCCAACGATCTCGTTAGGCGTTGAAGCCGCCGTTCGCTGCAGCCAGCGAAGGCGCTCGACCGTTGCGCCGGCGTCGCCGCGGTCTTCGGAGGGAAGGCGCTCGAAGGCGTCAAGGCGCCCATAACGACGTGCCGTTCGCGCGGGCGCCGGGCAATCTCGGCTGCCCGTCGGGCTCGAAATTCGAGACCATCCCCGGGCGCTGGCCGTGGGCGACGGCCGACAGATCCCCCGCCACGGTGCGCGGGGCGCAAAGCACCGGCAGCGCCAAGATGGCGAGGACCACTCGCCTTGCTTGCATCGGGCAATGTTACGCCTCGCTCGATCGGCGCGGAAGCGTCGCGCTGCCGCTCGGTCGTTCGACGTGGACACCCGCGCCTTCGTGGGGGATTATGTCATGGCGCTCCATTGTGGATGATGAGCGAGATCATCGGCGTTGGTTCCCCGCGTGAACGCGGGAGCCATATTTACCCGGACTCCAATCATCGACCATGACCATCGACCGCCATCCAGCGCGTCAGCACCATCCTCGCTGATCCCAAAGCTGCACAGTACGTGTGGGGGATCGGTTTCCACTGGTACGAGCCGTGGAGCGGTGGCAGTATGATGTTCGGCAACGTTAGGCTGGTGCGCGAGACATTCCCGGAGAAGAAACTGCTCTTCACCGAGGGCACCGTCGATTCGTTCAAGGCCGACGACATTCACAACTGGAGGCTGGGCGAGTACTACGGCCGCTCGATGATCAACGACTTCAACGACGGCGCCGTCGGCTGGACGGACTGGAACGTGTTGCTCGACGAGCGGGCGGACCGAATCACGTCGGGAACTACTGCTTCGCGCCGGTTCACGCGGACACGAGCTCGGGTGAGTTGATCTACACGAATTCGTATCACTACATCGGGCACTTCTCGAAATTCGTCCGGCCGGGTGCCAGACGGATCGCCAGCTCACCGAGCCGAAGCGCGCTCCTCTCTGCGGCGTTCATCAATCCCGACGGCAAGATCTCGGTCGTGGTGATGAACCCGACGGATAAGCAGGTTGCCTACTATCTCTGGGTAGCCGGTGACGCGGCGGAAGTCAGCAGCTTGCCGCATTCGATTCAGACGCTCGCCTTCTAACGCCCAAGTGCGGTGAGGCAGCTCCCACCGATCGTCCTTGCGATAGCGTTCGCTGCGATCGTCGTTGCGGTGACCGCGATCGCGCGCCGCCTTCCGGTCCCGACGCCGATCCTCCAGGTCGCGGCGGGCTTTCTCGTCGGGCTCGTGCCAGGCGTCGCCATCCCGGAGCTCGAGCCAGACGTCGTTTTCTTCGTCTTCCTGCCGCCCATCCTCTGGGCGGCAGCGTTCTTTACCTCGCTTCGCGACTTCCATCGCTACCGTCGTCCCATTGGCTTCCTGGCCATCGGACTCGTGCTCGCGACGTCGATCGCCGTTGCCGCGGCGGGCCGGGCGCTTTTCCCCGGAATGTCATGGGCGGCCGCCATCGCACTCGGCGCCATCGTGTCGCCTCCAGACGCCGTCGCAGCAGCTGCCATCGTGTCGCGACTTCCGGTGCCTCGGCGCGTGATCGTCGTTCTCGAGGGCGAGAGCCTCGTGAATGACGCATCCGCGCTGATCATCTATCGCTCGGCGGTCGCGGCGGCGGTAACCGGCACGTTCAGTTGGGGAGAGTCGGTCGTACGGTTCTTTCTCGACGCGGGCGTCGGCGTCGCGATCGGCGTGCTCGTCGCGTGGCTCGTCGTTCGCCTGCTCCGCTGGTCGAGGGACGCGATGGCGGAGACCGTGCTCTCGCTCGCGGCGCCGTACGTTGCGTGGCTCGCGGCGGAGACAGTACACGTTTCCGCAGTGCTCGCCTGTGTGGCTGGTGGCCTTTACTTGCGCCGCCATTTCTCGAGCGCGGTGGCGCCCTTCTCCAGGCTTCAAAGCCGCGCGGTGTGGGACCTCGTCATTTTTGTCCTCAACGCGGCGATCTTCCTCCTGCTCGGTGTGCAGTTTAGGGCGCTGCTCGCAGGCGGGCCGAACACGACGGCGATGTTGCTCGTCCGTGCCGGTTTCCTGATCGGACTGGTCGCGATTGCCGTACGACTCGTCTGGGTACCGATCGCGGCGTATCTGCCGTTTGTACTGAGCGCTCGAGTGCGTCGCAACGAAACGGCGCCGACCCCGAAGATGGTCGCGGTCGTCGCCTGGACGAGCATGCGAGGCATCGTGTCCCTGGCCACCGCGCTCGCGCTTCCCGTCACGGTTGCCGGCGGGGCACCCTTCCCGTATCGGGGTGAGATCATCGTGGTCGCCATGTGCGTGATCGTCCTGACACTCGTGGTACAGGGGCTGACACTGGCGCCGCTCCTCCGGTTCCTCGCGTTTGCCCCTGAGAACACGCACCACGCGGAGGCCCGGGTCGCTCGGCTGGAGGCGGCGCGACGGGGCGCGGAGGCACTCGATGACTTGTCGCGCGAGGGATGGGCAGATGCACGCGACGTGGAGTGGCTTCGGAGCGAGCTGCGGGATCGCGTGCGGCTGCTGGAGCACCACGCCGGCGAACCCGAGGCGCGGCGCCGGCTGCGCGCGGAAATGTTGCGCGCGGAACGGCGAATGCTGGTCCGGCTACGCAACGAGGGCGCGATCTCCGACGACGTGCTGGCACAGCTCGAGCAAGAGCTCGACCTCGAATCCGTGCGCGTCGGGGTGGGCGATGATCGTTAGGCAGCTGATCACCTGTTCGTTCGGCGAAGAGCTACGGCGTTGCCGTCCCCGCGAGCTCGGCTGCGGCAGGAACGCTCGTCGTCCCGGGCTCGAGGCGGTCTAGCCGATCGAGCCGATCGACGTCGATCGCGACCACGCCGTCGGTCGAGGTCGCGAAGACGCTCGCGAACTTGACGTCCCAACGGATCTCGTCCCACCAGTACGATGCGCGGGCCGTCACTCGGGTCGAAAACGTCTCCTCATGAGCGTTGATGAGGATCAGCAGCTCCGCCTGACCTGCGCGCAACGACTCCGGCGTTGCGCCGCGAAGTGGGCTGTCCGCCGTGATTGGGTGCACGACCGTCCAATGCAGGGTAAACAGATCGACGGAGTTCCGCTCGAGCGCGAGTGGGTAAAAGTTGCGCTCGCGCTTGCCATCGGTCTCCTCGGAGAGCACGAGGCTCACGCGCACCTGCACGTCGCTCAGTTCCGCCGGCTGCACGTTGACGAAGCGGAACATGAGCCCGCGCCCTCCCTCATACGGCGCGACGACGGCCGACTCGCTGAAGCGAAGTCGCATCCGCGGCCGAGTGAGCCGTGCGATCAAGAGGCCGGCGGTCGCAACGAGCACGCTCGGGCCGAAGAACGACTCGAACAAGACGAGCCAGTGTGCCGTCGAGCCGAACGGGTACATCGGTCCCGTGCCGGTCGTCGTGAAGACCCCGACGCTGAACGCCAGCGCGCGAAGAAACGGGTCTGAGATCCCGAGTACGTCGCCGCCTCGCAGAGCGCCGTCGCCCAGCGCGAGATACGCGAGGGCGAAAAAGCCGTTGAGCAGGAGCAGCAGGCCAAAGGCCCAGGCGAAGAAGGCCGCGGGCGGCTCGGCAAGCGCGCGCAGGTAGAACCGCTCGAACCGCTGCGCGCCCACGCCGTACTTCCGACTCGTGGGCTGTCCATCGTGCGTGAGGAAGCGGCCCCGAACCTGCTGCGCGACGACGCGCCCGAAGCCGAGGTCGGTGTACGCTTGCCGTGGCCCTGTCGGAGTCGGAGGAATGCCGTCGCGGTCGTCAATCATCGTTGAAATGTACACGTCGAAAGGTCTGATCCGTCCCCGGCCGCCGAGGTCGTGAAGTCGTTAGGCAGCGGCGAGGCCGAGATTCGCGCGGGCTGCGTTGAGTGCGATGCGCAGCTGCCAGGGGTCGCGTAGTTCGACTCCATTCGCCCGCGAGTCTATCCGCGAGTTTACCCTCGAACCGCATACGGGTGTGTGCCTATGGCGTTTATGGTTGAGCGCCGCGGCAGACGGCGACCGACACGCCGGGCACGCGCGACCACTGCCATGACTCGTTGATCATCGGGCGCGTGATGTAGGTGAGGTACAGCGATTCTCCATCGCGCGCGACATCGAGTTGCATCGGTTGAACCCGCTCGCTGACGAGCAGTTCGGCCGCGATCGGTGTCGTGACCACATCCCCGTTGCGAAGTCCCGCGTCTGCCGCAGCCGACGACGGAACCAGGCTCGCGACACTCCGCACTTCCGGCGTGCGTCGATCGAACGCGAAATCCGGCACCACCACCTGCGTCCAGGAATGCGTGAAGCACGGACCGAACGCGTCAGGCGGCACGAACACGGTCTTCGTCCCGCGGACGACAACGGAGTCGAGCTCCGCGGCAACACCGGGGCCTAACTCTTTCGCCAGCGCGTCGGTGAAG
>Ga0068870_10001194_pt1 | contig 10418 bp, 5 predicted proteins | sample KBSMisM62_FD_66599 | JGI IMG/M metagenome (GOLD analysis project Ga0068870, IMG submission 66599) | Miscanthus rhizosphere microbial communities from Kellogg Biological Station, Michigan, USA - KBS Miscanthus M6-2 | ecosystem: Host-associated > Plants > Roots > Rhizosphere > Soil ...
CCGGCGATTCCAAGCTGCAGATTGGCAACGCCGTACGATTCCACGTGCGTGTAGTCGGACTGGTCCAGGTTGAATGCCGCGGTGTGGGTGTACTCCGCCTCGGTGAACACCCGGTGCCCCCTTGCGCCGAAGGGAATTTCGTATCGCACCGCGGCGCTCGCCTTCCACGGCGGCGCACCTATCACGCGTTCACCAGTGAAGTCGCAGACGGTGAGATTGACGGTCTCGACCGGGCAGGGCGCGTTGGTGAAGGACGTGTACGTGGCATCGTTCCAGCCGCCCGACAACTCCAGTTCGAGGTTCGGTACCGGGCGATACAGGCTCTCGAGCTCGCCACCGCGAGAGCGCACGCTGCCCGCATTAGCCAGATAGCTGATGTTGCGCGCGCTGTCCCGCTGGGCTGTTTGATAGTCGTCCAGCTCCATCCAGAAACCGGCCAGGTTCAACTGCAACGTGTCGCCGAGCCATTGGCTCTTCCATCCGATCTCGAGGTTGTTAGCGGTTTCGGGATCCAGCGACTGGCCGACTCCTTCCGGGACGATGGCGACATTGATGCCGCCGGATTTGGCGCCGCGCGACAGCGACAAGTACGTCATCATGTCTTCAGAGATCGAGTATCGAACGCTCAGCAAGCCCGATGTGAAATCCTCGTCGGTTTCGACGTCGGTGGTGACAAAGCCGCCGAGGCGCGTTCGAGCCGCATTCGCGGCCACGTTTCCGGCCGGAAGCGGGGCACCGCCCGAGCTGGTGCGCGTAATGGTCGCGGCGCGCTCCTCGGTGGTCCAGCGCACGCCGGCGGTGAGCTCCCACGCGCTGGTCGGGCGCCATGTCCCCTGAACGAATGCCGCGAGGCTGTCGGTTTCAGGATCGGCCGCGGTGACGACGCGAAATCCGTCGAGCGCGAGTGGGGTCAGTCCCTGGGTCATGAAGTCGGACGCGTCCGGCCCATAGAGCGAATCCGATTCGCTCTCCAGCAGCTGCGTAAAGAAATACGCGCCGGCCATGAAGTCGAACTTTGTCTCTGCCGAGGTGCTCACGCGCAGTTCCTGGCTGAACTGGCGACTGCGAACTTCCGCTCCGGATTCCGGAAAGATTGCGAGGCGCGTGTAGTCGCCATCGTTCTGCGGCCGGAAATGCCATTTGCGCCACGCGCTGATCGAGGTCAGCAGCAGGCCGCCCAGTTTCACGTCCGCCTGTGCCGAGAACGCCGCCTGGTCGGTCGTCACGCGCTGCGTGGATTCCGCATCCGTGTGGCGCGCGAAAGGATCGATCAAGGGCGTGTAGCCGGCGCGCGCGTTGCGGTCCAGAAAGTTATTAGGCCGTACCGACCCATCGGCCATGATGATGCCTGGATCGACCAGCAGGGTGCCGGGTCCGACCTCATCCTGCGAGTTGTACTCGGCGATGAACCGCAGTCGTGCATTTTCGCCGGGCGTCCAAAGCAGCTGCGCGCGGGCCCCGTGCCGGTCGAACTCGCCCAGCTTTTTGTCGGTGGTGTCGTTGATCACCAGGCCGTCGCGGTCCGTGTCGAACGCCGTCAATCGAAATGCGAGCCTTTGGGGAATCAGCGGCGCATTTAGAGCGGCGCTCAGCTGCGAGAACTCATTGTTTCCCACGCTGCCCTGCAGCCAGGATTCGAACGCATCGCCCGGCGAGCGCGTGACGATGTTGAGCGCGCCCGCCGTGGTGTTCTTGCCGAACAGCGTGCCTTGCGGCCCGCGCAGCACTTCGATCCGCTCGACGTCGATCAGGTCTGTGATTGCCATTCCCGGACGCCCGAGATAAACACCATCCAGAAAAATGCCGACGCTGGATTCGAGCCCATCATTTGCCGGAGTCTTCCCGATGCCGCGAATGGCGATGCTGGCCTGGCGCGGCTGCAGCACTTCCGTGGCGACATTCGGCATCGTGCGCAGGATCTCCTGCACGCGAAACGTATTTCGATTCTCCATGGCTTCGCCGGTGCTGACCGACATCGAAATCGGGACGTCCTGAGCTCGTTCCACGCGCTTGCGCGCCGTCACTACTACTTCGTCGAGTAGATTGGCGCTCGAATTTGCGGCAGCATCAGGGGAGTCGGCCGCATTCGCGGCGGCGCAAATGCTGGCAAAACCCGCCGAAAGCCAGCTCAATCTCCTGATCACGCGAGACCCGTTATTGCAGTTTCGGCGCGGGAGTATCAACCCCCCGCGTGAAGGCGTCCAACCCTTAGACCGTGGCGCCGATCCTGAACAGCGGCGTGTAGATCGCGAAGGCCGCGAAGCCATACATGAGCGCGGTCAGAGATACCGTCACGATCAGGGCCATCTTCATGTTCCGCTTCTGGGCGGCCGTGACTTGTGATCGCGTTGCAATCCATGCCAGCGACGCGATGGATGCCAGCGCGAACAACCACCAGGTGTCCGGAAACCTGAACACCAGTTCCGTGTTGGAGTTCGGCGCAATGCCGAGGTCCTTGAACATCGCCTGGAAATTCCTGATGCCTGCCGGCATACGCATGGCCAGGTAGGTAGTCGTCACGGCGATCAGCGTTGCCGTCACGAGCAATGCTCTGGGCCGGGGCTGGAGTTCGGTCGGCACGACTGGTGTCATGATTCCTAATGCACTGCCCGATTCTGCTGCTCCGCCTTGGTTGCGAGACTGAAGCGCGGCTCGGGAGCCTTCAGCTTCCCCGTCACGAGCTCCGCCGCATAGCGCCCGACCTCAGGCCCATGCTTGAACCCATGGCCGCTTCCCGCACCGACCAGCAACACGTTGTTCGCCGTGGGATGCCGGTCGATCAGCAAATCGCCGTTGGAGCTGTTTTCGTACTGACAAACGCGCTCTTCATTGAGCGGCGCTCCGGCCAGCGCGGGAAATCTCTTGGCAAGATAGGCACGCGCTTCGGCCAGCGAGCCCGGCGAAGTGAAACGATCGCCACGATCGGGATCGATCGGCGGGCCATGCTTGTCGTTCGCTACCTTGAAGCCACGGCTCTCGAGATCCGGCATGCCATAGAAGATGTCGCCATTGTTGAAGTCGGCCCAGCCGGGCAGGGCGCCGGCGCCGAAGCGCGCGTCGCCCGCGGGTGCGCCGAAAAAGAAAACTTCCTGGCGCGTCGGAAAAATACGCGGCCCAAGCAGGTGCGCGAACACTTTCGGCAGCCACGGGCCGCAGGCGAACACGTAGTTAGCCGCGGATACCGACGTGCCGTCCGAAAGCTCCACCGACGTCAGCGCCCTGGACGCATCGGGTGGCTTCACAGCCGCGACGCGATACTCGCCGCCGGCCTTCACGAACTGTTTCACGAGTGTCTGCACGGCGCGGCGCGCCATGAGCACGCCGAACTCGGGCTCGAGCAGGCCGACTTCGATGTCTTTCCAGAACACCTGCGGATATCGCCGTTCCAGCGCGGCGCGGTCGAGCTCAATCGTGGGAAGCTTCAGGCGCCGATGTACTTCGAGAGATTGATCGACGTACGGTTCGCGCTTTTGAAAGAAGAACAGCACGCCGATCTGGTGCAGGATCGGTAACCCCGACAGATCCGAAAGCCACTTCCACTGCGGCAGTGAATCGAACGCGAAGCGCGTGTAGATCTCATCGCGGCCATAACTGCCGCGCGTGAGCCGCGATTCACCGCCGGACGAGGCGCGCGCATGTCCGGCTCCGAATGCATCGAGCAGCAGCACGCGTTGCCCGGCTTTGCGCAGGTGCCAGGCGGTCCAGGCGCCGAATACGCCGGCCCCGACGACGACTGAGTCCCACGTTGCTGCCTTGCTCACTTTTCGCTCCTCACCTTGCACCTGGCTCGCGACACTGGCCGCGAGCGCGGTGGCGATGACGCCGCGCCGCGAAACCTTACGGGTGCCCACCGGCTTGCGTCTCCTGCGCTGTCGAACTCATCGCGCGGTTGCTCTGGCCAAATGGCACTTCACCATCGGGCCGCTGGGCACGCGTCAGTACGCCGAGGAGCGACACGAGGTCGCGCAGTTGCGCGCGCGTGAGCACCTGCCCATAGATCTCGGGCATCGACGACGGCGCAGTCACCCGTTCCTTCACCTGCTTCGGATCGATGCTGGTCGTGGTGTTGTCGGCGTGCTTGAGCACGATCTCGGTGGGTGTCTCGCTCGCCACGGAGCCAGTCTCGGTGGCGCCGTTCTTGAGCTGCAGCGTCACCACATCGAATCCCGCGGCGATGTGAGCGCTCGGCTTGATGATGGATTCGAGCAGGTACTCCTTCTTCTTCTGCGCGCCGATGAGCGAGAGGTCGGGGCCTGCTTCGCCACCCTCGCCACCCACCTTGTGGCAGCGCGCGCACGGCAGCACCTGGTTCTCGAAGAACTGGCGGGCGCCGCGAGAAGGAGCTCCACCGGCGAGCGCGAACGAGTAGGGCGCCAGCGCATTGCCGCTCGCGGCCCACGCCGCCTGCTGTTTCGCCCAGCGTGCCTTCACCGCCGGAGCATCGCTCGCTTCGGCAGACTCGATCAGCTCGAGCTGCGCGCCCGGCTGAACCTTGCCCGCCGCGAGCTGGTCGAGCGCCGCGACCAACAGCTTGGGCGTGTCCGCACTCTTGAGCTGCCCCATGGCCTGGAACGCAGCCTGCTGTTCGGCCTCCGAACCTTCGGTAGACAGACGCTTGATGATCGGCAGCGCGCGGTCGGGTGCTCGGTGCGCCACGATCTGCAGCGCGGCGAGGCGCAGCGCGGCGGCGCTGGATTTCTCAGCGGCATCGATGCCGCGCATCACATCATCGCCGCCAAAGGTGTCGAGCGCCTTCAGTGCACCTACTCTCGCAGCTTCCGGTGCCTGATCGTCGGCGACGGTCGCCACAAGTGTGGGAGCCGCTTCGCGCAGTTGCAGGTTGCCGATGGCTTCGAGCGCGGCGAGCTGCACGGTTTCCGGTGCCTTGCCCAACACCTTGGGCAGCACGGGGGTCAACGCATCAGCAGCCGGCTTGGCATCGCGAGCAGCCAGCGGCCGGAAAATGCCGACGACGCGATCACGTTGCGGCGTCTTTCCCCAGAGTCCGAGCTGCAGCAACGCCTCGGCGCGCATGGTGTTGTTGGCCCCATTGCGGGTGGCGTATTGCGCCAGCGCTTTGGCGTTGGCGGGGGTGCCCAGCCGATAGTTCGCGTTGATGATGCGCTCCACGAGCGGCTCGTCGTTGATAGGCGCGCCATCGAGTTTCGCCGCGAGCGCCGGGTAGGCCGCTTCGATAGGCGCATCATTGATGGCCATGGCCGCTTCGCGCGCCACGTACGCATCCGAGTCGTTGAGGAACCACGCGACATTCGCATCGCGCAATTCACGGTAGGCCAACACGACGCCCAGGCGCACGGCGGCGGATGGATCCTGAACCCCCGCGTCGAGCGCCGCGTTCTTGCCGATGCCGGCCAGCGCGTGCGCGGCCGCATGGCGCAGATACGGATCTTTGTTGTCGTTGGTGCGCAGCAGCGCGAGCAGGGCCGGCGTGGACTTGGCGTCCCCGAGCTTTCCGAGCGACTGTGCCGCGAAGAATTGCACGCGCGAATTCGGATCCGTCAGCGCTTTCGTAAGTGCGACGCCGCCCTTTTCATACCAGATGTCACCCAGTCCCTTGGCAGACTGTGCGCGCACTTCGGGGTCCTTGTCAGCCAGCAGTTTTTGCAGCGTTGATCCCACCTTCATCAGTGTGGGCGACGGACGCTCCGGACCTGCGATCGTATGCACACTGGCGGCTTTGCGGCCGAGCTGCGTCAAACCCCACACCGCATGCAGACGCGCGAGCGGATTGGCGAGCTTGTTGTTGGCCACCTTGGTGAACGCGGCGATGCTCTTGTCGCCGCGCGAGGCGAGCTCGAGCTGCGCTTCGAGGCGCGCGCGTCGGTCGACGTGCGACAGCAGCGCGACGAGATCGGCCTCGCTGCTGGCCGTGAATCCCGCGGCGAGTAGTTTGGCGAGGTCGGCGCTGAGCTTGACCTGCGCGGGATCCGGCTTTACCGGCGAGACGCTGTAAACGCGTCCCTTGTTGGACTTCGGCCAGCCATCGACCCAGTCGAGAAGGTACAACTTGCCGTCCGGACCAAACGTGACGTCCGTCGGCAACACGCCTCCCATGAACTGCTGGCTGCTGGTGGGTGCGAACGTGGCGCCGTTCTGCTTCAGCGTGTAAGTCTGGATGCCGCTGCGCGCGATGCTGCCCTTGAAATGCGTGATGAAGAAATGTCCGGCGTACTTCGGATCGAGCCCGGTGCCCGGGTAGTAGGTGAGGCCGGACGGGCCGTCCTCGATGTTGCAGATGGGCGGCAGTAGATAGGCTGGGCGGCCGGCAAACGCGGGTTTCCACAGGCCTTCGCGCATCCAGGGGCCACCCTTGCCCATCGGCGCGTGCTGGTAGCCGATGCGCCAGCCACTGTCGCCGCCTTCGACCAGGTACACCAGGCGCTCCATGTCGCCCTGGTCGCTGTCGTTGTCTCCGGTGAACAGATTGCCGTGGTCGTCGAACACCAGTTCCTGCGGATTGCGCAGGCCGTGGGCCACCATTTCGAATTCCGTGCCGTCCGGATTGGAGCGGAATACCGCGCCTTCATCCGGATAGTCGACCATCTGGCCTTCCTTGCCCTTCACGTGCGTGCCGCGATCGCCGATCGAGTAGTAGATCTTGCCGTCGTGGCCGAGCGCGAGGCCGTGGAAATCGTGGCCGGTGAAGTTGTAGCGCACACCGAAGCCGCGCAGCAGCTCGTCGCGCTTCACCTTGCCGTCGGCGCCTTCCTCTAACAGCCACAGGCTGGGGATGTTGGTGAACCACACCTTGCCGTGGCGCGCGAGCACGCCCGAGGCGATGCCGTCGAGCTCGGTGTTGAATCCGTCGGCGAAGGCACGGCTCTTGTCGGCGACGCCGTCACCGTTGGTGTCTTCGACAAGACGGACCACTTCGCCCTCGATCGCGAAATCCTTGGCCTGGGCGCCAAACACCTTGTGATGCAGGGCGACGCGATCCTCAATGCTGCGCGAGGCGAGGTCGAGCTCCAGCATGCCCATGTAGTCACGGATGTCGAGCACGCTGGTTCGATAGCGATACGTCTCGGAAACGAACAGGCGTCCCTTCTCGTCGAAATCGAAGGCCACCGGATTGGCGAGCATCGGCTCTGCGGCCCACAGCTTGGCTTCGAGGCCCGCGGGCAGCGAGAAGCGCTTGAGCGCCAGCGTCGCGTCGTCGGACGCGGCATCGATGACGGGTGTTGGAAGTCGTTCGACCGGTTGGAGTTCCAGCGTCTGTGCGGACACCACCGATGCGCCGGCAATCAACAAGACAGCGAGACGGGAGATTAGAACGGAAGGTTTCATATGATCCCGGTAATGAAATGAAAGGGCTTGCAGCGGCGAACTATATATGGAGTCAGCGTATTCTCGCGGCCGTGAAATCGAATTCGAAGGGCAAAACCTGGGCCGCAATCGCTCTCGCTCTGATTGGCGCGCTGATTGCGTGGTTTGTTCCGAAAGATGCGGGAAAAATGCCGGCCGATCTCCCAAAACCTGCTGCTGCCAAGCGCGCCACAGCGACCGCCGCGCAAGCCCCATTCGACTTTTATCTAATGGCGCTGACGGTGCATTCCGCTTTCTGCACAGACGGACATTCGCGCGAGCCGGAATGCCGTGCCGCTGTCCATCGCTCCCTGGTGATCCATGGCCTCTGGCCCGAACGCAATGAACCGCGAACCTATCCGCATGATTGCCCGGCACCGCCGCTCGCGCTCGATTCGGCGCTCGCGCAGCAACTCGCGGATTTCATGCCGGGGATGGCCGACGGGCTGCATGAACACGAGTGGCGCGAACACGGCGGCTGCAGTGGCCTCGACGACGATGAATATTTCCAGCAGGCGCTCGAGCTCGCGCGCGGTATCGACGCGGCGCTCGGTGCGCGACTAGCTACTCTCGCCGGGAACGAGACCACGGCGGCCGAGCTGCGGGAGATCGCGGACCTGTTTCATCCGGGGCTCGGCGCCACGCTGACATTTCACTGTCGCGTACTGCGCGACGCGCCGGGGCAGCCGCATCTCATCGAAGTGCGCCAGTGCGTGGACAATGACGGGCCGCAGGGCGCACCGCGTACGCCGCTCGATTGTGCGGCGGTGAAGCGAAGGGACCAGGGATGCGGGCAGCACTTTCGCATCGCCGGGATGCGTCGATGAGTGTTACTCCGCAAATGCGCGAGCTGTTCATCGCCTACGGACTCACCGCCGTCGCGATGCTCCTCGGGCTGCTGCTGATGCGCGCCGACCGGCGCGCGTATTTTCGCTGGCCTGTCTATTCGGTCATGGTGATGGCGCTGGGCGTGGTGTTGTGGAACCTGATGCGCAAACAATTGCTGCCGGGCGAGTGGGCCTTCACGCGGGCCGGGGCGATGTACTACGCCGCGCTTACGCTGTACTTCGTCATGGGGTTGGGAACCGGGGTCTTGCTTGGCCGCCTCACGCGGCGTAAAACCTCAGGTGGTTCATCAGGGGAGTGATGTCATGCCACCCGGCATTCGACCACCACCGAGAAAGTAGCGCTACTTCGGGATCTCGAGTCCTGCCATCGACGAGTCGCTGCGAACGCGCCAAGTCGCGCGCCAACCGTTCTTCCAGGCGACGTTCAGCGATTCCTGTGCTTCACGCATCCTGCCCTGCAGGGCAAGTGATTCGGCACGCAGCGCGTACAAGCCGAAATGTCTGCCGCCATTGTTTTCGTAAGTGTCCAGCACGTGATCGAATTTTCGCAAGATCTCGGCGGCTTTGGCCTTGTCGCCACCACCCTGTAGTTCGATGCCCGCGCGTACCAGCGCCGCCGAATATTCAAATCGAATCTGGCCGCCGTCGAACATGTCCGCGGTCGACAGCGGCAGGATGCGCTCCGCGTGCGCGAGCGTTGCACGCGCCGCGACCGCATCGCCGCCGATGTACTGCAGTCGGGCGAGTTCGGCGAATTCGGCGCCGCTCGCCGCCTTGTTCGCCATGCCGCGGTCCGCCAGCCAGGCCTTGATCGCGTCGCGTCCCCCTTCGGCGTAGATGATCGGCGACTCTCGCGCCACTCCGAAGAAACTGTCGCCGTCGGGCAGCGCGCGCCATACCGCACGTGCCTCGGCGGTCTTCCCCTTGACGAGCAGCTGTTCGATGCGCTGGTCTCCAAGGTAGGTGTCCTGCGGCCGCAGCTTGTACGCGGCGTCCAGCCACTGCAGTGCCTCATCGGTCTTGCCCTGTGCCCGCGAGATCCACGCAGTCGTCATCGGGCCCCACACGTTGGTCGAGTCGAGCTCGCGAGCCCGCTTGCAGGCCGCCGAGGCTTCGCCGAATTCACCAAGGTCGATGAGCTCCATGCAGCGAAACACGTGCGATATGAAATCCATCGGGTCGAGGCTGGCAGCCGCCGAAAAATGGTTGATTGCCTCCTGTGGCTGCGCCTGGCGATCGTAGAGATTGCCGAGAAAGCGGTGGCTTGCGGCGTCGTTGGGATTCATCTGGGTCGCGCGCAGCAACAGCGGCAGTGCTTCGTCGAAGCGGAACTCCTCGGTGAGCAGCCAGCCCTTGACCGCGATCACCTCGGGCTGATTCGGGTTGAGGTTCATGGCGCGGTCGATCAGTGGATCGACCTCGAACTTCACGTCCTCGAGCGGCGTGTGATTGAGCGACAGCCCGTTGAGCAGCGATTCCGCGAGGCCGGTGAGGGCCGGGATGTACTGCGGGTCGGCGTCCACGGCACGCCGGAAATATTCGATGGACTTGAGATTGTCTTCGGCCGTGCGCCGGTTCTGGCGAGCGCGGCCTAACAAGTAGAGCTCCAGCGCTTCCATCTTTTCCGGCTCGCGCCGCGCCCACAGCTCTGCCGTCTCCGCCGACAGGGTCAGGTGCAGCGCCTCGGCCACCGCGCGCGACACGGTATCCTCGATCTGGAAAATGTCGCCGATGGGCAGGTCGAAAGATCTCGACCAGATGTGCAGGCCGTCTTCCGCCGCGATGAGCTGCGTGGTGATGCGCAACTGATCGCCCGAGCGCCGCAGACTGCCTTCGAGCACATGCGTGGCGCCGAGTGCCGTGGCGATTTTCCGTATGTCCTGGTTCTTGCCCTTGAAAGAGAAGGCGGAGGTGCGCGCCACCACACGAAGGGTAGGGATGTGCGCCAGCCAGTTCGACAACTCTTCCGTCAAGCCGTCGCACAGCGACTGCTCGGACTGGTCCACGCTCATGTCGACCAGCGGCAGCACGACGATCGTCGGCAATGCTTCGATCACCTCCTTGACCTGGAAAAACCTGCCGGGCATGTTCCAGGCCACCACCGCCAACACCAATGCGGCCAGGATGCTGCCGAACCCCAGTGCCATTCGCGCGAGCGGCGCGCGCCGGTCCGACGCCCGGCGCCCTACACCTACGCCGGTCTCGAAGGACGTGGGTACATACTGGGCGGGCAGCATCGGAATGCCG
>Ga0068870_10001197_pt1 | contig 10403 bp, 9 predicted proteins | sample KBSMisM62_FD_66599 | JGI IMG/M metagenome (GOLD analysis project Ga0068870, IMG submission 66599) | Miscanthus rhizosphere microbial communities from Kellogg Biological Station, Michigan, USA - KBS Miscanthus M6-2 | ecosystem: Host-associated > Plants > Roots > Rhizosphere > Soil ...
GAGAGACTGTTGTGTTCTTCGCTCATCGTGACCACCGGTACGTTCCTCAATGGGTTGATACATGTTGGGAGAGAGCAGCGGTCAGCGGGCAGAGTGGAGGAGCCGCCATCAATTGATCTCGCCGAATCCATCAAAGCCCTGGGGTTTCAAGTCGGCCGGCTGAAGACGGGAACACCGCCACGTCTTGACCGTCGCAGTATTGATTTCGAGGGCCAGGTCGAGGCCGGAGTATTCGTTGAAGAGCGTGGCGATTCCGAACCTACGCCGTTCTCGTATCAGACACGGAGACGGCTTGAAAACCGAATCAGCTGTTGGCTTCTCCACACGAACGACAGTGTGCGAGAGCTCGTTCGCAACAATATCGATGAGAGCCCTCTGTTCAACGGCCAGATCAAGGGTATCGGTCCTCGATACTGTCCATCGCTCGAAGACAAGATCATGCGATTCCCAGATCGCGACCGCCATCAGATCTATCTCGAGCCGGAGACCATTGGAGGCGACGAGATCTACGTCAATGGGTTTTCGATGTCGCTGCCGAGGGAAGTGCAGGAGAAACTTGTTCACGCGTTGCCAGGTCTTGAAGCCGCACGGTTGATCCGCCCCGGATATGCCATTGAGTACGACTTTGTCCAGCCGACAGAACTCACTCCAACGCTGGAGTCACGACGAGTGAAGGGCCTGTTTCTCGCCGGCCAGATCAATGGGACCTCTGGATATGAGGAAGCTGCAGCGCAAGGTCTTATCGCGGGCATCAACGCTGCGCGCACAGCGAGACGGGCAGAGTCATTTGTGCTAGGCCGCCAGGACGCATACATCGGCGTTCTCGTCGATGACCTCGTAACGCGAGGCTGTCTGGAGCCCTACCGAATGTTCACTTCGCGGGCCGAGCATCGTTTGCTTCTGCGTATCGACAACGCCGACCTCCGTCTCACTCCGCGTGGGCGCGAAGTCGGCCTTGTTGGTGACGAGCATTGGGATCTGTTCGAGCGACGACGACGTCGTTATGAACACAACACGTGTGTGCTGAATGAGACTCTGATTCGCTTGGATAGCGGTCAGCGGCAGACGGCGTCACAGCTTCTTCGGCAGCCAGACATTCGTCTCAATGCGCTCGTGAACGATCGGAAGGTTGTTCTCGATGTCGATCCGGAGTTGCCTGATTTCGATCTCGCCACATTGGAAACCACAATCAAATACGCGGGTTATCTCGAGCAGGAGTCATCTCGGGCAGAGCGAGCCAGGCGCAGCGATCGTCGTCGTATCGCACCGCAATTCCCGTTCGAACAAGTGCCCGGGCTCTCTCGTGAGGTCGTTCAGCGTCTACAACAGATCCAGCCAGGAACATTGGGTCAAGCCGCGCGCATTCCTGGAATGACGCCGGCCGCCATCGCCGTCCTTGGGGTGTTCCTCAACCGGTTAGGTCAGCCTGCCACGCGCACGTGAGCAGCCGGGAGTTTCAGGAGCGCCTCGCGCGTCGAGCGCGTAGGGCCGGACTGACGATTCGGCCAGAACTTGCCGCCCAACTCGAGGTCTACTACCGACTGCTGTCCACCTGGAACAACAAGATCAACTTGACCGGCTTAAGCCTATCCGACTTCAGTCCCGACTCACTCGATCGACTACTCATTGAACCACTGCTGGCGGCGCCACATGTCCGTCCAGGTGTGAGGAGTGTATTGGATGTCGGTAGCGGGGGAGGCTCTCCGGCAATTCCACTGGCACTTACGCTTCCTGACATCACCGTCTTAATGGTCGAGGCCAAGACAAGGAAATCGGTCTTTCTTCGAGAGGCGCTTAGAGCGCTGGGTTTGACCCGGGGGGATGTCGTCACATCGCGGTTTGAGGAGTTGCTGACTAAACCCCGGCTCCATGAAGCGCACGATCTGCTGACGATTCGAGCAGTGCGGATCGAGGCGCGAGTGCTCATGAGCCTGCAGGCGTTCGTCAGGCCCAACGGTGAGATCTTCTTGTTTCGCACGACGGCCGGCGCCTCTGGGCCCACGACGGTGACGCCCCCGTTGGCTTGGAAGGCTTCTTACCCCTTGTTGGAGCAGGCGAGTAGTCTTGTTGTGCTGGAGAAGAGGCAAGTTGGCTACGCTGGGCGAAACGTTTCACGTGAAACACCGATCCAACCCAAAGATCGCTAAATTTTCGCCTTGTTTCACGTGAAACGCGCTTGACGCCACAACTCGTTGCGTACTACAGTGTCGATGCACACTAGCTATAAGAGTTGGCCGAATGACAGAAACAGCGCCGATCTCTCGGATAGCCCTTGCCCGTGTCGTTGCTGTCGCCAATCAAAAAGGTGGCGTCGGGAAAACGACGACGGCAATTAATCTCGCGACCTCATTAGCATTGAGCGGCCGAAGGGTCTTGCTAGTCGATGTCGATCCCCAGGGGAATCTCACAAGCGGACTTGGTTCGAAAGCCCAGCGGGCTGACGCCGGAACAGTCTACGAGGCACTCCTCACTGGTGGAACGCCGGAGTCCTTTCTCCTGTCGACGCGCGTCGCGAATCTGTTCCTCATGCCCGCGGATAGAAACCTCACCGGGGCCGAGATCGAAATGGTCACGTTGCCTGAGCGCGAACATCGACTGAAGAAGATCGTCGACCCGCTTCGAGCACGCTTCGATCACGTGTTCATCGACTGTCCGCCTTCGCTGGGCCTTCTCACCCTCAACGCTCTAGTGGCCGCTGACGCCGTGCTCATTCCACTGCATTGTGAGTACTTCGCGCTCGAGGGACTCGCCGATCTGGTAGGCACGATGCGGCGGGTTCGCGGCGGCCTGAATCCCTCGCTCGAGATCGACGGGGTGCTTTTGACGATGTACGACGACAGGACCAATCTTGGCCAGCTCGTCGCCCGCGATGTTCGGGAGTTCTTCAAAGAGAAAGTTTTCAACACCATCATCCCTCGCAACGTGAAACTCGGTGAGGCGCCAAGCCACGGCATGCCCGCTGCTCTTTACGATGCCAAGTCGCGCGGAGCCGCCGCTTACGCGGCCCTCGCGAAGGAAGTGCTCGCCCGCTACGCCGCCTGAAGGAGGCACTATGCTCGAACGCCGTCCCGCTCTCGGAAAAGGGCTGAGTGCCCTGATTCCCGATGCGCCAGAGCCTATTCGCACCGGGACCATAGAGGTCGACATCGACTTGCTCTCTCCAAATGAGCACCAGCCACGATTGACGATGGACGATGCCAGGCTCCAGGAGCTGGCGCAATCGATCAAAGCGAACGGCATCATTCAGCCGATTCTCGTGCGTCGAGACGGCGCGGGATATCGCATCATCGCCGGCGAGCGTCGATGGCGTGCGGCGCAACGCGCCGGGTTGCAACGAGTGCCGGTCGTCGTCAGAGACGTGTCTCAAGGCGACAAACAATTGCTCGAGCTCGCACTGATTGAAAATCTGCAGCGAGAGAATCTGAATCCTGTCGACGAAGCGCTCGCGTATCAACGTCTCGCAGAAGATTTCTCCTTGACGCAGGATCAGATCGCTGCGGCGGTGGGCAAGGATCGAAGCTCGGTGGCGAACTTCATGCGCCTGCTTCGCCTGCCCGACGAGGTCCGTGGCGACCTTGCAGCCGGAACGTTATCGACGGGGCATGCGCGCGCGCTCCTGTCGCTGTCCGACGCGGCTGCGCAGCGACAGACGGCGCGCGAAGTCGTTTCGCGTGGTCTGTCCGTTCGCGAGACCGAGGCCCTGGTCAAACGACTTCTCACCCAAGGTGTGCCAACCCGGTCTCCGGCGCCAGCCGATCCCCCGAAGGACGTGCACACCAGGGCGGCGGAAGACAGGTTGCGTTTCGCTCTTGGAACGAAAGTGCGCATTATTCGGCGTGGACACGCCGGTCGAATCGAAGTGGATTTCGGATCTGAAGCCGAATTGAACCGCATTTACGAGTATCTGACCTCGACGCGCTGAGTGGAGTCTGCACTGCTGCTGGAGGGCGGCCACGCCGCCATGGTATAAATAGCGCTTGTGCCTTTCAGGTACAAGCTCAGACCACAGCAGACACACGCATGAGTAGGCGGGCTTCCGCAGCGAGATACGCGCGAGCGCTGTTCGACGTCGCAATCCAAGAGTCAGATCCGAACGCCGCTGAACGGGATCTGGCCGGCTTCGCGGACCTGGTGCAGCGCAACCAGGACCTCACGCGGACATTCGCGAATCCAGTCGTGTCCGCGACTGCCAAGCGTGCTGTCGTGCAACAACTCCTCGACCAGAGTCCGCCAGCAGCAACTCCCGTCGCAAAGCTCCTTCTGTTGCTTGCGTCGCGCGGCAGGCTCGAGCTCGTTCCCGACATTCTCGACACCTACCGCGAACGACTGATGGAGCATCGTCAGGTCATCGAGGCGGAGGTAACGACTGCCGCGCCGCTCCCGCCCGAACGGATCTCGGAGCTGCAGGAACGGCTCGCAAAGATCACTGGTCGCACAGTCACCATGACGACCAGGATTGATCGCGGAATTATCGGTGGTGTCGTGACCCGAATCGGCAGCACCGTTTACGACGGAAGCGTTGCTACTCAACTGGCAAAGGTGCGAGAGAAGCTGTCAGAGCGCTAAGGACGACATCGCCGCGGGTGAGCCCCAACGCCGTCAGGATTGATATGGACATCAGAGCCGAAGAAATCTCCAAAATCATTCGCGACCAGATCGGGAACCACGCTGTGCAGGTGGACGTGGCCGAAGTCGGGAGCGTGATCTCCCTGGGCGACGGTATCGCACGTGTGCACGGCGTCGAGCGCGCCATGGCTGGCGAGATGCTCGAGTTCCCCCATGGCGTGTACGGCATCGCGCTCAACCTCGAGGAAGACAGCGTGGGCGCTGTGCTGCTGGGCGATTACAAGGAAATCAAGGAAGGCGACCCCGTCAAACGCACGGCGCGAATCATCTCAGTGCCTGTCGGCGACGAGATGCTCGGCCGCGTCGTGAACGCACTGGGTCAGCCGATCGATGGCAAGGGTCCCATTCAGACGAAGCAGTTCCTGCCAATCGAGCGTCTCGCTCCCGGCGTCGTCGACCGACAACCGGTCAAGGAGCCGTTGCAGACCGGCCTGAAGGCGATCGATGGCATGGTGCCCATCGGGCGTGGACAACGGGAACTGATCATCGGCGACCGTCAGACAGGAAAGACCGCCGTCGCAGTGGACGCCATCATCAACCAGCGGGGGACGGGCGTCATTTGCATCTACAACGCGATTGGACAGAAGCAGTCCACCGTTGCGCAGGTCGTACGAACGCTCGAAGAGTACGACGCGATGAGCTACACGATTGTGGTCGCCGCGGCGGCGTCCGACCCAGCGCCAATGTTGTACATCAGCCCGTACTCCGCATGCGCGATCGGCGAGTACTTCCGCGATAGCGGCCGACACGCGCTGGTGGTCTACGACGATCTTTCGAAGCACGCGCAGGCCTATCGCGAGATCTCCCTTCTATTGCGGCGTCCTCCAGGCCGCGAGGCGTACCCGGGAGACGTCTTCTATCTCCACTCACGGCTCCTGGAGCGGGCGGCGAAGTTGAGCGCATCGCTGGGCGGTGGATCGCTCACGGCGTTGCCCATCATCGAGACACAGGCGGGCGACCTGTCAGCCTACATCCCGACGAATGTCATCTCGATCACCGATGGACAGATTTTCCTCGAGAGCGATCTCTTTCATCAGGGTGTGAGGCCAGCCATCAACGTCGGCAACTCGGTGTCGCGCGTGGGTGGGTCAGCGCAAATTCGCGCGATGCGGCAGGTCGCCGGCTCGTTGCGACTTGACCTCGCGCAGTATCGCGAGCTTGCGGCGTTCGCGCAGTTCGGCAGCGACCTCGACAAGGCGACGCAGGCACAGCTCAATCGCGGGCGGCGGCTCGTTGAGATTTTGAAACAGCCGCAATATCAGCCGTTGCCCGTCGAGAAGCAGGTCGTCATCATCTACGCCGCCACGAAGGGCTTCATCGACCCCGTCGCGATCGAAGACGTCCGCAGGTATGAAGTGGATCTCTATCGCTTCCTCGAGACGAGACACGCACGCGTGCTGACCACTATTGCGGAAAAGAAGATCATCGATGACGAGTCGAAGGCGGCACTCGAAGCGGCCTTGACCGAGTTCGGCCGACAGTCCGGAACTGTTCGGTCTCCGGCGACTGCCGCCGCGTAGAGCACGTCTGACGTTATGCCATCACTGATCGATCTCCGGCGCCGGATCCGTGCGGTCAAGTCGACGCAGCAGATCACCAAGGCGATGAAGATGATCGCGGCCTCGCGTCTGCGCCGGGCGCAAGAGCGTGTTGTCGCCGCGCGGCCGTTCGCCCAGAAGATGCTGCGGGTATTGAACGGCCTTGTCTCGCGCGTCGATCAGGACGCGCATCCACTGCTTCGGGTACCAGAAGCTGGGCAGGGGCGTCCCCTGCTCATCGTGATCACCGCCGACCGTGGTCTCTGTGGCAGCTTCAATTCCAACATCATCAAGGCGGCAGGGCAGTTCATCGCAAAGCAAAGCCAGGGACCGCAGATCGCACTTGGCCTGATCGGCCGCAAGGGGCGAGACTTCTTCCGCCGCCGCGGCTTCGACGTCCGCTACGAAGCGGCCGGCATCTTCCAGAAACTGAACTTCAATGATGCCGCGGCGATTGCCGATGCGGCGATCGAGGACTTCACGTCGGGCAAGGCGTCCAGCGTGCATCTCGTCTACAACGAGTTCAAGTCGGTGATCTCGCAGCGCCTTGTCGTCGAGCGCCTGCTGCCGATTCCGCGACTCGAGGGGGAGGGCGCTTCCGGTCCGATCACGGAATACAAGTACGAGCCGGCCCCGGAAATCCTCTTCAAGGAGCTGCTGCCGCATCACGTGCAGGTGCAGGTCTATCGCGCCCTGCTCGAGTCGAATGCCGCATTCTTTGCCGCGCAGATGACGGCGATGGACGCCGCCACGCGCAACTCCGCGGAGATGCTCGACAACTTAACCTTGTACATGAACAAAGTGCGGCAGGCCGCAATCACGCGCGAGATCATCGAAGTGGTCTCAGGCGCGGCCGCGACGTAGGACGCAGGAAGAGCGTATGGCACAGACAGCAACAGCGCAGAAGGTCGGCAAAGTGGTGCAGGTCATCGGGCCTGTCATCGACATCGAGTTCGCCGAAGGTCTACCCGAGATCTACAACGCGGTTCGCATCGTCTCGGAGGGCGGCGTCGGAGTCGAGAAGATCGATGTGGTCGCCGAAGTCGAACAGCATCTCGGCGAAAACCGCGTGCGGGCGGTCGCGATGAAGCCGACCGATGGCATGACGCGCGGAATGAGCGTGATCGACACTGGCGCGCCGATCTCCGTGCCTGTCGGTCCGGAAACGCTGGGCCGAGTTCTCAACGTGCTCGGCGAGCCCGTCGATTTCCCCGACCGGCCCATTCGCGCCAAGGACCGCTGGCCGATTCACCGGCATGCTCCGACGCTCGAAGATCAGTCGACTGAGCTGCGAATGTTCGAGACCGGCATCAAGGTCATCGATCTGCTCGAACCCTATCTACAGGGCGGAAAGATTGGTCTGTTTGGCGGCGCCGGCGTCGGCAAGACGGTCATCATCATGGAGCTCATTAACAACATCGCCACGAAACACGGAGGTGTGTCCGTGTTCGGGGGTGTTGGAGAGCGCACGCGCGAAGGCAACGACCTCTGGCTCGAGTTTCAGGAGTCGGGTGTCGTGAACGTGAACGACATGTCGAAGTCGCGAGCGGCGCTCGTGTACGGACAGATGACGGAGCCGCCTGGTGCGAGGCTGCGCGTTGGTCTCTCCGCGTTGACAGTCGCGGAGTACTTCCGCGACGCAGAGGGAAAGGACGTTCTTCTCTTCATCGACAACATCTTCCGGTTTACGCAGGCGGGCTCTGAAGTATCAGCCTTGCTCGGGCGAATGCCGTCCGCGGTCGGTTATCAGCCGACGCTGCTGACAGAAATGGGAGAGTTGCAAGAGCGGATCACGTCGACGAAGAAGGGATCGATTACCTCAGTGCAGGCGATCTACGTGCCGGCCGATGACTACACCGATCCGGCGCCGGCGACAACGTTCGCGCACCTCGATGCGACGACGAACCTATCGCGGCAGATCGCAGAGCTCGGCATTTATCCGGCCGTGGATCCCCTGGCATCGACCTCACGGATTCTGGACCCGCGTGTGCTCGGAGATGAGCACTATACCGTCGCGCGCTCGGTGAAGCAGATTCTCCAGCGATACAAGGATCTGCAGGACATCATCGCGATTCTCGGTATCGACGAGCTATCAGAGGACGACAAACTGACGGTGTCGCGCGCGCGCAAGATTCAAAGATTCCTGTCGCAGCCGTTTTTTGTTGCAGCACAGTTCACCGGCTTCGAGGGCAAGTACGTACCGATTGCCGATACGGTCAAAGGTTTTAAGGAGATCGTTGAGGGCAAGCACGACGACCTGCCAGAACAGGCCTTCTACATGGTGGGCACTATCGAGGAAGCCATCGAGAAGGCAAAGAAGATGAAGGAGGCATAAGGCGGAGGATGGCTCTTCCCACCAAGCTGACGCTCGAGATCGTGACGCCGGATCGCGCGCTGGTCACTGAGCAGGTCGATGAAGTCGAGTTGCCTGGATCGGAGGGCTACTTCGGCGTCCTTCCCGGCCATACTGAACTGTTAGCCTCGCTTCAGGTTGGGGAGCTCTGGTATCGAATAGGGCAGGAAAAGTTCTATCTCGCGGTGGCGTTTGGCTTCGTGGAGGTCCTCCCCGATCATGTGACAGTCCTGGCCGGTATCGCCGAGAAGTCGCAAGACATCGATGTCGGCAGAGCCGAGTCGGCAAAGAAACGGGCCGAGAGTCGTGTTGCCAGCCCGTCCCCCGATATGGACTTCGAGCGCGCCCGTGTCGCGCTCATGAAATCGTTGATTCGTCTCCAGGTAGCTTCGCGCGCACGCACCAGAGCTTGAGCCGCCGGCGCGCGTCATGTGGTGGCAAGATCGTTCTAGCCGCCTACGCCAGTGAAAACGACCAGTCCCCGAGTATCCTCTCGCCAAGAAGCCGCCGCACTGGCCCGCCAGGTGCAAAGCCAGGGCGGGACGGTGGTGTTCACCAACGGTGTCTTCGATCTGCTGCATCCTGGACACGTGCGTTACTTGAATGACGCGCGACGGCTCGGCGACGTCTTGATTGTCGGTGTCAATTCGGACCGATCGGTACGCGCAAACAAGGGCGACAATCGACCGATCAATCGAGCGGAAGAGCGGGTCGAAATTCTCCTCGCCTTCGATTTCGTGAATGCCGTTGTCGTCTTCGACGAACACACGCCGCTCGACATCATTACCGCAATACAACCTGACATTTTGGTCAAGGGAGCAGACTGGGGCCCCGAGAACATCGTGGGGCGCGAGATCGTCGAACGGCGAGGGGGTCGTGTGGTCCGTCTCGAGCTCGCGAAGGGATTCTCCACGACCAGTCTGATCGGGAAGATGCGCCCGCCGGCCAGTTCATGAGCATTGGCACTCCCTCACTCACGCTCCGTTCCGTCCTGGCACGTGCTCTGGCAACCGCCGGCCTCGACCGGGCGGCACCTGTCACAGCGGGACTGACAGCATCGTCGAAAGCGCTCGCGATAGCAGGTGTCGCGCGAACTCGCACGGGGCTGACCGTCGTGGTCGCTCCCACAGATATCGAAGCCGAGCGGCTGACTGCCGACATCAGGTTCTTCTATGGCGGCCTCGAAGGCGCATCCGATGCGGCTGTCGAACAGGCCGTCCTCTGCTTGCCGGCGCTGCAGGTCGATCCGTATCGCGGGATGACTCCGCACTTTCGCGTCGCGGCAGCACGTGCGCGGGCATTGCACGCCGCCGCCTCCGGATCGGCGCGGATCATCGTTGCGTCTGCGGGGGCGCTGCTTCCCCGAATGAGTTCGCCGGAACGGATGTTAGCAGCCTCGATTGAGCTACGCGTCGGCACCGAGGTCGAGCCTCAACGTCTGGCCGACCTGCTGGTAGACGGCGGCTTCATCCGCGAAGATCCAGTCGATGAGCACGGCGCCTTTACGATTCGCGGCGGCATCGTCGACGTATTTCCTGCGACCGATCTCGAACCGGTGCGAGTGGAGTTCGTCGGTGACATGGTTGAGACGCTTCGGCGTTTTGATCCGGCCACGCAGCGATCGACCGGTCCGACCGACTACGTCCACCTCGTGCCGGCGCGCGAGCGATTCGACGACGGCGCACCACTGGTGTCGATCATCGAGTTCATGACCGCGGCCCCCGGCGGAATGCACTGGCTGGTTTCCGAGCTCGATCACGTTCGCCAGCAGGCGGTGAAGCTGCGAGATCAATTGGACAACAGCTACCAGGAAGCACAGACGCGCGGTCACGTCGCCGCTCTGCCACCCACCGAGGCTTTTGCAGATTGGGAGATACTCGCCGGCC
>Ga0068870_10001207_pt1 | contig 10375 bp, 8 predicted proteins | sample KBSMisM62_FD_66599 | JGI IMG/M metagenome (GOLD analysis project Ga0068870, IMG submission 66599) | Miscanthus rhizosphere microbial communities from Kellogg Biological Station, Michigan, USA - KBS Miscanthus M6-2 | ecosystem: Host-associated > Plants > Roots > Rhizosphere > Soil ...
GCGTCCTGGCGCTGGAAGGGGCGTTCCTCTACAACCGGCTGCTCTGGATCGGCGTCTCGATCGCCGTCCTGGCCTTCGTCTTCTGGAAGTTCAAGATGCAGGTGGCGACCGCAGGCGGCAGGAAGCGGCGCACGGAGAGCGACGAAATCGCGCCGCGCATCGCGCTCACGCTGCCGAAGGTGACGCAGCGGTTCGATCCGGCCACGTCGTGGAAGCAGTTCACCAGCACGGTTCGCGTGGAGACCAGCGCGATCCTGCGCAGCATCCCGTTCATCGTCATCCTGCTGCTGGGCGTGCTGAACACGCTCGGCAACGCCATCGCCGGCTCCTCGATCTTCGGCACGTCGGTCTATCCGGTGACGCACCTCATGGTGCAGGCCATCAACGGCGGCTTCGTGCTGTTTGCGTTGATCATCGCCACGTTCTACGCGGGCGAGATCGTGTGGCGGGAGCGGAGCGTCAAGCTCAATGACGTCTACGACGCCATGCCGACACCGACGTGGGCCATGTGGGCCGGCAAGCTGGCGGCGTTGGTCATCATGCTCTACGTCACGCTCGCCGCGGCGGTGCTGACCACCGTCGGCGTGCAGTTCTTCAAGCACTACTACAACTTCGAATTCGGCGTTTACCTGAGGGCCGTCTTCTTCGTCACCGGCACCGACGTCATCCTATTCGCGGTGATGTGCTTCTTCGCGCACATCCTGACCAACAACCGGAACGTCGGCTACCTCGTCGCGCTGCTCTACATCATCAGCGTATCGGTGTTGAACGCGCTCCGCTTCGAGCATCGCCTCTACCAGGTCTTCAACCTTCCCGACGCCCGATACTCGGACATGAACGGCTTCGGGCACTACTACACCCAGCACCTCTGGTTCATGCTCTATTGGCTGCTGTTCGCCGGCGTGCTGCTCGTGGTGGGGCACCTCTTCTGGGTGCGCGGAACGGAGACGAGCTTCGGCATCCGCCGCCGGATCGCGAAGCAGCGTTTCGTGAAGCCGGCCTTCGCCACCCTGGCCGTGCTGTTCGTGGCCTTCGCTTCCACCGGCTGCTACATCTACTACAACACCAACGTCCTCAATGAGTACACGACCGGCGACGAGCGGGAGAAGGCGCAGGCGGAGACGGAGAAGCTCTACAAGAAGTACGAGCGCATTCCGCAGCCGCGCATCACCGACGCGCAGGCCGACGTCGATATCTATCCCGACAAGCGCTGGGTCGACGTGCGCGGCAAGTACACGCTGGTCAACAAGACCGCCAATCCGATCAGGGACCTGCACGTCACGATCAATCCCGACATGACGGAGCACACGTACACCATCCCCGGCGCGTCGGTGGTCAGCGACGACCGCAAGCACGGCTACGCGATCTATCGCCTCGCCGAGCCGCTGCAGCCCGGCGCGACACTGCCGTTCTCATTCGAGGTGAAGATCCACAACCGCGGCTTCAAGAACGAGTTCCGCGACAACACCGTCGCCGAGAACGGCACGTTCGTGAACAATTTCGAGGTCTTCCCCCACCTCGGATACTCCAACCAGATCGAGATGCAGGACATCGGACGCCGCAAGAAGAACGGCCTTCCGCCGGTCATCCGCCAGCCGAAGATCGACGACAAGGTCGCGGCGATGAACACCGACATCTCCCGCGAGGCCGACTGGCTCAATCTCGACACCACGGTGAGCACCGTCCCTGACCAGATCGCCATCGCGCCCGGCTACCTGCAGAAGGAGTGGAGCGAGAACGGCCGGCGCTACTTCCACTACAAGACGACGTCGCCGATCCTCCCCTTCTGGTCGTATCTCTCGGCGCGCTACACCGTGAAGCGCGCCATGTGGAAAGACATCCCCATCGAGATCTACTACGACGCCAAGCATCCCTACAACGTCGACCGGATGATCTATTCGGTGCAGAAGTCGCTCGACTACTTCACCGCGAACTTCTCGCCGTACCAGCACCGCCAGGTGCGCATCATCGAGTTCCCGAACTACCGGACCTTCGCCCAGTCGTTCCCCAACACCATCCCCTGGTCGGAGTCGATCGGCTTCATCGCCGACCTGCGCGACAAGGACGACATCGACTACGTCTTCTATGTCGGCGCGCACGAGGTCGGTCACCAGTGGTGGGCCCACCAGGTCTGCGGCGCCGACGTGCAGGGCTCGACGATGATCACCGAGACGCTGGCCCAGTACTCCGCGCTCATGGTCATGGAGAAGGAGTACGGCCGCGAGAAGATGCGGAAGTTCCTCAAGTTCGAGCTCGACCGCTATCTCAACGGCCGCGGCGGCGAGCTGGTGGCGGAGATGCCACTGATGCTGGTGGAGAACCAGCCCTACATCCACTACCGCAAAGGCTCGCTGGCGATGTACCTGCTGCGCGACGAGATCGGCGAAGAGCGGGTGAACGCCGCGCTGGCGCAATTCCTCAAGGAGAAAGCCTTCAGCGGACCTCCCTATCCGACCACGCGCGACCTCATCGCCGCGTTCCGTGCCCACGCGCCGGCCGACAAGCAGGCGCTGATCACCGACCTGTTCGAGACCATCACGCTGTTCGACAACAAGACCACCGAGGCCAGGGCGACGAAGCGCGGCGACGGCAAGTGGGACGTGCAGGTGACCGTGGAGTCGAAGAAGTTCCACTCCAACGACCGCGGCGCCGAGACCGCCGTGGCGATCAACGACATGATCGACGTCGGCGTCATCGGCGAGTCGAAGAAGAAGGACGACTACGGAAACATCCTGGTCGTGGAGAAACGCCTGATCAACGCCCCGAAGATGACCTTCAACTTCGTGGTCGACAAGAAGCCCGCCCGCGCCGGGATCGATCCGCTGAGCAAGCTGGTGGATCGCAATCCGGACGACAACACGAAGAGCATCGAGTGATCTCAGGCGGCAGGCAGCAGACGGCAGACGGCAGAAGACCCTCGGCCTGCCGTCTGCGGTCTGCCGTCTGCCGCCTCTGTTTCAGCGCGCGGCATCCAGCGCCCACACGATCCCGGCGGCCGTCACCAGGCCCGCCAGCGTGAACGTCATCAGAGTCAGGCGCGGCTTGTGGTGCACGCGCTGGAGGAGATCGCTGGCGCCGAGGTAGAGGAGAAAGCCGGCGAAGAAGGCGAGCTGGTAGGCGACCACGCGCGGCTCGATGTCGAGCACGTTCGCCAGCAGCGCGCCCCCCACCGGCGCGAGCGCGTCGACGGTCAGCAGGGCAACCGTGCGGGCCATGCTGTTGCTCGAGGCGAGCATGAAGGTCACGGTGTTGAGGCCGTCGGCGAAGTCGTGGGCCACGACCGCCAGCAGGACCACGAGCCCGATCTGCGGCGAGGCCTTGAAGCCGACGCCGATGGCCAGTCCGTCGAGGAAGCTGTGGAACGAGAGGCCGATCGCGCCGACCAGTCCCACGTTGTGATGATGTCCCGGCTCGTCGTGCTGCTTCTCGCCGTGGATGATCGTCCCCTTCTCCAGCAGAAAGATCCCCACGAAGCCGGCGATGAGCGTCGCCATCAGCATGTGGATGTCGATCTGCTCGCTCTGCGCGAGCGCCACCACCTCCGGCACCAGGTCGAGGAAGGCCACCCCGATCAGCAGACCGGAGGAGAAGGCCATGATGTACAGGAGGTACTTGCGATAGCGCAGAGCGAACGCGCCGCCGGCGAGGGTCATGACGAACGCCGACAGGGCGTAGAGCGCGCTCATGCGGCGCGTAGTTTACTGGGAGTGGGTTTCGGGGCGGGTTGTTAGGTTGTTGGGTTGCGGGGTTGCGGGGTTTCGGGGTTGCGGAGTTACGGGGTTGCGAGGTTACGAGGTTTCGGGGTTACGAGGTTTCGGGGTTACGAGGTTTCGGGGTTGCGAGGTTACGAGGTTGCGAGGTTGCGAGGTTACGAGGTTGCGAGGTTGCGAGGTTACGAGGTTACGAGGTTGCGAGGTTACGAGGTTACGAGGTTACGAGGTTACGAGGTTACGAGGTTATGAGGTTGCGAGGTTGCTTCGCGGAGCGAACGACCGTGACACCAAGCAGAGCCCGAAACTCCGAAACTCCGAAACTCCGAAACCCCGAAACCCCGTAACTCCGAAACCCCGTAACTCCGAAACCCCGAAACCCAACAACCCAACAACCGACTCATCCCGTCATCTCGACGGCCCTCCCTGCCCGAGGTGATCGCGACGCCCAAGCCGTCGCCGCGCAACCCCGCAACTCCGCAACCAATCGTTCCAGCTCGAACGGCTTGCGCAGCAGCGTCCAGATCTTCGTCGTGTCCACCGCGTCGACCATCGGCTGCGCGGCGCCGGTGATGACGATGACCCGGCGCAGCAGCGCGGGGCTCTCGCGCTCGATCCGCTCCAGCAGCTCGAACCCGTTCACCTCCGGCATCATCAGGTCGAGGAGGATCACCGAATAGCTGTTGCGGCGGAGGTACTCGAAGGCCACGCGGCCGTCCGGCGCGCAGTCGACGGCGAAGCCGTGGCGCCCGAGGAGCGTGAGGAAGAGGCCCTGGAGCGCGGGATCGTCATCGACGACCAGCGCGCTGAAGCGGCGGGCGGGAGAATCGACGCGCGACATCGGTCAGCCTGTGTAAACGCGCACCAGAAAGAGGGAGTCGTCTTTCCTGACGGTGGCAATGGATTCCTGTCCGATACGGGGATTGGTAAAACTGACCAGCTCCGAGTCGCTCTGGTTCACGAAACGGTCGATGGCCTCACTGGCATCACGCGCCTCGATGGTGGTGCGGCGCGGCGCGCCTCCGTCCGGCGGATGGTGCGCATGACTACTCGTCAGCTCCCGCGATTCAATCGTGTATTGCAATCGCTGCCTCCGGAGTTTGCTGCTTTGCGTCGAGCGCAAGAGAAGCAAGAGGTGTTCCCGGGCTCAGCAAACCTCGTCGCGCCGGAACGGCAGGACGTTGGTCTCCGACGCCGACGCCTGACGCGACTCCGCCGCGGCGGTGATCAGGTCCGCCAGCACGTCGATGTCGAACGGCTTGCGGATGACGGAGTGGACGATCGAGCCGTCGAGCCGGCGGAAGGCCGCGCTGTCGGCCGCGCTGATGAGGATGATCGCCGGATGCTGCCCGCCCGTCTGCCGGACGTGGTCGATCACCCCGTACCCGTCGACGTTCGGCATCATCAGGTCGAGGATGACCACGCCGAAGGTGCCCGAGTCGAGCTTGGCGATCGCCTCGACCCCATCGCGCGCCACCTCGACGTCGAATCCCGCGCGCTGCGCGATCCGCGCGACCAGGGCGCGAATGGCAGGTTCGTCGTCGACCACGAGAATGCGGACCACGACGCGAGGGCATGCAAGACTAGGGCCGGGCAATGAGACGTGAACCTGAGATTCGCCGCAGCTCGGTGACGTTGTGGACCGCCATCCTGGCCCTGGTGGCCGCGTGGGCCATGCACCTCGAGCTTCGCTACGCGCTGATCGAGTGGGCCTGCGCGAACGGCAAGGCATGGCTCCTGACCGCGCTCTCCATCCCGCTGCTTCTGGTCGCGAACATCGGCGCGGCGATCGGCTGGCGCTATGCTCAGAGCGACCTGCCGCGCATCCGCTTCATGGCGCTCACCGCCGTCGCGCTGGGGCTCCTGTTCTCCCTGATCATCCTGACGGGCACGCTCCCTGATTTCTTCATCGGACCATGCGACTGACACGACTGCTCCTGATCCTGTTCGCCCTCACCGCCTGCAAAAACGAACGCGCCTCGAGCGCGACCGGCGATCCCGTGCGCGGACGGCAGCTCATCGCGAAGTACCACTGCACGACCTGTCACGTCGTGCCGGGCGTCGACGGACCGCGCGGCATGCTCGGTCCGGAGCTCGGCGGATTTGCGAGCCGGAGCACGATCGCGGGAAGCGTTCCGAACACCTCGGAGAACGTGCAGCGCTGGCTGCAGAACCCGCAGGCCATGACGCCCCAGTCCAGCATGCCAAACCTCGGCATCACTCCCCACGATGCGACCGACCTCACCGCCTACCTCGAATCATTGCGCTGAGAAGCGAGGATCCGACCTCGAGTAACTTCCGTGCATATCATGGTGTCCAATCACCGGAGGACATCATGCGATCCATCGCCGCAGTCGTCTGCGCCTTACTCGCCGCCGCTGCATTCGCCGACTCACCCCAGGACTCGAGCGTCACACTGCCGCTCGCGCAGTTCGAGGAACTGAAGAAAAGCAACGAAAACGCCTCCGCCACGGTCATCGACATGATGACCCTCGGCGGCTCGTTCAAGGACCGCAACCTCACGGTCACCTTCGCCGGCCGCAGCGTCGGCACGCGCACGGCGACGAACGTCATCAGCGAGGCGACCGACGTCACGCTCTCCGGTTGCAGCGGCGAGGCGATGATCCTCCGCAGCGGGCGCGGGACGTATCAGCTCGTCGCGCTCGGCCCGTCGTTCAGCGTGCGCTGCGACGTGCGCCTGAGCGGCAGCGACCGGCTGCCGATGAACGTGCAGCCCTCCGTGCTCGCGGTCCGCTCCGCCGTGACCGACGGCGAGCTCGTGGCCGGCGATGAAGACGACACCGGCGCGCGCTCCTACAAGCTCGTGCGCCAGGTGGTCGGCCCCAACGAAACGCTGGCCACCACCGCCACCGGCCGCTACCTCATCACCCTCCTCCCCGACACCACCCGCTTCCGCTACGAGATCCAGGTCCACAACCCGAACCGAGGGACGTCGCCGCTGCCGCTGAAACTCGTGTCGGGCGAGCATCTGCAGCAGATCGACTCCTCGGCGCCGTACGAAGTGAAGGACGGCAGCTACGTCTTCGCCATGCCGCCCGGCGACTCCACGATCACGCTGAGCGGCGAGCTGCAGGGGACGAGCTTCGCGGCGCCGGTCGCGGCGAGCCTGCAGTACGCGGTGATCGAGTCGCATCCGCTGCTGCGGCCGTCATTGCAGTCGGCGCCGAAGCGCGTGAGCACCGGCGAGACCGGCATCTCCACCGAGTTCCGCGGCGCGCTGGCCTTCGAGATCGGCCAGAACGAGCGGATCACCTGGAGCGTGACGCGTCTGGAGGCGCTGCGCGCGATCAGCTACGCCGTGCGCAGCACCACGCACACGCTCTTCATCCCCGCCAACGGCCCGATCCTCGGCGAGTCGCAGTTCAACCTCGACAACCAGGGCGCCCCGGACTTCGTGCTGCAGCCGAAGCCGGAGCCGACATTCATCAGCCTGCAGAACGAACCGGTGCTGATGACGAAAAACGCGAAGGGTGAGCTGACCGTGCCGCTCTCCGCCGGAGCGCAGCAGGTGCTCGTGCAGTACCGCCAGCGCATCCCGCACCTCGGCTTCCTCTTCGGATCGCTCGACGTACCGCGTGTCCCGGTGCCGGCGACGAACACCAACGTGCAGCTCCGTTATCCCGCGCACTGGCTGCCGCTCTGGCAGTCGTTCGCCACGGAGGGAATCGTGTGGCGGCCGGAGCCAGGGACGCTCATCGCGTTCTTCCTGCTCGCGCTCTGGATCGAGCGCGTGCTGGCGTTCCTCGACATGACGAAAAAAGCGCGCGTCGCGACCGGCCTCCTGCTGGCGTTCGCGGCCGGACTGGTGCCGACGGTGCTCTGGATCGTGGTGCTGTCGTGCGCCTTCATCACGCTGGTCTGGGTGGCGGCGAATCGCCGCAACTGGACGCGCGCCCAGATCGCCGGCGCGGTGCTGGCGAGCGCGGTCGTCGTGTTCATCGGTCTGGCGTACATCGCCTCGTCGAAGGTTGGATCGGCATCGCGGAAATACGCCGAGTACGAGAACTCGATGCCGACCGATACGGCGATGACCGTCAATGCCGCGAACGATGCCACCCGCAACATGCCGGCGGGATTGCCACCACAGAAGCTCGCTGAAAATTCGCTCACGTATCAGGGTCTCCCGGCGAAATTCGAGCTCCCCTCGGGCGACCGCTCCACGAACTTCAACGAACAGCTTCTCGCAGCCGACCGGCCGCTCAAGGTCACCGTCCTGCTCCTCTCGATGACCGTCGTCACCTGGGCCTCGGCCGTCTTCACCCTGATCGCACTCTTCCTCCTCTGGCGTGACCGCGCCGCGATCAGGAGCGGCCTGCGCACCAAGCTCGCGGCGGTGACGGCGGTTCCGGAGACCCCGGCCGCGGCATGACCGACTCGCTCCGCGCCTTCGTCGCGCCGCTGTACCAGGACCTCGACGGCCTCTCGCGCATCGAGGAGATCGACCGGATCTCCTCGATCGCGCGACGCCTCTACGACGGCGATCCTCACTTCGAGTTGCTGCTGTTGTTTCAAGGCCTCGGCAACTGGCTGGAAAAGGTCGGCAACCTGTCGCGTACCGTACTCGCCACCGGTATCAGCGAATCAGGCCTGCGCGCGACCGCCGCCTCGATCCGCCGCCTCTCCGATCCGACCACCGACGCCGAGCGCGCCCTCGCCGCCGCCATCCTCATCGACTCCGCCGGCGTCCGCGGCCTCGCCGACCGCTTCGCCCGCGCCCGCCGCGAAGGCCAGTCGATGATGGACGTCGTGCGGGACGTCCTCGCCGACTCATGGATTCCGGAGTGGATGCCGCAGCGCGGACGCACGTGGCTCGAATGCCGATATGAGTCGCGGCGGGAGATGTGTCGGAGGTTGTTGGAGGAGATGGAGCTTGAGGACGAGACGTGATCGGATCAGTGGACCTGCGCGCCCTAAGTAAGCTGCCCGGAAATGAGGATCGATCGCGAGAGCGCTCCCCTCATCCGCCGGAGCCTGCCCTGAGCGAAGCCGAAGGGGCACCTTCTCCCCTCGTGCGACGAGGGGAGAAGGCTAATCAATTTAATGAAGCGCAAGATTCGTTGAAGGCAGTCAATTCAACGCAGCGCGAAATTCGTTAGCCTTCTCCCCTCCGGCGGAGGTGTACGTGCCGAAGGCGGATGAGGGGAGCGCTCTGTACCCGGACGTCCGGGTCTTTACTACGTCCTCATGACATACCGCCGTAAGAACCGCGACGTGGCGCCGCTCACTTCCTCACGGGCTCGCGGTATGTGAGGCGCACGATGAGCTTACGCAGGCGCGCTTCGTAGACATACGGGTCGCGCCACTGGCGGAAGTCGAAGAAATCGGAGGGGAGCCCGGGCGTGGCGTCGCCGATCCAGACGGTAAGGGTGGCACCGCTTCGCTCGATCGGCAGCATCCGGTCCTCGATGCTGATGATGAATTCGGAGTCTCCCTCCGTTACCTCGATCCCGTTCTGAATCAAGCTCGCCTTCAGTTGAAGCGCAAGCTCCGCTCCCCGCTCGTCGAAGTTGATGTGCCACACGGCGGGAGCTTCATTCCGTGTGAAACTCCAGACTTCACCAGCGTCATCCGCGGCCATGAGATCGTCGCCCGCCGCGGTGATCGCGCGGAACGCGTTGTAGCCGTACGCGACGCCGAGCGGCTGGAGCTCGGGGATGCTCCACATGCGCACCGTGCGATCTTCCGAACAGGTGTAGACCCTGTCGAAATCGACGTCGAAACCGGTGATCGGGCCGCGATGCCAAAGCTTCGAGACGATCGTCGTTCCCGATTCCGGGAGCCAAATCGCAAGTTGGTCAGGCGGGGTGACGGCGACGACTTCGCCGCTCGGGCCGAAACGGCAGCCGAAGGCGGGGTCGAGGTGCAGATCCATCCTTCCAAGCGGCGCGGAGCTATCGAGCGAATAGACGCGGAGCGATCCGGTCTCCATGGTGGTGTAACGGCCTTTCATCTCGTCGACTTCGATCGCAACCACGTGGCCGGCATCGCGGGCAATCGTTTCCACCGAGCGTGTCGAAAGCTCGACTTCCATGATCGCACCGGAGGCGGTGGCGACGAGAAGCGCCGCGTCGTCCGCGATGAATGCCAGCGCGGTGACGGTATCGGTGAATGTGTTCAACACGATGCGAGGTCGGCCTTCATCGAAAACGAACACGCTTCCCTGGTAGGCAACGGCGATGAACCCCGACTCGCCGCCGATTGCGATTGCCGTCATCAGCCCGTCGAACTTCAGCTGCTCCGTCGATCCGTCCATGAGGTTGACGCGGAGACCGTAGTCATGACCCCCCGATACGACGAGCGCGTGCTCTCCTCGCGCCAGAAGCCGAGGCTCGACGACGGAACCAACCGCACGACCGTCGTAATTCACCTCGCCGTGGTCTTTGACCAGCAGCACTCTCTGCCCCCACGCCGCTAAACCCGTGATCCGCTGCGGAGCGCGCGAGTAGTCGCGAATGCGGCGGCCGTCGGGTGTCGACCACTCGATCAGGCGGCCGCGGTCATCGCCGGTGAGGAACGTCTGCGCGTTGTGCATCACGCAGCGGATCACCGCCCCTTCGGTATGAAGCTTCGTTCTGCTGCCGGTCGCCGTGAGGTTGGAGATCACTGCGCCGCCGCCGGTCCATGAAACGAGGACGCCGCGATAA
>Ga0068870_10001211_pt1 | contig 10367 bp, 9 predicted proteins | sample KBSMisM62_FD_66599 | JGI IMG/M metagenome (GOLD analysis project Ga0068870, IMG submission 66599) | Miscanthus rhizosphere microbial communities from Kellogg Biological Station, Michigan, USA - KBS Miscanthus M6-2 | ecosystem: Host-associated > Plants > Roots > Rhizosphere > Soil ...
AGCGCTCCACCGGCAGGCCGCGCAGGAGCGCCAGGCCGCGCCCCGACTCGAGCTCGTGGCTGATCTGGGCCAGCGTGGCCGAGAGCCGCGAGAGGGGAAAGTCCTCCGCGCGCACGTCGCGCCACGCGAGACCGCGGCGCTCCACCGCCCGGAGGGCGGCGTCGATCTCGTCGATCTCGACCGCGGAGAGGGAGCGGATCCAGTCGGTGCTCCGCGCGAGATCGCGGCCGCGCCAGACCATGGGACCGAGCAGGGGCTGATCGCCGAGGGTGCGCATGGGCCCCAAGGCTAGCCGAGACGCCGGCTGCTTCGCAAGGCCGGGCTGGCTTAGAATCCCCCCACCATGCTGGGCGGCCGCGCGCGATCGATCCTCGGCGCCGCGCTCGTGGCGACCGGGCTCGCGGCCTGCGCGAGCCTGCCGCCCGAGGGCAGCATGGCGACGCCGGCGCTCAACGGGAGCATCGAGCGGATCCCCCTCACCGTCGCCCGCCCCGCCGGCGAGGGCCCGTTCCCGGCGGTGGTGATCCTGCACGACTGCAGCGGGCTCGGCCCCCGCTCGAGCGGCGCGCCGGGACGCTGGAGCCGCGAGCTGGTCGCGCACGGCTACGTGACGCTCCTGCCCGACAGCTTCACCACCCGCGGCCACCCCGACGGCGTCTGCACCGACGGGCGGCCGAGCCGGGGCGAGGTCGCGCCGGCACGGCGCGCCCTCGACGCCTACGCGGCCCTGGCCCACGCCCGCGCGCTGCCCTTCGTGGACGGCCGCCACGTGGGGCTGATGGGCGGCTCCCACGGCGGCTCCACGACCCTGGCCGCGCTCGCGGCCGCGGACGGCGACGGCGATCCGCTCGCGCGCGCGCAGCGTGGTGGATTCGCGGCCGCGGTGGCCCTCTACCCGGGCTGCCGCGCCCGCTACGGCGGCTGGCGGCCCGACGCGGACGGCGCCTACCGTCCGGTGGCCCCGTTGCTGATCCTGATCGGCGACCGCGACGACTGGACGCCCGCCGCACCGTGCGAGGACCTCGTGCGCTCCACCCGCGACGGGCCGCACCCGGCCGAGATCGTGGTCTACCCGGGGGCCCGCCACTCCTTCGACAGCGACCGGCCGGTGCGCTACGTGGCCACTCGCGTTAACATGAACGCCCCCGGCGGGCGCGGTGCCACCACCGGCGGCGACCCGCAGGCCTGGGCCGACAGCATTCGACGAGTCACCGAGTTCTTCGACCGGACCCTGAGATAGCCGAGGCAGCGGCATGCGTGTCTCCGGATCGTCGCGGTGGATGGTGATGGCCGCGGTCACGGTGGTGTACGTGCTGGCCGGCAAGCTCGGCCTGCACTTCGCCTCAGTGCACGCGAGCGCCACCGCGGTGTGGCCGCCCACCGGCATCGCGCTCGCCGCGCTCTTGCTGCTGGGCCCGCGCGCCTGGCCCGCGGTCGCGATCGGGGCCTTCGTGGTCAACGCGACCACCGCGGGCTCGGTGGCCACCTCCGTCGCCATCGCGGTCGGCAACACCCTCGAGGCGCTGATCGGGGCCCGGCTCGTCGAGCGCCGCGCGGGCGGGCCGCGCGCCTTCGACCGCCCGCGCGACGTGTTCGCGTTCGCGGGCGCGGTGCTGCCCGGCGCCGCGGTGGCCGCGTCGATCGGCACCGCGACCCTCGCCCTCGCGGGCTACGCCGCGCGCGGAGATCTGGCCATGATCTGGCTCACGTGGGCCCTGGGCGACGTGGCGGGCGCGCTGCTCGTCGCCCCGCCCGTCCTGCTCTGGGCGACCGCCGAGCGCCAGCCGCGGCACCCGGGGCTCGCGCGCGCGGCCGAGACCGGCGCCCTGCTCTGCACCGTGATCGTGATCGGCGGCGTGATCTGGGAGGGCCTGGCCCCGGCGAGCGTGCGGCAGTATCCGCTCGCGTTCGTGACCATCCCGCCGCTCCTGTGGGTCGCCTACCGCTTCGGCCGTCACGCCGCCGCGGGCGGGCTCCTCGCGCTGGCCGCCATCGCGGTGCACGGGACCCTGCGCGGGCTGGGCCCGTTCGCGACGGTCCCGCTCCATCACTCGCTGCTCGTGCTGCAGGCCTTCATGGGCACCATGGCCCTCATGATCCTGGTGGTCGCCTCCCTGGCCTGGAGCCGCGCGCGGGAGACGTCCCTGCTGCAGACGCTCATCGACCGCATCCCGGTGATGATCACCATGTACCAGCCGGACGCCCGCGTGCTGCGGCTCAACCACGAGTTCACGCGCGTGACCGGCTGGTCCGCGGAGGAGGCACGCCGGATCGACCTGATGGAGCGCTGCTACCCCGACCCCGCCTACCGGGCCCGGGTGCGCGCCTACATGGACTCGCTCGCGGACGGCTGGCGCGACCTGGTGATGACCACCCGCACGGGGGAGCGCGTCGAGACCGCGTGGTCGAACGTGCGGCTGCCCGACGACACCCGGGTCGGCATCGGGCTGGACGTGCGGGAGCGCAAGCGCGCGGAGGCCGAGCGGGAGCGGGCCCACGCCCAGGCGGAGGCCGCGAGCCGGGCCAAGGACGAGTTCTTCGCCATGCTCGGCCACGAGCTGCGCAACCCGCTGGGGGCCATCACCACCGCCCTGCACGTCATCGAGGTGTGCGGGCCGGCGGACGCGCGGAGCGGCGAGGCGCGCGCCATCATCGGCCGCCAGGTGCAGCACCTGGTCCGCCTGGTCGACGACCTGCTCGACGTCACCCGTCTGGCCACCGGCAAGGTGAGCCTGAGCCTGCGCCGGATCGACCTGGCCGCGATCAGCCGGCGGGTGGTCGCGGCCACCGCGGCGAGCGCGCGCGACCACCGGATCGAGGGCCACGCCCCGGACGCGGTGTGGATCGACGCCGACGAGACGCGCATCGAGCAGATCCTGGGCAACCTGATCGGCAACGCGCTGAAGTTCACGCCCGCGGGCGGCCTCGTCACGGTGCGGGTGCACACCGAGGGGGCAGAGGCCATCCTGCGCATCATCGACTCGGGCGCCGGCATCCCCGCCGACCTGCTGCCGCGGGTGTTCGACCTCTTCGTCCAGGGACAGACCACCATCCACCGGCGCGAGGCCGGGCTCGGTATCGGCCTCACCCTGGTGCGCCGGCTGGTGGAGCTGCATCGCGGGCGCATCGAGGCCGCGAGCGAGGGGCCGGGGCGCGGCAGCACCTTCACGGTGAGGCTGCCCGCGGCGCGCGCGCCCGGCCTCGCCGCCGAGGAGCCGGCTCCCGCCCGGCGGTCGAGCGGCCGGCGGCGCGTGCTGATCATCGAGGACAACGACGACGCGCGGCGCATGCTGCGCCACCTGCTGGACCACGCGGGCCACGAGGTGCACGAGGCCTCCGAGGGCTCCGACGGGCTGACCCGCGCGCTGGCCCTGGCCCCCGACGCGGTGATCGTGGACATCGGCCTCCCGGGCCTCGACGGCTACGCCATCGCGCGGCGACTGCGGGAGGCGGGGCCGCCCGGGCTCCTGCTCGTGGCGGTCACCGGCTACGGGCAGGACGGCGACCGGCGGCGCTCGCGCGAGGCCGGCTTCGACGTGCACCTCACCAAGCCGGTCGATCCCCTGGTGCTGGACGCGCTGCTCGCCCGCGCGGGCGCTTGACCGCGCGCGAGCACCCCGCTAGGCTCAGCTGACCATGATCTCCTCGAGCCCTCCGGTCACGATTCCCGACGTCTCCATCACCGACTTCGTCCTGCGCCACGCCGCCCGCCTGGGCGACAAGCCCGCGCTCATCGACGGGCCCACCGGGCGCACGCTCAGCTATCGCCAGCTCGCAGAGGGCGCGCGCCGCACCGCCGCGGGCCTGGCGCGCCGCGGCTTCGCCAAGGGCCAGGTGCTCGCCATCTACTGCCCCAACCTCCCCGAGTACGCGGTGGTCTTCCTGGGGGTGGCGATGGCGGGCGGGGTGAACACCACCGTGAACCCGCTCTACACCGCCGACGAGCTGGCCAACCAGCTCAACGACTCGGGGGCGCGCTTCCTCGTCACCGTGCCGCCGTTTCTCGACAAGGCGCGGCAGGCGGCGGCCAAGAGCAAGGTGGAAGAGATCTTCGTGATCGGCGCCGCCGACGGCGCCCGGCCGTTCAGCGAGCTGCTGCAGGCCGGCGACACGCCGCCCGCGGTGACGATCGATCCCGCCCAGGACCTGGTGGCGCTGCCGTACTCGAGCGGAACCACCGGCCTGCCCAAGGGCGTGATGCTCACCCATCGCAACCTGGTGGCGAACCTCCGCCAGTGCGAGGGCATGCGCAACTTCGAGTGCTTCGGCGAGGGTGACATCACGATGGCGGTGCTGCCCTTCTTCCACATCTACGGCATGGTCGTGATCATGATGCTGGGCCTGGCCGGGGGCGGCACCATCCTGGTGATGCCGCGCTTCGACATGATGGAGTTCCTCACCCTGGTACAGCAGTACCGGGTGACGATCCTGCCCCTGGTGCCGCCGATCGTGCTCGGCCTCGTGAAGCATCCCGCGGTGGCCCAGTTCGACCTCTCGAGCGTGCGCCTCGTGTTCTCCGGCGCGGCCCCCCTCGGCGAGGAGATGGCGCGCGCGCTCAGCGCCAAGCTCCACTGCCCGGTGGTGCAGGGCTACGGCATGACCGAGGCGAGCCCGGTCACTCACCTGAGCCCGACCCACGACGCTCCGTTCAAGCCCGGGTCCGCGGGCTGCATCGTGCCCAGCACCGAGGTGAAGATCGTCGACGTGAGCGGCACCTCCGCGGAGGAGCTGCCGGTGGGCAAGGAGGGCGAGCTGTGGATCCGCGGCCCCCAGATCATGCGGGGCTACCTCAACCGGCCCGCCGAGACCGCGGACTGCCTCGACCGCGAGGGCTGGTACCACACCGGCGACGTGGGTTACGTCGACGACGACGGCTTCTTCTTCATCGTCGACCGCACCAAGGAGCTGATCAAGTACAAGGGCATGCAGGTGGCCCCCGCGGAGCTGGAGGCGCTGCTGCTCACCCACCCCGCGATCCTGGACGCGGCGGTGGTGCGCAAGGCCGACGAGGAGGCGGGCGAGGTGCCGAAGGCCTACGTGGTGCTGAAGCCCGACGAGGCCTCGAAGGCCGCCTCGGCCGACGCGATCATGGGCTGGGTGGCCCAGCGGGTGGCCCCGCACAAGCGCATCCGGCATCTCGAGTTCATCGAGCAGATCCCCAAGTCGGCCTCCGGCAAGATCCTGCGCCGGGTGCTGATCGACCGCGAGAAGGCCCGCTAGACGGAGCCGCCGGGCGCGGTGACGTCCGCGCGCCCGGCGGCCGCCGCGTCCGCTACCCCTCGTAGACCTTCTTCAGCTCCGCGGCCGCCCACTTCACCGCGTCCTCCGGGCTCGTGCCCTGCGCGGCCTTGGCGAACATGTCGGTGATGATGTACTTGGAGTAGGCCTCGGCCGCCTTCGCGCTGGGCGGGCCCGCGTAGCCGAACATCCGCGAGCCGCGCGGGGCGAGGCGGAACGGCTTGAGCGCCTCGTCCACCTTCTCCCACATCGGATGCTGCTCCCAGGAGACGGTGGCGCCCGCGCTGTAGCCGTTCTCGATCTCGAACCACTTGCCGAACTGGTCCTTGCCGTGGAACCACTTGAGGAACTCGCGGGCCGCGGTCTGGTTCTTGGAGTACTTCATGAGCCCGTGCGCGAAGGAGACCAGGTAGAGCGGGGTGGGGCCGTTGGGTCCGGCCGGGATCGCGAAGTGCTCGATGTCCCGGAACATCGGCTCGCCCTTCTCGTCCTTGACCTTGTCCGGATTGCGCTTGGCGAAGATGTAGATCGAGGCCCCGTTGTTGGTGGCCGAGATCTCCCCCGCGTGGAAGGCGCGGTTGTTGTTGGTGTCGTCCCACGCGAGCGCGCCCTCGTCGCAGGCGTCCTTCCAGAAGGCGGTCATCCACTTCACCGCCTCGAGCGCGCCCTTGCCGTTCAGCACCACCTTGCGGCCGGACGCGTCGGTCTCGGCCCCACCGAAGGTCCACAGGATCGGGTACGTCCACGCGGGCGCGTCGCCGAAGGTGTGACCCAGGGTCTGGCCGATCGGCCGGCCCTTCTTCTTGAGCGCGGTGCCGATCTTGCGGTACTCGTCGAGGGTCTTCGGCGGCTGGCTCGCCCCGACCTCCGCGAACCACGACTTGCGGTAGGAGGTGAGGATGCCGCCGGTCCCGTACGGCAGGGCCAGGCGCTGCTTGCCCACCTTGGTGGCCACGTCGCAGTGCGGGTAGTAGGCGCCCTGGTCCTTGGTCTTCCAGTCGCTCAGGTCAGAGAGGTCGACCAGCGCGTTCGCGTAGAGGTGCGGCCAGTTGTGGAGCATGAGGATCAGGTCGGGCCCGGTGCCGGACTGGACGGCGGCAGTGATGCGGGCCTGCAGGTCGTTGGCGTTGATGGTCTCGAAGGTGACCTCGACCTTGGTCTGCTTGGTGTACTCCGCGACCTGCCGCCGCACCTCGACGTCGCCTTCGGGGATGAAGTCGACCCAGTGCAGCAGGTGGAGCTTGGTGGTCTGGGCCAGGGCGGGCGCCCGGCGCGCGGCCAGGATGCCCTCGAGGCCCGCCGCGCCGGCGAGCGCGCCGGCCGCGAGGCCCGTCTTGAGGAACTGCCGTCGATCGTCCCGTCGGTCCATGGGGAACCTCCTCGTACCGAACCGGATCAGGGGAGCTGCGAAAGAGAGAAGGAGCGCGCGTCTAGGAACGCTAGGGAGGCCACCGCGGCACGGACGAACAGCGCCGGCCATCGCGGTGGTCGGAGCGGGCGGAGGAGACACATCCAGTGACCCGATCCAGGGGCATCGACTCCTCTCGCAGCGAGGGACGGAGCCCGAACGCGGGAACTCTGCGCCGGCCGCGGCCGGCTGTCAAGGGAGCCCACGCCCCGTGCTATAACTGCCGCCATGAACAAGATCGAGCGCGTGCGCGCGGCCCTCGCGGGCCGGCCGGTCGACCGGGCGCCCTTCACGGTCTGGTACCACTTCGGCACCCAGCACGCGCCCGCCGAGCGCGCCGCGCAGGTGCACCTCGAGTTCTTCGATCACTACGACCTCGACCTGCTCAAGCTCATGAACGACTACGACTACCCCGCCCCCGACGGGCTGGAGGTGGTCGCGAGCGCGGCGGATCTGGGCCGGCTCCAACCCTTCGATCCGGCCGCGACACCGATGGGCCGGCAGCTCCAGACGGTGGAGCTGGTGGCGCGCGCCCTGCGCGATCGCGCGCTGTTCGTGGACACCGTGTTCAACGCCTGGAACACGCTCAAGCGCAACCTGGTGCGCGACGCGATGCCGGCCCTGATGGCGGAGCAGCCGAAGGCGGTGGAGACCGCGCTCCAGATCGTGAACGACAACCTGATCCGCTACGCGCAGGCCAGCCTGGCGCGCGGGGCGGCCGGCGTCTTCCTCTCGGTGCCCGCCACGCAGGAGAGCCTGACCCGCGAGCAGTACGAGCGCTTCATGCGGCCGTTCGACCTCGCGTTCCTGGAGGCCATCCGCGGCCGCGGCGAGTGCCACGTGCTGCACGCGCACGGCGAGCGCCTCTACTGGGACCGGCTCCTGGACTACCCGGCGCAGGCCATCTCCTGGGCCGACCGCAACGGCGGGCCGTCGATCACCGAGGCGCGGACGCAGACGCCACTCGCCCTGATGGCGGGGCTCGACCACGTGAAGTTCGTCGAGGTCGGAGCGGCCCGGGTGCGCGAGCAGGTCCGCCGGGCCCTCGCGGAGGGCGGAGCCACCCGGTTCATCCTGGCCCCCGGCTGCTCGCTGGCGACCTACGCCTACCCGCCGCTGATCCGCGCCGCTCGCGACGAGTCGGCCCGCCCCGCGCGCTGACGCCGCCCGGCCGCTTCCGGCCTTGGGTCGAGCGCTACCGACAAGGGGTAAATCCCTGCCTCCAGCACGGACTGCGCATCTCTAACTCCGCGACGGACCGAGCGGATTTCCCTGGAATGGGGATTGCTCTCCATCGGGGCCAGGAGGGCCCCGAATGACCCCGAGGCGGATGGTCCTGGCAGCAGCGCTGGCGCTGACCGTGGTGTTCCTGAGCCCGCTCGCGTACATGGCCGGCGAGCGCGCCGGTCTCTGGCTCACCAGCCCCACGGTGGAGTCCGTCCCGTCGCCGAGCGTGGACGACGCCGATCGGGACGCCGACTCCCCCATCGCGCGCAAGCCCGCGGTGCGCCCGGGGTTCGGCGAGATCTAGTCCTCGCGGCGCCTAGACCGTCACCACCAGCCCGTCGTACGCGCACTCCTCCGGCACCGCGCCGGCGTGCGCCAGCATCTCGCGGCTCATGTGGGTGAGGATGACCCGCCGGGCCCCCACCCCCTTCGCGTGGGCCACGATGTCCGGGTAGTTGAGGTGCCACTTCACCGGCTTGTCGTGGAAGTAGCACTCCGCGATCAGCAGATCGGCGCCGCGCGCGGCGCGCGCCACGTCCTCCGTCCACTCGGTGTCGCCGGTGTAGGTCACCACGCGGCCGTCCACCTCGACCCGGAGCGCGGTGGGGCTGGTCTCCCGGGTATGTCGCGCGGGCTCGGGCGTCACCACCAGGTCGAGCACCGGGTGCGCACGGCCCGGCTCCATCGCGATCCATTCGAGCGGGAAGCGCGGGGTCATCGCGCCGGAGCCGGGGAAGAGCGCGTCGCGGATGGCGTCCATGCGCGGCCGCAGGTCGCGCGGCCCCGCGACGACGAGCGGCCGGGTGCGCCGGGCTCCCAGCATGGCGTCCATCAGGAGGAACGGGACGCCGCCGCAGTGGTCGCCGTGCAGGTGGGTGAGCAGGATCGCGTCGAGCGAGTTGTGGTCGACCCCCTGCTGGCTGAGCGCGATCAGCGACGAGGCGCCGAAGTCGATGGCGAAGCGCGAGCGCGGCCCGTCGACGACGATGCAGGTCTGGAACCGACCACCGCTGCCGAACGAGTCCCCCGAGCCCACGAAGCGAACGGTCAGGCCCATGGCCCCCATGCTACGCGAAAAAGCTGGTCCCCCGCGCCCACGCCCTGAGAGGATGCCGGCGTGCGGGCCTTCGACCGGACGTTCGGCGCCGGCTTTCTCGCCACCGTCCCCGCCGCGCCGGGCGTGTACCGCTTCCACGACGCGACGGGCGGGCTGCTCTACATCGGCAAGGCCGCCAACCTCCGCCGACGGCTCGCGCAGTACCGCCTGACCGGGCGCCGGAAGAAGGAGCGCAAGCGGCGGGCGCTGGTGCGGGCCGCGGCCCGCATCACCTGGGAGGTGTGCGAGTCGCCGCTGGCCGCCGCGCTCGCCGAGATCCGTCTCATCCAGGCCCTGCGGCCGCCGCGGAACGTGGCGAGCGCCTACTCGTTCCTCTACCCGTTCGTGGGGCTCCGGGCCGAAGGCGACGAGCTCTACTTCTGTCTGACCACTTCACCTGCCGCCTACCCCGCCGTCGAGTTCCACGGCGCGTTCCGCTCGCGCGACGTCACCCGCGAGGCGTTCTTCTGCCTGATGGACCTCCTGCGGTACGTGGGGCATCCGGTGCCGCGCCATCGCTGCCGTCGCCTGGGCGCGGCGCGCCACTCGGTGGTGCGCGGCTTTCGCCGCCTGCCCGCGGGCGCGGCGGAGGCCTGGGCCGCGCTCCTGCGCGGCGAGTCACGAGCGGCGCTGGAGACCCTCGCCCTGCGACTGGTGGACCACGCGGGGGCGCGCGCCCGTCGAGGGGAGATCCATGCCGCACTGCGCGTCATCGCCCGCTTCTTCGAGGAGGAGGCCTCCGCCCTGGCCCGGGTGAGGCTCGCCACCGGCTTCCCGGACTATCCGGTCCCTCAGCTCGCGCGGGACCTGCTCTTCACGCAGACACGCCTGCAGTGACGGGCCTTGTCAGAGACTCGTCTCGCCCGCGTAACTCTGAAACTTCGTCACACCGCTAAACACGCGTCACCACGGGCGAAATAGGCTGGCACCAGTGGTGCATACTCGTTGGGCATGGCTGCCGAACCCTCCATCCGCCGGATCCTCGTGGTCGATGACGACGACGACCTTCGCGAGGTCCTCACCACCGCGCTCGCCCGCGAGGGCCACTGCGTGGACGGGGCCTGCGACGGGGCGGAGGCCCTGGCCCTCCTGGAGCGGCAGCCCTACGACCTCGTCCTGAGCGACCTGCGGATGCCCGGCACCGACGGGCCGTCGCTCTACGAGACGCTGCGCACGCGCCACCACTTTCCGGTGCGCTTCGCCACCAAGCTGCCCCGGGTGATCTTCATGACCGGCAACGCGGCGGAGCACGCCGACTTCCTTCGCGGGACCACCGATCCCATCCTGGAGAAACCCTTCCCTCTGCGCGTGGTCCGGCAGATGGTCAGCGTGCTGCTCAACGCCAGCGCGTCCTAGCTCCTCCGGAGCCCGGGGCGCGCAAGCCCACCAACATGCGAC
>Ga0068870_10001215_pt1 | contig 10361 bp, 6 predicted proteins | sample KBSMisM62_FD_66599 | JGI IMG/M metagenome (GOLD analysis project Ga0068870, IMG submission 66599) | Miscanthus rhizosphere microbial communities from Kellogg Biological Station, Michigan, USA - KBS Miscanthus M6-2 | ecosystem: Host-associated > Plants > Roots > Rhizosphere > Soil ...
ATCTGCCCACCGGCTGGTTGCTGTGGGTGAGGGCGGGCACGCTTGTGGCCCAGCGGCTGGACCTCGAAAAGGCGATGCTTACTGGCGAACCGGTGACACTGGCCGACGGGGTCCACCCAACGCCGCTGGCCAGGAGCCCCATCTCCGTGGCTGCGACGGGTCTGGTAGCGTATCGGACAAGCGGGGGCGACCAGCGGCAGCTGACCTGGATTGATCGGTCGGGCGTCGCGCGGGGCACGATTGGCGACCGCGACGCTACTCTCTCCACTCCCCGGGTGGCACCTGACGACCGCCGCGTAGTTGTGGAGCGCACCATACAGGGCAACCGCGATCTCTGGATCCTGGACGGCGCCCGTACGAGCCGGTTCACGTTCGATCCAGCTCAGGACAGCTATCCCACCTGGTCGCCTGACGGCACCAGAATCGCGTTCCGCTCAACCCGGTCGGGGGTTCTCGGTGACCTCTATCAGAAGCTCGCCAGCGGCGCCGGCGTAGAGGAGAGGCTCGCGGCCTCCGACCAGCAAAAGACCCCGAGCAGTTGGTCGGCGGACGGCCGCTTTCTGCTGACTTACAGTGCTGACCCGCAGACTGGGGCAGACCTCTGGGTCCTGCCGATGGCAATGGCGGGCGGGCGGATGCCGTCCGCGTTCTTGAAGACTTCCTTCCGCGAGGCCTGGGGCGCATTTTCGCCGGACGCGCGGTGGGTGGCCTACGAATCGAACGAATCGGGAAGAATGGAGATCTACGTGCGGCCGTTTGTGTCACCCAGCGCGACAGGGGGACGGGCGGGGGGCCAGTGGCAGTTGTCGACGGCGGGTGGCGCCTTTCCTGTATGGCAGCCTGACGGCAAAGAGTTGTACTACCTTGACCCAGCGGGGACGATGATGGCGGTGCCGATCACCTTAACGGGGACCACGCCGGAACCGGGTGCTCCCATCGTGCTTTTTCCCACGCGCATCTATGGCGGCGGCGTGGATATTCAGCAGGGGCGCCAATATGACGTGGCCCCCGACGGGCGCTTCATCATCAACACGGAACTGGACAGCGCCACGACTCCGATCACACTGCTGCAAAACTGGAATCCCAACCCGAAGAAGTAGTGTCGCGGAGTGTTAGTCTCGCGTCGTGGCCAAGGGACGATCGACCGGTGAGGGAGTTCGTAAACGGTGCGGCGTTAAGCCGCGCGTTTACTACAAAGGAGTGGGCCTCGTGCGTCGACCAGCGCGAACACCGATAGGGCCTCGGCTGGTGCAACTCAAGTTAGGCGGATGCTTGACGCCGTGAGACGGGTCTTGCGTATCGGAGCTCCAGCAGCACCACGCCCCCGATTTCGAACCGCTTCACTCGATCGGGTTCGAGAGCAAACGCGATGAGCTCATAGAACCGGCGAGCGCGAGCGTTCCCCTCAAGAACCCACAGAGTAACTCGCTCGAAGGACGATCTGCCGAGCCAATGCTCGGCCTCCGCCCACAGTGCCGTGCCGACGCGCTGGCTCCAACGACTCGGATCGACGTACATGGCGTAGATCTCTGCGACGGATTCGTCGGCATCATCGTCCCGAGAGGCACCCAGAGCCAGCCAACCGACAACGCAGCCATCGACATCGGCGACAAGCACCGTCGCGTTGCCGGACCGCAGGCACTCTCTCCAGAAGGATTCACGGTCACCGATCGATAGGCCGTCCAGAACGGACGCCGGCATCAAGGCCGCATAGGCCCTCTGCCATGAGCGTACATGGATTTCAGCAATGCGGCGGGCGTCTTCAGGTCGTGCTGCGCGAACTTCCATGGCACTCGTTGGAGGACGGGGGTTCTTGAAACCCGATTGGGCCGACCCGCATAGCACCGCCGAGGGTCGATGCATATCGCGGCGGATAGGCCCTGCCTTGTCGCCAAGGGTTTACCAGTTTAGTCGTGGCGAGCGGCCGCTCAAGGAACGCAACCCCCAGCATCGCGACAAATTCGACTGGTTCCTTGCCGACGGCGGTCGGTCGGCTGCGCCGGGCTCAGATACACGCAGGAGCAGTCTCGCTAGTCGGCGCGTAGATGGCCACAACGCCGACGCTATCGACCGCGTACTCGATGGTGTCTGGGCTCGTGAGGCGGATCGTACCCAACAGCGTCTCCTGAATCTGCGGTAGAGCCCTCAATCCAGACGTTTCGATTGCCTGGCGCTGGAGCTTCCACGTTCGGCCGTTAAATTTGCCGAGCCATTCCAGACCGCAGTGCACGCGAAGTGGGTATCGGTAAACCATCGCGTCTTCCAGTGACCGCGCCGCAGTTGCCAGCGGCGCCAACTGCCGCGGCCGCGGGCTCGCCGCCGGAGAAACAAAGGACCACGACGCCGGCGGGACGGTGATGATTTCGACGCCGCCCCGCAGCGCACCGGCTATCACGGTCCCCGCCCTCGTGTCCGTGATCGCGAAGGCTTTGAACCCGGGCCCCAGCAGCGAGTCAACGTCGATCGCGCGCCACACATCACCGGTGGTCGTGTGCAGCACAACGACGGAGCCGCTTCCCGTGGCGCATGCGGCCGGGTCGGAATAGCACCAGTCCAGCCGTTTCCACAAATTGAGTTGTGTAGAACCCACGACGAAAACGCCCGATGTCGTGGTCGCAATCTGGCGAGCGAACAGTGTGAGGCCGTCATCCAGCAGGCCGGAAGCAACACCATCCCGCCAGTCCCGACCGTCAATCGACGTGGCGAAAGCTATATCCGCAACTTCCACGGGAGAAGGTATTCCAATGCGGACGAACCGGCCGCTGATCGCAGCGACGGTCTGTTCGCCGCGCGGACGGTCGGCGAGCATGACCCAAGAGGCACCGCTGTCCTCTGAACGCCAGAAAGCGGGCATGCCCGATCGCGTTCCGGTGACGATCACGGCCGAACCCTGTGTGGCGACCGAACCGAAGGAGCTCGCCCCGCTAAGTTGTCCCACGATCGGCACGGGCGTCCACATGATCCCATCTGACGATCGCCACATGGCGGCACGGAACGGTCCAGTCGCGCCTGACCGCAGCGCTCCCACTGCGAGGAGATCGCGGTTAGCAAGTTGGACCATTCCGTAAATGTCTCCGGGCATTTCGAACGCGGGCGATGTGATCGTTTCCCAGCGGGAGCCATCAATGGAGCGAGACAGACGCGGCACGAGCCCTCGTGTGTGCTGATAAACGAAAAATCCGTGCGTCGTCGCCCATACGTCAAGGACGCGACGTTCCAGTATGTCAGGCGAAACGACAAACTCCGTTGGTACGAATGGACCGCCATCGACCGACCGGAACACGGCGAGGTCGCTTCGCCCGCTCTGCGCAACGAGGAGTGCGATGTCGCCATCGGATGTCAGACGCAAATCGAAGGCGCCGTCGATATCAAGCCGTTGGCGGCCGCCTTGTGCTTCAACGAGCGTGGCTCCTCGCCAAACAACGACAGTCAGCAAGGCGCAGACGATCGAGATAGGCAGCCGCCTCATCGCCCACATGATAGCGGGAGCGTGGGCAGCCAGCGAGGCGGTATGCAGGGGCGAGCAGTCCTGAGCGCGCGATGAACCATCGTGACTCGAGGAGGGCGCGCCGGCAACGCGGATGGATCAGATCGAGCTCACGGGCATGACGAGATGGAGTGCCGGATCGAGTGCCGGATCCGGCTCAGTTCCGTGCTCGTCGGGGCAGTTCGATGCGTCGACCAGAAGTAGATGCTTTGCAGCACCTTGCAGAACGCCGCGATTTGACGCCCATCCGCCCCACGGATTTTGAGTCCCGCGTTCTGCTTCCAACGGCCCTTCGCTCAAGTGTGGCCCCAGCGAGTCGTCAGTGTTGCTGCTCGAAGCAGCTCACAGGTAGCGTTGCTCGGCCGCATATTCGCGAACGGCCGACTGCGAGCGCCGCGATCAGCGACAGCCGACAAAACGCGGCGGCGGCTTCACACGTGCAGTCCGTCGAGCATCAAACGCTGCATCTTCGCTCAGGAGGCTGTGGACGACGAGCCGACGCCAGCGTTTTGCCGCGGCGTCGAGCTTGGAGGCCGTGAGTGAATACGCGGCCGAGCGACTGACAGGTCGCGTCTCTTCAACACGGGTACGGGTACAAAGTAAAGGCGGGCCGAAAGGCCCGCCTCGGAACCACCTCTCACGAACCGCCAACGACGAACAACAAATAGGCTTACGCCCAGCTGAATCCCTGCTTGCCGATTGGGATCGAGCGGATACGCTTCCCAGTCGCCGCGTAGATCGCGTTGGTGATCGCCGGGATGATCGGCGGCAGCGCCGGTTCGCCGAGTCCGGTCGGCGCGTTGTCGGTCTTCAGGAAGTGCACCTCGATGTCCTTCGGCGCCTGGTTCATCCGCACCAGGCGGTGATCGTTGAAGTTCACCTGCTGCGCCCGGCCGTTGACGAAGGTGGTCTCCTGCGCCATGACCGCACCCATGCCGTCGATGACCGAGCCCTGCACCTGATGTACGGCGTTCAGCGGGTTGATCACCTGGCTGCCAATGTCGGCCGCGACCCACACCTTGTTCACCTTCACGCGGTTCTGCCCGTCGACAGCGACTTCGGCAATCTCGGCGAAGTAGCCAAGGTGCGCGTAGAGAAAGGCCACGCCCATGCCGGTGCCCTTCGGCAGCTGCCGTTTGCCCCAGCCTGACTTTTCAGCCGCCAGTCTCAACACGCCTTTCGCGCGCTCGGCATTGAACGCGTCGCGCGTATTCGGCAGCAGCTTGCGCGGCGTATCGAGCAGCGCAAGGCGGAACTCGACGGGATCCTTGCCTGAGGCCACCGCAAGCTCGTCGATGAAGCTCTGATACACGAACGTCGTTCCGTTGGTGCCGGGCGCGCGCAATGGACCCGTCGGGATGCCCATCGGGATGAGCGATGCGTTGAACGAGAAGTTCGGGATGAAACCCGCGGGGAACGATGCACCGCCAATCGCGGTATTGGGCGCGAACTTCTCGCCCTCGCCGAAAGCGACGTAGTGCTGGTTCCACGCGACGACCTTCCCGGAGGCGTCAAGGCCGGCTCTGAAGAAGTGGTACCCGGCGGGCCGATAGAAGTCGTGCGTGAGGTCGTCCTGGCGCGTCCACAGCAGCTTGATCGGCGTGCCATTCATCTCACGCGCAATCCACGCCGCTTCCGCCATGTAGTCGTTCAGGATCCGGCGTCCAAAGCCGCCGCCCATGCGGACGAAGTGCACGGTGATGTCGCTGTCGGACATGCCGAGTGACTGCGCGATGACCTGTCGTCCTTCGCGCGGCGTCTGCGTGCCGACCCACACCTCGAGCTTTCCGTCCTTATAGTGCGCGGTGCAGTTCTGCGGTTCGAGGGGCGCATGCGCGAGGAACGGGTAGTAATAGGCCGCGTCGACCCGCTTCGTCGCGCCTGCGAGCGCCCCTTCGGTGTCGCCATCGTTATAGAGCTTGATCTGCGGCACCTGCTGCGACAGCTCCTGCGCGCGTCTGTTGAAGCCTTCCGTGCTGTTTGACGCGGTCGGACCTTCGTTCCAGGTCACTTTCAGCTTCGCGCGCGCCTGCTGCGCCTGCCACCAGCTGTCGGCGACAATCGCGACGCCGCCATGCAGGCTCACGCCGATGCAGCAGGCGGGATACGTGTAGGTGAGATCAGGACCACCGGGGACGACGAATGCGTTGCGGATACCCGGGAGCTTCTTGATCTCGTCGATGTTCGCGGTCGCGACCTTGCCGCCCGGTACCGGACATTTTTCGTACGCGGCGTAGAGCATGCCCGGCAACTTGACGTCGATGGCGTACAGCGGTTCGCCGCGCACGATCTTCGGCACGTCCTGATTGCGCGCGGAGGATCCGATCACCTTGTAGTCTTTGGGGTCCTTGACCTTGACCGACTTCAGATCCGGCGCCGGCATTGCAGCGGCTTTCGCGGCCAGCTCGCCGTAGCCGAGCGACCGGTTCGATGAGGCATGACGCACGCGTCCTGACGTGGTGGTGCACTCGGTGGCCTGAACGCCCCATGTCTGGGCGGCGGCCGCCACCAGCATCTGCCGCGCCGCGGCGCCGCACTGACGCAGCGGCTCCCAGTTGATCGGGGTCGCCGTGCTGCCGCCGGTCCGCTGAATGCCGAAGCTCTGCTCATCGAGCGGCGCGTTCTCGATGCGGACGTCCTTCCAATCCACGTCGAGTTCGTCCGCGATGATCATCGGGAGGTGCACCTTCGCGCCCTGGCCACCCTCGGGGTTCTTGCCGAGAATCGTGACCTTGCCGTCTGGGTCAATTTTCAGGAACGCCCAGGGCTTGTAGTTCGCGCCCCCGGCGGGTGCGCGGCTCCCTTCCTGCCCGAGCACGTCAGGCGGATCGAGATAGATGGCGACCACCAGGCCGCCGCCCGCGAGTGCGGTGGTGCGGAGGAAAGCTCGGCGGTTCATCGGATCACCTCGGCCGTCGTCGCGGTCGGACTGACATTGCCTGCCGCGCGGTGAATCGCTTCACGGATGCGTGTGTAGGTGGCGCAGCGACAGAGATTCCCGCTCATCGCCGTGTCGATGTCCGCGTCGCTTGGACGCGGGTTGCGTCGGAGCAGCGCCGCGGCGGACATGATTTGTCCCGCCTGGCAGTAGCCGCACTGCGGCACGTCGAGCTCTTCCCAGACTCGCTGCAGCGGGTGCGCCCCGTCCGGCGAGAGGCCTTCGATCGTGGTGATCGCTGCCCCGGCTGCCGCCGACACCGTCGTCTGGCACGAGCGCACGGCATTGCCGCGGAGGTGCACCGTGCACGCACCGCACTGACCGAGGCCGCAGCCGAACTTGGTTCCGCGCAGGTCGAGGACGTCGCGCAGCACCCAGAGCAACGGCATGTCCGCGGGGACATCGACCGTCACCGATTTCCCATTGACGTTCAAAGTGAATGGCATGGCAACTCCGGGCGGACCTGCCCGCCTGCCCCAAGGCTACGGCGGGTCCGCCTCTACGACGTTTATGCTACGGCAATCGCTCGCGCTCGGCGCGGAGAAAAAAGGCCCCTTCCGCCACAACCATATCTCCCGCGTCGAGGCCGCTCGAGATCGCGATTTCGCTGCCCATCGTGTCGCCGGGGGTGACGGTCCGCTGCGCAAATCGGCCCGGCCTGGTTGAAACGAACACGACGGATTGCGTGCCCATCATCTGAACCGCGGTTTTCGGCACCATCACCACCGACCGTGTGCTGCGGCCGGCAATGCTGACGTCGACGAACATGCCCAGGCGCAGCCGGTCGGCGCCATTGGCGACTTCCGCGCGAACCTTCGCTGTTCGTGTTTCCGCCTGCACCTGCGGATCGATGTAGTTCACGCGTCCGCGCAGCTCGAGCCCCGGATACGCTGCGGTTGTAATCGTCACCGGACTTCCGACGCCGACGCTGGCGAAGTCGCGCTCGTACAGATCGGCGACCACCCAGACGTCCGACAGGTCGGTCACGGTGAAGAGCGGCGTGGCGGGATCGATATTCAATCCCGGGTTTGCGTTGCGCTTCGTGATGACCCCCGCGATCGGCGCCTTGACGTCAAAGGTCGTGATGACGTCGGCCGGCGACGCGATGCGCTGCGCCTTGTCCTCGGGGATGCCGAGCAGAACCAGGCGCGATCGCGCGACCTCCTGCGCACGATCCATTTCGGCGGCCTCCGCCGTCATCCTCTCGAGTTCTTCGCGGCTGACGGCGCCAATCGCGTACAGCCGCTGCGTCCGCGTGAGCGCGAGGCCGTGCGCATCGCGCGCCGCCTTGGCCTGGATGAACGTCGTCTGCGCGTCGGCAAGCTCAGGGCTGTAGACCGTCGCGAGCATCTCATTCAGCATCACGCGCTGACCGAGCTCGGCGCGCACCTGGGTGATGCGGCCTGCGACGAGCGACGTCACGTCGAGGTTCTTGTACGCATTCGGTTGCACGACGCCGGGCAGGTGGAGACGTGTCGTCGCGGTACCCTTTCGCGCTGCGACGAGTTGGATACCGGCCCGCTGGATCATGTCCGGGGTGAGGACGATCTCCCGGGATCCGGGATTCGGGGTTGGGGATTCGCTGTTCCCGGTTCCCGGTTCGGGCATCGGCATGCCCGCATGGTCATGAGCGGCGGGCACTGATTGCGGCGTCGTGGCCGGGTCTTTCGAATCCCGCGGATCCCGGATCCCGGATCCCGGATCCCGGTCCCGCGAGCATGCAGCCGCCGAGCCTACGACAACCAGGGTGACGACGGCGGCCACGAGCCACCCTCTCATCGAATCTCCCCGCGCGCGCGACGGAGGGCCACGCGCGTGCCCCACGCCCGCTGCAGGACCGAGGTGTAGCCGGCTTCGACGTCGAGATATCGGCGTTGTTCGATGAGCAAATCGTTCAGCGGCGTTCGGCCCAGATCGTACGCCTCGAGTTGTACGTCCACATTTTGCCTCGCCAAGTCGCGGAGGCTGGTGGCGTACATCTCGACCGCCTTGCGTGCTTCCCGATCGCGGATGGCGGCCGCGTCAAGCTCTGCCTGCGCGGTCAGCTGCCGCGCCGCAAGGGTTTGCTCTTCGGCACTTCGCTGCGCGAGCGCGGAGGCGACGGCGCCCTGATTGTGGTTTCGCACCGGTAGCTGGAAGGCGGCGCCGACGGTGAAGCTGTGAAAGCTGCCCTCGACAGGCACCAGCCGGCCCGATTCGTCGAATCCGCGCTGCGCGAACCCGTACCCCTCGCGCCCGTAGTTGCCGATGAGCGACATGTCCGCCCGGCCTTCGCGGCGCGCGGCTTCGACCCGCGCCTCGGCGAGCGTGACCCGCGACGCGGCTTCGCGCACGTCTGCCCGCGCCGCAACCGACGCCGGCTGTTGCTGCGTGGCCTCGTCATTTGCGCGGACGAGCGTTTCGAGCGACTCTCGCAGGACCAGCGGCTCATTGGCGCTCAGACCGACGAGCGCCTTCAGTTCAACGGCGGCCGCCTCGGCGTCCGCCTGTGCAATCACGAGGTCAGCCTCGAGCCGTCCGGCTTCGACCGCCGCGATGTTCGCGTCCAGCTTCGGCGTGTAGCCCTCCGTCACCTTCGCGTCGAGCAGCTCGCGCATGCGCCGGGCGGCCATCAGCGCCTCGTTCATGATCTCCACGTTCCGCCGTGCCGCCAGCAGCCGTCCGGCCTGGTCACGGACGGAGGCGGCAAGCATCCGCTCGCGATCCTGCACCGCAAGTGTCGTGGCTTCAACGGATCGTTGTGCCGCGCTGACCCTCGCGTTTCGACGCGACAGATCCAGGGGCCACTCCACCTCGAACAACGACTGATGCTGCGAGCCAGTCATCAGCATCTGACTTGCGGTGAACGTCGGATTTGGCTTGAGCTCCGCTTGCGTGACCTGGCCGCCTGCTGCGGTGATCGCGGTTCGAGCTGCGCGGATCTCCGGCGAGCGCTCGAGCGCGGTGATGACGAGCTGCTCAACGCTGGTGGCTTCCTGTGCAAACGCATTCACGACGACACTCATGATGAACGCGAGCGCCACGGCAATTCTCATTGCACGCTCCCCTTGAATGCCGCGGATCCGCGGCCCGCCGGTCCATTCCATTCCAGCGTCATGTCCCATGACCCGGACATCGCGAAATCACCTTTCGCTTCGTACACCCCCGCTCGTTCTCCCGGCGTGACCGTTGTCGTGCCCGCCATTGTCATACCCGGCATCGTCATCGCGGCATTCAGCCGGACGTCGCCGACGTCGACCGGATCGTTGGTGCGCGCAGACCGGAACTCGATGCGGAAGTTGTTCGCGCCCTGCCGCAGCTCGCCAGACGGATTCGAGAGCGTAATCGCAAGTTCTCCGGCGCGCACGGTCTGCAGCACCGCCGTCGGTTCAGGCTGCGGCGCCGCAGCCGTCCTCGCGCGAAGCCACCATCCTCCAGCGGCAATCGCAATGAGGAGGACGACGGCCGCCGGCGCCCAACGAGGCACTGCCAAGGACGGAGCAGTGTCGGGCGCCGCTGCTGGCCGCAGGCGATATTCGTTGATCCAGTAGAAAAGCACTGGTGTGACGACAAGGACGTACATGAGGGACGACACCATTCCGCCAAGCACAGGCGTGGCGAGCGGTTTCATCACGTCCGTTCCGACGCGGTTGCTCCACATGATCGGAAGGAGCCCGGCGACGACCGTCGAGACCGTCATAAGCTTCGGACGCAGTCGCAGCAAAGCGCCGTCGACCACAGCATCGTACAAATCGCGTTGAGTCAGCTGTGGCACAGCCGCAACTTTCTGGTCGAGCGCTTCTTGGAGGTAGATCACCATCACCACGCCCGTCTGAACGGCGGTTCCGAACAGCGCGATGAAACCTACCCACACCGCGACCGAGAAGTTGTACCCGAGCAGCCAGAGCAGATAGACGCCGCCCGTTAACGCAAACGGTACAGTCAGGAGGACGTGCG
>Ga0068870_10001217_pt1 | contig 10357 bp, 10 predicted proteins | sample KBSMisM62_FD_66599 | JGI IMG/M metagenome (GOLD analysis project Ga0068870, IMG submission 66599) | Miscanthus rhizosphere microbial communities from Kellogg Biological Station, Michigan, USA - KBS Miscanthus M6-2 | ecosystem: Host-associated > Plants > Roots > Rhizosphere > Soil ...
GGGCGGCGGTGGGCGTGCCCGGTGAGTGCTTCATCGAACAAGGGCACGCCTGCCGCCGCCCCCGCCCCCGCTGCCCCTCGCCCCGCCGCGGCACTACGCGGGAAGCGTGCAGCCCGTGCCCGGATCGGTGACGTTCGCGACCTTATCGATGGGCACGTTGTTGATGCCGCCGGCCACCTCGCGCACCTCGCGGATGTAGATGAACGGCTGGATCACGTTGTGCGTCTTCGGATCGAACCGGAACCGCCCGCGCGGGCTGTCGAACTCGCTCTTCTCGATCACCTCGACCAGCTTCGGCTTGTCCTGGGTGTTCCCGTTCACCGCCTTCAGCGCGCGCACGATCACCTCCGCGGTGTCGTAGCCCTGGCACGCGAAGCCGTCCGGCATCTTGCCGCCGAACTTGGCCTGGAACTCCTTCACGAAGCGCTGGTTGGTCGGGTTGTCGAGCAGCGGGGTGTAGAAGTGGCCGGTGATGACGCCCAGGGCGGACTTGCCCTGCGCGGGCAGGACGTCGGGCTCGGTGAGGAAGCCGGCGCCGGTGAGCTTGATCGACTGCTTCAGGCCGAACTGGTCGTACTGCTTCACGAAGTTCACCGCGTCCGACCCGGAGAAGAAGGCGTACACCGCCTTTGCCCCGGACTGGCGGATCTTGGTCAGGTACGGCGCGTAGTCGGTCTCGCCGAGCTTGGGGTAGTCCTCGCCGACCAGCTTGCCCCCCGCGGGCACGAACGTCTCCTTGAACGCGCCGAGCTGGTCCTTGCCCGCCTGGTAGTTCGGCGCCGCGATGAAGACGTCCTTGGCCACGTGCTTGGCCACCCAGTCGCCCATCGGCTGGTTGGGCTGCCAGTTGGAGAACGAGGTGCGGAAGATCCACTTCGAGCAGCGCTCGCGGCTGATCGCGTCCGCGCCCGCGTTGGAGACGATGAGGATGGTCTTGCTGTTGTGCACCTTGTCGCGCATGCCCATCAGGATGCCGCTGTGCACGGGCCCGGTCAGGATGTCGACCTTGTCCGAGTCGATGAGCTTCTCCGTCTTGCGGATGCCCACCGGCGGCTGCATCTCGTCGTCTTCCTTGATCATCTCGATCTTGCGCCCGGCCACCGTCCAGTTCTCGCGCGCGAAGACCAGCTCCATTCCCTGGGTGATGGACTCGCCGAGCACCGCGTAGACGCCCGAGTACGGCAGCACGAGGCCGATCTTGACCGGGCCCGCCTGCGCGCTCGTCCGCCGCACCCACGGCCCCATCGCCGCGCCGGCCGCCGCCAGCGACGCGGTGCCGAGGAACCTCCGCCGGGTTACGTCTGCCATCGTGTTGTCCTCCTGAAGATCGGTGACTGAGGATGGTCGGCGCCCGCGAAGGCGCCGGAGCGCTACAAATCTACACGAAATCGGGCTACTTGCGAAACGCTTGCCCGTGATCGCGGGACGGCGGGGCCCTCTCCGGACGTCCGCGGACACCTCGCGGGCTGTCCGCCATCAAGGGGGGTGTGGAGGCCTCACGGGCTGGCCTCGCGCGCTGTCCGCCATCGGGGGCAGTGCGGGGGCCACACGGGCTGTCCGCCATCGGGGGGAGTGCGGGGGCCATTTCGGGGCCCCCGCAGATGGAAAACAGCTGCTCCCGGGTTCGCGCGGCGAGCCGTGGCCCTACGGCACCCACGCCACCGCGTCGATCTCGACGTTGACGCCCTTGCGAGGCGGGGCGGCCTCGACGGTGGTGCGGGCGGGCTGGACGCCCTGGAAGTACTCCTTGAACACGCGGTTGAAGACCGCGAAGTCGTCCATGTTGCGCAGGTAGACCCCGACCCGGACCACGTTGGCGATCGAGGTGCCGCCCGCCTCCAGCACCGCCTTCACGTTGTCGAGCGTGACGCGGGTCTGCTCTGCGATGTCCTGGGAGACGATCGCCTTGGTGGCGGGGTCGAGCGGCCCCTGCCCCGACACGAAGAGGAAGCCGCCGACCTTGACGCCCTGGGCGATGGGCGACTCGGTGCCTTCCGAGAAGCCGGTCTTGGGCGCCGATCTCGTGAACACGACCTCTGGCTTCATGGACGCGAATCTCCTTTGAGGCGGGCCACGATCCCCGCCGGAATGGGCCGGGCCGCGAGCGGGCCGCCCGGCTGCTCGGGCTTCGCCACCCACGCCCGCACCTCGAAGCCGGTCGCGCATCGCCGTGTGCCCACCGACACGGCGTGCTCGACCCGGAACGTCTTCTCGCGCACCTCGGCCACCGTCGTCTCGATCGAAACCACGTCGCCATAGCGTACCGGGGAGGCGAAGCGGGCGCCCGACTCCACGATGGGCACGCCCACGATGCGCTCGGCCGGGAACATCTCCGGCCACGCCAGGCCGATCGACTCGAAGAGGGCCTCGGTGCCGAGGTCGAACCACTCGTAGAAGCGAGGGTAGAACACGATACCGGCCGGGTCGGCCTCGCTCCACCGCACCTTCAGGCTGATCGTGTTAGCGACCATCGGCCAGCTCGCGGAGGCGGAAGCGCTGCAGCTTGCCGGTGGCGGTGCGCGGCAGCTCGCTCACCACCCGGATCGCGCGCGGCCGCTGGTGCGGGGCGAGCGCGGCCTCGAGGTAGCCCCGCACGTCGGCCTCGAGGGCCTCGGGAGAGCCCGCCGGGTCGCGCGGCACCACGAAGGCAAACGGCTTGATGAGCCCGCCCGCCTCCGGGGCGCCCACCACCCCGCCGTCCAGCACGCCCGGGTGACGCAGCAGCACCGACTCCACCTCGGCCGGCGCCACCCACTGCCCCGCCACCTTGAAGAAGTCGTCCTCGCGGCCGCAGTGGACGTGGTAGCCGTCCGGGTCGCGGCGGTAGACGTCGCCGGTGCGGAACCACTCGCCCACGAAGGTGCGGCGCGAGTGATCGAGCCGCTGGTAGTACTGGGCGGCCTGCGACGGGGTGCGGACCCAGAGCACGCCCTCCTCTCCGTCCGCCACCGGATGACCTTCGGGGTCGAGGAGGCGGGCCTCGGTGCCGGGCACCGGCAGGCCGGAGGTACCGGCACGGCTCTGCCCCGGGCGGTTCGACAGCACCATGAACACGGTCTCGGTGGCCCCGATGCCGTCCAGCAGCTCCACGCCGAAGCGGGCGCGCCACGCCTCGTAGAGATCGGCGGACAGCCGCTCCCCGGCCGAGACGCAGAGGCGGGCGGAGCGGAACGTGTCCGCGGGCAGGTCGGAGCGCAGGAGCCGCGCGTAGACCGTCGGCACCGAGAAGAAGAGCGTGGGCGCGAACTCGCCCATGACGCGCGCCACCTCCGCGAGATCGGGCCAGCCCGGGTGGAGATACGTGCGGGCGCGCGCGTGGAGCGGGATCAGGAGCGCGTTGCCGAGGGCGTAGGCGAAGAAGAGCTTCGAGGTGGCGAACACCCGGTCGGCCGCCGAGACGCCGAGCAGCTCCGCGAAGTGCCGGCCCGCGGGCAGCGTGCGATGACAGTGCACCGCGGCCTTCGGGCGCCCGGTGGTGCCGGAGGTATAGAGCCAGAACGCCATCGCGTCCGCGCCGACCGACTCGGGAAGGAGCGGTCCGGTCGGGGCCGCGTCGGCCACCAGGGCGTCGAAGTCGACCACCGCGCGCGCGCCGAGGGCCAGCGCGTCCACGCCCGCGCCTTCCAGCACGCCCCGGTCCGCCACCAGCACCCGTGGCCGGCAGTCGGCCAGCACCACGCCCAGGTCGGCGGGGGTGAGCCGGGTGTTGATCGGCACCGCGACCGCGCCAAGCTTCAGCGCCCCGAAGAACGTGGCGGCCCAGCCGGGGCCATCGGCCAGCAAGAGCCCGACCCGGTGCTCGTGCTCCACCCCCCGTGCGCGGAGAGCGAGCGCGGCGCGATCGGTCAGGCGCTGGAGGCTTGCGTAGCTGAGCGCGCCAGTGGAGGTGATCAGCGCGGTCCGGTCGCCCAGACCTTCCTCGACCGGAGCGTCGACGAAGAGGGCGGCCGCGTTGTCCATGCGGTGGGCCCGGCTCAGCCCTGCCCGGACACCTTGCCGCGGGGAACGGCGTACCCGGCGGCGGCGAGCCGGTCGGTGATGCCGTGGAACTTGTGGCGACCGTCGACGTGCGCGGCCCACACCGAGTCGAGGTCCTCGAAGCCGGCCAGATAGCGGAGGCCGCAGTCCGCCGGCTCCGCCATCTCCATCTCGCCGGCGAGGAAGCGTCGATGCCCCTCGGCCGGGTCGATCCAGAAGCCCTCGGAGGCCTCTCCGCCGAGCAGCCGTGGCTCCTGCCCGGCGGGCACCGGGGCCAGGAAGAAGCGGGCCGTGAAGCGGATCGGGCTCGTGGGCGGCGTGATGAAGTGCGAGAGGTAGCGGAACGGCCCGAGGTCGAGGTACCAGCCCTCCCGCTCCAGCAGCCCGGGGAACACGCCCGCGTCGGCGGCGAGGGCGTGCCGGACCCCCTCGATTCGCTCCCGGGTGGCGGAGTCCTGCGTGTCCACCGGTCGGCCCTCCCCGTCGCAGCCGACGAGGAGCCCGGTCTCCTCCACCAGCTCGCGCGCCGCGGTCACCCAGTAGGCGAGCGGCGGGATGCCCTCGGCTTCCGGGAACGCGGCCAGCGCGGTGCCGGCCGAGACCCCGTAGCAGCGGGCCAGCGCCGCGGGGCTCGCGTCGGTGGGCTCCACCTTGCCGCCCGGGAAGGCGTAGAAGCCGCCGAGGAAGCGCATGCTCTTCTGGCGCCGGATCATGTACACCTCGACCGGCACGCGGGCCGCCGGGCGCACCAGCAGGACGGAGGCGGCGGGGCGCGGGACGGCGGGCGGAGCGGCGGGCGCGGTCACGCGGGTGGAACACGCGAGCGCGTGAGCCCGGCCAGCTGCTCCAGGAGGGCCTCGGCCGAGACCGGCTTGGCGATCACGCGGTCCACGTACTGCATCGACTCGTGCGCGGACACACCCTCGCCCCACCCGGTGAGGATGAACACCGCGGTCGACGGGGAGCGGGTCTTCACGCGCTGGGCGACTTCCCAGCCGTTCATCTTCGGCATGCCGAGGTCGGTGATCACCACGTCGTGCGCGGTGGGATCGAAGACCGCGAGCGCTTCCTCGCCGTTGGCGGCGGTGGTGATCGCGTGGCCCTCGCTGCCCATCACGTCGGAGAGCACGCTCAGCAGGCGCGGGTCGTCGTCCACCAGCAGCACCCGCGCCGCCTTCTCCGGCGAGACCTGGCGCTCGGCGACGCCCTCGGAGGCGGGGATGATCTGGAAGCGGCTCGCGTGTAAGCGCAGGCGCACCGTGGTGCCGCGGCCGACCTCGCTCTCGATGGCCACGCTGCCCCCGTGGCGCTCGATGATGTCGTAGACGTGCGCGAGGCCCTGCCCGGCCCCCCGGCCCGGCTGGAGGCTCCGCGCGTGCTCGGCGAGGCGCCGGCGCGTCTCGTCCGACATCCCGATCCCGGAGTCGCGCACCTCGACCACCACCCAGCCCGAGGCCTCCGCGGCGGCCCGGATCGCGAGGGCGCCACCCTTGGGCATGGCGTCCACCGCGTTGTGGATCAGGCGCACCAGGGCATCGCGCAGCTCGAAGGCGTTGCCCTCGACGGGCGGCAGGGCCTCCATGTCCTGGGTCACCGTGATCACCGAGCCCTTGCGCTCCGCGTCGTCCCGCCAGCGCGGCGCGGTCAGCTCGAGAGCCTCCGCGATGACCGCGGGCAGCCCCACCGGCCCGAAGGCCACCTGCGGCTGGCGCGAGACGAACTCCTGCAGCTTGCGAACCGTCGCCGAGGCCTCGAGGGCCACGTCGCGGATCACCGCGAGCCGCCGGCGCGCTGCATCCGACTCGGTCTCGCGCAGCATCAGCTCGGTGTAGGCGAGGATCGCGGCGAGCGAGTTGTTGAAGTTGTGGGCGAGGCCACCGACGGTCTCCCCGAGGGCGCGCAGATCCTCGCCGCGCGAGAGGCCTCGGGGGGCGTCCGCGAGGCGGCGCCCCAGGTCGCGGGCCCAGCTGCGCATCGCGAGCACCGCGCGGTCCATCTCCACCTTGGTGCGGCGGATCTGGCGCGCGATGTCCTGGATCTCCTCGTGATCGGCGAAGAGGAGGGCTTCCGGGGGCAGCTCGCGTGAGTCGCGCCGGATCCATCGGCCCATGTGCTCTCGGACCCGCTTGATCATGAGCGGACGGAAGCTACAGGTTCACGAGCTGGGCGACGCGCTCGCGATGGTGGGTGGCATCTCCGAAGGTGAACTCCGAGCCCTTCGCCCGCTTGAAGTAGAGGTGGAGGTCGTGCTCCCACGTGAAGCCGATGCCGCCGTGGAGCTGGATGCCGGCCGCGGCCACCCGGCGGAAGGCGTCGGAGACGTAGGCCTTGGCCATGCTGACCGCCAGCGGCGCCTCGGAGGCGCCCTCGTCGAGGGCCCACGCCGCGTAGTAGGTGATGGACTTGCTGTTCTCCACGTCCACCAGCATGTCGGCCGCGCGGTGCTTCACGCCCTGGTAGGAGCCGATCGGCCGGCCGAAGGCCTGGCGGATCTTGGCGTACTCCACCGTCATGTCGAGCACCTTCTGGGCGCCGCCGCACATCTCGGCGCAGAGCGCCACCGTGGCCCGGTCGAGCACCCGCGCGAGCGGGGCCCACCCCCCGTTCGCGGCGCCGAGCAGGGCGTCGGCCCCCACCGTGACGTCGGCGCACGTGACCTCGCAGAGCTTGCGGGTCTGGTCCATCGTGGGCAGGAGCGACACCTGGAGCCCCGCGGTGCCCCGGGGCAGCAGGAAGAGCGAGATCCCGTCCGCCCCCGCGCCGGCCTTGGTCCGCGCCGCCACCACCAGGGCGTCCGCGGTGTGCGCGTCGGAGACGAACAGCTTGACGCCGGAGAGGGTGTAGCGGCCGCCCTTCTCGGCGGCGGTGAGGGTCACGCCGGCGGGGCCGAGCTGGGCGCTCGGCTCCATCCACGCCAGGGCCACGCGCGTGTCGCCCGCCCCGATCCGGGGCAGCCACTCCTTCTTCTGCGCCTCGCTACCCGCCTCCAGGATCGCGAGCCCGCCCAGGATCACCGCGGAGAAGAACGGCCCCGGCACCACCGCGCGGCCCATCTCCTCCATGAGGACCACGAGGTCCACGAGACCGAGCCCCATGCCGTCGTAGGCCTCGGGGTAGACGAGCCCGAGCCAGCCCTGCTCGGCCATCTTCTTCCAGAGCTCGGGAGTGATGCCCTCCGGGGTCTCCATCAGCCGCCGCACGGTGTCGGAGGCGCACTCGTTCTCGAAGAACTTGCGGGCGGTGCTGCGCAGGAGCTCCTGCTCGTCGTTGAACCCGAAGTTCATGGCTTAGCCTTTCGGAAGGCCGAGCACGCGCTCGCCGATGATGTTGCGCTGGATCTCGGTGGTCCCACCCTCGATGGAGTTGGCCCGCGAGCGCAGGAAGGTGTGCTGCCAGAGACCGTCCGCCACCGCCCACCGGCTGCCGTGGGTGAGCTGGCTGAACGCGCCCTGGATCTCCATGGCCAGCTCCTGCACGCGCTGGTGGCCCTCGACCCACATCATCTTGCCCGCCGACGCCTCCGGGCCGGGCAGCTCGCCCTTGAGCAGCTTGGTGATCGCGCGGGCCCCGGTGTACTTGAAGACCTCGGTGTCGATCCAGAGCTGGGCCAGCTTCTGCCGCATCACCGGATCCTGGGTCGCCGGGATCCCGTTCTTCTTGGTGGCCCGGGCCATGTCCACCAGGCCGTCGAGGGCGATGCGCAGGCGCACCTGCAGGCCGAAGCCGAGGGCGAGACGCTCGTACATGAGGGTGGTGAGGCCGACCGCCCACCCGTTGTTGAGACCGCCCAGGATCTGCGACTCGTGCACGCGCACGTTGTCGAAGTAGACCTCGTTGAACTCCGCGTCGCCCGTCAGCTGCTTGAGCGGCTTCACGGTCACGCCCGGGCTCTTCATGTCGAGCAGGAAGTAGGTGATGCCCTTGTGCTTGGGGGCGGCGGGGTCGGTGCGGGCCAGCAGCATCATCCAGTCCGCGATGTGGGCGAGCGACGTCCACACCTTCTGGCCGTTGATCACGTAGTGCTCGCCGTCCTTCTCGGCCCGGGTCTGCAGCGAGGCGAGGTCGGAGCCCGCGTTGGGCTCCGAGTAGCCCTGGCACCAGATCTCCTCGCAGGAGAGCATCCTGGGCGGGTAGCGCTTCTTCTGCTCGTCGGTGCCGTAGGCGATGATGGTGGGGCCGGCCATCCCGATCGCGAGGATGTTCAGGACCGGAGGCGCCTTGGAGAGCGCCATCTCCTGCTGGAGGATCATCTCCTCCATGAAGGTGAGGCCGCGGCCACCCGCCTCCTTGGGCCACGTGAGCCCCACGAAGCCCGCCTCGAACATCTGCCGCTGCCAGCGGCGGAGCATCTCGTAGGCCTCGGGGCGCGGGATATCGGAGCCCTGACGGAGCCGCGCCACCCAGTCCTGGCGCATGTGCGTGGCGAGCCAGCTCCGGACCTCGTCGCGGAAGGATTCCTGCTCAGGGGTCAGCGTGAAATCCATGCGCCCTCCCGCGCGGGTGGCGGCCCACCGAAGGTTGACCGAGATGAGGCTGAACGAAGGTTCAGCGCTCATATTACGAGGCCCCGCGAGAAAGTGTCAAGGCTTCGTGTGCGGTATACTCGCGGCGTCCATGGCCACCCCGGGCATCTCGCTGGCGCGCCTCAAGGAGCACATCGAGACCCTCTCCACCTTCGGTCGCAACGCGGACGGCCACGGGATCACCCGCTCGTGCTGGAGCCCGGCCCACGAGGAAGCGCGCGCGTGGCTCCTCGGGCGCATGAAGACCGCGGGCCTCGAGACGCGCGTCGACGCGGCGGGGAATACCTTCGGGGTGCTGCCCGGCGAGGGCGCCGCGGTTCTCACCGGCTCCCACATCGACACCGTGCCCGAGGGCGGACCGCTCGACGGGGCCCTGGGCGTCCTGGCCGGGCTCGAGTGCCTGCAGATCATCAAGGAGGCCGGCCTGTCGGTCCGGCGGCCGCTCGCGGTGGTGGCGTGGAGCGACGAGGAGGGCCGCTACGGGAGCCTCTTCGGCTCCCGCGCCTTCACCGGCCGGCTCGACCTGGCCCAGGTGCCGTCCCTCCGGGCCCTCGACGGCGAGCCGCTGGTCGACGCGATGGCGCGCGCCGGCTACGACGCGAGCCGGGTGGCGGAGGCGCGCTGCGACCCGCGCACGCTCCACGCCTACATCGAGCTGCACATCGAGCAGGGCCCGCACCTCGACCAGGCGCGGATCCCCATCGGCCTCGTGGAGGGCATCGTCGGGATCCGGCGCAACCGCCTGACCTTCATCGGGGAGCCGGACCACGCGGGCACCACCCCGATGGCCCGGCGCAAGGACGCGTTCCTGGGCGCCTGCGAGTACGCGCTCAAGGCCCGCGAGCACATCGTGCGCAAGGGCAGCGGCCGGAGCGTCACCAACTTCGGGCGCATCGAGCTCGCCCCCGGGGTGTCCAACATCGTGCCCGCCCGCGCGGTGCTGATGCAGGAGATGCGGGAGCTCGACGCCCGGATCCTGGCCCGCCTCGACCGCGAGTGCGTGGCCCTGGCCCGGACGGTGGCCCGGCGGCGCGGCCTGCGGGTCGTGGTGGAGACGCAGTCCCGCACCGACCCCGCGCGCTGTGCGCCCCGCGTCATGGATGCGGTGCAGGCCGCGTGCGACGCGCTGCGCCTCCGCTACCGGCGCATGCCCTCCGGCGCGGGCCACGACGCCCAGAACCTGGCCGCGATCACCGCCTCCGGGATGCTGTTCATTCCCTCCCGCGGCGGGCGCAGCCACCGGCCCGACGAGATGAGCGACTGGAAGGCGATCGGACGGGGCGCCAACGCGCTGCTGCAGACGCTCCTGCGCCTGGCCGGGTGAGGGCGCCCACGCGAGAACGCGTGCATGTGAAAGTTTCCACTTGGCAACGGTCCGCGGGATCAAGTACACTCCGCGTGATTCCGGCGCGATCACTTCTATGAGGATGTTGTGCCCACGATAGTGCACCTGCTGCTGGCCCTGGTCCTGACCGTCTTCCTGGTCGCCCAGGCCCGGTCCCTGGCTTTCGTGCTGCGGTCGCGCCGGGCCGTGTCTTCGCGGAGCGGCCGCCGGGGGACCGACTTCATCTGGACCGGCATTCCGGTGCTCCTCGTGCTCTTCCTGGCCGCCCGGAGCTGGGTGGCCGTGGTCGACGTCCACCGGCCCGCGGTCGCGGCGACGCGGGCGCCGACCCAGTCGGCGGCGACCCCGCGCTAAGAGGAACCCCCCACGTGACGATCCCGTCCGCGACCTCGCCCCGCCCCCGGCGGCGCTTCGACTGGCCCCTCGCCTTCCTGCTCGGCGCCGTCCTGATGCTGGCCTCCTCGTGCAGCGCGGTGGGCTGGAACTGGGACACCCCGATGAGCACGGTCAT
>Ga0068870_10001223_pt1 | contig 10330 bp, 7 predicted proteins | sample KBSMisM62_FD_66599 | JGI IMG/M metagenome (GOLD analysis project Ga0068870, IMG submission 66599) | Miscanthus rhizosphere microbial communities from Kellogg Biological Station, Michigan, USA - KBS Miscanthus M6-2 | ecosystem: Host-associated > Plants > Roots > Rhizosphere > Soil ...
CAGATCGCGAAGCTCGACCATCATCGCGCGACGAGCTCCAAAACAGTGAGGCGACCCTGCTTCTCGCCCGCTACGAGCCGTTTGCCGTCGGGTGACCAGCGCACCACGCTGATGTCCGAGTCGAGCATCTGCACATCGATGGGTTGTTTGGTCTTGGAGGGGCGCCACATCGTCAACCGCCAGTCGCGACCCGCGCTCACAAGGTGATCTCCGCCGGGTTGCCAGGCGAAGCTGTCGACGCGTTCGGTGTGGCCGTTCAACACGATGGGCCGCGTGCCTTCGGGGCCCTTGCCGCCGAAATCCCAGAGCACGACTTCATTGCCCGCACTCGACGCGAGGTAGCGGCTGTTGTCGCTCCACCCCACGAGTTCGAGCTTGCCGTCGTAGCCGCGCATCTGTGAATCCTTGCCCGTCGAGCGATTCCAGAAATGCAGCGAGCCGTCGGCCATGCCACTGGCGAGAAATCGTCCATTGCCGCTGAAGTTTACCGTGAGACAGGCGGCCGGCCACTTGTAGCGTCGCGTTTCATACCGGGATTTCTCGATGCGATGCACCGCGAGCTCACCATTCAGGGCAACCCCGAGGTCCGTACCGGGTCGGTCGAAGGCCAGCGCGACCGCCGATGTCGCGGCCGGTGCAAATGCGTGAATCTTTTCGCCGAGGGGGGACCACAACGTCACGATCTTCCCCGCCGCGGCCGCGAGCATCTCGCCGTTGGGCGCGAAGCTCAACGCCTGGGTGGGCGTAGTTCCCGGCTTCCATCGCTTGAGCTCCTTGCCCGATGCGCCATCCCACAGCGCGACACTCGCATCCTGGCCCGAGGTCGCGAAGGCGCTGCCGCGTGGCCGCCAGGCGATGCTCAGGGTACCTAACAGGTGTTCGCCGATAGTCTCGACCTGGAGCGAATCTCCGTCGGCACGCGCGAGGGCCACCTTGCCTTCGCCGCCCGCGATCGCAAATGACTTGCTGTCCGGCGACCATGCGCAATCGGCAACGTAGTCGTCGAAGCTCGCGGACGCGCGCGGCTCCAGCGCAAAGGACAGGGACTGTTTCGCCATGGCTACTTCGCGACGGCGGACTCGAAGCCGGCTTCGAGCTCGGCGCGATCCAGCCCGCGCCCGATGAACACCAGGCTGTTCATGCGCGGGATGGAGCCCCATGGCCGCTCGGCTTGCGCGTCGAACATCATGTGCACGCCATGGAACACCTGGCGGCGGTCTTCGCCCTTCACGTTCAGCACACCCTTCATGCGAAAGATGTCCTGCCCGCGGGTCTTGAGCAGATAGTCGAGCCATTGGTTGAGCTTGGCGGGATCGAGCGGCCGCGGGTCGCTGATGCCGATGGAACTGATGTCGTCTTCGTGGTGATGCGAGGCGAACTTTCGCTCGGCCGCCGGCCGCTGCCCGACGAGGTGCAGCCCGAACTCGAGCGGATGATGCTCGCAGAACAGCGCGTAAGCACCCGGCTTGTCGATGGTCAGCTTGAAGTCCGCACCCGGATGCGAGATGTCGATGGCGTTGTGGGACGGCGCAGCATCGAGCGCACCGTGGCAAGGCACCACCGTGGCGGCCTCCGCGAATGCGCGCACCGCAGGCTCGATCGCGGCCTCGAGCGCCGCCGGTGTGGCTGCGGGCAGCGGCAGCACGACGACATCGAGGTCTTCGTGCTTGTGGCCGTCGTGGTCGTGACCGTTCTCATGATGATCATGGTCGTGATCGTGGCTGTGGCCGTGATCATGCGCATGATGGTCATGCGAGCCTGCCGTCTTGAGTAGATAGTCGCCGGGCGTAAGCTGGTACACACCGCCCCACTCGAACGGATATTCCGGTTCCAGGAACGTGCTGTCGACGGTGAGCGCCCGCTGCAGATCGAAAGCGCCGACGTTCAGCACCTTGTCGATGGCGACATCCGCGTTCTTCGTGCGATGAATCTTCGCCGTGCCGTTGATGGCGCGGATGCGCCGCTCGATGCGTTCGAGTGCGGCCTCGTCGACCAGGTCGGTCTTGTTGAGCAACACCAGGTCGGCGAAGGCCACCTGTTCGGCCGGCTCGTTGAGCTCGTCCACGTGCTGTTCAAAGTGTTTGGCGTCCACCATGGTGACGATGGCATCCAGCGAAAACTGGTTCTTCAGTTCATCGTCGAGGAAAAACGTCTGCGCCACCGGGCCCGGGTCGGCCATGCCGGTGGTCTCGATGAGGATGTAATCGAACTTGTCGCGCCGCTTCATGAGCTGACCCAGGATGCGGATCAGGTCGCCGCGCACCGTGCAGCAGATGCAGCCGTTGTTGGTTTCGAACAGCTCCTCTTCCGCGCCGATCACCAGCTGGTGGTCCACGCCGACTTCGCCGAATTCGTTCTCGATGACCGCGATGCGTTTGCCGTGTTTCTCGCTGAGGATGCGATTCAGCAGCGTGGTTTTTCCGGAGCCAAGGAAGCCCGTGAGTACCGTGACTGGTACACGTGAAGGTGTGACTGACATGGGGCGGAATTATAGGGTCTGGCGAGCGTTAACCCACCCTGTAAACCCACTCAATTAGTGCGTCGTGGGCCGCAGTTCCACGGCTTGCATTGGGGTGGTTGATGATGGCCACCACGACGTATCGCCGGCCGCTCGCGGCGAGTACATAACCGGCCACGGCGCGTGTGTCCTCGAGCATTCCCGTCTTCATGTGCGCCGCCCCCGGCGGTACATTGCGCGCCTTCATGGTGCCGTCCACACCCGAGATGGGCAGTGACGCCATCAACTCCGGCATCCACTGGCTCTTCCAGGCATCGCTGAGCACGTTGCCGAGACTGGCGGCGGTGATGCGTTCGATGCGCGACAGTCCGCAGCCGTTTTCCAGCACCAGTCCTGGCACGTCGATGCCACGCGCGGACAACAGGTTGCGCACTGCGGCACCGCCGCGCGCCGGGTTGCCGGGCTCGCCCGACGCTGCGCCCATGGTGAGGAAGAGCTGCTGCGTCATCACGTTGTTGCTGAACTTGTTGATGTCACGGATGAGCATGGCGAGCGGCGGCGACTCCTGCGCGGCGATCAGCCGCGCTGATGCAGGCACGGCTTCCTCGCGCACCTTGCCGTTCCACACTCCGCCCTGCCGCTCCCACAGCGCGCGGAACACGGCCGCGAAGTAGCCGGTGTGTTCGAGCGCGCCGAGGTAGATCGCGCGTTCGCCGCACGCGAGTGGATAAACGCCGCGCAACCGGATGTTCATCGGGTCGCTGATGTCGGCCGACAGGCGCGCACGCCAGTCACCGCAACCGCCATCGACGGTTGGCACGGTGCGCGGCGCCTTGAGCCCCGCTACTTCTGGGACGACGACCACGCGCGCGACCTTGGCAACGGCGTCGGGTACGAGCGTGATGGCGATCGATTTGAAGTTCACCAGCAATGCGTCGGGCCCGACGTTGTAGGCACGGCCTTCCTCGCCATCGAATTCGGCCGGATCGTGTGCGATGGGCTCGAAGAGGGTCTTGTCGAGCACCACGTCGCCGCGGATCTCGCGGATGCCGAAGCCGCGAAGCCGGTTCACCAGCAGCCACAGGTCTTCGACCACCAGCTCAGGGTCGCCGCCCCCGCGTACGTACAGATCGCCGCGCAGCACTTCGCCGATGAGCGGCGCCTCGGACAGGACCTCGGTACGGAAGGTGAATGCCGGGCCTAACAAGTGCAGCGCTGAATAGGTGGTGACGAGCTTCATGGTGCTGGCCGGATTCATCGGTTTTCCGGAGTTGGCCGACCAGCTGAGCGCACCACCGTCCAGCGGCTTGACGACGACGGCCGCGGCTTCCGCGGGAATGCGGGCCACCGCGAGCCGCGACAGATAGGCGCTCGGGACCGGTGCTGCCGCGGGCGCGACCGGTTCCACCGCCAAGGCGTGCCCAACCACCCACACCGCACAGACTCCCGCGACGATCATTCGTATATGTCTCATGCGTGCAAGGTTACTCCGACCGCGGCTTCGGGTAGATTCCAGCCACCGCATCGAGGGGGTATTTCTCTTGTCGAGCCCGAGTCGCCGCGTTCGAGTGGCCTGCCTTGTCGTCGCCTTGCTGTCCTGCGCGGATCACGCCGTTGCGCAAAACCTCTCCCGTGCCGAGACACTGCTCAAGAAGATGACGCTGGACGAGAAGATCGGCCAGCTCGTGCAGCGTGCCGGCGGCCGCAGCAAAACGCTGAATTCGAAGCTGGGCGACGACGCCGAAATGGATCGCGTGCGCGCCGGCCAGGTGGGCTCCTATCTGCACGTGGCGGGCGCCGCGCCCCTGGCCAAGCTTCAGAAAGTGGCCATCGAAGAATCGCGACTCGGTATCCCGTTATTGTTTGCCACCGACGTTTTGCATGGCTACCGCACGATCTTCCCGGTGCCATTGGCGCTGGCTGCGACCTGGGCGCCGGAAAGCGCGGAACGCGCCGCTCGCGTGGGGGCCGAAGAGGCAACCTCCGCTGGGCTGCATTGGACTTTCGCTCCCGTCATCGACATCGCGCGCGATCCGCGTTGGGGCCGCGTTGTCGAAGGCGCTGGCGAAGATCCCTACCTTGCCGCCCGCATGGCGGTCGCGCAAGTGAACGGTTTCCAGGGCGGCAATACGCTGCGGCCCGGAGCGATGATGGCCACGGCCAAGCATTTCGGCGCGTACGGCGCCGCCATCGGTGGGCGCGACTACAACACCGCGGACATTTCCGAGCGCACGCTGCAGGAGGTCTATCTACCGCCGTTTTATGCCGCGGCGCGGGCTGGCGCCGGCTCATTCATGGTGGCGTTCAATGACATCGCCGGCGTCCCCACCACTTCAAACAGGGATTTGCTGCGCGGCGTTCTTCGTGAACGCTGGGGCTGGCAGGGCCTCCTGGTCAGCGACTGGGGTGCGATTCCCGGGCTTCTCAATCACGGCGTGGCGGCGGATCGCGCGGCCGCGGCGAACCTGGCGCTGGACGCTTCGGTGGACATGGACATGACGGGCGGCGTGTTCGCCGAAGACCTCAAGGCTACGGTCGCCAGGGATCCCGCGCGCCTCAAACAACTCGACGAAGCCGTGTTCCGAATCCTCCGGGTCAAGGAGCAGCTCGGCCTCTTCGACAAGCCGATGCAATACCACGACACCGAACGCGAGGCACGCGAGCTCTCGAACCCCGAGCACCGCGCAGCGGCACGCGCGATCGCGCGCCAGTCGATGGTGCTGCTCAAGAACGAGGGCAAGCTCCTGCCGCTGAATCCGGACAAATTACGCAGCATCGCGGTGATCGGCGCCCTGGCGACCGATGGGCTGTCGGCTCTCGGGTCGTGGCGTGCGCAGGGCAAAGCCGAAGAAGTGACCACAATGCTCCAGGGCATCACGGCCGCGGTGCCGACATCGTTGAAGGTACTCACAGCGCCGGGTGCGGATCCGCGCACGGCCGATCTCACCGGCATTCCCGCGGCAGTGAAGCTCGCGAAATCCGCCGACGTCACCGTGCTGGTGATCGGCGAGCACTTCGACCTCTCCGGTGAAGGCCGCAGCCGTTCCGACCTGGCACTTCCCGCGAGCCAGTTCGAGCTGGCGCGCAGCGTGCTCGCCACCGGCAAACCCGTGGTGGTGGTGCTCGCCAATGGCCGCCCGCTCGCGCTGCCATGGCTGGCGCAGAACGCTGCGACGATTCTCGAGACCTGGATGCTCGGTGTGGAAGGCGGCAATGCACTGGCCGACATCTTGTTCGGCCGCTATTCGCCTGCCGGCCGCTTGCCGGTCGCATTTCCGCGCGCCACGGGCGCTGTGCCGTTCAACTACGCGGTAAATGCCACGGGGCGTCCCGCCGATCCGGATCTCACGAAAGACACGGTGCGCTATCACGATCTGCCCATCACGCCGCAATTCGCGTTTGGCCACGGGCTCTCGTACAGCGAATTCAGCTACAGCGATCTTACGCAGAGCACGAAATCCGTTGGTCCGGGCGAACGCATCGATATCTCCATCACGGTGGAGAACTCGGGTGATATGGCCAGCGACGAAGTCGTGCAGCTCTACGTGCGCGATCCGGTCGCGAGCGTCGCCCGCCCGGTGCTCGAGTTGCGCGGATTCAAGCGCATCGATCTGGCCGTCGGCGCGCGCAAGCGGGTCACTTTCAGCCTCACGCCGGAACAGTTCGCATTCTGGAGCCCGCGCGGGCAGTGGCTGATTGAAGCGGGCCGCATCGACTTCTGGATAGGTGCGTCGTCGGCCGATTTGCGCGCCAATGGCGCTTTCGAGATCACGAAAACTCACACCGGGACGGCGCCGGCGGCCGCGCTGCCAACCCGGGTCATCGTTGCTACCAATTGACGAAGGGGAATTGCATGCGTTTCTTGTCAGTCACGGTTCTGGCCTTGTCTTGCGTCGCCTCGGTGGCATGCATTGCCGCACCGGCGGCTCCGATAAAGATCGAGGAAGCGACCATCGATCGCTGGGATCCGGCGATGGACGCCATCGTCCCGAAGGACTGGAAGATCGAGAAGCTCGCCGAAGGTTTCGGGTGGGCTGAAGGGCCGATCTGGGTCAAGTCCGGTGGCTATCTACTGTTCACCGACGTGCCCGGCAACAAGATGTGGAAGTGGTCGGAAAAAGGCGGCCTCGAAAAATTCCTGGACCCTTCCGGCGCTGCGAACCCCGACATGGACGTCTGGCGCGAAGCCGGCGCCAACGGTCTTGCCATCCTCGACAAGAAGAGCATCCTTCTCGCCGACACCGGCAGCCGCGGCATCCAGAAGCTCGACCTCAAGTCGAAGAAGAAGACGCCCGTGGCGATGAGTTTCGAGGGCAAGAAGTTCGCGAGTCCGAACGACGTGACGCGCATGAAGAGCGGCGTGATCTTCTTCACCGACCCGCCGTACGGCTTCAAGAAGTTCGACGACGCGCCGCAGATCGAGATCAAATTCAACGGCGTCTACCGCATGGGGAAGGACGGCAAGGTCACCGCCATCGAGAAGGAATTGTATCGACCCAATGGCGTTGCGCTCTCACCCGATGAACGCACGTTGTATGTGTCGCAGTCCGAGCCCACCAAGGCGATCATCAACGCCTACTCACTCGACGCCGATGGCAACGTCACCGGCAAGAAGCTGTTCCATGACGTCACGGACCTGGTCGGCGAGAAGTCGCCGGGACTGCCGGATGGCCTCACGGTCGCCAGTGACGGCACGATCTTCACGAGCGCACCGGGCGGAATCCTGGTGTTGTCCAAGGAAGGCAAACGGCTCGGCCGCATCAACGACGGCAAGCCGACCGCGAACTGCAAATTTGGCGACGACGGCAAGACTCTGTATCTGACGTCCAAGGACATGCTGGCGCGCATCCGCCTGAACGTCACCGGCGTCGGTTTCTAAATGGAACTCGTATATGTAGGCGTGTCGATAGTCCTGCTGGTGTTGCTCATCAGCTGGGGAAAAATACAACCGTTCCTCGCATTCCTCGTCGCCTCGTCGGTCGCGGCCATCCTGCTGGGCCTGCCTATCGACAAGGTGCCCGGCGTTCTCGAAAAGGGCGTCGGCAACATCCTCGGTGGCCTTCTGGGCATCGTTTGTATCGGCGCGATGTTCGGCAAGCTGGTCGCGAACAGCGGCGCCGCGCAGAAGATCGCCATGGTGCTCATGCGCGTATTCGGCGAGAAGCACCTCACCTGGGCGCTGATGTTCACCGGCTTCCTCGTCGGTATTCCGCTGTTCTACAACGTGGGCTTCGTGCTGCTGGTGCCGCTGGTTTTCTCCGTGGTGCAGCAGACCAAGGTGCCGCCTATCTATCTTGGCATCCCCTTGTTCGCCTCGCTGTCGGTGACGCATGGCTTCCTGCCGCCGCATCCTGCGCCCACCGCCATGCTGCCCATGTTCGGCGCCGACATCGGCACGACTCTGCTCTATGGCCTCATCGTCGCCATACCCGCGATGATCCTCGCGGGCCCGGTGTACGCCGGACTGTTCCGCAACGTCAAATCGAACCCGATAACCTTGTTCGTCGCGCCCATGCGGCCCGAGAGCGAGCTGCCCAGCACCTTCAACTGCTTCGCGAGCGCACTGCTGCCCGTGGCGTTGATCGCGTGCTCGATGGCCGTGCCGACGGCGCCCGAGGCCTGGCAGCCGATTCTCAAGTTCTGGACCAATCCGCTGATCGTCATGCTGGTGTCGCTGGGAATCGCGACGTACACGCTGGGCCTGTCTCGCGGCATGAAGATCCAGTCGCTCATGGACGACTACGGCAACTCCGTGAAAGACATCGCCGTCATCCTGCTCATCATCGCGGGAGCGGGTACCTTGAAAGAGGTGTTCGTGGCGACTGGCGTCGACAAGAATATTTCGGCGGCGCTCACCGGAATTGCAATCGACCCGCTGATTCTCGGCTGGCTCATCGCCGGCGTGATCCGCGTGTCGCTGGGCTCGGCCACCGTCGCGGGCATGACGGCGGCCGGACTCATGGCGCCCGTGGTGGCCACGGGCAACGTCGACCCGAATCTCATGGTGCTCGCGGTCGGCGCCGGTAGTTTGATGTTCTCCCACGTCAACGACTCCGGCTTCTGGATGGCCAAGGAGTACTTCAACCTGTCGTTGAAGGAGACGCTCAAGAGCTGGACGCTCATGGAAGGCATCGTGGGCATCGTCGGCATCATTGGCGTGCTGATACTCGAAGCGGTGATCAGCTAGCGCCGCTCGACCTACTTGAGCGCGGCCTCGATCGCCGAGAGTTCGGCCGCCGAGAACTCGAGATTGTTGAGCGCGCCCACGGCCTCTTCCACATGCGCCACCTTGCTGGCGCCGATCAACGAAGACGTGACCTGCTTGTGCCGCAGCGTCCAGGCCACGGCCATCTGCGCCAGCGATTGACGGCGGCTCTTCGCGAGCTCATTGAGCTTCTTCACCTTCTCTACTTTTGCCGGCGTGATGGCGTCGGGGTCCAGCGAGGTGTGTTTCGCGGCGCGTGAGTCTTCGGGAATGCCGTTCAAGTATTTGTTGGTCAGCAGGCCCTGCGCCAGCGGTGAGAACACGATGCAACCCATCTTCTGCTTCTCGAGCTCGGCGATGAGTCCGTCCTCGATCCAGCGATTGAACATGTTGTAGCTGGGCTGGTGGATGAGACACGGAGTGCCGAGCTCCTTCAGCAGCTTTGCCGCCTTCGCGGTTTGCTCGGGGTTGTAGCTCGAGATGCCGGCGTACAGCGCGCGGCCCGACCGCACGATGTAATCCAGCGCGCCCATGGTCTCTTCCAGCGGCGTCTCCGGGTCGAAGCGGTGACTGTAGAAGATGTCGACGTACTTCAGGCCCATGCGCGCCAGCGACTGGTCGCAGCTCGCCACGAGATACTTGCGCGAACCCCACTCGCCGTACGGACCCGGCCACATGAGGTAGCCGGCCTTTGACGAGATGATCATCTCGTCGCGATACGGATGAAAATCCTTGCGCATGAGGGCGCCGAAAGTTTCTTCCGCAGAACCCGGCGACGGGCCGTAGTTGTTAGCCAGGTCGAAATGCGTGATGCCGAGGTCGAACGCGCGGCGCGCGATGGTTCGGCCGTTCTGGAACACATCGACGTCACCGAAGTTGTGCCACAGACCCAGAGAGATGGCCGGCAGGCGCACGCCACTGACCCCAACGCGGTTGTATTTCATCGACTGGTAACGCGCGTCGGACGGCTGGTAATCCATGAAACGGTCTCTCTATGAAGGGGTTTTCCGGCGGGCGCGTAACATCGCCAACCCCGCCAACAAAATCAAGAGCGCGGGATCCACGGTTCCACCGCCTCCGCCACCACCACTCGCCCGCGGCGGATCCGGATTGCTGACCACCGGCGGCGGGGGCGGTGGCAAGGTCTCGTTCTTGCGCAACAGGAACATGCCGTTCTCGATGTCGCTGACGAGCAAGGTGCCCGAGGTCAGGAATGGATAGACACCCCAGGCGCCATCCGTGCCCGCGGAATTGGCCTGCGGCGACAGGTACGTGTCGAACGAGCCTATTTCCTGCAGCGAGCGCGGATTGGTGACATCGAAGATCACCAGGCCACGCTTGTAATGCGACACGTAGTAGCGATTGCCGATGGTATAGCCATTGTGATCGGTGGAGGTGACGCCGCCGGTGTACGAGGTGGTGAGAGTTGGCGTTCGCAGGTCGGCGACGTCGAGCGTATAGATATGAGTGGTGAGGCCGCGCTGCAGCTCGTCGAGCTCGTCATGGACCACGATGAACATGTTGTCCGCCGTCGGCCAGCCCGAGTGCACGTACGTCGCGGTAGGGTACGTGGTGGTGCTCAGGCGCACGGGTGCGGCCTTGTCTGTGACGTCCCAGAGGTCCACGGACGTTTCGTTGAAGTCCACCAGCACCTGGCAGGGGTTGTG
>Ga0068870_10001245_pt1 | contig 10214 bp, 10 predicted proteins | sample KBSMisM62_FD_66599 | JGI IMG/M metagenome (GOLD analysis project Ga0068870, IMG submission 66599) | Miscanthus rhizosphere microbial communities from Kellogg Biological Station, Michigan, USA - KBS Miscanthus M6-2 | ecosystem: Host-associated > Plants > Roots > Rhizosphere > Soil ...
GACGTTGCGGCCCTTCGGCCCCAGCGTCACCTTCACCGCGTTGCTGAGAATGTCGACGCCGCGCAGCATCCTGTCGCGCGCGTCAACCGCGAATTTGACTTCCTTGGCAGCCATTTCCATTCACTCCGTTGATGATCTCATTCGGCAGGCCCGGCCGTCGCTGGCCGCAACGAAGCGGGTCGCAGGTCCGCGCCGCGAGGAATGAGCCGATGAATTCGTAACCTCGTCCGTGCCGGCACCGCGTGTGTCACCGCGCCGGGGACGAGAGGGTGGATTGCGCTCAGGCGGCCTTTTTCTTGGCCACGCCATCTTCGATGACGCCGAAGATATCGCTCTCCTTCATGATCAGGAGATCCTCGCCGTCGATCTTGACCTCGGTGCCGGACCACTTGCCGAACAGCACGCGGTCGCCGGCGCGGATGTCGATCGGGATCAGCTTGCCGGCTTCGTCCCGGCCGCCGGGGCCAACCGCGACGACCTCGCCCTGGGAGGGCTTTTCCTTGACGGTGTCGGGAATGATGATGCCACCGGCGGTCTTTTCCTCGGCCTCAATGCGCTTGACGACGATGCGGTCGTGAAGCGGGCGAAACTTCATGGTATCCTCCTAAGTTTCTGGGAATATTCGAGAAGTCTAGGGCTAGCGAAGATTGGCAAACGCTGTTTTGCCGATCGTTCAAGGCGCGACATAGGGGGCGTGTTTTTGGCCCGCAAGAGGCGTCGGAAAATATTTAGCACTCATCTAATGGGAGTGCCAGATTTATCTGGCACTCCAGTGTTTCGAGTGCCAGCAGCGCGCTTCAACTCGGCGGTCGCCTCAAACGGCTTGTCAGCACTGCTCTCGTGATGCTGCTAACGCATTGATTTTGGGAACTTTATTCATTTTTTGAGCTTGTCATTCGCGCACGGGAACAATCAGAATTGGTGCTCGAATCGGAGGGCATCATCAATGGCAACGCTGATGGAATCCAACAAGCTCGCTTCCGGGGACTTCAAGCGCCAGCTCCAAGGCTACGGACTGACCACGGCGCAGATCCTGTATCGGCTGCCCGATCATCCATCCCTGCTGCAGACCTATGTCTGGCAGGACTACGATCTCTGCCCGAAGTTTCCCGTACTCAATCGCTTTCTGAAGTTCTGGCTCGAAACCCTCGAAGGGCCGCTGCACTCGGTCACCGTCGCACATTCGCGGCTGATCAAGCCGGCCGAGATCCGGTCGGTAAACGGCGAATTCGGCCTGCACTGATTGCTGACCCAGCGGAGCGAAGGGTCACGCCGGTCGCGCCGGCCCACATCTGATCCGGTTGTCGCGAAAGTGTGGCGCGACCACGAGCCGGCAGCCTTCCCGGATGGCCCAGCAATGGCGGCGGTTGCACACGATCGTTCGCTCGGCGGGCCGTGCTCGCTCAACTGCGGTTTGCGGCGGGGCGAGTTGATCGTTTGCCTGAGCGGTCATCAAGGTTGCGCCGGTCAAGCCGGATATTAGCAGGATCGCGGAGAAAGCTGGAACACGGACCATGGGGGCCGCCTCCCTTAAATGCGATTCTTCGTAGTGCTTAGGTTGTAGCGCTACAGCGTGTAGCAAATAGACCGGCGCGGTGCAAGGGGCAACCGGCTGGCTCATTCGCTACGTAAGCACGCCGACGATCGCGCCCATCAGGCAGGTCGCGATGGTTCCCGACACAATCGATTTGCCGCCGAGCGCCAACACGTCGTCGCGCCGCTCCGGCGCCATGGTGGCAAGCCCCGCGATCATGATACCGAGCGAGCCGAAATTGGCGAAGCCGCACATGGCGTAGAGCAGGATCAGGCGCGAACGCGGGTCGAGCGCATCGGCCGGCAGCTTCGACAGCTCCACATAGGCGATGAACTCGTTGAGGATGGTCTTGATCCCCATCAGGCCGCCCGCGGTCACCGCCTGGTCCCAGGGAATTCCCATGAGCCAGCAGACCGGCGCCATCACGATGCCCAGCACGCGCTGCAGCGTGATCGGGGCGCCGCCGATCGGCGGCAGCACGCCGATGATGGCGTTGGCGAGATGGACCAGGGCCACCAGCACGATCAGCATGGCGCAGATATTGAGCAGGAGCTCGAGACCGGCGGCGGTGCCGCGGACGATGGCGTCCATCGTGCTCGACGCGACCTTGGCCACCTCGGGCACCGCGGTGCCGCCGGTGCGCTTGCTGTCCAGCTCCGGCACCATGATCAGGCTGACCAGAATCGCCGCCGGCGCGCCCATCACCGAGGCGATCACGAAATGTGCGGCGGCGTCGGGGATGAGCGGGCCGAGTATGGTCGCATAGATCACCAGCACGGTCCCGGCGATGCCGGCCATGCCGCCGGTCATCACCATGAACAGCTCGCTGCGCGTGAGGCTCGCGAGGTAGGGGCGGATGAAGAGCGGAGCCTCGACCATGCCGAGAAAGATGTTCGCGGCGGTCGACAGGCCGACGGCGCCCCCGACCTTGAGCGTGCGTTCGAGCAGCCAGGAAAAGCCGCGCACGATCGGCGGCAGGATGCTCCAATGAAACAGCAGCGTCGTGAGCACGCTCATGAGCAGGACGATCGGCAGGGCTTGCAGCGCCAGCACGAACTCGGCGCCCGGCACCTTGAGATCGTAGGGCAGCTGGCCGCCGCCGAGATAGCCGAAGACGAAGGAGGTGCCGGCTCTGCTGGCGGCGGCGATCGCACCGACGGCGTCGTTGATCACTCCGAAGGCGCGGGCGACGCCGGGCACCTTGAGCAGGATGAGCGCGGTCAGGAATGTGAGCAGGAGGCCAACGGCAACCGATCGCCACGCCACGGCACGGCGGCTTTCGCTGATGACCCAGGCGAAGGCGACAAGCGCAAGGATGCCCAGCAGCGATTGAAGATGTTGCATTGCCTCGCCGTCTCGGTCGGGTGCGGCTGGAGCGGCGCGCCGCTGCTACGAAGACGACATGGCTTGCGGGGTCAAGCCCCGTCGCGGCACGTCTAGTGTCCCGTTTCCGACGTTCGTATCATCTCGCCGGCCGCACTTTTACGAACGTCGGAAACAAAGGGACACTAGCAAGTCTATGATTTTAGTGTGGCTTTGCATTTGACGTTCCTATGAAGGACCCGCGGCACATACTGATAGGAACGTCAAAATGCGCCACACTAGGCGCGCGCCTTGCCATGGAGCGGCGCCGGCGAACACAATGCGCCGCCCGCGGCGGTGGCCGTGGCAGCATGAAGCAAGGGAGGCCATGGATGGCGCGCATCCGGTTCGATTTTGGCACGCTCACCCTCGACGCCGAGCTGCTCGATACTCCCACGGCGCGTGCGGTCGCGGCGGCGCTGCCGGTCGCCGCGTCGGCGCTCACCTGGGGCGAAGAGGTCTATTTCGAGGTGCCGGTGAAGGTCGCCGCGGAGAAGGACGCCCGTGCGGTGGTGACCCCGGGCGAGATCGCGTATTGGCCCGACGGCCACTGCATCGCGCTCGGTTTCGGCCGCACGCCCATCAGCCGGGGTGACGAGATCCGGCTCGCCAGTCCCTGCAACATCTTCGCCAAGGCGCTGGGCGACGTGAAGGCGCTGGCCGCGGTGCGGGGAGGGACCGCGGTCAAGGTCACCCGCCTCGGGTAGCGAGCGCGGAAAAAGTTTGCTACTGCCTGCCGGCCCGGCGCGGGAAGAATGTCGCCCGCACGCATCGGAATATGGAAAAGCGTTCGCTGGACGAAACGGTCCCAGTTCCTAGATTGGGCCGCTTGAACGCATTCTGATCATCGCCAGACGTCCTGGCGTCACTTCGAGGAGTCGCATGCGCATTCTCACCGCTGCCTTCGCCGCTGCCGGCCTACTGGTCTCCGCAACGGGCGCGCTCGCGCAACAGCCGCTGCGGGTCGGATACATTCCGGTGATGGGCGTGGCGCAAATCTTCGTGGCCGAGGGTGAGGGCTGGACCAAACAGGCCGGCATCCCGCTCGCAATGTCCGCGTTCGAGTCCGGCCCCAATATGATCCAGGCGTTGAGCTCGGGCTCGCTCGACGTCTATGTCGCCGGCCTCGCGCCGCTGCTGGTGGCGCGCTCGAAGGGCATCGACGTGCGCGTGGTCGCGGCCACGGTGGTCGAGGAAATGGGCTTTTCCGCCGGCGCCGCGTTTGCGCCGTTCTTCGACGGCCGCACGCCGGCGCAGGCGTTCAAGGCGTTCCATGAAAAGACCGGCCGTCCCGCCAAGCTCGCCACCCAGCCGATCGGGTCGGGACCGCACACCACCTTGAACTACTGGCTGTGGGAGGTCGTGAAGGCGGACAAGGCCGACGTCCAGATCATCGAGATGGGCATCGACGCGACGCAAGGGGCGATCCTGACCGGCGCGGTCGAGGGCGGCTCGATCCGCGAGCCAGCGCTCACCATCGTTCGCAAGCAGAACCCCAAGATCAAGCTGATCGCGACCGGCGCCGACATGTTCCCGAATTTTCCCGGCGTCGTGGTTGCTGTGCTCGGTGCGTTCGCCGACAAGAACCCCAAGGCAGTGGAGAGCCTCGTGCGGGTGGTCGTGCGCGCGACCAATCTGCTCAAGGAGGATCCCAAGCGGGCGGCGTCCTTCGTCGGCGCGGCGTTCGGCAAGGGCCTGGTCCCGGAGAGCGTTCTGCTCGAAGCGATCAAGTCGCCGCAGACGCAGTTCACCTCCGATCCCCGCCGCATCGTGGAGTCGACGGCGAAGCTGCAGGATTACCAGGTCGAGCTCGGTGCGCTCGCCAAGGCGGCGCCGCTGGATGGTTTGTTCGCGCTGTCGGTGTATGATCGGGCCCTGGCGAGCAACTGAGGCGGCGTTGGGTGCCGAGCGGCATGTGAGGTGACACGCACCAAGGCGGTCGCGCTCGCCGCATTCGGTTTTGCCGTCTTTCTCGCGATCTGGGAGCTGGCGCCGGCGCTGGGCTTCATCCCGGAATCGGTGCTGCCGCCACCGAGCGTGCTGCCGCAGGCATTTTTGCGCGAGCTGACGTCGGGCGTCTGGTTCGCGGCGCTGCTGACGAGCCTGCGCCACTATCTCGCCGGCCTCGTGATCGGCTGCACCCTCGGCGTGGGGCTCGGCGTCGCCACCGGCATGTCCGATACGCTCGAAGCCTCGCTGGCGTGGGTCATCCGCGTGCTGCGGCCGATTCCCGGCCTCGCCTGGGTGCCGTTCGCCATTCTCTGGTTCGGCATCGACGCCACCGCCGCGATCTTCATCATCGGCATCGGCGTGTTCTGGATCTCCTACTTTGCGGCGCATGGCGCGGTGCGCGCCGTCGACCGCGACCTGATCGAGGTGGCGGAGGCATTCGGCTTCCGGCGCGCCGACCAGAAGCTGATCAAGGTCATCCTGCCGGCGGCCGCGCCGGGCATCCTGGCCGGCCTGCGCACCGCGTTGGGACAAGCATGGATGGCGGTGGTGGCGTCAGAGATCTTCGGCGTGCCGGGTCTTGGCCAGCGCATGATGCAGGCCGCCAACCTGCTCGCGAGCGACGTGGTGGTGGTCTACATGGCGACCATGGCCGCGCTCTACGGCATGATCGATACCGGGTTTGTCGCCCTGCAATCGTGGTTGCTTCGATGGAAGCGATAATCAGTCTCGATCAGATCGGGCTGACGTTTCGCCGCGACGGCCACGCCACCGAGGTGCTGCGCGACTTCAGCCTCGACGTTCCGGCCGGGCGGTTCGTGGCCATCATCGGCCCGTCCGGCGTCGGCAAGTCCACCTTGCTGCGCGTGATCGCGGGCCTGCTGCCGCCGACCACCGGACGCGTGACCATCAGGACCCGCCGCGATGACGGGCGGCTTCCGGTGGCGATGGTGTTCCAGGATGCGCGGCTGTTGCCCTGGCGCAAGGTCGTGAGCAATGTCGGCTTCGGCCTCGAGCACGGCCGCTTCAGCGCAGACGAGCGGCGCGAGAAGGCGGAGGCGGCGCTGGCGCTGGTCGGATTGTCCGGCTATTCCGGCCGTTATCCCCATGAGCTGTCCGGCGGCCAGCGCCAGCGGGTGGCGCTGGCGCGGGCGCTCGCGGTCGAGCCCGACATCCTGCTGATGGACGAGCCGTTCGCCGCGCTCGACGCGATCACGCGCGAATCGCTGCAGGGCGAGCTTGCGCGCATCCACGCCGCGACCGGCAAGACCGTCCTGTTCGTCACCCATTCCATCGACGAGGCGGTCTTCCTCGCCGACGAGGTGGTTGCAATCACCGGCAAGCCCGGACGTCTCGCCGCCACCATCCCGATCGGGGCCGCGCGCCCGCGCAAGCGCAACGCGGCCGAGATCGCCGATCTCGCCGGCCGCGTGCGGGTGGAACTGCTCGACGCGCCGGCGGCGTGAGCCATGCAACACGTTTCTCGCGGACGCGACTCGCATCTGCGAAGCCAAAGTCGGCAACCTGTTCGTACGAGAGGGAGGCGACTATAGTTCACCGCGTTCGGGATCTGCTGTCAGGTTCCGCGCGGAGGAGAAGATGCTTCGCCTCATTCTGACTGTGCTCTGCTTGACGATCGGGCCCTCAGTCCTCGCCGCGACGGATGGCACCACGCTGCTGTTCGATTCCGACAGCAGCCACGTCATCGGGTCAGTGCTGCAGGCTTCGATGCTCGACGATTTACCGCGCCTTGCCTGGTTCGCGCTGGCCGCTCTCTTTGTCGTTGGACTGGTTGCTGCGCAAAGAAAATCAACCGCGTCTCTTCGGCGGTCGCGCACTGATTTGGAAAACAAGGTGCGGGATCTCGAGAGACTTAACGCCGCGCTGCAAATCGAAAGCACTGAACGGCAGCGGGCAGAACAAAAATCTCGCGAGATCGAACGCGAGCTTCAGCTGACCATAGACATGATCCCGGTCAAGATCACGGTCTATCGGGCCGACGGCGCACGCCATTCGGTCAATCGACCCTGGCGCGATTACACCGGACTTTCCCAGGAGGACATAGAGGGCCAAAGCTGGGCGATTATTCCGCATCCTGACGACCTCAAGGCGAGCGAGGCCGAGTGGAAGGTCCGTCTGGCGAAACGTGAACCGTTCCAGGCTGAAATGCGCTTACGGCGGCGCGACGGGGCGTACCTCTCGCACATGGTACACCGCGTGCCGCTGCGCGATCAGACGGGGAAGGTGGTCAAGTGGTACGCGGTGGCTTTCGATATCGAGGATCGCAAGCGGGCCGAAGACGCACTGCGACAAAGCGAGGCTTCTCTGGCGGAGGCGCAACGGCTGAGCCGCACCGGCAGTTTTGGCTGGGACGTCTCGAGCGGAGACATCGTCTGGTCCGAGGAAAGCTACCGAATATTCGGGTACGACCCCGCGACCGCTGCCACGATCGCCATGGTGCTCGACCGGGTGCACCCGGACGACGTCGCGCTGGTCCGGGAGGTGATCGAGCGTGCGACGAGCCGCAGAGAGGCTATTGATTTTGAGCATCGGCTGCTGATGCCGGACGGATCAATCAAGCACCTCAATGTCGTGGCCTATCCCATGACTGATGAACGAGGCGAATTGCGGTTCGTGGGCGCCGTGATGGATATCACCGAGCGGGTGCGAGGGCGGGAAATGCTTCAGCGCGTGCAGGCAGACTTTGCGCACGCGGCCCGCATGTCAATGCTCGGCGAGCTGACCGCTTCCATTGCCCATGAGGTCAATCAGCCGCTTGCCGCGATTGCCATCAACGGCGAGGTGGCGCTGCGTTTGCTCAATCGCTCCGAGCCGGATCTGGCCGACGTCCGCGAATTGGCCAAGTCCGTTGTCGCCGACGCGCGACGCGCCGCCGACGTCATAGCGCGTGTTCGAACGATGGCGACGCGGCAGGCGCCGGAACAGACATTGCTGTCGGTCGACGAGGTCATCGGTGAGGCCCTGCAGTTTCTCCGGCACGAAGTCCAGTCACATGGGCTGACGGTCACGCATCACTCCAACCCGGCAGCGCCAAAAATGCTCGGAGATCGCACGCAACTTCAGCAGGTGTTCGTCAACCTGATGGTCAACGCGATCCAGGCGATGGCGCAGATGGGAGCGACGGGCCGGACGCTCGTTGTTCGAACCACGCTCTCCGATCCGAGCACGCTGTGCTGCACGCTCGAAGACAGCGGCCCCGGCATCAAGCCGGAGCATCTCGATCACCTGTTTGACAGCTTTTTCACGACCAAGGACGGCGGCATAGGTCTGGGGCTGCCGATTTCGCGCTCCATCATCGAAGCGCATGGCGGACACATCCGGGCCGACAATGAATCGGTCTACGGTGGCGCTCGTTTCAGCTGCACATTCCCGGCGAAGCTGCAACAGTGAACGAGGTGGCCAGCGCGCGTGGTCGAGACCGCACCGCAATAGCGTTGCATATCAGCGGACGTTGTCCTGCTCCCAGCGGCGCAGGAGTGCGGCGATCTCCAGATTGTTCTTTTCGAGCATCATCATGTGTCCGTTCCCGCGGATGCCGTGATCGGTGAGCTTGACGAATGAATTCTTCACGCCGGCCTGTTCGAGGAACTTGGCCGTGCAGTGATCGTAGGGCGCGTGGTAGGAGGCTTCGCTCACCAGGATGAGGATGGGAATCCCACGCAGGTGCGGCATCTGCCGCGCCGGCTCGGCCTGCAGAAAGCAGCGCACGAGCCCGGTACCGTCGGCCTGCTCTTGCCGCACCAGCTTGAGGTCGCCCGGCGTCTGCGCCGGCGGATCGAATGTGATCCTCCCGCGGGTGACGCCCCAGGGACGTGCGATCACGCCGTCTTCGAAATAGTCCGGCGCACCCTTTGCGACGGTCTCGCGGATGGGCGGCCCGCTGGGCTCGATCGCCAGAATGCCTTTCACCAGCTGCGGCCGCTCGTCCGCGATGCTCCAGCCGATCACGCCGGCCTGCGAGTGCGTCAGCAAAACCGCCGGCCCGATGCGGTCGAGCAGCTTGGCGCCAGCTTCGCGGTTCATCTGCTCGATCAGCGCCTCGTCGCCGATGGTCTCGACCTGGCTGGCGTAGAAGACGTCGAATGCCGCATCCCCCTGCGCGCCCGTTCCGGGCCACTGGGTGTGCAGGCCGGCCTGCGGCCAGAGCTGCTTGCGCTCGGGGGCGGTGAAGCGCTGCTCCACGTTCGCGACCGAGGGCTTTCGCGTCTTGCCATAGCTGTCGCCGAAAAATCCCGAACGACCGCGTCCCGACTGATCGACGACGTAGACGGCATAGCCGTTGGCAACGAAGTCGTCGGCCCAGCCGCGGCGCCCGTCCGGCGTGGTGAGGAAATTCGACGCGGTCTGTCCGCCGCCGTGGATCATGACCACGGGGTAGGGACGCGTCCTGTTCTTGGGAATTTGATACTGCACGTACATCTGGCCGATCATGACCGTCTGCTTGTCGACCTCGACATAGCGTCCGGGGATCGAGAACGCGCCCTGGTCCGCGACCTCGAGTGGCCGGCTCGCATCGAACAGCCGATCCTCTGCACGTGTCGGCCCGCTCACACCGACTGCCACGACGACGGCGAGCATGGCCGTGCGGCCGAGCCCGGCGATCGGGCCGCGCGGCCAGGCCTTGTCGTGGTCGGGGTCAGCGCCGCGGATCTGCACCGGCACGGCTCATCCCCGTCCCACGAACGGCATCAGGTTCGCCATGACCGTCATGAACAGTACATTGGTGTCGAGCGGCAGGTTGGCGATGTAGACCACGGCGCGGCCGACGTCGTCGGCGTTCATGCGCGGCTCGACCGCCATCCTGCCGTCGGCCTGCATCACGCCTTGCCCCTGCACCATGCGCTCGGTCAGCGGGGTCGCGGCGTTGCCGATGTCGATCTGGCTGCAGGTGATGTTGTATTGGCGGCAGTCGAGCGAGGTCGACTTGGTGAGCCCGGTCACCGCATGCTTGGTCGCGGTATAGGCGACCGACCGCGGGCGCGGCGCGTGCGCCGAGATCGAGCCGTTGTTGATGATGCGGCCGCCGCGCGGGTCCTGTGCCTTCATTATTTTGATGGCTTCCTGCGTGCACAGGAACATGCCGGTGAGGTTGGTATCGACGACCTGCTTCCAGGTCTCGTAGGGCAGGTCCTCGAGCGGCACCGGCGGCGCGCCGATGCCGGCATTGTTGAACAGGACGTCGAGGCGCCCGAAGGTCTCCCTGGTCTTGGCGAACAGCGCCTTGATCGCGGCGGGATCGCCGACGTCGGTAGGAACGGCGAGGCTTTTGGCGCCGGTCGACTTTCCCTCGCGCATGGTCTCGTCCAGCTTGTCCGCGCGGCGACCGGCGAGGACGGTGGCGTAGCCC
>Ga0068870_10001247_pt1 | contig 10209 bp, 12 predicted proteins | sample KBSMisM62_FD_66599 | JGI IMG/M metagenome (GOLD analysis project Ga0068870, IMG submission 66599) | Miscanthus rhizosphere microbial communities from Kellogg Biological Station, Michigan, USA - KBS Miscanthus M6-2 | ecosystem: Host-associated > Plants > Roots > Rhizosphere > Soil ...
CATATTCGTTGGTCAAAATAGCATAGTTTGAGAAGGATTTGCTAGCGGCACAAATTTGCAAACCACCCACTATCAATCCATGAGCCAGTAGAAATGAAGTAACAGATTTATCTAAATACTGACTGGCTGATAAGTCAAGTTATTATACTAAAGTTCCATGACCAAATCACTGTTATCTTTGACGCATCATTCCGGTGGGATAACTCCATCTACTAATCCCACCGGTTTGAATATATTCATTTCTAATGGACATTAGTTGATTACTTTTTCTTCTTTTGTCCATTATGATCTCGACTTCGGTCTGGGCATACTCGTCTCAGATAATAATATTAAATGCAGACATCAGTTTATCTGTCAATGCAACGTGACATTATTCTTATTCAAATAAAATTATTGTTATCTAATGCGTGACGGTAGTATCTAATAATAACTTGCAGGAATCGTGGAATTGTTAATCACGAGAAATTTGCAAGATAAATGCTAATTTATCTCTGAATATAAAATATATGTGATGGAATTTAGTGTTGCATTTTGGAATTTACAAAACCTTTTTGATGTTAATTCGAGTGAAATAGCAACCGATTTAGAATTCATTCCAGAAAAAGGATGGAGCACAGAGGTTCTCAGTAAAAAGATTGAGAATTTGAGTAAGCCTCTAAGGATAATGAATAATGGCAATCCCCCAGATTTGCTTGGTTTTTGTGAAATCGAGTCAGAAAAACTTGCTAGAGACTTGTGTGAAAAAATTCGACCCGGCTTCTATGAAATTGCTCAATTCATAGACGGATCGGATATTAGAGGAATTGACACTTGTCTGGTTTATTCAAAGGAGATCTTTGAGTGTATTGAAACCAAGTCGTTTAGAATAAATTTTCGATACCCCACTAGAGATATATTTTTGGCAAGGTTACGAATAAAAGAAAATAATGCCGAATTGTTAGTTTTGGTTAATCATTGGCCTTCCAGGAGAGGAAAAAAAGATGGATTCGACCAATATGACACAGAATTTTCAAGATGCATGGTTGCAGAAAACTGTGGAAGAGTTGTGGATGATCTGTTGAAAATTCCTTTCGAGGAGATCAAGTATTTGCCACATGAAATTCTTTCCGATAAAAGCTATGTTGACAGTGATTAATAACAGATGGAATAAGAACGTCCTCTTGATGGGGGATTTTAATGATGATCCATTGGACAAAAGTATCTCAAAATTTCTCCGTGCCAAAAATGACAAGGAGGTATTCATTGAATTAAATGAATCATTAGAAATCTTTAGAAATACCGATAGAGACAACACGGATAAACAGCATTACCTTGAACATACTCCACCTCTTTACAACTGCATGTGGAATCTTTCTGGTTTTTCCTATTACCATTGGAGAAATAATTCAACAAACCTCTTTGACCAGTTTATTATCTCGAGAGGTCTATTGTTAGGAGTTCAGAAATTAAGGATGAATCTTGATAAAGTCAAGGTGTACAATGAAGGACTAACTATTGGTGACAATCTTACTGACGACTATTTTATTCCAATGAATCCAGAAAAATTTCATCCTGCACAAAAGGGAATTCCAATGACGTTTGAATACCTGAGAAGTAACGGACGAATTCCAAAGCACAGAAATCCGAAAACCGGATACAGTGATCATTTTCCAATATTTGGCACTATTGAAACACTACCATAACAAAACAATTGTCTGCTGTCTTGTCTACATATTTCAATTCAGCATAACTTTATGGAGCGCGCCAGAGTTATAGCTCTTTCCAAGTCATCATTTAGAATTTCTTGTTTTTTGTATTTTTTATTAAAGTATATCAAGTCAACAATTTTGGTATTATCCATGTTTACAATTGTTGTAACGTCATTTCCATTTCTCGAAGTTCCTCCCAGGACACGACTTGCTTTTCCGGTAAGCACTACAAGTTTGTCTACAATACTTAGTGACTTTGATGCATTTGAGATTTGAGCCTTCATCTTTATTGGCTCGTCGTTAAGCACAACGGATACAGCAATCTTTGATCCGTAACTATCGTTGTATGTGACATCTATCCCTTCACCCACATGGTTGTCAAAATCTAGCTCATTGACATATCCTTCATAGTTTGTTAATGTCAAAAGATTATGAATTGCCTCGCGTATATCAGATTCAATCATTTCGGTGTTATCTACCCCTCTTTTTATGTGAATAAAATCTGATAATGGCACATTCATCAAACTACCCCTTATTTTGGATCCTGGATAGATTGATTTTATTGTCTCATCAATTATTGATTCATCTAGAAAATAGGAGCCTTTTTTTGAAGCCTGTTCTGTAGCATGGTAAAAGATATTCAGCATTGACCTTACATTTCTAAAGTCTGGAAATTCATCATAGACTAATTTTATTTTCGATTCAAGATCACTTTCTTGTAGTGAATCAAAATTTCCCTTTTCATCATAATGCTTTATGTATTCAAAAATTATGTCTTTTAGTTCACCTAGAGTGTTAGATCCTGCTAGATCAATCTTATAATTTGCCTTTTCTAATCTATCGAATACTGAAGAATTCTCTTTTTTGATTTCATCATATGAAGATGGAGTAAGAATTAACATGAGAATTGATGAAGGTATGTGTGCATTAATTATTGCTTTTATAAATTCCAAAGATTCTTTTTTTGAATCAAATTCATCGAATTGAAATATTGTTATCTTATTGAGAAGTTTTAGATTCAGATTAGCAATTGCACTGAGACTGTTTATTACTCCTTCAAGTGACCTAATCTTCTCAACATCTGATCTTAATCTGTCCTCTAGTAACGAGTTGATGATTTCAATTTGAATTTCAGAGAATTCAGTTGCAAGTACTTCTGACACATATTGAAAATTTAGTTTATGTTTTCCCTTTAAAATTTCCTCAGCTCTTTGCTTAAGATGTTTGTTGCCGCTCAGACTATCTAAAAAGCCATAATTAAATGCCTTTCTTACAGAGCTTCCATGAGAATCAGCTTTTTTGCACAAGAAATAAAGTATATTCCTTCTCAAGCTTTCGATATCGTCCGGACTAAATCCCCCAAGAATCGAATCGTAAATATTATGAATATCTCTGGGGGAAACTTGAGAGAGATCAACATAGGAAGTAACAGCCTTCTCAAATAGGTCAGAAAGTCCCTTGATGTGAAACGCTAGATGGGTCTTTCCTGAACCCACATCTTGAATCATAGTTATCAATCTAAAATCTCTGTCAGTTGGATTCGCTCCTTCGAGTTTTGAGAATAGATCGGAAATGCAAGTTACTATTGCCTGTTTAGCATCCTTGTGTGTCTTCCCTCCAAGAATTTGACTATCAATATATGAAGGTGTTGGACTACTTGGATACGGATTTAGGCCTAATCCATATGGATACATTCTCAAATACCTCTCACATATCCGTGAAGTAGACCTCTCAGTATTACGCCTTCATTTCCACCTGTAGAAAGCTCATATTCATTATGATAGGCATTCACAAGTTGTTCGACCAGTTCGTAAAATTCATTCTTACTTAGCTCGAATTTTTGAGTTAGCTCATTTCTAACTTGTCCTAACTCAATCCACCCTATAGAGCTATTAGACTTTGACAAAATGGTGTCAAACTCAATTTTAAAATTATCTAAATTGACTAGCGCATTGTGATCTGCGCCTTCGGTCTTTAGGAGTTCAATTAAGCCATTAAGTGCATCTTTGACACTATTAGAGTGAATGTCCAATTTTCTCTCAATATGTTTCATGCGTTCAATTAAAATCCTAAATTTTGGATCGACACTATACAGGTGTTTGAGGTAAACCTCTGCTGTCCAACAATAGTATGCGGCCCCCTTTTTATCAATACACACCTTTCCATCATTAACTAAATTTTCTAAAGTCTTGTCTAAATCAAATGCAGTAAATTCTTTTTTTAAATCAGATTTCTTTATTCCGGTTGTACCTGTCGAGAGTATCTTCTCTAAAACTAATTCTTCTGAAGACATGTAAAATTATCAAATTTTTTTTATTTAAATTGCGGTGTAATCGAACTGATTACCCATTATCAAGAATTTTACATTAAAGATAATGTTATTAGTTTATTTTTTTAGATAGTCATAATGGGATGAAGATTACTCTTTTCTGATTACTTAGATGATGAAAGTACTAGGGTAACTGACCATATCAATTCTTGATTGAGAGTATCTAAAGACTATGAGAATCACATATTCCTCTCAATGACTGTGTTTACAATGAGTTGAGTAAATGAATTAAAGAATAAATAGCTAGGCAAGATGTTTAATATATTTCACAAAATGCCGAAGAGACATTTCTATTCTTTGGATGATTTTAGAAATAATTTACACAAACTTGATGCATCTCTAATTGACTATAATGGAAGTCCAATACCATGTATTCAAATTGAATCTAAAAGATATGACGAAATAATTAGAACCGTTGCTGGCAAGAAACTTGCTGTTGATGTACTGTTGGATCTATTTCATGATACAAAGCACGTATTTGTTGATGTACTTATGACGTACCTCGATTATGGGTTTGATGAAAATTACCTCTTTTATGCCAATAAAATGCCTGAATTTTTTAAAGCATTAGCAAACACGGGTTTGATTGCGATAGCTCCAGGAGATACTCAAAGTGTTTCTCAAGGTAACTTGCTTGTAATTCAGCTTCCGCGAAAAGATAGCGCTGAAAATGCTTACGATCAGATAATGGAAATAATAACCAAGACAGAAAACTAAATTACAGTCGGAAAAATCAATTTGCGACGGCCGGGATTTGAACCCGGGTTACCAGATTGGCAATCTGATGTCCTAGACCAAACTGGACGACCGTCGCATTACATCTAGTGATGAAAAAAATATTGCTTATTTTAACTGTTTCTTTGAACCTTTTTCAGTATTTTGCAAGAGCATTATAAACAGGGTTCTAAACATTGAATTTGAATCGTTATATTACACAAATTTTTCTCATTAGTTGGTAACTCAAAATTTGCAATAGCTATATGTCTTACGGTAATTTATCGATTAAATAATTGAGTTAGTATGAAATACTGTGCATGCATCCAGGTAGGGCCTTTTCACGTTAGTATAGTATTCGGGCGGTCATGCATAATCATTAGAATACTTTGACGATCAAATTATTATCTATCTACTTATTTTCACGCTTGTCAAATGAGAATGGAATTTTGATGTAATATAACGACCATTCAATTCATGTCATTTTCTGAAAGGTCAAGGATTTTCGAAAATCTTGGTAAGATTAGTTTTGTAATCATCAACCAATTTTTGTATGCCGGTAAGGTTAGCAGGTTCTTGGTCTGATGCATCCGACATTGCATCTTCAAATTCATCTGTCAGTACTCTGAATTCTTCACGCCAATTAACAATGATGCCAGATGCTTGCTGTTGAATAGTCGCAGCTGTAGAGGATATCAATATTATCGCTGCCAATATTGCGACAAATGTATTTAGTGAATTCATTGTGCTGTTCTCAAAAATTAATAGATTAATGATATTACTTAAACGATTCATTGTTTCTCAAAAACGAAAATCACCAGAGTGTTTAAATTAACTTTACCCGATTTAGTATTCAACTAATCTCTGCGGTTCAGCCAAATACTAGATTGGTGCTTTTTAGGGTAGAAGCACGAATCAATTTTACTTAATAGAGAACTGGTTTTTTAGGATTCTAGCATTTTTTTGTCATCGCCCTACCAATTCATCATTGGTAACTCATACTATGAGTATAACAGTTGAATAACCTCTACTTTCAGAAACATTTCCATCTCTTACCTCTTCGACAATCAGGGTAATAGAAATAGTAGTTCCATTATCACATTTCGATGCGTCAAGTGTTACATAATCATCTAATATATCAACCTCCTTCATACTTTCCTTACTGACGGTGGGAAAAACAGGGGAACTTGATGAGATCAGAAACAATTCATTTTTACTGTATTTACCCAGTCTGATAGATCTCCCTTCCTGCGGTATGGCATTAACTCTGAGGGCTATTCTTCCCTGATTGTGTTTTGCATACCTTTTCTCTGAATTTACAGAAACCTCAAGTTGAAATGGATATCCGGCAGTGTATTCTGCCATCTTACTAATACCATCATTCATAACCACATCAACTTTCTTAATCGTGTTACAGAAATTTGTTATCCAGTTATTGGTGGTGGCAACGACATTATCAATAGAACTTTTTCTTTTGTTTGTTTCTTCTTTGCTTAATTGATATCTATCCACCCAATCTTTATAGTCTCTACTGATATCAATAATAAATTCAGTACAGGTGTTTTGGTAGTCCTCAATGCTGGTAGCTCGTTCTGAACTGGAATCGGATGCGAACATGTAATTGTGTTATAATAATATCAGATAGGATTTAAGTGTCATTCGTATATTTGGTCCAAATCTTGGATTTGAACATCTAATAATAATTGATTAGTGCCTTGATGTCATCTTACCGACTAGCAGATAGTACAAGATATATTTAATGAAATGTTTTTTGTCATTAAATGAGTTTTTCCAAGTTGCATTCAGATTTATTATTTAATATTAAGTATCACAATAATGATATTCAACAATCGTTAAAAAAGAGCCCGAATAGTGTGTATCAATTTGTAAATCAGTTATCCGAATTCACTGGTTCGCGATACAATGTAAGTTTAAACCTTCATTTTCCAGATCCAAAAAAAATTTACGATGTTGAAAACTATGGCATGGAAAATTTAGGTCTTGTAGTAGACAAATTCAGAAAAAGATTTCCTATACCCCGGGAAAAGATCAAACAAAAGGCAGTTGAATTGTTGGGAGAGGTGACGCCCCAGGATGCTTACATGTATGAAGGTAAAGAAGGCTTGAAGATTCTATTACCTCAAGGCAGGATAGAAATTTTACCCGGTTCAATACACCTTTGGTGTAGAATTGATGAGAATTTGGCAAAATTCTGCGATTGGTTAATGGAAAATGTGTTACTAACCAATCAAAATGGCTCCAACGAATCGCCGTAATCTTGATAATTAATCGTCTATAGAGTTACCTTATCAGGTAAACTTTTAGTTCACATAACAAACATGGTATTGATTTTAAGGATTTGTGTTGTCAATGATTTTTGCTAGTTTGATATCATAATCAGTAATTCCATCAGTGTCGTGTGTACTCAATTTAACTGAAACGGTATTGTAGACATTTGACCATTCAGGATGATGATTAATTTTTTCTGCTTCAAGAGCTATTTTTGTCATGAAACCAAATGCTTCAACGAAATTTGAAAATTTAAAGGACTTTTGCAATTTTCCATCTTTTAATTCCCATCCGTGAAGATTTTTGATGATCTCATCTAACTCGCTTCCAGATAGTTTCTTGTATTTTATTTCAGACATGATACACATTCTCATTATTGTTTTATAGACTTTTCATCAAGTTCATTAACTGCTCTTCATCAGTTCATCTTTAAGATTCACAGTCATCATGACTGCGGCAATAGTTTTGCAATCAATTATCTTTCCCGAAATACAACTTTTTAGAGCAGAATTTAAGGTCATACGCTTAATCCTTATCTCCTCGTCTTCATCTTGAGGAAGTCTGTTTTTGGAAATTTTCAGATCCGATGCTAAGAAGAAATACATTTTTTCAGTGTCATAGCCAGGTGCCAGATAACTTTGAAATAGAGGTGTCAAACTTCCTGTGTAACCTATTTCTTCATTCATTTCACGCAACGCAGCGATTTTGGGCGTTTCACCGCTTTCAATTTTGCCAGCTGGAATTTCCAGTAAACTATCTCCGGTAGCTATCCTGAATTGCTTTACAAGTATGATGTTTTGTTTGTTGTCCAATGCGACTATGCCTACTGAATCTGAATGTTCAACTATTTCCTTTTCAATAATCCTGTTACCCAGGTAATACTTGTCTAAGCGGATCGATATTTTTCCAGAGTAAAGTTTGCTGCTACTAATTTTAGCACTCTGATCCATTCAATAAGAATTTATTTTATAGATACTTATTCTTTATTTACTGGAATTCGATATTAGATTTTGTATGCCATAAATTTCAAGCCAATAATTGCAAACCTTCCATCATGTATTTTTGAATTAGATGAGATTAATGGCTTCACTTAATGCATTAATTCGGATAGGCCAGGTAAAGTTCTTGTTCCAAGGTTGATTAAATAGAATTCCTATCCTTGGATGTACAAGTTCACTAAAATTGATAGGAGCATCGTCGACTAGGATATCAAAGGGATAGTTTGTCTTTGGAGCATCATCGTAAACGAATAACAGATCATCACAGTGAACCTTGTGGAAATCCAGCCATTTTATCACATTGGCTACGGAAGATCGATATCTTTTTGTCAAGATGGAAATTCTAAATCCCTTGCTATGAAAGTTTGATACAGTGGCACCAATAGAGGGTTCTGTTGGAGGAATATCTTTCCAGCGTTTGTCCCAAATGTATGTAAAAATATCAGAAACCTCAGTAATAGTAATGTCAAGTATTTTTGAAATGTCCCAGGAAATAATATCGTCTTTGTTTATCTTTGATTTGTTTCGTTTGTTAAACTCTTCTGCCCAAATTACCATAGTATCTGCAAGTACCGAATCTAAGTCAATTGCAAGTGTCTTTCTGGAACCCAAGTCAGGCATAGTCATTTGGTATTAGGTAAAAATATGTTATTTATTTTTTTGATTTCATGAAGGAAGCCAACCTATTTGGAAGAACCCAATATCGAATTTTTACTCGAGCTGTATTATACTACGTATACTACGAATAAAGACGCATTAAGGTACGGTTCGACCCATAATTTCAGTACAAATAATTAGAATTTGAAACAAACAGGTCACTAGAGTGAGGGTCTTTGATCTTAAATTAGATGAATGTCCTTTTCCTGTAAAACCAATGGATACTCTTTTGTATCTTCGAACATACAGATGACAGCCTTTGCATACCCAGAGTATAAGGGCCGTTCAGGTCTAAATTTCCAATTACTCTCATACTGACCATTTGAAAAATTTAGTCTCCCAGTCTGTATGTGCACACCAGAATCTAGCAATTTATCGTCAACACTGTTATTGTCTTTAAACCATTGCTTGATACCATCGCGATCTTGTATCATTAAATTGAAATAACCCGACTTAACGCTTCCTTTGTAAACTGCTGTTACCTCATGCCAGTCACCGATTCTTACCTTTGCTGGAATTCTAAATTCCGTTATGGCACCTCGACTATGCCGCGGGTCAATGGGTGCCTTCATTATTTTTCTTATTGCAATCAAAGTTTCGACAAAATGTGCGAAAGGTTCAGCACCCAGTGGCATGGTACGATAGAAATACCACATGTGAAATAATAACTTTTAACATTCCTAAATTTTTTAAAATGATAAAAAATTTAAGACAATCGACAACTTTGCATAATGATAACATTTTTTGAATTTTGGAATAACAATCGGAATCTCAATTGCTACTGTAATTATTGTTGATGCAATCTTGCTGGGATTTGCGGAATCTTTATCATTAGAATCATTGGAGCAAAGTACATCGTTATATTGGCCAGGAAGAGGAGATTGGATCAGAGAACTTTTGGCTTCTAATCAATCCATTGCTATAGGCGTTTTTATCGTTGTGATTGGAGGAATTACTTGTTCTCTTGGCTATAACATTTATAATATTTTTTTCAGATTCGAAAAGAAATAATAAAATTATTTGTTAACATCATAGATTCTTCTTGTCCAATAGCAAAAACATTCTGGGTGGAGAATCCAATGATAGATATTGCTCCAACAACAACCAAAATAACCTCAGTTATTTCCGCATTTCTATTCAATCTTTTCTATCGCCTTATCATTTCTTGAGGAAATAGAAAAGGTTCTTTGATATTTATTAATGATAAGGTGTTATTCTATCTCATGAATGGAGAATATGAAATGTGCGCCTGCGGTCATTTCAGAAAAGATCATGCACACGGGATTGGAGTTACTGTAAGCAATTGCGGATGCGGATGTATGGAATTCAGGAAGAGAACTTAATATCAGATTTATTAATATATTTTTGTAGAAGCCTTAAGCTTTATTATACAGGTAATTCAGTTTCTACCTGTGACCAATTTTTTCAAATCACTCTGTGAAACAATTGCAAAATCCGAAAAGAACATCCGGTTTGCGGCGATTGTTGATCACCATGGAACAATATTGGCATTTTCGGAAAGAAAAGGAATTAA
>Ga0068870_10001248_pt1 | contig 10207 bp, 6 predicted proteins | sample KBSMisM62_FD_66599 | JGI IMG/M metagenome (GOLD analysis project Ga0068870, IMG submission 66599) | Miscanthus rhizosphere microbial communities from Kellogg Biological Station, Michigan, USA - KBS Miscanthus M6-2 | ecosystem: Host-associated > Plants > Roots > Rhizosphere > Soil ...
CGCGCGCCTCGACGCGGCGACGTTGCGAGACGCGATGGCGTCATCCTACCGGGCGGGACGGACGAGCCGGCTCGGCCGCCTCGCTTCCGTCCCGGAGCTCTACGTGACCTTGAGCCGCGACGCGTTCGTCTTCCGGCCGGCCCGGCTGCCCGCGGGACCGGCGCGCCGTGTCGCGGCGCGCGCACCAGGAGGTTGTCACGGGACGGAGTGACCAGACGATGGTGTGGACCGTGATGGGCGCCCTGGGCGCCCTGGCGCTGGGCATCGCGCTGATCCCGCTGCGGAGCACCGTGACGGCGGCCAACCTCGCGTTCGCCTTCCTCGCCTTCACGATCGTGGTCGCGGAGATCGCCGGCCGGGGCCCCGCGCTCGTGACCGCGCTGATCTCGGCCCTGAGCCTGAACTTTTTTCTCACCGAGCCGTATCTGACCCTCTCCATCACCCAGCTCAACGACGTGGTCGCGTTCTTCGCGCTCACCGCGTGCGGACTGATCGCGGCCGCCTTCGGGCGTCGGCGGGAGCGCCTCTCCGAGACGGTCATCCGCACCGACCGGGAGTTCCACATCCTGACCCGCCTGCTCCAGGCGGCCCGCGGCGGGCGGGCCACCACGGGACTGCTCGAGGAGCTCCGGACCGACTTCGGCCTCGGCGGCGCGGTGCTTCGCGACCGCGAGGGGCGCGTGCTCGCCGCGTCACCCCAGACCGCCGAGGCGCTGCCGTCGCCGCGGCTGCCGCTGACCGGCGAGATGCTGTTCGCCCCCGGCGACGCCCTCGTGCGCTTCGGGCGGAAGGGGATGCGCCTGCCCGAGGGCGGCGGCCGCCTCACGCTGCAGACCGGTCGAGGCCCGATCACCCTCGACCTGTGGGAGGGCGACGAGGAGGGGTTCACCGACGACGAGAGCCGCACGCTCGCGATCGCGGCCTCCATCGTGGGCCTCGGGATGCGGTAAGCGCCGGGCATTCGTGGTAGCGTGAGTGCATTGCCATGCCGCCCACGTCGCCACGCGTCCATGTGACGATCCGCTGGCTGCTGGGACCGGCCCTGGCCGTGCTGCTCGCGTGGCCGTCCGCGGCGCTCGCGGTGAGCGAGGCCGAGCGGCTGTGGACCGTCGGCGACCGCGCGTTCCAGGACGGGCTCTACGCCCAGTCGCGCCGGATGCTCGAGCGCCTGCTGGAGAAGTATCCCTCCGACGCCCGCGCCCCCGACGCGACCCTGCTGCTCGGCAAGGCGCGCCTGTCGCTCGGACAGAACGACGCCGCACTGCAGGCGTTTCGTCAGGCCCAGACGCTGTCTCCGGTTCCCGGGCGCCCCGACGAGGCCCGCTTCTGGGAGGGCGAGGCGCTCTTCCGCATGAAGCGCTACCAGGAGGCGCGCGCGATCTACGACCGGATCCTCACCGACAACCCGAGCTCGCCGAGCGCCCCCGACGCGGTCTACGGGCTCGCGTGGGTCAACCTGGAGCTCAAGCGGCGTGACCAGGCGGTGACCGAGTTCCGGCGGCTCCTCTCGAGCTATCCCGACCACGCCAACGTTCCGTCCGCCACCTTCTATCTCGCGCGCACCCTCGTGGACCTCAAGAAGCCCGACGAGGCGATCGGCCTGCTGCGCGGCTTCGTGGCCAAGTACCCGGACAACCGGCTCCTGCCCGACGCCCGCTACACGCTCGGCCAGGCCCTGATCGCGGCGGGCCAGACCGAGGAGGGCGTGACCGAGCTGCGGGCCTTCTCCAAGGCCTATCCGAGCTCCGAGCTCTCCCCGGGCGCCCGGCGCGCGGTGGTGGACACGCTGGTGCGGCAGGGCAAGAAGACGGAGCTGGCCGAGGAGTACAAGACCCTGGTCGCGCAGTCCCCCGCCACCGCGGAGGGGCTCTACGACGCGGGGCTGGTGGCGAACAAGATCGGGCGTCCGCGCGATGCCGACAGCGCGTGGGCGCGCCTGCGCAAGGACTTCCCGGACCATCCGCTGGCCGGCCGCGTGTCGCTCGAGATGGCCCAGTCCGCTTTCGCCAAGAACAACTTCAAGGACTCGGCGACGCTGGCCCGCGCGGCCTCGCGGAGCCCCGAGGACGCGGTCCGCGGGGAAGCCTTCGTGCTGCTGGGCGAGAGCGAGCTCAAGCAGAAGCGTCACGCCGCCGCGGTGGCCGCCTTCAAGTCGGCCGCGGACTCCGGCGCGATCGAGCCCGCGATGCGGTACCGCGCGCTGGCCGGCACCGGGCTCGCTTACGAGGAGCAGCGGCAGTGGGGACAGGCGGCCCGGTACTACGACGAGGTGGCGAGCAAGAGTCCCGACAAGACCCTGTCCGCCTGGGCCAAGGAGCGGCTCGCCGCGGTCAACGCCAACCTCAAGTCGGGGGCCGGCGACGCCAGGCCGGCGCCCAAGGGTCCCGCCAAGAGCGCGCCCAAGTCGTCGGGCGGGACCAAGCCATGAGCGCTCCGCTCCGTCGGATCATGGTGCTCGCCGCGCTGCTGGCGCTGGCGCCGGCGGGAAGCGCGCGGGCCGAGATCGCGCTGATCCTGCCGCCGCCCGATACCGCCGCGCTGGTGCCCCTGGCCTCGCCGCCGCTCGACAAGCCGCCGGTGCCGCTGCCCGCGGTGCCGCTGCCGCCCGCGCCGGCGGGGCTGCCCGAGCTGCCGCCGGCGCCGATGGTGGGCAACCTCGGCGATCGCCCGGTGGCGCCGCTCGCCCCCCCGCGCTTCCTCGCCTGTAACCCGGTGGGGAGCCTCTTCGGGGTGGCCTCGGAGCTGATCGAGTGCGGCCGCGCGCGCTACCAGCGCGGCGAGTTCGACGAGGCGCGCGACATGCTCCAGCGGGCGGTGCAGGAGGCGACCGAGCGGGGGCAGATCCGCGAGGCCCGCTACTGGCTCGGCGAGACCCTGATGCGCCAGGGCAAGCCGGCCGAGGTCGAGCGCCTCATGCAGCAGGTGCAGCAGGACGATCCGCGCGGCGAGCTCGGGCTCTACGCCACCCACCAGCTCGGCTGGGTGTCGCTCGAGCTCGGCAAGCCGGACCGGGCGCTCGGCTACTTCGACAGCCTGCTCAAGTCCGGCGCGCCGCCGGTCCTGGTGCCCTACGCGCGCCACGGGCGCGGGCTCGCCCTCTACGGCCTCAAGCGCTACCCGGAGGCCCGCGACACCTGGGCCGGCCTCCTCAACCAGAGCGCGCCCCGCGCGGTGGCGTGGGAGGGGACCTTCTGGCTCGGCGACACGCTCGGCCGGCTCGGCGACTACGCGGGCGCGGTGCAGCGGCTGCAGACCTTCGTCTCCGGCGGCCCGCAGGTGCTGATCGACAGCGGCCTCCTCCGTCTGGGCTGGTGGAGCCGCGCGGCGGGCCAGCCGCTCGACGCGGCCAAGGCGTACCGAGGCATGCTGTCGGCGTATCCCCGCTCGAAGGAGGCGCCGTGGGCGCGCGCGGGGCTGGTGCAGGCCCTCCTCGACCTCGACGACTACACGGGAGCGCGCGAGGAGGCCAAGAAGCTCGAGCAGGCCGACCGCAACGGCCCCCTGGTGATCCCGGTGCGGCTGCTCATGAGCCGCTGGGCCACCGAGAGGGCGCGCGTCGACGAGGCCCGCGAGATCAACGACGACCTGCTGGCGCGCAACCTCGACCCCGCCACCCGCTCCTACGTGCTCACGATGAGCGCGGAGACGAGCCGGCTCAACCGGCAGAACGACGAGGCGCGCGATCGCTTCGAGCTGGTGCGCAACGCGCCCGGCTCGCCGGCCCTCGCCGCCCACGCCGCGCTCCGCCTGGCCCAGATGGACTTCGACACCCGCGAGTTCGCGCGGGCCCGCGACGGCGCCCGCAAGCTGCAGGCCGACGCGACCGCCCCGCCGGAGGTCCGCGCGGCCGCCGCCGTGCTCGGCGGCGAGGCCGCCTACTGGGCGCGCGACTACGCGCAGGCCGCGCAGCTCTACGGAGGCTTCCTCTCCGCGTATCCCTCCCAGCCGGAGGCGCCGATGGTGAGCCTCGCGCTGGGCTGGGCCGAGCTGCGCGGGGGAAAGCCCGACGCCGCGCGCCAGCGGTGGACGCGCTTCGCCCAGCAGTCGCCGAGCGATCCGCGCGCGCCGGAGGCGCTGGTGCTGGCCGCCGAGCTCGCCGGGCGCGCGGGCGACTGGGCCGGGGCCCAGAGCCTGCTCGACCAGGTGGTCGACCGCTATCCGAACAGCGAGTACGCCGAGGTCGCGACGCTCAACCGCTCGATCCTCTCGGTGCGCGCCGGCCGGGGAGCGGACGCCCTGCCCGAGCTGACGCGCGTGGTGAACCGCGGCGCGGTCTCGCCCTACGTGGGTCGGGCCCGCGCGGCTCGCGGCGCCGCGCTGCTGGCCACCGGGAAGCCGGCGGAGGCCGAGCGCGATTTCCAGTCCGCCCTCAACCTGGGGGAGGCCGGCATCGCCCAGCTCGGCCTCGGCAGCGCCAGCTTCGCGGCCGGGCAGTGGGACCAGGCGGCGCGCCGGTTCGCGGAGGCGCGCGACGCGGGCACCGGGCCCATCGACGCCGCCGCCTCCTACGGGCTCGCCGCGGTGCTCTTCAACCAGCGCAAGATCGACGAGTTCAAGCAGGTCGCGACGCCGCTGGTGGCCGCCCCGGTGGATCCCGCGACCACCCCGCGCCTGCTGCACGGTCTCGCCGCGGTGGCCATCGAGGAGAAGCGCTGGAGCGACGCGCGCACCCTCACCCTGCGTCTGGCCGACCAGTTCCCGCGCTACGAGGGCACGCAGCCCGCGCTCACGCAGCTCGCCTCCGCGGCCAGCCAGGGCGGCGAGTGGACGCTCTCGCGCGACGTCTACGCCAAGCTCAACGAGCGCTTCCCGGGTAGCTCGACCAGCACCGGCAATCGTCTCGACTACGCGGAGACCCTGCTGCGCACCGGCGCCGCCGCGGAGGCGCGTCGCACGCTCGAGTCCGCCGCGACGGCTCCCGGGCAGACCCCGTCGGTGCGGTCCGCGATGCTGCTGGCCGAGGCGCAGGAGGCCACCGGTGATCGCGCCGCCGCGCTCGAGACCTACACGCGCGTGGCCGCCGCCGGCACTCCGAAGGAGAAGGCCTCCGGGCTGCTCGGGCAGGGGCGGCTGCTGGCCGCGGACGGCAAGTGGGACGAGGCGCGCGGGCGACTCGAGCAGGCGCTCGACGCCGGCGACGGCGCGGTGGCCGCGGAGGCGGCCTACCGTCTGGGCGAGGGCTACCGCACGACCGGCAAGGCGCAGGACGCGGTCGACATGTACCTGACCGCGGCGTACCTCACCGCGGACTCGCCGTGGGCGCGGCGTGCGCTGGTCGGCGCGGGCCAGGCCTTCGCCGCGCTCAAGCAGAACGACTCTGCGGTGATCGTGTACCGGAAGCTGCTCGCGATGAACGGGGTCGAGCCCGACCTCGCAGAGGCCGCCCGGCGCGGGCTCCGGGCGCTCGGTGCGTCCTGAGCTCTGGAGGTGGGGTCGGCCGTTTAGTTCTTTAGGCTCTTCAGCTGCGGGGGCCCAGGAATGGCCCCCGCACTCCCCCAGGCGGCGGGCAACCGGCGCCAACCTTGTGCTCTGCTTCGCCTCTGGGCGCTACCGTACTGCTGCGGTCGTTGGGATCGCGGCGACTACCGCGTCGAGGTCGGCGCCGTCGCCCGCGTAGCGGTCGCGCCACTCGTAGCGGACGCGGTCCCCCGGGCCCAGCACGAACGTTCCGCCCTGCTGGGCCACGTCGCCCTGACGCGCGCCCTGGCGGAAGCCGCGCCCGAAGGCGAGCATGCCCCTGAGCACCGCGAGCGGATGATAGGTGCTCGCCCAGCCGTGCTCGAGTCCCGCGGTGCGGAACGCGCGCCGCGACGGATCCACGTAGAGGGGCCCCTGGTAGCCGGTCACCTGGCGGAAGGGTGGGATGTGGTCAGGCTTGGCGGGACCGATCACCACCAGGAGCGCGCCCCGGTACTCGATCTCCGGCAGCCGCGCCTTGAGGCCAGCGACCTGCTGGCGACAGAAGATTCAGCCGAAGTGGCGGACGAAGGCCAGCACCACCGGACGCTCGGCCCACAGGCCCTTGAGTGGCACCGAGACGCCGGCCTCGTCGAGCACGGTGCACTGGGCGAGGGCGGCCGCGAGCAGATCGTCCATGGCATGACATTGTAACCGGTCCACATTCTCACTAAAATGGGCCGGCGATGCGAGGATACGGCGGTCGGATCCTGTTCGTCGACGTCGGCACCGGGGACAATCGCATCCAGCCGGTGACGGAGGCGATGGCCCGCGCGCTGCTGGGCGGCAACGGCTTCGCGGCGCGCCTGCTGCTGGACCACGTGCCGGCCGGCGTCGACGCCTACGATCCCGCCAACGCGGTGATCTTCGCGGTGGGCCCGGTGACCGACACCACCGTGCCGGGCAACAGCCGCGCCTGCGTGGCCGGCAAGTCGCCACTCACCGGCCTCTTCTTCGACTCCACCTTCGGCGGGCGCTTCCCGGCCACCATGAAGCGCACCGGCTTCGACGCGATCGTGATCACCGGTGGCGCCGCGGAGCCGGTCTACGTGAAGGTCACCGAATCCGGCGCGGAGCTGCGCTCCGCCCGCGCGCTCTGGGGCCAGAGCACGCGCGACACCGTGGCTGCCATCCACGCGGCGGAGGGCGCCGACGCGGACGTGATGGCGATCGGGCCCGCCGGCGAGCGCCTGGTGCGCTTCTCCGCGATGGGCAGCTACTGGAAGAACCGCGAGGCCTTCGCGGGCCGCGGCGGGCTGGCCTCCGTGCTCGGCAGCAAGCGCGTGAAGGCGGTGGTGGTGGCGGGCGCGCGCAAGACCGAGGTCGCGGACCCCGCCGCGCTCAAGGCGCTCCTCGAGCAGCAGCGCGAGCCGCTCAAGACCGGCACCAAGGCGCTCTCGACCTACGGCACCCCGTTCCTGGTGAAGCCGATCAACACGCTCGGCGCGCTCGGCTCCTACAACCTGCGCGGGGAGGTCTTCGCCGACGCGGTGGCGATCTCCGGCGAGGAGATGCACGCGCACATGCACGATCGCGACACCACGTGCCTCAAGTGCCCGGTGGCGTGCGGCAAGCAATATGAAGTCCGGGAGGGGGAGCTACTCGGGCTCAAGGCCAAGATGCCGGAGTACGAGACGATCTTCGCGTTCGGCTCGATGCTGGGCAACGCCCACGCGGCCTCGCTCGCGCGCGCCAACGACCTCTGCGATCTGCTCGGCCTCGACACCATCAGCATGGGGGTCACGCTGGCCTTCGTGTGCGAGGCGGTCGAGCGCGGCTGGCTCTCCGAGCGCGAGCTGGGGGTGCCCTTCGGCTGGGGCGACTGGCGCGGGATGCTCCGCCTCGTGGAGATGACCGCGACCCGGGAGGGCTTCGGCGACCGGCTGGCCGAGGGCGCCTGGCGCCTCGCGGAGTCGATCCATCCCGAGGCCACCCGCCTGGTCTACGCGGTCAAGCGCCTCGAGCTGCCCGCCCATTCCGCGCGCGCGCTCAAGGGCATGTCGATCGGCTACGCCACTGCCACCCGGGGCGGCAGCCATCACGACACGCGCCCGACGCCGCAGTACGCGCAGAACTTCGACCGCCGCAGCCCCGAGGGCAAGCCCGAGTTCGCAATGAAGAGCCAGCACTTCACCGCGGTGGACGACTCGCTCGTGCTCTGCCGCTTCACCTCCGAGCGGGGCTTTGGCCTCTACGTGGAGGAGCCCTACGCGCGCATGGTGGGCGCGATCACCGGCTGGGACATGACCACCGAGGAGCTGGAGCGGGTGGGGGAGCGGATCGTCAACCTGGAGCGGCTCTTCAACGTGCGGGAGGGCGTGCGCCGGGGCGACGACGCCCTGCCGTGGCGGGTGATGCACGAGCCCATCCCCGACGGGCCGTCCGCCGGCGCCTACTGCCCGCCCGAGGAGCTCGCCGGGATGCTCGACCGCTACTATGCGCTCCGCGGCTGGGACGCCGACGGCGTGCCGACGCCGGCGCGCCTGTCCGCGCTCGATCTCTAGCCGCGGGAGGCTCTCATGCCGGTCACCCGCTTCGAGGTCACGCGGCGGCGCCCGCTCGCCGGCTTTCCCGGCTACGAAGAGCTCAAGGGCCGTCTCCACTTCGCGATCGACCCCGCGCACGCGGCGAACGCCCGCATCACCGACGTGGCGCTGGCCCCGCGCGACGCGGGGGGCCGGGTGGCCTGGGACTCGGACGTGTCGATCCTGCTGCCGGTCGATCGCGCGCGGTGCAGCGGCCGGGTGCTGCTGGACGTCGTGAACCGCGGCAATACGGTGGCGGTGCCCAACTTCAACCGCGCCACGCGGCCCGCCTTCACGGCGGGGTCGGATCCGAACCCGCCCGTCGACGTGGGCGACGGCTTCCTCATGAAGCGCGGCTGGGTCGTGATCTCGTGCGGCTGGCAGGGCGACCTGCCGCGCGTGCCGGGACTCATCGGCATGCGCACCCCGGAGGCGCGCGACGCGCAGGGCCGACCGCTGCGCGGGCGCGTGTACACCCAGGTGCAGTCCACGCGGCCGGTCGCCGACTTCCTGCTGTCCGATCGCGGCCACGTGCCGTACCCGGCCGCGGACCCGGACGAGGCCGACGCGGTCCTGACCGTCCGCGACCAGCCCGACGGCCCCGCGACCACCATCCCGCGCGCGCGGTGGCGCTTCGCCCGCGTCGAGGCCGGCCACGTCGTCCCCGACCGCGGGCACATCCACATGGACGGCGGCTTCGAGGCCGGCCGCCTCTACCAGGTGACCTACACCGCGGAGGGCGCCCCGGTGCAGGGGCTCGCGATGGCCGCGCTGCGGGAGGCGGTGTCGTGGCTCAAGCACGGCGGCGCGGCGGAGGGCAACCCCGCGCCGGGCCGCCTGCGCTGGGCCTACGCCTACGGCCGCTCGCAGACCGGGCGCCTGCTCCGGACCTTCGTCTACGAGGACCTGAACCAGGACGAGCAGGGGCGCGAGGCCCTCGACGGCATCATCGCCAACGTGCCGGGCGGCATGCGGGGCGAGTTCAACCAGCGCTTCGGGCAGCACTCGAAGGACCGCAACAACATGATGGCGCACCTGTTCCCGTTCACCGACCAGCCGTCGATGGACCCGGACACCGGCGCCAAGGACGCACTGCACGCGCGCCTCGACGCGCGCGGCAGCCGGCTGCGGGTCTTCTACACCAACACCTCCGCCGAGTACCACCGCGGCGACGCCTCGCTGATCCACACCGATCCGGACGGGCAGCGCGACGCGGCCCTCGGGCCGTACACGCGCGTCTACCACTTCGCGGGCACCGAGCACGGCCTCGGCATCTGGCCGCCCGGCGACACGCAGACCGCGCCCGCCGATCCCACCGGTCCGGTGGAGCGCTCCCAGAACCTGCGCGGCGTGGTCGACTACGCGCCGCTGCTCCGCGCGTGCCTGGTGCACCTCGACCGCTGGGCCGTCGACGGCGTCGAGCCGCCCGCGAGCCGGCATCCCCGCCTGGCCGACGGCACCGCGGTGGCGCCCGAGCGCCTCGCCGCGACCTTCGCGCGCATCCCCGCCGCGCGCTATCCGCGCCACAACCCGAAGCCGCGGCGTCTCGACTGGGCCACCATGCCGCCCGCGCCGGGGCGCGCCTTCGGCTCCCTGGTCTCCGCGGTCGACGCGGACGGGAACGAGACCGGCGGCATCGTGCTGCCGGAGCTGGCGGTGCCGCTCGCGGCCCACACCGGGTGGAACCTGCGCCATCCCGACATCGGCGGCGCGGAGCAGCTGCTGGTCTTCGCGGGCGCGACGATTCCTCTGGCGCGGAATCGCGCTGAGCGTGAGGCTACCGGCGATCCACGCTTGTCCGTGGCGGAGCGGTATCCATCGCGCGAGGCGTATCTCGACCGCGTGCGGCAGGCCGCGTTGGCGCTGGTCCGCGAGGGCTACCTCTTGGAAGGCGACGTCCCGCTCTCGGTGGCGGCGGGCGCGCGCTTCTGGGACCACTTCACCCGCTGATCGATCGGAGATCTCCCATGTACGACCTCCTCCTCAAGGGCGGCACGGTGCTGGATCCCGCCGGCGGTCTCGACGGCGCCCTCGACGTCGCGGTGCAGAACGGCGCGATCGCGCGCGTCGCGGCGGGCATCGCGGAGACGGAGGCCGCGCGTGCCATCGACGTGCGGGGCAAGATCGTCACCCCGGGGCTCATCGACCTCCACGCGCACGTCTTCGAGGGCTTCAACCGCACCGGGGTGAACCCGGACCTGGGCGGGGTCTACGCGGGCGTCACC
>Ga0068870_10001252_pt1 | contig 10191 bp, 9 predicted proteins | sample KBSMisM62_FD_66599 | JGI IMG/M metagenome (GOLD analysis project Ga0068870, IMG submission 66599) | Miscanthus rhizosphere microbial communities from Kellogg Biological Station, Michigan, USA - KBS Miscanthus M6-2 | ecosystem: Host-associated > Plants > Roots > Rhizosphere > Soil ...
ACGCTGGCGCTCGGCAGCATGGGAGCCACGCCGCTCGAAGTCGCGACCGGCTTCGCGGTATTCGCGAATGGCGGATACAAGATCGAGCCTTTCTACATCGATCGCATCGAGGGTCCCGGCGGCCAGATTGTCTATTCAGCCGAGCCACGTGCCGTTTGTGGCGAGTGCGTCAGCCCGATTAAGGCGGTATCGGACGCAGACCTGGCAAAGACCGCGGAACTCAGCGCGACTGTCGTTCCACCGACACCACTGGCGCCCACCGCGCGGCGGACTGTTCCGGCAGAGCGCGTGATTTCGCCGCAGGTGTGCTTCCTCATGAACGACATCATGAAGGACGTCATCACGCGCGGTACCGGTCGACGCGCGCTGGCGCTTGGCCGGACCGATCTGCATGGCAAGACCGGCACGACCAATGAATACATCGACACCTGGTTCAACGGGTTCAATGACAGCCTGATCGCCAGCGTCTGGGTGGGTCGCGACGACCCGGTTTCCCTCGGCGAAGGTGAGGAAGGCGCCCGCACCGCGGTCCCTATCTGGGTCGACTACATGCGCGAAGCCTTGCGTGGAGTACCCGAGAAGCCGCGCACCATTCCCGAAGGCATCATCGAGCTCAAGGTGAATGCGCAGACAGGTGGCACCAAGGACGCAGACCTCGATCCGCTGTTCGAATACTTTCGCAGCGACAAGCTTCCGTCGGAGGAAGGCTACATTGGCGATCCAGGCGCTGCCGGCCCGCAAGACATCGACCCCACGTCGCCGGAAACTCCGCAGAGTGGTTCTGATCCAATATTCTGAGTCATGAAGAAATTGCCCCCACGAGCCGAGAACCTGCGGCGTGCGCTTGCGCAGGAGGCCGCCCGCATCATGTCGGAGCATGGGATCCGGGATTTCCTCACGGCCAAGCGCAAGGCTGCCGAACGATTCGGCGTCACCGACGGCTCGGTGTTACCGAAAAATCGTGAAATCGAAGACGCGCTGGCGGAATATCACCGGCTCTTCGGTGGCACCAAGCACGGTGAGACTCTCGCGGGCCAGCGCAATGCCGCACTGTCCGCAATGCAGATGCTTTCCGATTTCGAGCCGCGACTGGTGGGGTCGGTACTCGCGGGCACGGCAACCGAGCACAACGACATCCAGCTGCACCTGTTCGCGGAACGACCCGAATCCATCACGTTCAGGCTCATGGATCTCGGCATCGATCACGAGGTGGTGGAGCGCCGCGTGCGATACGGCGCGGACCGCGTGGTTGCCTACCCCGGCGTGCACTTCGAGTTCGACGACCATGTGGTAGACGCCACCGTCTTCCCCATCGATGGCATACGCCAGGCGCCGGTGAGCCCGGTCGATGGCAAACCGATGCGGCGCATCGATGCGGATGAACTCGAGGTCTTGCTGGACGCCGAAATCGCGCCGATGGCGCAGTAGCCGTCCGCGCGCTGCTAGCGCTTGCCGATGTCCTGGTAGTCGCGCTTCGTGGGACCCGTGTAGAGCTGGCGGGGACGGCCGATGCGCATGGCCGGGTCCGAGATCATTTCCTGCCAGTGCGCCACCCAGCCGACCGTGCGCGCGATCGCGAACATCACCGTGAACATCGAGCGCGGGATGCCGAGCGCCGAATAGATGATGCCCGAGTAGAAATCGACGTTCGGGTACAGCTTGCGCGCGACGAAGTATTCGTCCTTGAGCGCGGCTTCTTCCAGGCGTTGCGCGAGCTCGAGCAGCGGGTTGTCCTGCTTGCCCAGCTTCTGCAGCACTTTGTGGCACATGTCGCGAATGATCTTCGCGCGCGGATCGAAGTTCTTGTAGACGCGATGGCCGAAACCCATGAGGCGGAAGTGGCTGGACTTGTCCTTGGCCATCGCCAGGTATTTGGGAATCTGTTCCGCCGTGCCGATTTCCTCGAGCATTTCGAGCACGGCTTCGTTGGCTCCACCGTGTGCCGGGCCCCACAGCGCCGACACGCCGGCGGAAATCGCGGCGTAAGGATTGGCGCCGGTCGAACCCGCCAGCCGCACAGTGGACGTGCTGGCGTTCTGTTCGTGGTCGGCATGCAGGATGAACAGGAGATCGAGCGCTTCGGCAGCGACCGGATCGACGATGTACTTCTCGCAAGGAACCGCAAAGAACATGTGCAGCATGTTCGAACAGTAGTCGAGGTCGTTGCGCGGATAGACGAACGGCTGGCCGAGCGAATGTTTGTATGCCGCCGCCGCGATGGTCGGCAGCTTGGCCACGATGCGATGGGCGAAAATCTCCCGATGACGCGGGTTATGGATGTCCATCGAGTCGTGATAGAACGCCGACATCGAGGCGACCACCGCGGACACCATGGCCATCGGGTGCGCGTTGTGATGGAAGCCGCCAAAGAATCGCAACAGCGACTCATTGATCATCGTGTGATTGCGGATGCTCCTCTCGAACTGATCGAGCTGCGTCTTGCTCGGCAATTCGCCATTCAGCAGTAGATAGCAGACTTCGATGAACGAGCTCTTCTCGGCGAGCTGCTCGATGGGATAGCCGCGGTGCGTGAGCACACCAGCGTCGCCATCGATGTAGGTGATCTTGCTTTCGACCGCCGCGGTTGCGCCATAGCCAGGATCGAAAGTGAACGCGCCAAATTCCTTGACGAGTGGCGCGATGTCCACCACTGACGGACCTACGGTGCCGGAGCGAACGGGTAGTACGGCCTTCTTGCCGGTAGCGGTATCTATGACTTCAAGTTTTTTATCGGACATGACGCAAAAGCTCTGAGGACGCGACGAGCCTTACACGGTCCGCGCATGGAATCAAGGCAACGACGGCGCGCGTGTGCGCCCGTCGCGATTAGCTACTCAACGATCTTGAACAACTGGCCGGAAGTCGGCTCTTTGTTCGGATACATCGCATTGATCAGCTCGAGAGTTTCCTTTTTGAATTTGTCCTCGGGCATGTCCTGCGCGTAGTCAGACAGCTGCGTCTGCTTGGTGGCCTTCACCACTTTGATGCGATACGGCTCGGCGAGCGGGAACTCCGAAGGCTTGAGGCCGCGCAATGTCAGGGCTGTCGATTTGATGAGCCCATCGACCTCCGGCACTCCATCGAGCGCCGAGCGGCTTGCACCTGCAAAGATGAATGCGCTCTGCCCACGATACATGACCACCCATCGCACTGGACCCAGGCCATTGTCGATTGGCGATCCCGATCGGGTGACGACGGTGTAACCCTCATTGCCGTCGGCGGTGAGCGGTTCGCCTTTGAATACTGACTGTCCCTTCAACTTGCTCAGCAGGAATTCGCGCGGCGCCTGCTTCTCGGGCTTGGCGTCGATCATGATCTGCATCATCGCGTCCTTCTTGGGTGTGAACGCGATGAGTCGATCCCGCTGATTCTCGATGGTCCACCCGCGCGGGAACGCGACCGTGATGCCCATGTCCGCGTGATAGAAACGATTGTCGCGCACGATTCCCTGCGCCTTGCTCGACCCGTAAGCAATGCCATTGATCGTGGTCAGGTACTCGTCGTGGCGTTCGATCCAGCCGGTCGGGGGAGCGTCCTTGATGTTCGCTGCGCCCTTGGCGGCCTGGACCGCACGCTCGTCGGGACTTGGATGGCTCGAAAACACCCCGTGGTACAGACGCGGCTCGCGACCCTCCGCAGCGGCGCGCTGGCGTTCGAATTTCTCGCCGGCCTGGAACACGCTGAACACTTTGCCGATCGACTCGGGGTTGTATCCGGCCTTCACCATGTATTTCAGCCCCAGCCGATCCGCTTCCATCTCGTTCTCGCGGCCATATCCGCTCATCCACGCGGCCGCACCGATGTTGGCGAGCTGGCCGATGGCATTCGATCCGGTGAGGATCGCCGCCGCCATCGCGCCCAATGAGGCGGCCATTCCTTGCGTCTGGCGACGCGCAGGGTGACGGGCGGTGACGTGCCCGATTTCATGCCCGAGGACACCGGCGAGCTCGGCTTCGGAATTGAGATTTACCAGCAGGCCGCGATTCACATAGACATTGCAGCAGCCAGTGGTGAAGGCATTGATGGCTTCATCGTCGATCACGAAGAACTTGAATTCTTCGTTGGGCAGATCACTCGCAAGCGCCAGTCGCGATCCCACGATCTGTACGTATTCCTGCGTGGCCTGATCGTCATACAGGCCGAGCGCCTTGACGATTTCCTGGTGATGCTTCTGGGTGGTTTTCTTCTCACCTTCCCATGAGCCGAGCACCACGTTTTTGCCACCCGTGGCCGGATTGCTTCCACATCCTGCGGCGAACACACAGATCGCTGTGATGAGAAGTGGAAATAGCGTAGTGCGCTTCATTGATATAGCTCTCCACGAACGGGCCGAGCTCGTATTTAACTACGATATCGCGCTGCCATAACAAGTTCCGGGAAGTACGCGTCGGCCAAGCAAAAAGGCGCCCGGAGGCGCCTTTTCGAGTAGCGGCCAGCGCTCGAAGAGTTCGTCAGCGCGTGGTTGCCGCAGCGTACTTCTTGCGAAACTTGTCCACGCGGCCCGCGGTGTCCAGGATCTTCTGCTTGCCGGTATAGAACGGATGGCAGTTGGCACAGACTTCGACCTGGAGGTCGTGTCCCAGAGTCGATCGCGTCTTGAACGCGTTCCCACAGGTGCAGGTCACGGCGATTTCTTTGTATTCAGGATGCGTATCGGCTTTCATGGTTCTCTCTATCCCGGCGGGCTTTGCCGGCGGGTCACAAGAAAAAGGGCGCGCAGTCTAGCGGGCCAGTTGTGGGTTCTCAAGGGCAAATACCAAGCCCGCGTTATCCACAGAATTTGTGGATAACTCTGTGAGTAGAGGCCGCTCACGGGGTCGAAAACGCTTCGATCCGCGTAAAACTGTTAGCTTGGTCAAATAATGATCATCGCGTTAAATCATTTTTAATCAATGGCTTGCGGCATGTTTATGCTGCAACAGAACTGAAACACACTGTAATCCCATTGTTTACGTGCCCCGGTATGGGCATCTGTGCATAAAACCGCTCTGACGCGGGGCATAAGCGATCAGGGATTGGTTGCGGACTCCGCCTCGGGGAGCAGTTCGACCAGTATCTCGTTGAGAAATCGAAAGCCTTTGGGTGTTGCGCGCCACCGCTTTTCGCCCCTCTCCACCAGCCCGCGGGCCACCAGCGACGCGAGCGCATCCTCCAGAACGGTGTTTGGCAGCCCGGTGCGGCCCTCGAACAGGCCATCATCGAAGCCATCCACGAGTCGAAAGCCATTCATTGCGAATTCAAACGGCAAATCCCGGATAGAAATCGACTTTCGTATCAGCGAGCGCGGATCCGCGGCGAGGTATCTCCTGGGCTCGCGAGTCTGCTGCGTGCGGACTGCGAAGCCGCGGGACGGATTTGTGATTTTGCCGTGCGCGCCGGCTCCTATCCCGAGGTAATCACCAAACTCCCAGTAATTCATATTGTGAGCGCAGCGCGCTCCCGCGCGCGCGTACCCGGACACCTCGTACTGCTCGAACCCTGCCTCCACCAATGTGCGCAGCGAAAGGTCCAGCATCTCATCGACGATCTCATCGGCCGGCTGCGTGGGCGGCGCGGCCGCGAACAGCGTGCCGGGCTCGATCGTCAGGTGGTATTGCGACAGGTGCGAAGGATGCAACGCCAGCGCCGCATCGATGTCCGTCCTGGCTTCTTCAGGCGTTTGCCCCGGCAGCGCGTACATCAGATCGAGATTGAAGTTCGAAAGGCCCGCCGCATGCAGTTCTTCCGCTGCGCGGCGCGTTTCATCGGCGGAGTGAATGCGCCCGAGCAACTTCAGCTGTCGCGCATCGAAACTCTGCGCACCGAGCGATACGCGGGTCACGCCGGCGGCGCGGTACTCGGCGAACTTTCCTCGCTCGATCGTCCCCGGATTTGCCTCGAGCGTGATCTCGATGCCATCCGTGAACCCGACTTGCGCGCGCACGTATTCCAGCAGCCGACCAATAGCCGCCGGCGAAAACAGGCTGGGAGTTCCTCCACCCATGAAGATACTGGCGAGCGGCCGGACTTCGACGTCGGGCAACTGGGCTTCCAGGTCACGCAGCAGCGCATCGATGTAGCGCTGTTCGGGCAATTCTTCACGCAGGGTGTGCGAATTGAAGTCGCAGTACGGGCACTTCTGCACGCACCACGGGAAGTGGGCGTACAACGCGAGCGGCGGCGATTTCATCCCCGTGTACCGAGTTGGGCGAGAAAGCTGCGCGAGGCCTGGCCGCGATGGCAGAGCTGGTTGCGTACTTCCGCAGGCATCTGCGCCGCGGTCTGCGTCTGGCCAAGTGGAATGAAGATCGGGTCGTAGCCGAAACCCCCATTGCCGCGGGGCTCGTCGGCAATCGAGCCTTCCCAAACTCCTTCGCCCACGAGGGGCGCGGAGTCGTCGGGGCCCGACACGAACACGATCACGCTGCGATAGCGCGCGGTGCGCTGCGCGGCGGTCACGCCAATAAGCTCGTCCAGCATCTTGCGCAGGTTCGCCTCGTCGCTGGCGTCAACGCCCGCATATCGCGCCGAGTACAGCCCAGGCCGTCCGCCAAGCGCGTCGACTTCGAGCCCGGAATCGTCGGCTATCGCAGGTAAACCCGCGAGCCGCGCGGCGTTGCGCGCCTTGATCAGGGAATTCTCCAGGAAGGTGCTGCCGGTTTCCGGCGGAGGCTCGATGCCGAAATCCGACTGGCGCACGAGTGCGAGTCCGGATGCGCCTAACAACTCTGAAAACTGGCGCAGCTTTCCCGGATTACCGGAGGCGAGCACCACGCGCTGGCCCTGCATGAATGGCTGCCGGCCGCATCACGCGGCCCGCACCTCGGTCTGAAGCTCGAACAATTTCGCGATGCCCTCGGACGCCAGGTTGAGCAACGCGTCCAGCTCATGCCGGCGAAATGCATGGCCCTCGGCAGTGCCCTGCACTTCGATAAAGCCGCCCCCGTTGTTCATGACCACGTTCATGTCGGTCTCTGCACCCGAATCCTCGGCGTAGTCCAGATCGAGCACCGCAACGCCCGCGCAGATGCCCACCGACACGGCGGCCACCTGCCCGTGCAACGGCGAGGACGAAATGAGGCGTTTTGCGATCAGCGCATCGCAGGCATCCGCAAGCGCGACATAGCTGCCGGTAATTGCTGCCGTCCGCGTGCCACCGTCGGCCTGCAGGACATCGCAGTCGAGCGTGATTGTGCGTTCGCCGAGCGCGGCCATATTGGTTATGGCGCGCAAGCTGCGGCCAATCAGGCGCTGGATTTCCTGCGTGCGGCCGCTTTGCTTTCCTTTGGCCGCCTCGCGCGGCGAGCGCGTATGCGTGGCGCGCGGCAGCATGCCGTATTCGGCGGTGACCCAGCCCTGACCCTTGCCGCGCAGGAAACCGGGAACTCCTTCCTCGACACTGGCCGTGCACAAAACGCGAGTGCCGCCGAATTCGACCAGCACGGCGCCTTCGGCGTGTGCCGTGAATTTGCGAGTGAAACGTACGGCGCGCAGCTCATCGGGAGCGCGACCGCTGGGACGAGCGGCCATCAGGCGTTACCGATCCAGCGCACCACGGCCGCCGAGGTATTGTCGCTTCCGGCGCCAACCACGCTGACCGAACGTTCGGCGAGGCGCACGAGCTCATCGCGCAGCGGCGCACGCGCCGGGGGAAATGCGCCGCCGATTTCTCCGTCGTCGAGCCCGCCCCACAGCCCGTCGGAGCAAACTAGCAGGATGTCGTTGGCTTCTAGCGGTTCGCGCAGTCCCAGCGACATCTCGGGCAGGAACGGCTCACCGCCCAGGCAGCACTCCACGAAATTGCGCATCGGATGGGTCAGCGCCTGATCGGCGGTGATCACGCCCTCGCGCAACAGGAACTCTACGTGGCTATGGTCGCGGGTGCGTTTGAAGACCTTTCCGCGACGAAGAAGATAGACACGGCTGTCGCCGATATGCGCCCAGTAAGCGCTGCCGTTCTGCACCAGGCAAACGGCGCAGGTGGCGCGCGGCCGCATTTCGAGCGGCAGATTGGCACCGAGCTTGGCCACTTCCTCGTGCGCACGGCCGAGCGTGAGATGCAGGAAGCCGAGAGGATCGAGAATGGGTTGCGGCGTGTGCCAGAACGCCTCGACCAGCGCCTTGATGGAGGTTTCGGCGGCCTTGGCGCCATCGGAATGACCCCCCATGCCGTCGATGACGACCAGCAGGGCCGAGTGTTCGGAGACCGCGACGGAAACGCGATCCTGATTGTCGTTACGACAACCTAGCAGGCTGACTTCGGCGTATTCGATGCGCAAGGCGTGGTGGGGGGTCTGATAAACTGCCGCGCACTTTACCGCACCCCGCTCCCTTTCAGCCGAGAACTTACGCCCATGATTGCCAGCATGACCGGATTCGCGCGACGCGAGCTTGCTGGCAGCTGGGGGACCCTCACCTGCGAGCTGCGCAGCGTGAATCATCGTTATCTGGAACCAGGGTTTCGCCTGCCCGAAGAGCTGCGTCCGCTCGAATCGGACTTAAGGCAGCTGCTGAGCAAGAACCTCAAGCGAGGCAAGGTCGACTGCACCGTGCACCTGCGCAGCGTTCAGGCCGCGGAACGCGAGCTGCGCATCGATGCCGCGGCGCTGGCGCGAGTTGCCGCGGCCGTCAACCAGGTGAGCAGCTCGATCCCGGGCAGCAGCGTCGACGCCGTCGAAGTGCTGCGCTGGCCGGGAGTCATCGAGACTGTCACCCAGGACTCCGAAGCCTTGTTAGGCGCGGGGCGCACGGTGTTTCAGCAAACGCTCGACGAGCTCGGCGCCATGCGCCTGCGCGAAGGCAAGCGATTGGGTGATCTCATCGAACAGCGTTGCGCAGGCCTCGGCATGCTGGTCACGCAGGTGCGGGCGCGCCTGCCGGAAATTCAGGCGCGGGTCCGCTCGCGCCTGCACGAACGCGTCGCCGAGCTGCTGGCCACGGTCGATCGTGAGCGCGTCGAACAGGAAATCGTGCTGCAGTTGCAGCGTCTCGATGTGGCCGAAGAGCTCGATCGCCTCACGGGGCACATCGAGGAAACTCGTCGCGTAATGACCGGCGGCGAAGCCGCGGGCCGGCGCCTCGATTTCCTGATGCAGGAACTCAACCGCGAAGCCAACACGCTGGCTTCGAAGTCCCAGGACCTGGACACCACGCGCATCACGGTCGACATGAAAGTACTGATCGAGCAGATGCGCGAACAGGTCCAAAACGTCGAATGACGAGTCGGGCTGCGCTACGGCACTGCCCGTGGCCAGCGGCCGTAATCCTGCTGCTCTTCGTGGGCCCGGCGCCTGCGGCAAACGGTGCGGCTCCGCCGGAGATCGAGGATTACAACGAGATCCAGGAACACCTGATCGAGCCACACCCGGTGGTCGCGACTCCTTGGGCGGATGAGTCCGAGGACCGGGAAAATCTGTCGTGGACCTTCGAACTGACGGTCGATGAACGCGGAACCGTGAGCGCGGCACAATTGAAATCCGGGCCGCGCGAGTTTCGTGAGAACGCGAATCGGGCTGCCCGCACCGTCCGATTCAAACCCTTCCATCGCAATGGCCAACCCGTCCCGGTTCGACTGAAATTGTCGCTGTGGTCTCGGTCGACCGACTATAGCGGCCCGGAAGATCGTGCCTTTCCTGCGACCTTGGATCCTTCCACAGCCGTAATCGCACTGAGGCGGACGTCATGTTACGGCACCTGCCCTTCGTACCGCGTCGAGCTGCGAGGCAACGGCGAAGTCCATTACAGGGGCGACAGCGATGTGCTCGTGAGAGGTTCGCATCGCTGGCGCATCGATCCGGCAAAGATCACGCCGCTGCTCGAGATGTTCCGGCGCGCCAACTACTTTACGCTCGCGGGCTACTACGAATATCCGGTTACGGATCTGCCTACCTACATCTCGCGATTCAGCGTTGGCGATCGAAACAAGTTCGTGCTGAATTACGGCGGCAGTTTCGGTCGCGCGTTCGCATCCACGCGAATGCCGGGCGAGGATCCGGACATGCCGCCCGTGGTCATGGAGATCGAGGACGCCATCGATCAGATCTCCGGTGCGGCGAGTTACGTGAGCGGAGACGAAACCACGCTGCAAAAGCTCCGTGACGAACGCTGGAACTTCCGCTCACGGGACGCGGGTGAAGGCCTGCGGATGCTGCTGTCCGACTGCAAAACCACGCTCGCGCTCGAATTCATTCGCGCCGGAGCGCCCGTCGATGT
>Ga0068870_10001258_pt1 | contig 10170 bp, 9 predicted proteins | sample KBSMisM62_FD_66599 | JGI IMG/M metagenome (GOLD analysis project Ga0068870, IMG submission 66599) | Miscanthus rhizosphere microbial communities from Kellogg Biological Station, Michigan, USA - KBS Miscanthus M6-2 | ecosystem: Host-associated > Plants > Roots > Rhizosphere > Soil ...
GGGTCAGCTTCCGGCACGGCGGGGAGCGGGACCGCACCGACCACCCGGTCCCGGTCGGCTACCGGGTGCAGCACGCCGGTTGCTGGGTCTACGCCGGGACCGGGCTGCGCGACGGCGACGTGTTCGGCGACGGGCCGGACGAATACCTGGCCGGGTACGAGTGTGACGGCGTCGAGTTCGACCGCGCCGACCTCGACGCCGGCCGCCCGGTGCGCCCGACCGGCTCCGACGGGGCGCCCGCCGACTTCACCATCCTCGCGGTCGGCGACACCCGGCCGAGCGGCCCCTGGGGCTTCGGCAACGGCGCGGCGACCATGGGGCTGTTCCGTCCCGGCGGCACCGTGTTCACCGCCGCCACCACCGACTGGGCCCGGGTGCTCACCGCCGGCACCACCCCGGTGCTCGACCGGATCACCCGCAACGTGCTCGACCGGCTCAGCTGCGCTACACCGGGCGCGGCGGGCGCTGCCAGCCGTGACCGGGCGCCGGCGGCTGGGCCCGCTTGCGGACCAGGTACGGCGGGAGCACCAGCGCGTGCAGGTTGGTCTTGCGCAGGGTGTCCAGCGACTGGTCCGGCGTCTCGGTCAGCGGGTCGCCGGGACCGTTCAGCGACGTGTTGATCAGCACCGGGGAGCCGGTCCGCCGGTGCCAGGCGGCCAACAGCTCGTACAGGAAGGGCGTGGCGCCAGGCTCCACCGTCTGCAGCCGGGCGGTCCCGTCCACGTGCGTGATGCCCGGGTACTGCGCCCGGAACTCGGTCCGCACGTCCGCCGCGTACTGCATGAACGGGGCGGGCCGGTCGACGGCGAAGATCCGCTCGGCGTGGTCGGCGAGCACCAGCGGAGCCAGCGGCCGGAACCACTCCCGGCCCTTCACTTCGAAGTTGATGAAGTCCTGCATGTCCGGCCGGCGCGGGTCGGCGAGGATGCTGCGGTTGCCCAGCGCCCGCGGTCCGGACTCGCTGCGGCCCTGGTGCAGGCCGACCACCCGGCCGTCGGCGAGCAGGTCGACGATCGCGCCCGCCAGGTCGTCGGGCTGCTCGGCGACGAGGTCGTCCGGCAGCGTGGCGATCGCGGCCGCCACCTCGTCCTGGGACGGCTCAGGGCCGAGGAAGTCGTCGGTCCAGCGGAAGTCGCTGCGCACACCGAGCCGGTCCACCAGGCCGTAGAGGGCGCAGCCGACGGCCGTGCCGCCGTCGTGCGGGCTCGGCGGGATGAACACGTCCGCGAACGGTGACTCGCGCAGGATCCGGCCGTTGGCCGAGCAGTTCAGCGCCGTACCGCCGGCGAACACGAGCCGGTCCTCCCCGGTCCGCGCGTGCACCCAGTCGACCAGCTTCAGCAGCGCCTGCTCGAACGCGAGCTGGCCGGCGGCAGCGAGGTTCGCGCAGTCGGCGAAGTCGCCGCTGCCGTCGGTGAACAACCGGTAGCGGTCCCGCTCGGCGAAGGCCGCCAGCCAGGCGTCCGGGATGTGCACCTCGTGGCCGCGGACGTCGAGCTCCGGCAGGCCGAGCGCGTCCGGGTCGCCGAACGGCGCCAGGCCCATCACCTTGCCCTCGTTGCCCTCCCCGGACGGCCAAAGCATCTTCGTCAGCATCGAGTAGAAACAGCCCAGCCCGGCCGGGCGGGCCCAGTCGCCGTCCCACAGCTGCTTGGCGACGCACTCGATCCCGCCGTCGCGGTCGCACCGGTAGAACGAGCTGACCTCGAGCAGCCGCGGGTCGGTGCCGGCCGGCAGGTCGACCGGCTCGGTGAACTGCCGCACCCGGCTGCCCTGGGCGTCGATCACCAGCCCGGCCGCGGTGCGGAACGGCGAGGGGAAGAACGCGCTGTAGAGGTGGGTGAGATGGTGCGAGACCAGCACCACGTCGGCGCCCGGAGCGAGGTCGAGGGTCCGCCGCAGCTCCTCCCGGTATTCCTGCAGGCCGTCGATCTCGCTGTCCGACGAGTAGCCCTCGACCACCAGGTCGACCGGCCCGCGCAGCAGCGGCAGCCGGGGCAGGTAGCGGTCCGGCAGGTCGCCGAGCCGGCCCCAGTGGTGCTTGCGCCGGGTGATCCGCTCCTTCTGCAGGCTGACCAGCTCGGTCGAGCCGCGGGCGACGGCGACCGAGCCGTCCTGGGTCCGGTTGATCCCGACCACCACGGGTCGTCGAGTCTGTCCCGTCGAGCGTTCGATCACTGCCGCGACCTACCCGCGAGGTCCGCGGTCACACCGGTCGCGATCCGCCGGGAGGAACGTTTGGCCCGGTACGGCTGGGGCACAGGGCCGGCCATGACGCAGTTCCGGCCCCCCTCCGACGGCCTCGCCGGGACCGTGCAGCGATGGCTCGGCCGGCCCGTGCTCGTCGTCGGCGACGTGATGCTCGACGAGTGGCGCTTCACCGAGCCGCACCGGCTGTCCCGGGAGGCGCCGGCCCCGGTGGTCACGCTCCGCCGGCAGGAGGACGCGGCCGGCGGCGCCGGCAACACCGCGGTCAACCTCGCCGCGCTCGGTGCCCGGCCCACGCTGGTCGCCCCGCGCGGCGACGACCCGGCCGGCGAGCGGGTCAGCGCCACGCTCGTCGCGGCCGGAGTGACCGACCGCACCGTCGTCGTGCCGGGGTACCGCACCCCGACCAAGCGCCGCGTGGTGGCGGTCGACCAGATCCTGCTCTGCGAGGAGGAGCGGTCCGGTCCGGTCCCGCCGGCAGCCGCGGCGGACGACGTCGTCGCCGAGCTGGAGCGGGTGCTGGCCGCCGGCCCGGCACCGGTGCTGGCGATCTGTGACTACGGGCTGGGCGCGCTGGACGAGCGGGTCCGCGACTGGCTGCTCGCCCACCGGTACGCGTTCGCGCTGGTCGCGCTCGACGCCCACGAGCTGGACCGGTGGGCCGGCCTCGCCCCGGACGTCGTCACCCCGAGCTTCGCCGAGGCCCGGCCGCTGCTCGGCGCCGCCGCCGGGCCGGAGGACGCCCGGGACTCGGCGGCGGTGTCCGGCGGGCCGGCGCTGCTGCGGGAGACCGGCGCCCGGACCGCGGCCGTCACCCTCGACGTCTCCGGCGCGGTCGTGCTCACCGCCGACGGCAGCTACCGGACCGGGAGCCGGCCGGCGCCGCCGAGCCACTGCGTCGGCGCCGGCGACGCCTACCTGGCCGCGATGCTGCTCGCGCTCGCGGTCGGTGCCGACGTGCCGGTCGCGGCCGAGCTTGCCCAGCTGGCCGCCCTCACCACCCTGGGCGAGCCGGGGACCTGTGTGTGCAGCCGGGCCGCGCTGCTCGACGCGGTGCGCCCCGGACCGGCCGATCCCGCCGCCGTCGACGCCGCCGAGCTGGTGGGCATCGTCCGGCGGCACCGCGAGCGCGGCGCCCGGATCGTGTTCACCAACGGCTGCTTCGACGTGCTGCACCGCGGCCACGTCGGCTACCTGGCCCAGGCCCGCGAGCTCGGCGACGTGCTGATCGTCGCGGTCAACTCGGACCAGAGCGTGCGCCGGCTGAAGGGACCGCAGCGGCCGGTCAACCACGTCGAGGACCGGGTCGCGGTGCTGGCCGCGCTGGCCTGCGTCGACCACGTGGTCGTGTTCGAGGAGGACTCGCCGGCCGCGCTGATCGAGGCGATCCGCCCGGACGTGTACGTCAAGGGCGGGGACTACCCTCCCGACCTCGTCCCGGAGGCGCCGCTGGTGCGCCGGCTGCACGGCGAGGTCCGCACGCTCGGCTACGTTCCGGACCGGTCGACGTCGGCCATCATCGACCGGATCCGGTCCCGCGTCCCGGCGCCGGACGGCACGCCCTGACCGGCCAGCCGCAGCGCCTCCCGGGCCACCCGCTCGGGCGCCAGGTCCAGGCACTCGAGCCCGTACGGGCAGCGCAGTTGTCGGCAGGGCGCGCACGGCGTCGGAACCGTGAGCACCGCGGCCGGCACCGCTCGGGGCCGGAACTGCTCGGGCTGCTCGGTCCCGGCGAACAGGACCACCGCGGGGACGCCGACCGCGTCGGCCAGGTGCGCGCCCCCGCTGTTGTTGCAGACCACCACCCGCGCGCCGGCCAGCGCGGCGGCCAGCGCCGGCACGTCCAGCTCGCCGGCCGCGGCCAGCACTCCCGGCCGGTTCCCGGCGACCCGGCTGACCGGCTCGGACTCCGCGGCCGTACCACTGACGAGCACGGGGAGCCCGGCCGCGGCCAGCAGCCCGGCGACCTCGGCGAACCGGTCGACCGGATAGCGGCGGGACGAGCAGGATGCCCCCGGAAGCAGCACCGCGTACGGACCGGTGACACCGTGCTGGGCCAAGACCCGCCGGGCGGCCGCCCGGGCCTCGTCCGGCACGACCAGTCGCAGCCGCCCGTCCACCGGCGGCACGCCGACCCGGGCCAGCACCCGCAGCGCCCGGTCGACCTGGTGCAGCTCGTCCGGCGGCGACGGCACCCAGTGGGTGAGCGCGGCGCCGCCGAACTCCTTCGACGTGCCGACCCGGACCGGCACGCCCGCCAGCCGGCACAGCTGCGCGGCCGGCCACGGCGACTGGGTGAACGACGTGAGCAGCACCGCCGCGTCGTACCGGCCGGCGCGGATGCGGTCGAGCAGCGCGAGGTCCTCCTCGGCGGGGACGGCGGCCGGGTCCAGCTGCTGCCAGGACACCGACGCGACGAGCACCTCGCCGACCTCGGGCAGCAGCGGCGCGACCGCGGCGCCGGCCGGTGCGGCCAGCAGGTCGAGCCGGGCCCGCGGCGCCGCCCGCCGCAGCGCCCGCAGCGCCGGGCCGGACAGCACCACGTCGCCCAGGTTGTCCGGGCGGACGACGAGGATCCGCCGCAGCGCTGCCCAGTCGATCGGCGGGCCGGCGAGCGCGGCCGGGTGCTCCAGGTCCACCCCGGCCCGCTACCCCTGCCCGGCCCGGCCAACCCCGCCGACCGGCGCCACCCCGCCGACCAGGCCGACCGTTCCGACCGGCGCCACCGCGCCGACCGCGGCCACCGCACCGACCGCGCCGACCGCACCGACCGCACCGACCGGGGCCACCGCCCCCACCGGATCGACCGGGGCCACCGCGCCGACCGGGCCCACCGTTCCGACCCGGGCCACCGCGCCCACCGGGTCGGCCGGGCGGCATCGGGACCACGGCCGACCGGGGCAGCGCGATGAGGCCGCCGCGGGTGGCGATGGTGCACGGGCCGGGGCCGCCCCGCGAGGACGGGGTCGCCGACTACGTCGCGCACCTGCTCGAGGCACTGGCCGCCGCCGGGACGAACGCGATCAGCGTGCCGGTCCGGCCGCCGGCGCCCGGGCGGTGGGCGGCCGCGACCGTCGCCGCCGGCCGCACCGTGCGGCAGCTGCGGCCGGACGTCGTGCACGTGCAGTTCGCGCCGTCGGCGTACCGGTTCTCGGCGCTGCCGGGCCTGCTGCCGCTGCTGGTCGGCGGTCCGCCGCTGGTCACGACCGTGCACGAGTACGGCTGGTGGGCGGCGCCGGCCTGGGTGCCCGGGCCGGTCTGGCGGCCGGTCGAGGCGCTGCGGCTCTGGGACCGGGAGACCGGCCGGCTGGTGCCGGCCAGCCGGGCCGTGGTGGTGACGAACCCCGCGCACGCGGCGCTGGTCCGCCGCCGCGGCGGCGCCCGGCCGGTCGAGATCCCGCTGGCCGCGAACGTCGCCGACGCCGGTGCCGCGGCCGGCGGCCGGGAGCGGGTCCGCCGCCGGCTCGGCCTGCCCGACAGCGCGTTCCTGCTGGTGTTCTTCGGCTTCGTGCACCCGGTCAAGGGCGTCCGGTATGTCCTGGAGGCCTTGCCGGCGCTGCGGGCGGACCGGCCGGACCTGCACCTGGTCGTCGCCGGCGGGTTCACCAGCCAGGCACTGCCGGAGGCGGAGGCGAGCGCATTCCGGGCCGAGCTGGCGGAGCTGGCCGGCCGGTGCGGCGCCGGCGAGGCGGTGACGATGACCGGCTACCTGCCCGATGCCGAGGTGTCGGCGCTGCTGCACGCCGCCGACGCCGCCGTGCTGCCGTTCACCGCGGGCGTCACCGGCAAGAGCGGTGCGCTGCTGGCGGCCCTCGGCCACGGCGTGCCGACGGCGGTCACCGTGCCGGACGACCCGGACCCGGACCTGCGCGACGGCGAGACCGTGGCGGTGATCCCGGCCCGCCGGGACGCGGAGGCGGTCGCCGGCACCCTGCGCCGGCTGGTCTCGGACGGCGCGCTGCGGGCCCGGCTGTCCCGCCGCGGGCGGGCGCTGGTCGCCGACCGCAGCTGGCCGCGCATCGCGGCGGCGCACGGCGCCCTCTACCGGCAGGTGCTCGCCGGTGCCTGACCGGTACGGCGAGATCCTCGTCGTCGACCTGCTCGGGGGAATCGGCGACCTGCTCATGGTGCTGCCGGTGGTGCACGGCCTCGCCCGCCGCAACCCCGGCGCCCGGCTCCGCGTGCTCACCGACGAGCCCGGTGCGGATCTGGTCCGCGGCGACCCGGCGGTGAGCGAGGTGCACACGCCGGTCGCCGGCGAGGGGTCGCCGGCTGCCGTCCGCCGGGTGCTGGCGCGACGGCCCGACCTCGCGGTGACGACCACCCGCGCCGACGGGATCCCGGCGCTGCTCGAGGCGGCGGCCGGCCGCGCGGTCACCGACCTCTGGCGACGGCCGCCGGCCGGCGAGCTCGTGACCGACCGCTACCTGCGCATCCTCCACGAGGAGGGGCTGCTGGCGGCCGAGGACCTGGCCGTACGGCCGCGCGTGCACCTCGACCCGGCCGAGCGCACCGCGGGCGAGCGCGCGCTGGCGGCCCGGCTGCCGCCGACCGGCCGGCCGCCGGTGGTGCTGGTCCCGGACGCCGGGATGGCGGTCAAGCGGTGGCCCGGCCGGCACTGGGCCGCGCTGCGCGACCTGCTCGCCGGCCGCGGCCACCCGGTGCTCGCGACCGGCCGGAACCCGTTCGTGCCCGCCCTCACCACCGGGTCGCTGCGGCGCCTCGCCGCGCTGCTCGCCGCCGTCGGCCGGCGCGGCGGCGTCGTGGTCGGCGGCGACACCGGCCCGCTGCGGCTGGCGGCCGCGGCCGGCGCCGGCACGGTCGCGCTGTTCGGCCCGACCCCGGCCGGCCGGTACGGCCTCGGCGAGGGCGCCGAGCTGCAGGGCCTGCCGGGCTGCCCGCACCGGCGGCCCACCTCGATCACCGAGCAGGTCTGCTGGTGGCACGCCGACTGCCCGCTCTCGCCGGTCGAGCCGGCGTGCATGGCCGACATCGGGCCCGACGCCGTCGCCGAGCGGGTCGTCGGGCTGCTGCCGCCGTGAGCCGGCCGGGGCCTGTCCGTCAGCCGGCGGTGGATGCCGCCGCCGCCAGGCAACGGGCGGACATGCCTAGCCGGTCGGCGGCCGCTCCTGCTGCTGGACGTCACGCGAGCTGCGCCGCCACCAGATCTCGGCCCGGTCGGCCGGCCTGTGGACGTGCATATGCTCGTGTTCGTTGCGCAGGTGCCAGTCCCGCTCGTTCCGGGACGGGAACCGCAACTCGCACATGGGGCAGTTCACCGCGCTCATCGCCCGCCACCTCCTCCTGTCTCGGCGGCGCCACCTCCAGCCTGCCTCCGCGGCGGACCGGATCACCAGCGCGGTTCTTGCGGTTAGCTTCCGGCAAGGTCAAGGTTGTCGTCCGGGCAGCCCAACAGAATCCAAGTCGGGAGCGTGAGCCCCGCCGCCGTCGCGGAGGTCAGCCGGCGATCGAGACGACGATCTTGCCGCGGGCCTCGCCCGTGGCCAGCTGGCGGAGGCCGTCGGTGGCCCGGTCCAGCGGCAGCACGGAGGTGACCTCGACGGCCAGCGTGCCCGCGGCGGCCTGCTCGGCGAGCCGGGCGATCAGCGCCGCGGTGACGTTCGCGCGGACGTTGCCGCCGGCGAGGCCGGCCGCGGCCAGCGCCTCGCAGTCGGCGGCGCCCAGCCCGCTGGCGACCACGCCGCCGGTGGCGACCGCGGCCAGCGGCAGCGTCCGGGCCGTGTACGCGACCAGGTCGATCAGCGCGTCGACGCCGTCCGGGTATGCGGCGCGGACCTGCTCGGCGACGGGCGCGGCGGTGTAGTCGACGACCGTGGCCGCGCCGAGCCGGCGCAGCCGGTCCGCGTCGCCGGGCGTCCCGGTGGCGACCACCTCGGCGCCGCGGGCGGCGGCCAGCTGGATCGCGTACGACCCGACCCCGCCGCTGGCGCCGTTGACGAGCACGGTCTGTCCCGGCCGCGGCCGCACGGCGTCGACCGCGGCGGTGGCGAGGGCGCCGGCGAACGGGAGCGCGGCGGCGCTGACGAAGTCGAGCCCGGCCGGCTTGACCGCCACCGCCTCGGCCGGCATCAGCGCATACTCGGCGAGCGTGCCGGCCTGGATCGGCGGCGCCAGCGGCACGGTGCCGACCACCTCGTCGCCGACCCTGATGCGGGTCACCCCCGGACCCACGGCGGCGACCACCCCGGCCGCGTCCCGGCCGAGGACCACCGGGAACGCGCGCGGCCACTGGCCGCCGAGCATGCCGACGGCGACGAAGTTGTCGACGACGTTGAGGCCGGCGGCGGTGACCCTGACCAGCACGGTGCCCGCGGTGACGGTCGGCACGGGCAGGTCGGACAGCCGCTCGTGCTCGCCGACGGCAGGCACGTTCAGTGCTCGCATGTGCGCTCCCCCGCGAGGCGTGGACAGGGCCCGGTGATGTGGAGCGGGTTGTGCAGTTGGATCGAACCACGCCGGGGATCAAGTGGACAAGGTGCTCCAGTTGAGTGCACGCTGAGCCGGTGACCGCCCGCGACAGCTCTGTCGCGCCGACCCCGGCGCTGCGGGCCGACGCGCGCCGCAACCGCGAGCGGATCGTCGAGGCCGCCCGGGTGGTGTTCGCCGAGCAGGGCCTCGGCGCGTCGATGAACGAGGTCGCCCGCCGGGCCGGGGTCGGGCTGGCCACCCTGCTGCGCCGGTTCCCGAGCCGCGACCTGCTCGTCGCCGCGGCGCTCGGCGACCGGATGGGCGAGTTCGCCGCGCTGGTCGAGCGGGCGCTGGACGACCCCGACCCGTGGAACGGCTTCTGCTGGCTGGTGCACCGGATCTGCGCGATGCAGGCCGGCGACCGCGGCTTCACGGAGGTGCTCACCCAGGCCTTCCCGGGCGCGGGCGAGTTCGAGGAGCTGCGCGAGCAGTCCTACCGGCGCACGGTCGAGCTGTTCGACCGGGCCAAGGACGCCGGCGTGCTGCGCCTGGACTTCTCCCCGCACGACTTCCCGATGCTGCTGATGGCCAACGCCGGCGTGGTCACCGCGACCGCGGGCCTGGCGCCGACGACCTCGCCGCGGCTGATCGCCTACCTGCTGCAGGCGTTCTCCACCGCGTCCGCCCCGCTGCCGGAGCCGCCGACGTTCGAGGAGATGACCGAGGTCCTCAACCGGTACGAGCCCCCGCGTCCCTGACCCTGGACCTTCCCCGCCCCCGGCGGGACCCTTGGTCGCATCGTCGTGCCGGACCCGGGGGGTCGGGATGATTCTCGTCGTCGGAGCGAGCGGCCAGCTGGGCACGCTGGTCGTACAGAAGCTCACCAAGCAGGGCCGGCCGGTGCGGGCGCTGGTGCGCTCCGGCCGCGGGGTGGACGCGCTGACCGGCGCCGAGCTGGTGCACGGCGACCTGCGGGAGCCGGCCGGGCTCGACGCCGCGCTGGACGGGGTCGAGGCAGTGGTGGCCACGGCCAACGGGGTGGCGCCGACCCGCCGCGGCGAGACGACGGCGGCGCTCGCCCGCGGCTACGCCGGCCTGGTCGACCGGGCCGCCGCCGGCGGCGTCCGGCGGTTCGTGCTCGCCAGCGTGCCGCCCTCGGACCTGGACGAGACCGTGCCGGACCTGCGGCTCAAGCGGCTGGTCGAGCGGCGGCTGGCCGGCACCGGCCTGTCCCACCTCTCGCTCCGGTTCGCCCCGTTCACCGAGGTCTGGCTCGCGCTGGTGGGCAGCTCGGTCCCGGACCGGGGCGAGGTCAACTCGACGCTGCACCGGCCGTACCCGTTCCTGGCCCGGTTCCGGCGGGCGACCGGGCGCAGCGTCGAGGACCGCGGCCGGCTGGTGCTGCCCGGGCCGGCGGACCGGCGGCAGGCCTTCCTCTCAGTGCACGACGCCGCCGACGTCCTGGTCGCGGGGATCGACGCGCCGCTGACCGGCGTGGTCGACGTCGGCGGGCCGGAGGTCCTCAGCTGGACC
>Ga0068870_10001259_pt1 | contig 10159 bp, 14 predicted proteins | sample KBSMisM62_FD_66599 | JGI IMG/M metagenome (GOLD analysis project Ga0068870, IMG submission 66599) | Miscanthus rhizosphere microbial communities from Kellogg Biological Station, Michigan, USA - KBS Miscanthus M6-2 | ecosystem: Host-associated > Plants > Roots > Rhizosphere > Soil ...
GCGCGATGCCGTGATTCGAACACGCCACGTCGTGCGGGTGGTGGCTCAATTCTTTTGAACAGGCGCAATGCGCCGCAGATCGGCTCCTTGATCCCGTTTCTTGCGATGTCCGCCTAGAGACGAGCGAACTCTCTGCCCGAGATCGTAATGCCGTGCGTGGCCTCGAGATCCGCAGTGCTCGGTTTACCCGCTGCGTCGGTACATACGGTGATGATGCCAATCTCATGGCCGCTGCGGTGCTTCCAGTCGTGAGGAACTTTCCCCTCCGACTGGGTCCTTCGTGGTGAAATTCGGACCGCCAGGTGCTCCGCAAGAGGAAGTACCACTGTAGCCAGGCCGTCAGCGCGATTCCCTTACTCGGCCGTTACCGCTGGACGTCTTGTCGCCGTCGCGCTCGCTGCATCCCAGGGCACCTCGGCATTGCGTGCAACAGCGTGCAAGGCGCCACGGCATTGGTGGCATTCAGGGCAACGGCGGCATCGTGGAATCTATAACTTCCAGATTCCATTGGATGCTAAATGGTTCGAATCCCACCCTCTCCGCCAGAATTTGCAAATCTATTAGGTAATTCGCCGAGTCTGATGCAGTCCCTCGCGGCCTCCCACACGCGAGAGCGACATTTCGCTGAAGAGCCCCCACGAGCCGTGAGAGGGTAAATCGACGTGCTGGTTCGCACGCTCGCACCCACCTTCTCGTTTCGACCCATTTCGGAACGATTCCGACCTTCGTCCGGATCTCATCCAGGAGTTATTGACCTCGTTGTCAGCGAAAGCTCGACAGGGAACGAAAGCGCCTTCACTCGTCCGACTTGGTTACCATCAACCCTCCATCGCCAATGAACGAGCCGACTAGACATCACTACACGCCACAGTTCTACCTGTCCGCGTGGTGCAGCGCGAGCACCGAAGACAGGGCGAGCAAGCTCTGGGTTGTCGAACACGTCGCCGGAACAATCAATTACTTCCGGCGTCCGCCGAAAGCCACCGGCTTTGAGATTGATTTGTATTCGTTCTCCGATGCTTATCCCGGCGAGCGGGCGAGCCTCGAAACGCAGTTCTTCTCTCGGCTGGACAACGACGGCGCTGCTGTCGTGAAAAAGGTGATCGCGCAAGAACCGCTTACCCCACAGGAACGCGGCGTGTGGGCCGAGTTTGTATTCCGCATGCGTATACGAACGCCGGACGGCATTGCGCTCGTAAAAAAGACTGGTCGGCAGGCGTTGTCGCAAGAAGCGATCAAAAGGCAGGCGGACTATGAAGCCGTCCGTGAGGATGGCGGCCCCGACTCTATTTTTGACTGGATCGAGACTCAGCGCCCCGGCATCACGGACAACTTCGCTCTGTCGAACCTGCCTCGACTGGGTCACCGCATCGTTGCGAAAATCGCTGCAATGGCGTGGCGATGTCTCGACTTTACGGACAGTCCCCAGCGTCTCCTGTGCTCTGACCACCCATGCCTCTTTATGGTGAGGGACATCAGTGACCGTGAGGGTGTCGTGGTGTTGCCGCTGTCCCCCCGGCACGCGTTCGTGGCGTGTTACACCGGATCAAAGGCTGAAGCGGCTCTCAACAGGCAGGGGCCGATGGCAGCGACGGCAAAGGCGTTGAATACGGCGATGGTGAGACAGGCCCGGCAGCGAGCCTATTGCTACAGTCGAGGCGATGCCCCGGACGCGTTCTACGCCAAGCACCTCGTTCGACAGGATCCCCCTCGGTCGGGTGATCGCGTCCGCAAGAAGAGCAAGAGTTAAGAGATCAACGCCGATTCACGATCAGTGCCGTTGGTCCTCAGTCAGAGACTGCGGCCGCTTCCAGTTCGACATAGTCAAGCAACCGCCGGTATTTGCCTTCCAACTCGTGGTTGCCAGCAGCCGTGTGTCGATCGAGTTCACTGCGCGCCCACTGAATCAGTTTCGGAACGAGCGCCGAATTTCCAGCGCCATCCGTAGCACCGAAGCGCCACAAATGTGCAGCATTGGTGTGTCATCAGGCGCTTCGCGCACCACGCGTCGGCACGTCGCTGCTAGCTCGCGAGTCTTCACGGCATTCCAGTCCGACCCTTGCGTGGCTTCGAGCCACGACACGTAGTTGAGTAGCCCCGATCCAATGACGATGCGCGGATAGTCGGCGATTTTCGATTCAAGCGTGTAGGCGCTGACTGTGACGGGGCCAAAGATCTCGTTCGGATAGAGGTCAACACCGACACCCACATCAACGCCTCCCCTGATAGGGATTCCCCATTCGCCCATTGCTTTCAGTGCCACGTAGGCGATCGCGTGCAGCACTGCGACAAGCGCCATTGCATTTCTTGCCGACGCGAACCGGTCATCAGGAAAGAGCGGGATTCCGATCACAAAGGCATCGGAAAACCCTGTATGAAAGAACTCGAATGCGCTGGTGAACTCCAGATAGTGATCCCTCGTTTGCGGCGAAACTTTTTCGGCATTCTCACGAAGATGGCCTGGCAACGTCATGAACGCGTCCGTGAACGTCTCACGGAGTGTCCTGACACGGCTCGCAGTCGATAGGAGCAGGTTGAATATCTCGTCTCGGTTGTTCTCTGAAGGAGGGACGTTGGCGAGCTTCTTCAGGCCGTCCTGTTGGCCCAACACGTCGATGAAGGCCACCAGATAGAAGCCATATCGCATACGGTGAGTCTTAGTCGTCATAGCCGGGCCGTTGGCCTCCAAGGCCGACAGGGTGGGTGCGTGCGAGAATGCACACAGGCATCCGTCGGCAGGGTTCGGCTGACTGCTCAGGCGCGAGCGCGGGTCATCACCCCGTCTCCCTCCGTTCCTTTAAAGGCAAGGGGCGACCCGATTTTAAGATGGTCCCAGTGACAGCCTCGGGTCAGGACCATCAGAACTCCTCGCGATGGGCCGGAGTGATCGGCGAACCTGCCCCTGTTATTCAGGGCGGCCAGGGTCGCAGGGATCGAGCCGCTCTTAGTGGCGAACCAATCGCGTCAGAAGGTCGGTGAACGCGTCGGGGGTCTCCTCGGCCAGGGTCAGTCCACAGATGTCAGGGTCGCCTGTCGGACGGCGAGTTTCCAGACGCCACCATACTGCTTCCACACGTCGGTCGCGCGACGGCGAATCTTCTTGCCCGCGTTTGGTGCGTTTGGCCCCGGCGTGAAGGCTTCTTCGCCCATCACGATCACGGAATCGCCGCGCACGCCGACAAACTCGATCCGCTCTTCAATGGTTCCTGGTTCGGCAGCGATTTGTCCACTCCGGAACCGCGCCATGATGTCTGCGAGCATGACGACGCGATTGACAGGGGAATTGACGACGGCATCAGGCGCAAAGGACGCCTCGACCGCATTCCAGTCGCCGCGCGCGGCGGCATCTGCGGCTCCCTGCCGTGCTTCGAGAACCGCCTTTATTTTTGGATCGTTAGCCGATGGCTCGTAAACCGTCTGACCCTGCGAATACATCGGTATGCCCCCTCCAAGCGTAAGCAGTGCTGCGAATGCGCTCCGAACGAAGCGATGTCTCATTCGCGCAGTCTACCGCTTTCCTCGCTTCTGCCTCTCCATTCACGCCGACTGCTTGAATCGCTGACCGAAGAAGCGGGTCGCATCGTCTCGCAGAACAGTTCTGGGTTAAGCGTAGTCGCCCCCGAAAGGGACAATCGAGTGTTTGTCCCATCGCCGGTCTGCTTCAGGGAACGTCGGCGCGATGGGCCGGAGTGATCGGCGAACCTGGCCCTGTTACTCAGGGCGGTCTTCCCGCGCTCCCGAGTCTGCCATCACGCCGCTTCCTCCCTATCGACCGGCTCGGGTGCCTCCTCGACCCCCGCGTCCGCATCCGTCCGCTCAAGGAGGATCGAGAGCGAACTCCAGTGTTTGCCCTTCGCCTGGGACATGGCGTCCTTCACGGCAAGACGGGCTATAGCCTGTGTTTCGCCAGCGATCACCTCGCCCCGAATGGTCAGGGGTGGGAGGGTGAGACTCTCGAACGTCACGGCGTAGCGGAACCGCTTTGGGGGCATGGGGCGTCCTTAGCCGCCGATCAGCGGGATCGGTGGCCGTGGGACTCGCTGCCCGACGGTTCGCGGTGGTGTCGCCGTGGGCGTCTGGGGCGGCAGCGGTGGAGCAGACGACTGACCCACGGTCGGGACCGTGATGGCGCTCGCCTGACGCCAGATGGTGGCCTCCACGAGATCGCGCAACGCCCTGAGCGGACTCCTCCAGTGTGTGGTCGATCCCGTCGGCGTCTTCGGCTTCGGCGGCACCCAGCGACCGAACCGGAGTTGGTGCAGTCTCGCGTCTTCCTGCTGCTGCGGTGTGCGTGGGCTGACTCGAACGACGGGCACCGGCGGCTCCTCTCAGCGATGAACGATAGTTAGCGGCGGGCTCCACCGTCACCGCCAGCTTGTGGAAAACACATGCGCCACCAGATCGCGCACGATGTCGGGTCGCGATCCCAGGCCGCGCTCGCCCAGCCGTTCCGCGAGCTTCGGGTACCGCTTGACGAAGCGGTTGGTTCGGGCGAGCAGATCTTCTGCGTCCTGCGCCATACGTCAGCGCGAGTTGTTCACGCGACTCCGTGTTCCAGGCCGCGATCTGTTTGTCGAGTTCGATGGCCGCGCGCTTGTTGTTGATCGAGCCTTCGGCTATCGACATCACGAGCGCGTCATTCAGTCCGGTTCGAGCGCGCGTCCTCCCACAGCCGCGCCTCCTGCGCGCGGTCGGCCTCGCTCGTGCCGGTCTCGGTCCACAGGTCGGTGGTCAGTCGATCCACGTGTTGTCGCACCATGCCCGGATGGAGCCGCTCCCCGGCGGTCGTGCCCGCTGGAGCCGTCGGAGTCGTCGGTGGGTCATAGAGCTTCCGTGCCGTCGCGTCGTTTGGTGGTGTCGCCATCGTGTGATCCTCCATCAGTCGGTCCAGGGATCTTTGTCGTGCCGCACGCAGCCCTCGTCGTCGTCCACGGGCCACGACACCCGGCGCAGGCGTCCGAGCGGGCTGGGCGCATCGTGGACGCGGTCACGGGCCTGCGACGCGGTCCTCACGCGCGCAATGACCAGTGGCTCCCGTGGTCGGGCGTCCGCAGCGGGCGGGACATCCAGCGCGGGGCTCAAGTAGCGACAGCCGCAGTGGTCCGACAGTGCTCGTTCGTGAGTTGATCCCGCGTGAAGAGCACGACCCGCCCGCATGCGCACTCGCGATACCACGCGGTGTGACCCGCTCGCGGGTTGCCCGTGCGCGCCGGGATGTTCGGACCGGCCCGGAGCACCCGCAGGTCGCCGATCTGCTGCCCACGGAGATCGCGACGGCTTCACGGCCGCGACTCACGGAGCATCGCGCGCGTTTGGCACCCGCAGGATCGGCTGTGTCCATGCAGCAGGTTGCTCACGCGCACGGTCGCCGTGGTGCCGCATGCGCAGCGACACTCACAGGTCGGCTTCTGTCCCGGCACGCGCGGGGCGTGCGCGAGCACCGTCCACGACCCAAATTGTCGGCCGGTCAAGTCAGCGGTCATTGGCATGGGTCGCGTTCCTGCTGTGGGCGTCGCCGTGTGCGCACACTGCAGCGCCTGCTGCGCGAGGAGCCGATACGCCTTACGCTGCCTGCGTGCGAGGCTCAGTTGCGCGGTGAGCGTGACCACGAGATCACACGCCTCCCTCGTCGTCACGCCGTTGCTCCTTCACGCCACCGAGCCGCCCGACCGCATATCGACGACCCTACGCCGCTGAGGGAGCCTTGCCTCTCGCCTCCGTCTGCCCGCGCCTGCCCCGCGCTGGGACATAAGGCGCGCTGTGCACGCCGACACCGCGAGTCGCCATCCACGCGTGAATGTCCGTCGAGCGCCACCCGCTGGTCTTCGGTCCGAGTCGGAGCGGCTTCGGGAACCGCCCTGCTCGAATTTCCTGGTAGATCCACGCACGACCGCAGCCGGTGATGCCGTGCGAGATCACGACGCGGCCGAGTCGTCGGATCGAAGGCCACCGACGGCCGAACGATCATCGAGTCGTGGCGATGCCGATTCTGAGCGGCATCCCTCACGAATACTGTCTCGCAGCAGCAGCGTAAGGGGGAAGCCCCTCCGGCTACGTAGTTAAATAGTTCTAAGTGGTAACCTGTTTGCCGACATCGAAAACCTGACGACAAGGTCATTGCATGACGCCCAAGTCGATATCTTCGACGGCGACATCGATCGACGCAACACAACGCAAATTGGTCGTCGGCATCGCCATCGCGACGCTGATGGCATTGGCCATCGTGATCGCCGACTTGGCGATCGGCGGCCGCCCTGATCCGCCGACGCTGCGCGCCGCAGCGACTCTGCTCGATGGCGCTTGGCGATTCCGTACCGGCGATGACCCACACTGGGCGGACGTCAATACAGACGATAACGGTTGGGAGACGGTCGATATGACCGCGTTGCCGGGCAGCCATGACGGCGACGTGGGTCTGCCCGATTACGTAGGCGGGTGGATGGCGCATGGTCATCCCGGCTATCACGGCTACGCCTGGTACCGGCGCGTGGTGGCGGTGCCGGCCGGACGCGCGTCGTGGGACATCCTCGGGCCGACACTCGTCGAGGACGGCTACGAACTCTATTGGAACGGCCAACGACTAGGCGGGTCGGGCAGGCTCGGCCCAGCTCCGCGCGTCGTCGGCACACGGCCGCTGCGGTTTGCCCTTCCCGGAGATGTGGCGGGCACCCGTGGCGTGCTCGCTGTCCGCACATACATGCGTCCCGGTTCCGGGGGCAGCGAAGACGGCGGCGGCATGCACAGCGCGCCCATACTGGCTCCGCGGCCGATAAGCGATGCGCTCCACCGCGCGCAATGGGAGCGAACCATCGCCGGTTACATCGTCGATGTGATCGAGCCGATCGCCATGTTGGCACTCATCGGCTTGGCGCTCGTGTGCCGGTCTCGCAGCAGCAAAGGTTTCTTGATCTTTGCCAGCATCGCGCTTGCGATCACGGCAGTCAGGCGCCTCAACAATGCGATCGTCGCCTGGACCGATTTGCAAGATCTGACTACCTATGCGTGGCTGGCGTCAGTGATGTGGGTGCCTGCAGTGGCCGCATGGACGTTGGCCTGGAACCGCTGGTGCCTGCGTCCGTGGCGAAGCATCGATGTGTCTGCCGTAATGCTGGCGGTCGCCGGGATTATCGGCGCGGTGATCCATTCGGCGACTGTAACAAGCGGCAGCCGGCTCGGGTCGATCGCGCTGTTCGTCGTGATAGGCGCGCGCATTGTCCGCAGCGGGCCAATGCGCATCCTCGCGCTCGTCACGTTAGGCTCGATTATGGCCGGGCTATTCGGCGGTGAGCTGCTCGATACGATCGGCGTGCCAGGCATCTGGTTTCCGTTCGGCATCGGCGTGTCGCGGACGCAGTACGTTTACGCGATTGCCATCCCGCTCCTGGCCTTTTTGATCGTGAGCGGGAATCGAACCACTCGGAAGGCGATCGAATTGTCAGGCACCACTCTCGCGCGCTCCCGCCAGCCAGCGGTCGGGCCGCCCTTGCCGTACGGTTGCACCACAACCTAGCGCGGTGGCGTTTCTGCCGCACTTCGATGGGACATGAGGTCGGCGGTAACGAGACCTAGAGCCGCTGCATCCAGTCCTGCACCAAGTATGCGGCGGTGTCCTCGTCGGTACGGTTGAGGGCAACCCAACGCGTGCTTTCCCCCGAATCGACAGCGACTCGCGTGCGGACAAGGAGTTCTGAACCGTCGACAGCAATTCCGAGGGTTGAGTGTTCGGAAACCACCGATTCGAGCGTGACGCTGGGGTGCTCGAGGTCTGAGCCCTCTACGACGACGACAGCTTCACGACCAAAGCCTGCGTTGTACTCCTCGGTCAACGCCTTGATTGCCACGAGAATCATCGGCCAGCGGAGGCGGCACGCGGTCCTCCGTTCGTGCTCGCCATCGACGGTCGCCTGCGCTTCGAGGGACGCGGCCCAGTCGCGCCGTTGGTGTTTCTTTCCGATCTGCCGCGCCCAATCGATCATCTAATTTTGCACCCATCGCACCGATGTCGGCACGGTTTCGCGCGACGCGTCACGCGCGGTGACTTCGACCGTCAGGCTGTACTACCGTCTCAATATCGTGCTGCTGCAAGTCGGCCAAGGCAGGTGAGACTGGTGGGATGTGCACAGCGTACTTACTGGGCGTCGTCAAGTTTGAGCTTCAGCTGTCGGATTGTATTGCGAGCGTCCTCGAGGAATTGCATCTGTGCGAGGTCTGCGCTCAATGCGTCGGCGGTGGCTGCCATCGTCGCAATTGTGGCGTGACGGGCGTCCTCGGCGGCCCGGCGTGCTTCTTCGGCGAGGTCCCGCAGCGCTTCCCGCTCCCGTCGGACCGACTCGAGCTCTTGCCGATAACGCTCGGTGAGCTCCCGGGCATCCTCGGCCAGTTCGCGGGAGTGTTCAGACGTCGTGCGGGACGATTCCGCAATGATGCGATCCTCTTCGACGCGTCTGCGGGTCTGCTCGCGTTTTTCTCGCTCGACCTCCGCCATTTCGCGTGCGAGTTCAGCTTCGACGCGACGTTGCTCGGAAGAAGTATCGGACATTTGTCCCTTCCCGCTGTGCTGAGTAACCGGCCGCCGACGAGCTTCACCTCTCCCGTTCCTCACAACAATGACAGATGGCCAGGATGCGTGTCTGTCCGATTGAGCACAGGCGACTGCTTTCTGTCTTCTGGTCGCGGTTCATCCGCTGCAGCGCACGTCCCGGCAGCCTCCCCAGGAGACGCCTCTCGCAGGATTCACCTGCAGGTAGCCGTACTCGACTGCTGACTCGAGAGCGCTTGCCAGCAACGTTCACGCGTTTCGAACCACCTGCCAGCCCTTGCCCTGTCGGAACTGGTCTGATACCAGCCTTGAATTGCCAGCCGGTCGATATCGCGGAGCCTCCACTTCCGCCAGGCTGGTAACAGATGAACATGCAACACGGTTTTGTAGCCGTGCTCGTCGAGTCATTCGCTGTGCATCTTTCCTGACTCACCGTTTATACGTAAGAGAGCCGGTGCCGTCGGAAGCGTGACTCCGACACGCGTCCCCTGACCCGGCACCGATCGGATGACAATCCGCCCACCGGCCATGTGCACACGCTCGCGCATGCTCAGTAAACCGAGACCCACGCCACTGTTCGAGCTGCCGGCGAACCCCTTTCCGTCATCCGCGACATGTAGACGGATGTGCTGTTGAGCCTGGGTCAGGTACACGATCGCCGTCCTCGCGCCGCTGTGTTTGACGACGTTCTGCAGCGCCTCCTGCGTAACGCGGAACAGGCAGAGCGCTGCGTCGGCTGAAACACATGGGCTTCCCACACCCGGCAGGAACTCGATTTGTACGTTGCATCGACTCGACACGTCATGGCAGAGACCTGCGATGGCGTGCGAGAGCCCGAGGAGTTCAAGCTTTGGCGGGTGAAGGTCATGCGACAGGCAATGGACGTCGCTGATGATGTCCCTGGCCCGCTCGGACAGACTGGCAATGCCCTCTGCGAGCGCTGCGGGCAGCCCACCGGTCTGCGCGCCGAGGCCCTCGATCTCGATGCACAATAGCGAAAGCTTCTGGCCTAAGTTGTCGTGCAGCTCGCGCGCGATGCGGTGGCGTTCCGATTCTTGGGCTGCAATGAGGCGAGCCAACTGAATCGCTTCCTCTCGGTCATTCGAACGGAGTACTGCCGCGCTCTTGCGCTGCGCACATTCAGCGCCACGGAGTCGGGCTCGTTGAGTCGGCAGCTTCGAGCAAGTTGCATTCATGTGGCTCTCCTGGATCCGGACACCTCCGGGCTTTCACCCTCGAGCTGTACTTAAAGAGTGTGCCGACTCGCCCCAACATCCGCTGTGACCTTTTGCACACTGACGAATGTCAACCGGACGACGATTTGTCGCGTCCGCTCCCAGATGTCGGCGTGTCGAACGTCTTGCCTGGGCTGCTGCCTGCGGTCCAGGCCAGTCTTTGCCAACTCGCGGAATGCCTTCCTTCCGCCTCGCTCGAATGCGCGGCTTAATGTCGCACCCCGCCGGCAAGCGAAGGTTCAGGCACGTTCATTGGTGCGCGTGGGCGTGCGTGATCCCCTCGCTCGGAAGGCTCGGTTTGAATTGCTTGTGGCACCCTTCACACGACTCGACCAGCTGCCCATTGGCGGTGACCAGCGCTTCGGCATTCTTCCCTTCGGTGGCC